>Ga0209773_10000010_pt1 | contig 58798 bp, 46 predicted proteins | sample BogFormECP14_OM1_FD_188244 | JGI IMG/M metagenome (GOLD analysis project Ga0209773, IMG submission 188244) | Bog forest soil microbial communities from Calvert Island, British Columbia, Canada - ECP14_OM1 (SPAdes) (version 2) | ecosystem: Environmental > Aquatic > Freshwater > Wetlands > Bog ... | reverse complement strand
TGACGCCGGTGAAGCGAACGATCGATGACGCGGGGCTTCGTTACCAGTATGTGGATGCACAGGTGAACCGCGAGGCGCGGCTCGTGACGTTGACCGTGCGGGCGCCGGAAGCCGTGCCTACGGATACGATTGAGAGCGTGACGGCGTCTGGAGCGAGTTGGTGGCCGCTGCAGATGGCGCGAGAGTTGGATGACGCTATTTTGAGGCTGCGGACGAGCGAGCTTGATCTGGGGCTTTGGATTTTGAAGGCCGCCGGAAATCCCGACGCCGTTCTGGCGTTCGACGATTTTATTTTGAATCGTCGGGACAATTGGTTTGTGCGCGAAGTTCTGGGAATGATGCGGCGGACGTTCGCGCGGTTGGATGTTTCTTCGCGGTCGATGTACGCGATTGTCGAGCAAGGTTCGTGCTTCGCGGGAACATTATTAGAATTGGTGCTCGCGGCGGACCGGGTTTACATGCGGGATTCGCAGGATAAAGAGAATGTAGCGAGCGTCGTTCTTTCACGGATGAATTTTGGGGCGTTGCCGATGGTGAATCATCTTTCACGCATGGCGGCGCGGTTTTATCAGGACGCGGAGCAAATTGAGAGCCGGCGAAAACTCATTGGAAGAAAGCTTAAGGTTCACGATGCGTTGGAAGCGGGACTGGTCACCGCTGCGCCCGACGACCTCGATTGGGAAGATGAAATCCGGCAGGCGCTGGAGTCGCGAGCGGCGCTTTCGCCCGATGCGCTGACCGGGCTTGAGGCGAATTTGCGGTTTGGTGGAAGCGAAACGCTGGAGACACGCGTGTTTGGGCGGCTTTCTGCCTGGCAGAATTGGATTTTTATCAGGCCGAATGCGGTGGGGACGAATGGGGCGCTGAAAGTGTATGGGACCGGGGCGCCGGTGAAATTTAATTGGGAGAGAGTTTAACGACAGCGCCGAGAAGAGGGCGGGGCAAGCCCCGCCCCTCCAGAGAATGCGGCGAGGCGCGAAATGGTTAGGCGTTTACGAAATTACTGAGGAGAAGGCCATGATCGATTACACCGAAAAAATTCCGAACAACGTGGATTTGGGACGAGACCGCGGTTTGCAGCGGGCGCTGGAACATTGGCAGCCGGCGTACATGGGCTGGTGGTACGACATGGGTCCGAACGAGAGCCACAACTATGACGTTTATTTGCGCACGGCGATCAGCGTGGAGGCCGATGGATGGGCGCAGTTTGATTACGTGAAGATGCCGGAGTACCGGTGGGGAATTTTTCTTCAGCCGCGAGATGAAAAGCGCGAGGTAAATTTCGGAATGCATAAAGGGCAGGCGGCCTGGCAGGAAGTGCCTGGGGAATACCGGTCGACGCTGCGGCGCGTGATTGTGACGCAGGGAGACACGGAGCCGGCTTCGGTGGAACAGCAACGGTTGCTGGGGTCTTCTTGTCCCTCGATGTATGACCTGCGAAATATTTTTCAGGTGAACGTCGAAGAGGGACGGCATTTGTGGGCCATGGTGTATCTGCTGCACCGCTACTTTGGACGCGACGGGCGCGAGGAAGCGGAGTCTTTGCTGGCGCGGCGTTCAGGCGACGCCGACAATCCGCGCATTCTCGGCGCGTTCAACGAGCCTACGCCGGATTGGCTGGCGTTTTATATGTTTACGTTTTTTACCGACCGCGACGGAAAGTTCCAGCTGTGCGCTTTGGCGGAGTCGGGGTTCGATCCGCTGGCGCGGACGTGCCGGTTCATGCTGACGGAAGAGGCGCATCACATGTTCGTCGGAGAGACGGGTGTGACGCGCATCATCAAGCGGACTTGCGAGGTGATGAAGGAGCACAAGCTGGAAGATCCGGCGCAGATTCGCACCCTTGGCGTGATTGATCTGCAAACGATTCAGCGGTACTTGAATTTCCACTACAGCGTGACGCTGGATTTGTATGGCTCGGACGTTTCTTCGAACGCCGCGAACTATTATACGAGCGGTCTGAAGGGGCGCTTTCGCGAGACGAAACTTGAGGACGATCACGTGTTGAGCGAGGCCGAGTATCCGGTGTACGAGGTGATTGGCGACAAGATCGTCAAGAAGAATGTTCCGGCGCTCACGGCTTTGAACGAACGATTGCGCGACGATTATATCGAGGAGATCGCGGACGGAGTGGCGCGCTGGCAAAGGGTCATCGACGATGCGGGGATTCCGTTTAAGTTGACACTTCCGCACAAAGGGTTTCATCGCGCGATTGGGAATTTTGCGGGGCACCACATTGGCATCCACGGAGAGGTGTTAACCGCCGAGGCTTGGAAGAAACACGAGGACGAATGGCTGCCGAGCGCGGCGGACCAGAAGTTCGTGCAATCGTTGATGACCGGGCGCGTTGTGGAGCCGGGGAAATTTGCGAATTGGATTGCGCCGCCCTTGCGCGGGATCAATAGCAAGCCGCTTGATTTTGAGTATGTGCGGTTTAATTGAGTTTTTGTGAAGAAGGACCAGCTTGAAATAAAACGCGGTTTTTAACACAGAGTTCACAGAGGACACAGAGAAGAAGAGTGCAGCCGATCATCGACATTCACATTCACATCATGCCGTATCACATGATGAAGCCGTCCGCGATGGAGTTGATGAAGAAAGGGCGGAAGGATTACGACGATGTGATGCGGTACTGCGCAGATCCGAAGGCGTTTCTGGGACATCTGGATAGCCTGGGGATCGAGCGGGCCGGACTGATCAATTATGTCGCGCCGAAAATCATCGGGTTTACTCCAGAAGTGAATGACTGGAGCGCGAAGTATTGCAGCGCGGCGCCGGAGAGGCTGATTGCGTTTGGCGGCGTCCTGCCCGGGACAGTTCCCGATTGTGGAGCGGAAGTGGACCGCATGGCGAAGATTGGAATTCGCGCGATCAAGTTGCATCCCTCGCATCAGGTGCTGACGCCGAATTCTTACATGAACGGCAACCGCGATTTGGCGGCGATTTACGAACGGGCGCAGGCCAACGGAATGCCGGTGATGATTCATACGGGGACCTCGATTTTTCCGGGCGCGCGGAATCTGCACGCGCAGCCGATGTTGTGCGACGATGTGAGCATCGACTATCCGAATCTTGTGGTGATTCTTGCGCATGGCGGACGGCCGCTGTGGATGAATGAGGCGTTTTTTCTCGTGCGGCGGCACAGAAACATGTACATGGATATTTCCGGGATTCCTCCGCAAAAGTTAATGGAATATTTTCCGCGGATTGAAGACATCGCGGAAAAAGTGTTGTGGGGAACGGACTGGCCGGGGCCCGGAGTGCCGGAAATTAAGGGAAACGTGGAGAAATTTCACGCGCTGCCGATTGGGGCCGAGGCCAAGCGAAAGATTTTGTATGACAATGCGGCGCGATTGTTTCCGTTGTGAGGCGAGGTGAATTGAAGTGATTACGTTGCCGACGGAATCGCAGAAGACGGCGCATATCCGGTTGACGCTGAATGGCGAAGAGACGGACGTGTCTTTTGCGCCGTACAAAACTTTGTTGGAAGTCTTGCGCGAGGATTTGGGGCACACCGGTACGAAACACGGCTGCGAGCTGGGCGAATGCGGAGCTTGCGCGGTGTTGCTTGAAGGCAAGCCGGTGCTTTCCTGCTTGTTGCTGGCGATTGAGTGCGACAAGAAAAATGTGCTGACTGTGGAAGGGCTCGGGGCGGACGGACAATTGCATCCGTTGCAGGACGCGTTCGCCGATTTGGGCGCGGCACAGTGCGGGTATTGCACGCCGGCTATTTTGGTTACTGCGAAAGCTTTGCTCGACCAGAATCCGCATCCTTCGCGTGATGAGATACGCCAGGCTCTGTCTGGCAATTTGTGCCGCTGCACAGGGTATTTGCAGATTTTCGAAGCCGTGGAAGCGGCGATGGCCAAGATTGCCGGCTGTGAAAAGGCTGGAGCCTAAAGTGCGGGACGAGCGCTCGAATGCCTGACGAAACAAAGATGCGCGTGATTGGCGTGCCGCGGCGGAGGGTGGACGCGCGCGCGAAAGTGACCGGTCAGACGCGCTTCGCGGACGATATTGTTTTGCCGCGGATGGCTTACTGCAAGTTGCTGCGTTCACCGCATCCGCATGCGCGCATTCTGAAAGTCGATACTTCGCGGGCTGCGGCGCACCCCGGAGTTTATCTCGTGCTCACCGGGAAAGACGTTCCCATTGAGTATGGTATTTTGCCGGTCAGCCAGGATGAGCAGGCTCTTTGCGTGGATCATGTGCGGCACGTCGGCGACCCGGTCGCGGCGGTGGTGGCGCGCGAAGAGTTGACGGCGTTCGAAGCACTGGACCTGATTGATGTGGAGTACGAACTCTTGACGACCATCTCCGACCCCGAGGAGGCGCTGGCAACTCCGGCGCCGCGGATTCACGAGTACGGCGAAGAAGGAAACATTCATAAACGCGTGTCGCTGGAATTCGGCGACGTGGAGCAGGGCTTCGCGGAAGCGGATGAAGTCTTTGAGGATACTTTTTTTTACCAGGGCAATACGCATTTAGCGATCGAACAACACGCGTCGGTAGCGATTAAGGATCCCGACGGGAAATTGACCATCTGGAGCAGCACGCAGACGCCGCACTACTTGCATCGGGCGCTCGCAAAAGTCTTGCAGATGCCGCCGGGGCACATTCGCGTTATCGCCACGCCAAATGGCGGTGGATTTGGCGGGAAGAGCGATCCGTTCAACCATGAAATCGTTGTGTCGAAGGCGGCGCTGCTGCTGGACCGGCCGGTCAAGATTTGTTTAACGCGCGAGGAAGTTTTTTATTGTCACCGCGGGCGGCATCCCGTGCTGATGAAATTCAAGACCGGCGTGAAGCGCGACGGCACCATCACCGGAATGCATCTGCAAACGCTGATCGATGGCGGAGCATATGGTTCGTACGGCGTGGCGAGCACTTTTTATACCGGCGCGTTGCAGACCACGACGTACAAAATTCCGCGGTATCGATTTAACGGGTGCCGCACGTTCACGAACAAGCCGCCTTGCGGGCCGAAACGAGGACATGGCACGGTGCAGCCGAGGTTCGGACAGGAAGTACAGCTCGACAAAATCGCTGAAAAGCTGAATATCGATCCGGCGGATTTGCGATTGCACATCGCGGAATCTTCGAACGCGTTGACAGCGAACTTTTTTCGCTTGAGCGTAGTGAATCTATCGGAATGCATCCGGCGTGTGGTCAAGAGTTCGGATTGGAAGGACAAATTTCGCAAGATGCCGGAAGGACGCGGCGTGGGCCTGGCTTGCTCGGCGTATCTGACTGGTGCCGGGCTGCCGATTTACTGGAACAAGATGCCGCATTCGGGAGTGCACATCAAATTTGATCGCGGGGGAGGCGTGGCGGTTTTTTGCGGCGCGACGGAAATCGGGCAGGGGTCCGATGATGTGCTTGCCGGAATCGTCGCGGAAGTTTTGGGGCTCGACACCTTTGACATTCGCTTGTACACCGGCGACACGGATTTGGGGCCGGTGGATCTTGGATCGTACTCGAGCCGTGTGACGATCATGGCGGGCAACGCAGCGCTGCAAGCTGCGGAGCGCGGCAAAGCAATCATCGCGGAAGCGGCGGCGGAAAAACTGGGAATCCCCGCCGAGCGCTTGCGCTTTGCGGACAAACGCGTATTTGATTCCCTTGCGCCGGAAATCGGCATCACGTTTGCGGAAGCGGTCTGTCTGGCGGAAGCCAAATTCGGAACGATGGGGACGATGGGCTCGTACGCTCCGCCAAAGTCTCCCGCGCTTTATAAGGGCGGCGGCGTCGGGCCCTCGCCCACTTATTCTTATACCGCTGCGGTCGTTGAGTTGAACGTGAACCCGGCGACCGGTTGGATCAATGTCCAGAAGATCTGGATCGCGCACGACATCGGGCGCGCGCTGAACCCAACGCTGGTGCGAGGCCAGGTCGAAGGCAGCGTTTACATGGGGCTGGGCGAAGCGCTGATGGAAGAGCAGGAGTTTCGCAGGTTGCCGAAAAAACTGTCGCACGCGCTGGTACACAAATTTCCCTCGATACTCGAATACAAGAGTCCGACGTCGCTCGATATGCCGGAGGTGTTCACGGAATTAATCGAGGAGCCTGACCCCCGCGGACCGTTTGGAGCGAAGGAAGTCGGGCAGGGGCCGCTGCTGCCGATCATGCCTGCCGTCGCGAATGCCGTGTATGACGCGGTTGGAGTGCGCATTGATGAAGTACCCATCACGCCGGAGAAAATCCTGAAAGCGCTCGCGGAGAAAAAGGCGGGACGCGAGCCGCGTTTTGGGCCCAGCCATTTTCCGCACGTGGACTGGCCGGAAGCGTTGCGCGTGCCTCCACCGTGGGAGGGCGGCGATGGACACGCCGTGAACGATTCGCCGCGGCCTGGGAAACGCAGCCCCGAAAAAGAAAAGGTGCGCAGCTCATGATGCGGCTGCCACTCTTCGAGTTTCGCGCGCCGCACACGCTGGAGGAAGCGGCGCGTATCCTGGACGGCGAAGGCACGAAAACCATGCCGCTCGCGGGCGGCACGGACCTGCTTCCAAACATGAAACGTCGTCAGCAGGTTCCGAAGACGCTGATGAGTCTTCGTTTCATCGCGGAGTTAAACCGCGTGGAATTGAATCAGCCGGGATCGCGGCTCGGAGCGTGCGTAACGCTCGCGGACATCGCAGCGGATTCTCGTTTTCGAAACGGAGCGACGGCTCTCGCGCAAGCGGCTTCCCTGGTGGCTACACCGCACATTCGCAACATGGCAACGCTTGGCGGCAACCTCTGCCTGGATACGCGTTGCAACTACTACGATCAAAATTATGAGTGGCGCAAAGCGATCAACTTTTGCCTGAAGAAAGACGGTGATACGTGCTGGGTCGCGCCGGGAAGCCCTAAATGCATGGCAGTCTCTTCGACAGACACTGCGCCGGCGTTGATCGCTTTGGGCGCGCGAGTGCGTCTGGTTTCGCGAGCGGGCGAGCGGGAGGTTTCGCTCGCCGACCTCTATAACAATGACGGCCTGGATTACATCAAGCGGAGGCCCGACGAAATTCTTGCGGAAGTTTTTCTGAATTCCTTGCACGGATGGAGGAGCACCTACTGGAAGCTGAGGCGGCGAGGCTCGTTCGACTTTCCAGTGCTTTCGGTCGCTGCTGCCGCGCTCATCTCCAAGAGCGGTGTCGTTGAGAACGCGCGCATTGTGATTGGGTCCACAGCTTCGCGGCCGCTGGTCGCCGAACAGGCGGCCAACTTTCTTGTAGGCCATGTCTTGAATGCGGACTCTATCGCGGAAGCGGCCCTACTCGCGGCTCGCATCGCCAAGCCGCTCGATAATACGGACTTCGACATGAGCTGGCGCAAGAAAGTGACCGCGGAGTTTGTGACCTGCGCCCTCAAAGAACTGTGTGGGGATGACATGCGCAGCGAACGCGAAAGCGTGATGCGCGCCTGACCGATTCGACGGAAGACCTATCGGCAGTTTGCGGTTTTGCTTTAACGCTCAATTCGCGCTCTGCTTTCCGGATCAGATACACGGCAGAGACCAGCTCCGCGGACTTCTATCGCATGCGCCCTGCCACAACGACGTGCCACGCAAGCGCGGGACTAATGTTGATTCCGTTGGACTTACTTTGAGAGCGCGCTGGGAAATTACCGGAACGGTTCGAAGACTAGGCAAACAGACCTTTTTTCAGCGGCACCGACTCGGCAAACGTTGCCGAGAAGAGCGCAATGCGCAAAGCATAGACTATCTTTGAGACTCAGAACTCGATGTGCAAGCGAAGGCTCGTCACCAGCACGGGTCCGCGGTCGCGGTTGTAACCCGGATTGTTGATGTGCTGCAGATCAAACGAAGGATAAACTCCACGCCAGGCGTGCAGCGTGTAATACGTTTCGACGATATTTTCCCGGCCATAGTTCAAGTTGCCGTCACCCAGTAAAAAACCGATTCCACCCAGCTTCAGATATTCCTGATGGTCCTTCGAGATTCCATTGGAAACAAAAACAACCCCAGCCCGGTCCCATTTACGGTGCCAGGAACTGCCGTTAAACGCGACGCCTATTTGGTCCGTTTGATCCACTTCCGTGTAGGCGTAGGACTCGTGTTGTCCTTCGTTCCATCCCCAGCGTCCGAATACTCCCATCCAATTGTTGAGCGGCTGCTCAAAGTTGGCGCCAAAGCCATACTTGATCGTGGTCTGAAGCGGATGATCGGTGATCTCCGGTTTCGGTGTCTGGCCATCGAGAAAATTGTCGATTGCCTGGCCATAATCCCCCATGTTGGCGTGATTCACAAAAGTCAAAAAGCGGAGAATGCCCTGCTGTCGCCGGATCGTTCGCTTATGAATTTCAAACTCAATATTTTCCGCCCGGGCGCGCGATAGCTCGGCGTCGAGATGAATGCCGTTGGCCACTTTGGGCATCAGCGCTTCCGCAAATCGTACCGTCCACCAGCTGTCGTGATATTCGAGCATCGCGGCAAACGTGTACCCTCGCGTATCCGCGGCGTAGTCATAGGAGCCCGAATTGTCGACGGTCCAGTTCATAAACTGGAAATTCGAGTCGCTCCCATAAGTATTGACATCGAAAAAATCGGCCAGGCTCATTTTGCCGAAGCGCACCTCCAGGCGGCGCTCCGGCAATTCCCGGAAAAGGGAATAAGGATTTGCGTCCGCGGGCTTTTTCGCACGCCCCAGTGGAATAATCTGATGAATCATCAGCCGAGCGATGTAAGGCGCTTTGCCGAGCGTGGGGTTGCGCACCACATCGAGGTTCGTGAATCCCGCGACGCCGAGGGCTTCTCCAATTCCATGCCCGCCGGTTTCCTGTACGTCGCAGAGCAGCTCCGTGGTGGTGGTGAAGCGCAGTCCGGTATAGAGCGTCAGAACTCGCGACGTGGCGTCTTGCGCCTGGGGAGAAAGGCTGTTGGGTCCCCGATAGGGAGAGTCGAACGCCGGATGCCATTGCGAAATGAAATTGGCTTGCCCGGAGAGCCAGAGCCGGTCCGTCTCCGGATGAGGAAGCATTACCGGGAGCGAATCACTAACGGCGGACTTGTCGTCGCTGGCCGTAGAATCCGGTGGAGGCGGTGTTGGGACGGGATCCTGCGCGCGCGCCGCTGGCGCGGCAAAAGCAAGGCCGATCAGCAATCCGCCGGTGAGAATCCTAAGTTGTGGGAAGATTCGCTTCATCCCAGTCCTTTTCCACAGTGCTCTTCCCCGCTAGAGGCAACGCGCTCTGGACAGCAAATGTGTCAGAATAAGGAGCCTTGCGTTACGGGCTGATGAACGGCTTGCCGGAAATCGAGCCGTTGAAGCGACCCGGCCTTCTGCATTACTGTGCAGAGGTCATTGAAACCAAGGCCAGCACTTTGATACCATACCCCCATAGGGTATACAAGCAGAATGTCACACACCTCTCGCGAAAAACTCGATCTCGTCACTCGTACTAAGAAAGTCATCGGCCAGTTGGAAAGCGTCCTCCGCGGCCTCAATGAAGATGAACAGTGCGCGGAAGTCCTTCAGCGCCTGGCGGCCGCTCGCGGCGCCATCAACAGCCTCATGGGCGAACTGATGGAAGACCACATTCGCAATCACATGCCGCGAAATTCAAAATCTTCCGAAGAAGCCGCCGACGACGTGATTCAAATCGTTCGAACCTATCTGAAATGAAGCACGGGCCGATCGCAAGAGCTGCATCAAAATGCTAGTCGCGTTTGCGCCGGATTTTCGGTATCTTCCGTGCACGCAAGTCGCGGCTCAAGGTATCCAACGGCGTAAGGAGATCGCACGGTGACACGATTCTTCGCAAGCATGCTGTTCTTTGCGTTTCTCAGCGCGCCATCCTCGCGGGCCCAGGCCGGCCCGGATGATGGCGGGCACGACCTCCAAATATGGACGGGCGGCGGCCACGGCCTGAACGGGAGCACCGCAAGTAGCGGCGTCTGGAACGTCGGCCTTCGTTATGGGTGGATTCTGACCGCGCCCACTGGTCCCGGCTTTTTGCGCGGCCAATTCGAGTACGCGGTGGACGTGGTGCCGGTTTTCGTGGTGGATCAGAAGTTCGGCACGGCCTACGGCTTCGGGCTCAATCCTTTCGCGCTGAAATGGAATTTCACAAAGCCGCGCAAAGTGGTTCCCTACTTTGAGCTGGGAGGCGGAACGCTGTTTACGAACATCAACGTGCCGCCGGGGACGTCGCGCGTGAATTTCACCACGAGCGGCGCGCTCGGGCTGCATTTTCTGCGCAGCAAATACTATTGGAATGCCGAGCTTCGCTTCATGCACATTTCCAACGCCAGCTTGGCGAATCTGAATCCTGGAATCAACACGTTACAGGTTCGTGTGGGCTTTGGCCGCTTCACCCGGTCGAACTAGTCTCCGCTCCCGCGGAGCGATATCATGGGTGGGTGATGGCGCGTGGGAGGCATTACTGCTACCGTTTGGACGTTTTTTGCGAAATAAATGCGTGGAATAGATCTGATTTGATTTGAGTATAAGCCGAGGGGGAACCATGAAAATAACTTTAATCGCAGCCGCAGTATTGTTGTTGGCCGTTTTGGCTTTTGGCATCCACAGTTTGCGCGCCGACAGCAAAGCGCCCGCCGTGGGAACCGCCGCGCCGGACTTTACGCTGAATTCTCAGGAGTCCAAACCAGTGAGCCTGCACGATTTCAAAGGCAAATGGGTGGTTCTCTATTTCTACCCGAAGGATTTTACCAGCGGGTGCACCGTGGAAGCCCACAACTTCCAGCGCGACCTGGCGCAGTACGAGCAAAAGCACGCCGTGATTATCGGCGTCAGCGTGCAGGATGAGGATTCCCACCAGAAGTTCTGCACCAAGGAAGGGCTGAACTTCAAGCTGCTCGCCGACACCAAGCACGAAGTCTCTGAACAGTATGATTCCGTGATGAACCTGGGCGTCGCCAAGCTTTCCTCACGGCATACCTTCCTGATCGACCCGGACGGCGTCGTGCGCAAAGTCTATCTCGACGTCAAGCCGGACCAGCACAGCACAGAAGTGCTCGCTGCACTGACGGAATTGCAGGCCAGCGCTTCCAAGTAAACTCAGCGGAGAAAGGCTTCAATTTCAAGGCTCCGCTGGAAAGACGTTCCAGGCTTTGGAAATTTCTGGGGTTATTTAGCAGCCTAACGATTGGGCATGACCTTCATGCCTGGCACACTCATCAGCTTTTCATCCGCAGTGACAAGAGTCAGGTCGAATACTTTTGCGGTCGCGACCAAGAACCGGTCCGCAGGATCGCGATGGCTGAGCATCGTGAACTTCAATTCGTGCGCAACGTTCCAATTAAGAGGGGCTTCGAGAAGAACCAGTTCCTTTACGGACTTCTTAAACCATTCGCCAAAATCCCCTCTTAGATCGATTCGCCTCTTCTCCAGTAAGACGGCGATCTCCCAAATACTCACGGGAGAAACATACCGCTCGCTGTTCGGATTTGTCATTTCCTTTGCCACGTCGGAGGTCAGGTTCTCCGGCGCTGTATAAATCCAGATCCAGATATGCGTATCGAGCAAAAGTCTCACTTCGACTTGTCCTCTGGCGCCTCCTCATCATCATCCCGAGCCGCGTCCCATTCGGAAATATCGCCTGTCGGCCCAACGATATCGCCCAAGATGACCATCGTCCCAATTCCGCCTCCAAGGCGCGGAACGCGATTGCGTACTCCTGGTGGATTGATTTCAGCGATGGCTTGCCCGAAGCGCGTAACAATTATCGGCTGCCCTGTCTTGCGCACACGCTCCAGCACTGCGAGGCATGTTGCCTTGAATTTCGAAATGGCTATCTCTTCCATGACGCAAATCTCCTCGAGAAGAGAGTACTAGACCTATGTGACCATGGTCAAACCATAGTCAGACCATGGTCTAACCACGGTCTGACTATATCGATTGGCTCGAGGCCACGCGAATCTTTATCTTTGACGTCTATACCTCTGTAGACTTGGGGCTCTAACGAACCCCTGGAGGATCTCCCAAAATGGCCAAGCGGCTCAACCTATACAATGCGATCTTCCTTGCAGCCTTTGCCCTCGCGGGTCGGGGCGAGGTGCGCCTTCCGGCGTCTACGGCTCAAACTCAGACGGTTGTGCCTGAAATCCCCAAGACTCCCCCCGGTGACCAATTCTCCGCCTGGCTCGACGCATTCAACAGCGGCGACAAAGTTAAGATGGATGCCTTCCTACCTCATTATGCAAAGCCGGAAGAACACAATACTGACCGCATTCTGGGCTTTCGCCAGCAGACCGGCGGCTTCGATCTCAAGAAGATCGAGGAATCCACTCCCACTAAACTGACAGGCCTCGTTCAAGAGCGAGGCTCCGACCAATTCGCGCACTTCACGATCGAAGTCGAGCCCACTCCGCCCTACAAAGTGACGCATATTGACCTCAACGCCACAGAACGCCCTGCCGAATTCGCGCTGCCACGCATGAGTCAGACCGAACTGGTCGCCGCAGTCCGCGCAAAGCTCGAACGAGACGCAGCCGCCAATCTTTTTTCTGGCGTGGCGCTTCTCGCCAAGGACGGCAAACCCATTTTCACCGGCGCCTACGGCCTGGCCGACCGCGAAAAGAAAATCCCCAACACGCTCACCACAAAGTTCCGCATCGGCTCAATGAACAAAATGTTCACCGCCGTTTCCATCCTCCAGCTTGTGCAAGCTGGAAAAATCAATCTCGGCGATCCCCTGGGCAAGTACATCACCGACTATCCCAACAAGGACATCGCCACTAAGGTGACCATCCAGCAACTGCTGACGCACACCGGCGGCACAGGAGATTTTTTCGGCCCGGAGTTTGATGCCCATCGCCTGGAGCTAAAGACTCTCCAGGACTACGTTAAGCTTTTCGGCCAGCGCGGCCCGCAGTTTGAGCCAGGCAGCAAATGGGAATACAGCAATTACGGATTCCTGCTTCTTGGCGTGATCGTCGAGCGCGTCAGCGGAAAAAGCTATTACGACTACGTGAGCGAAAACATCTACAAGCCGGCCGGAATGACCAGCACCGGCTCTTTTCCCGAAGACCAAGCCGTCCCAGACCGCTCCGTCGGCTACACAGGGTTCGGCGGCAAAGGCCTCCAACCCAACACGGATACCCTCCCTTATCGCGGCACATCTGCAGGCGGCGGCTACTCCACCGTCGAAGACTTCCTGCGTTTTGCCACCGCCCTCACCAGCCACAAATTGCTCAACGCTCAAAACACCGAGCTCATGACCACTGGCCACGCCGACACTCCCCGAGGACCGAAATACGGCTTCGGCCTGATGGTTGCCGACTCCGGCACGCCCTCCTACCACTTCGGCCACGGAGGCGGCGCTCCCGGCATGAACGGCGACCTCGAAATCTATCCGCAATCCGGCTACGTCATCGCGGTGCTCTCGAATCTTGATCCGCCCGCAGCCAGCCGCATCTCAGATTTCATCGTGAACCGAATTCCCGTCAATTGAAGGATCCTCCCAGTATCCCGGCCTGAATCGGGAGAGAGAGCACTCGAACTCGCGCATCTCGGCCCAACAACTCGCCTGACGCAGCAATCTCCCTCGCTTATTCACCAGTAATCACCCTCTTCAGACTAGATATTTCAAGTCATAGAGGAGCAGTTTGGAGTGCACCATCGTCTAATGTATACAAAAGGGACGGCCAAAGACGAATCCAAAGTATCGAAAATTCAGAATTGACCCTCCCGCATATCGTATGCAATATACGTTCCACTTTCAGGTTCGACGGCGTCTCGTGGTCAGACACCAGGTGCATTAGGGGAGAAGGTGCATCTTCCTAGGTCGTGGCCCAGGACACTCCGCAAGTAGGGTGAACTTATCTAGGAGGGATTGATGATGAAACGCACTTTTCTTCTATTGGGGCTGATGTGTCTCTTGTCAGGGGTTGTTTCCGCGCAAATCGCCACAACGGGAAAAATCACAGGGGTTGCGACCGATTCCTCGGGTGCGGTTGTTCCAAACGCTATGGTGACCGTTAAGAGCACCGCTCTTTTGGTTCCCCGCAACATTGACACCGGGGCGGACGGCGCCTATCTGCTCGACCTGCTGCCGCCGGGCACCTATGAAGTCACGGTAGTCATAAAGGGTTTCCGGACGTTTACGGAGACCGGGATTGTTCTCACAGCGGGCTTCACGGCTACCGTGAATCCAAAGCTGCAACTAGGAGAAGTCTCACAGACCGTCCAAGTCGAGGGCGAGCCCGTCGTCGATTTGCAAAACGTTCAGACCTCTACGACCTTCGACCAGACACTTTTGCAAGACATCCCGAGCGGCCGCGATCCCTGGTCCACCGTCGCGCAAATGCCAGGAGTAACCTCCAGCACTTTCGATGTGGCAGGCGACAACAGCTACCAGCAATCCGCCATGCAGATCCACGGAAGCACGCAAGCCGAACAGATCTATAGTTACAACGGTCTGGACCTGAATTGGCCAGGCGCGAACGGCGGTTATACCCAGTTTTATACGAACCACGACTCCTTCGACGAATTCCAGGTTGTTGCCGACAATGCACCAGCCTCCGTGCCTATCGGCGGTATTTATATGAACCAGGTGACCAAGTCCGGCTCAAACGAGTTGCACGGATTGGCCTCGATCTACTACCTGACGGCTGGCACCCAGGCAGGCGTCAAGTTCCCCATCTACAACGGCAATCCGGTCACGTCCGGCTCGCCCTTCGACAGCACCAGGGACACCACAGCCAGTCTCGGCGGCGCGATTATCAAGGACAAATGGTGGGTATTCGGTTCTTATCGCCGCTACGATCTCCGCCAGGAAATCCTCTCCGTAACCGATCAGGCCGGCAGCCCGGTCGTGGACGTCAATCACCAGACGAATACGGACCTGCGCACCGATTACCAGGTCAATTCCAAGAACAAGTTCAGCTTCATCTGGCTCTACAACGAACAGAATCGCTTCTTCCGCCGCGACACGGCTTATGACTTCGTCACGGCGGAAGCCAGCTGGCTGCAAATTGAACCGGCCTACATTCTCGAGGGACTGTGGACCAGCCAGGTAACCAGCAATCTCATCCTCGATTTTCGTGTTGGCTACAACAAAATCGTTTTCCCCCTCAGCTATCAGGCAGGCGTAACCTCCTCCTCACTCAACGTCCAGGATGTCGCGGCTTCCACGGAAACCGGTGCGGCACCCTACCAATTCGCGAATCCAGCATGGGTTCTCAAGTGGACCGCCGGCGGTTCCTGGTACAAAGGCAATCTCGCCGGAACTCACAACTTTCAGTTTGGCGTCGAGTGGGGCAAGAGCTACAACTCCTACATCTACAACGTCAATCAGGGCGTAAACCTGCTCCTGAACAACGGCGCGCCCTATGAAGTGCTCGCCTACAACACGCCGACAACGCAGAAGAACTATTTCCGCGACACCAGCTTCTTTCTACAGGATGCCTGGACCATCAAGCGCCGCCTCACTCTTAACCTGGGCGTGCGCTACGACAATTTCCGCACCTTCTATCCAGCGCAGCAAAGCGACGCCAACGAAATTTTTCCGCAGCTCTTTCCCATCACCAACTACCCCGCTTCCGGCAACCTGGTGGATTGGAACAACGTCTCTCCGCGTATTGGCGTGGCCTACGATCCCACCGGAAAGGGCAATTCGGTCATCCGCTTCGGCTACGGCCTCTACTACATCATGCAAGGGACGGGACTGGCAGAAACGGCCAATCCCGTCGGCCTCTCCGGCAAGTACTACGCCTGGAACGCCGCCAGCTGGACGCCTGCGGACGGGCTCCCACCGGAAAGCCAGTGGCTCCCGCAAGGGGCCAACACAGTTGCTGTGGGCGCCTTTGGCGGCTCCAGCACGCACATCAATCCCAACATGAGCCGGCCCTATTCCGAAGAAGTCAGCGCCGGTTACGAGAGGCAGATCTGGCGCGACCTTCGCGTCACTGCCACCTACTACTACCGCACCAAGAAGAACTTGATTGGGCTTGAGAACAGCGCCGTATCCCTGTCGGATTACGTCCCGATTACCACTCTTCCAGACAGCCATGGAGTTCAACAACCGATTGTCAATCCCATCACCAACCAGCCGTTGACTCTCTATAGTTTTCAGCCCAGCAATACGGCACTTTACGGCGCCTTCAACAACCTCGTGACCAACATTCCTCTACTCAACAACAACTCCTATAACGGCGTGGAGTTTACCGGCGTCAAGCGCTTGTCGAACAAATGGCAATTGCTGGGCGGGTTCACGATCCAGCGACAGAAGGGCGTCTATGGCCGCGGGTTCTCCGACGAGGCAACTAGCGACAACTTCACCGATCCTAACAACGCCATCAATCGCAACAACAACTACTTGAACCTGGATTCCACCTATGTGTTCAAGGTAGACAGCACCTACCAACTCCCTCTGAAGATCGACACCAGCATCAACTTTCAGCACTACACGGGCTTCCCGCTCCAGCCAACCGAAACGTTCCAGGTTCCCGACGGCAACATCACTGCGGCTCATCCGAATCCAGACCTTATCGGGGAGTCCATCATTCTCCAACCCGCTGGCATCCAGCGTCTGCCCAGTGTGAATCAGCTGAACTTACGCCTGGCCCGTGAGTTCGCAGTCCGTGAGAAATGGCGCCTCATCCCGACCGTTGATTTCTTCAACGTGACCAACTCTCAGACGGTCATTGGCAAGGTCACTACCATCGGCTCCAGCTATCTGTATCCATACTCCACCATCAACCCCTTCGTGACGCGTTTCGGTCTCCGCTTCATGTTCTAGCGAGGACCGCCGTCCTCGTTTCACATCATTGGTCATTCCCAACACGGCGGGTGGGGTGGTAACTTGACCCCACCCGCTGTTTGGCTCTTTATCGGTCACGGTTCACTGTTCACTCTTGGGGGCGCTATGCGCAACGGTAAGCACTCGGTTCGATGGATCGCAGTGGTTCTTTCACTTCTGTTCGCGGCAAGTTCGCACGCTCAGACAGCCACCTCCAAGTCTCGCCTCACCATCGAGCAGCTCATTGAAATCAAGCATCCCTCCGACCCCGTCTGGTCGCCCGATGGCAAGCACATCGCGTTCATCTGGGACCGCGCTGACATTCGCAATCTTTTTGTCGCCAACGTCGATGGAAGCGGCCAGCCCGTCCAGCTGACTTCTTTTGCCGATGGAAATGTCCGCGACGTCTTCTGGAACGACGAGAGCGACACGCTCTATTTCCCGCACGAAGGCGATCTCTGGCAGGTTCCTCTTGCTGGCGGCACACCGAAGCCCGTCTGGAGCAAGCTCGATCGCGGCAGTGATTACGCCCCTTCGCCCGACACCAAGCGCGTCGCGTTTGTCCGCGCCAGCGCGTCGCAGGCTGATAAAACGCTCCACGGCAGCGATCTGATGATTCGCTGGCTCTCCGATGGAGCGGAATCCACCGTCGCCCACGATGACGTGAGCATCAGTCGCATCCTCTGGTCACCTGATGGAAAATCCGTGGCCTACACCGCGGGCGCAAAAACCATTCCGCACGACGAATCGCCCAAGTATTCCGGCGCGAAGCTCGTCTATCGCAATCCAGAGTATGTCCCCGGCCAGATCTACGCGGTGAAACTCCTCGAAGCCAAGCCCGTCGCGATCGCCAGGCCCGGTGAATACGGCGGCCTTGGTTGGATCGACGCGAGCCATCTCGTTTTCGACAGCCAGTCGAAAGACTACAAAAAATATTTCATAAACGTGGCTGACACCTCGACTGGCATCGTGAAAGTCATCCACGAAATCACCGAAGAAAAATTCTGGAGCATCCCCGACTGGGGCGAAGCAGGCGCGCAACCCTGGCCCTCACCCGACGGCAAATGGATCGCTTTCCTGAGCGATGAAGACGGCTGGGACCACGTCTACGTCATGCCCTCGACGGGAGGCGCTGCCGTTCAAATCACCAAAGGAAAATTTGAAGCCTGGCGCCCCACGTGGTCGCACGACAGCACGCGCATCGCCTTCGACGCGAATCTCGAAGACAAACCCGGCGACCGCGTCCTGGGCGTCGCCACTATTGGCAACGATCCGTCGCAAGCTACTGTCTTCTACATTCCTGCGGCTCCCGGAACAAATATCGAGCCGCACTGGTCCGAAGGCGACGGCCGCCTCGTCTTTCAGCGGACCGACACGCACAACAGCGCCGATCTTTACGTCACCGCTCCGGTGGCCGGCGCGCAACCTCCCGTGCGCCTCACAGACTCCATGCCTGCGGGCATCGACCGCTCCCAATTCGTCGAGCCGCAGTTCGTCCACTATCCCGGTCCCGACGGCCAGCAAGTCCCCGGCTGGCTCTTCGTCCCGAAAAACATCAACAAAAACGTCAAGCATCCCGCGATTATCTGGGTTCACGGCGACGGCGTAAACCAGAACTACGACGGCTGGCACGTGCAGCGAAACTACGCCGTCTACTACAGCATCCACCAGTATTTCCTACAAAAAGGCTACATCGTTTTCGCGCCCGACTATCGCGGCAGTATCGGCTACGGCCGCGATTGGCGCACCGGCGTCCACATGGACGTTGGCGGCAAAGACGCCAAAGACGCCTGGATGGGCGCCAACTATCTGAAGACGCTCCCCTACGTGGACAGCGAGCGCATCGGCATCTGGGGACTGAGCTACGGCGGATTCTTTACGCTGATCGCCATGACCGATCAACCCACGCTCTTCCGCTGTGGCGTGGATGTCGCCGGCGTCGTCGACTACGTCATGTATTACAACGATCCCTACCACGGCGACTGGACCGCCAGCCGCATCGGCACGCCGGCAGAAAATCCGCAGGTCTACGCAAATGCCTCGCCCATTTCCCACATCGACCGTCTCGCGCGCCCGTTGCTGGTTCTCCACGGCACATCCGACGTCAATGTGCCATTCATCGAATCCGTCTGGCTAATGGACGAAGCCTTGAAGAAAAACAAAGGCCCGCTCGTCGACTTCATGATCTACCCCGGCGAGTTCCACTATTTCAGCCGCGAACACGTCTTACGCGACGCCTGGCACCGCGTAGACGATTTCTTCGACTTACACCTGCGCACAACGACAAGCACCGCAAAACCGAAGTAAGCACCCACTAGCTGCGCGCTTAAGGCTCGCAAGAACTCGGCTCGCTGGAAATCTGGCGAAGCGCAGCGCCCCTACTCCACCTTCACACTAGTTTTCAATGGAAGTAGGCAAGTTGAGTAGCCAAATAGTCGTTGGTAGCCAGTCGCCGAGCTCGAACGTCCGTGGCAGCGACCGGTTAACCCCCGGTTTGCCGGCAACACCACGTCGTATAAATCCTCCTTCCGAGGTGGCGTCAATGGCCCAAGGGGGACGGGCAAAGCTTTCCGCGGCGCAGATGACGCAGCGAGTGGCCAGAGCCTGAGTAGTACCTTTAGAATGAACACTTGTGAAAGCGTATCAAAACAAAGAACTTTAACTCCCTTTAGAATGAACACTTATGCAAAACCCCGGTGGAGGGGGGCAGGCCTCAGTGCGCTGGCTCCAGCACCAACTTCTGTACCCGCCAATTCAGGATTTCGCTCACGTACAACTCGTTTTCGGACGGACACGCAATCTCGTGAATCCACCCAAACTCTCCAAGCTGTTTCCCCGCTTTGCCAAACCACCCCAACACTTTTCCATCGAGGCTGAGCTTGTAAATGCGTCCCGGATACGCATCCGACGTGTAAAGCACCTGGTTCGGTCCAGGCGTGATGCAGACGGTCCACGGAGCTCCCGGCGCCATCGTCCCGGTCGTCGCAGTGGGCTTGTTGCCGATCGCCGCGCGCGCATCGGCGGGAGCAGGCACGTCAATCGTAATCTGCCGCAGAAATTTACCGTCCCCATCGAACACCTGGATGCGCCGGTTCCCGCGATCCGCCACGTAAACATTTCCCGAAGCATCCACGGCGATGCTGTGCGGCACATTGAACTGCCCCGGTCCATCGCCCGGCTCTCCCCAGGACTTCAGCCAATTCCCGTCCTTATCCAGCTTTGCCACACGCGAATTGACGTACCCGTCGCTGATGAACGCATTGCCCGCCGCATCCCACGCAACGTCTGTCACCTGGCGGAACATCCCGTCCACGGGAGGCAGCGGCGGCTTGGCGTGCTTCAGCGGGCCCGTCCCTTCATCAGAGGCTTCCTGCTTGCGTCCAAACACCATCAGGACGCGGCCTTCGGGGTTGAACTTGATGACCATGTCCGAACCCTTGTCCGCCGCCCATATATTGTCCTGCGCATCCACCTTCACAGCATGCGCATACGACCACGCGTAAAGATTGTGGCCAATCTCGCGCACAAATTTCCCATCGTGGTCGAACTCCAGCAGTTGCGCTCCGGCCGCCGCGTACGCCGGTCCTGTCGTATTCCCGCGCGAAAAAACAAACACATGCCCCTTCGAGTTGACGGCCACGCCCACGGCTTCGCCCAAATAAACGTCCGGCGGCAACTTCAGAAAATCCGGCACCGAGCGATAACGAATCTCAGGCAGCTGCTGGGCAGGAAGCGGTCCGGCGACTGTGGAAAGGAAAAGAACCAAACCAATCGTGTGAGAAGTCAAACGCTCCATCGAAAGTACCTCTTAATTGGGCTTTTCGCGCGATCAGCTGCCAGTCAAAACTCCATATTGGGCTTTATTTAGCGGCACGACCGAAAGCCTGCCTTGTCGCACTAGGGGCGAATCGGCAAACAGCTTGTTGGCCTTGATTTCCGCGAGCGTCTTCGGTTTGCCGATGGGCTTTCCGGCCTTTAGCTTTACTTGCGGATTCTTTGGATCGCTGGCGTCTACCGAGATGACGGTTGCGGTTCCCACAGCGGTCTTGTGGTCACCGGTTTCGTAAATCACCAGTTTGTCGCCGGACTTCATGGCGGCCAGGTTTCTCAGCGCCACGGGGTTGTGCACGCCGTCCCAAACTGTTTCTCCGTCCTTCTGCAAATCGGCAAAGGAATATGCTGTCGGTTCCGTTTTCAACAAGTAGTCCGCCATGTGCGCCCCCAAGGATGCCCGCTCGCGACTATTCTACATTTGGTTCACCAATTCGCGCTTGTCAAATCCTAGTCTCGGGGGAAACTGGAGCGCGGCTGTGCAATCTGCATCCAGCTGTCGCTTGCCGCTTCCACGCGTTTCTGGCACGATGCGTTGGCAAAGAAGTTCCTTCAGACTTCGGTCGTGAAAATTCTCGGGAGGCAAAATGGCGGGCTTTTGCAAAAACTGCGGAACTCCATTCAGCGACGGGACGGCCTTCTGCGGAAAATGCGGCACCGCCACTGGCGCCGCTCCAGCTCGCCCGGGCGCGCCGGCTTACGCTGCTCTGCCTACCATGCGCCCTCCCGAGCCAGCTCAAGCTGCGCCTGCTCCGCAAGCGGCAACTCCTGCAAAGTCCAGCAGCGGTTGCGGGAAGGCAATCGCAGTCGCGGCCGTTGTGCTTTTGGTTTTCGGCGCGATTGGCATTGCTGGAATTTGGTACGTCGCCCATCGCGTCAAAGAAAAGGTTCACGACATGGGCCTCGATGATCTTTCCGATACAAACGCAAATGCCAACCGCGGCCCGGCGCTTGGCGGCAGGAACGCTTGCAGCTTGCTCGACAAAGAAGACGTCGGCCAGGCCGCGAAGATGGAAGTCGTTCGTGCCGAATCAAACCGGGGCCAGGGTGCCGGATGCGTGTACAGCGTGATGGGAGACATGACGGATTTGATTGCGAAGCACGCCGCTCTGCTTCCAAAGGGAGACATGACCGAGCAGCAGCGGCAACAGATGGAGGCGTTCGCAAAAAGTCTTATGCAGAACTCCAACACCCAGCGCGGAAACTACGGCGCAACGCCCCATCCCGGCGAAGCGCCGGTGGTGGTTTTTAATGTCGCCAATCATGGCGCCAAGGCAGTCATGAGCATGAGCCGCCTGACGATGGGGAACTTAGGACCGAGTATCAAAAACTTGCCGGGACTTGGCGATGACGCGTTTGATCTCGCAGGCGTTATGATTATGGCGCGCAAAGGAGACAGCATCCTCACTATGATGTATATGTCGTGCCCCTGCACGACGGAGGATGTTCTGCCCTTGGCGAGAAAAGTGGTTTCTGGAATGTAGGAATGTGCGGTGCGCATTAGCGCCGCTTTCGGAGCCATCTTTTCTAAGACGAATGGTTACGGCGCCTTCGCGGCGACCACGCCGATGTCGGCGATGTTGTCGCCTTTTTTCAAGGACGGTACCGCGTTGACGTGCAGGATCACACCGGAAACCGGTGCGCGCGCATCCAGAATCACTTTCCCAAAATAATCCGTGACGTACCCAAGCTTCATGCCTTCGGAAACATATGTCCCGCGCTTCACTAGCGGATACCAGATGCCCGGCCCGTCCGAAATCACGTCAACGACTTTGCTCAGCCAAACCGGATTTTCAATGTAATGCGGTTCGCCAGCAATCATCTTTAAAGCGCGCATCGTGCTCAGCGTTCCATTGACAAGCAGCGCCACGTCGTCCGATTCGACGGTTCCCGCGTGCCCCGCTTCCACAACGATCGCCGGTTTGCCGCGCACCGACGCCGTGTTGTCCAAATAACGAGTCGCCGTAGCATCCGTCGGCCGCTCACCCCAAATAATGATGTGATCCAGCCCGAACGCAAGCACCATCTGTTTGGAAATGCGGTCCTGCGGTTCCTTCCCGGTCGCTCCCCAGTAAGCATACGGGCGCAAACTCTCGTCCAGGTCGCCGCCGTGGTAATCGATCAAGTAATCGCAGCGGTCCACAACTTCCCTGGTGATCATAAACAACGCTCGGTCCGTTTGCGTGCCGTCCATCTTTCCCGGATAAAACCGGTTCATGCTTTTGTTGTCGGCGGGATTCACATGCGGAACTTTTTGTTCAAACGAAAGCACATTCACGAGAGGCACAAGAATCACCGTCCCCGAAACTTGCCCGGGATCCAGCTCACCAATCAATTTTTCCACCGCAATGATCGAAACGTATTCCGTTCCATGCGCCCCGGTGACAAGCGCCAGCACCGGCCCTGGCTTCGCACCATTCACCACCACCACGGGAATATTTGTCCCGGCATCCACCCCAGCCGGCACTTCGATATAACCATTCGCTTTTTGTCCGGCAGCCGCGGTCGCGGTGCCAACTGTAAACGCAGCGCGCTGAGCAAATATTCCGCCCGACACAAACAAACTCGCCACGAAAGCGACAATCACAAAACGAAAGGAACGCAGCATGGAGCCTCCCTAGAGCCGCCGAGCATAGCGCGGGCGCGCCCCGTCGGCAACACCCTCGCCCGGACCAGCAATGGACCGCGCCACTCTTCCTGTACCTCGTACTGGTTGCATCTAGAACAAATCCCCCAAGGAATTTCTCTGCGCAACGCTTTCGGGCGATAAGCTATTTGCTGCAGTCGCAGTTGTAGTGCCGGTTTGGCACCACCCCTCCGTCAAACCTCCCTCTTGGCACCAGCGCTCGGAAAGTGACGCCCAGCTATGTTTGAGGAACACCGGATGCCCGGTGGCAACGGCTTTCATCCCGCGCCGCCTGAGGAACGCCGCACTCACCCGCGCTATCACTTCACCGCGGCGGTCGAAGCTCTCGACCATAATCACCGCACCCGCATGAATGCTCGCACAAGCGACATCGGCCGCGGCGGTTGCTACGTGGACACCTACTGCCCTTTCCCGCTGAAAACGGGAGTCAAATTACGGCTCACCAACGAAAAATCATCCTTCGTGGCCGAAGCCACAGTTGTCTACTCGCAAATAGGCATGGGCATGGGTCTCGAATTCACTGCCATCGAGCCCCAGCAGACCAGCGTTCTGGACAAATGGATTGGAGAGCTGAGCGGCTCCGGGCCGATGCAGTTTGCGGGCCTCGAAGAACACCATAACAGCAACGGCCACACAAGCGCCGTCCCACACAAAGAGACTGGCTACGTTTTGAACGAGCTGATTGTCGCTCTAATGCGCAAGGGCACTCTGACCGAAGAAGAAGGCAAGACCATGCTCTTGCGGCTGTTGCATCGCGACTTTCTGCCTTAAATTTTCCAGCTACTATCTCAGCGCTTTTCTATTAAACAGCACATCTTCCGTGCGCGGCCTGACGGCGCGGCAATCATTCCCCCGCTTTAACTGCGGGAGCCGGTTGCGCAATCGGCCTGGCCGGCGCGGCATCCCCTTTGACGTAGTGCGCATACCACGCAAGGTATCGCTCCATGCGATCCTTGATATGCGAAGGCACAGTAAACCCGTGATACTCGTTCGGGTATACGACGAGCTCCGTAGTCCTCCCCAGCGCCTTCATCGCCTGATACATCTGCTCGCTCCCCAGAATCGGCACATTCGCATCGATTTCCCCGCCCATAAAAAGCGTCGGCGTCGTGATGGCCTTGACCTTATAAAACGGCGAGATCTTGTCCCACAAAGCCTGCTGGTCCCACGGATAACCCAGCTCGATTTCATAATCTTTTTGATAGTGGTCATGCCCATAAAAGCTCGTCAGCAAAGCCACGCCGGCTCCCGAAATCGCGCCCTTGAACCGCGTCGTCTGCGTAATGATGAAGTCCGTGGAAATCCCACCGTACGACCATCCGCCGACACCCAGCTTGTCGGGGTCCGCGATTCCCTGCTCGATCGCATAGTCCACCATCGCCACGTCGTCCTGATAATCCTTGTTGCCCCAGTCCGCATAAATGGCCGCGCAGAATTTCTGTCCGTATCCGGAAGAACCTCGCGGATTCGGCAACAACACCGCGTATCCATTCGCAGCGTACAGTTGGAAAAGATGCGAGAACGAAGCTGCATACTGGCTCACCGGTCCGCCGTGCGGCTGCAAAAGCGTCGGAACTTTTTGCGTGGGATCGTAGCCAACAGGCTTGTAGAGATACCCCGCCACCGCAGTTCCATCCTTGCTCTTGAAGTGCACGTACTCCGCCGTCGCCAGCCGCAGTTGGGAGATCAGCGCATCGTTCGTCTTCGTCAACCGCGTCAGATCGCTCCCTTTCTGCAGAAAAATCTCGTCTGGCCGATCCACGGTTCCAATTTGCGCTGCGATTTCGTCGCTGTCCTTGCCCAGGCTGAAGGCTCCCACCGTCAGCCGCCCGCCAATCGCGCGCGTAGTCTCTCCGCCCGTAGGCGCAATCTTGCAAAGCGTCACCGTGCCGTCATCTTCCGCCGTGAAATAAATAAATTTTCCGTCGGCGGAAAAGCGCGGCCGCCGGATCGTGCGGTCGAAGGTCAGTGTCAGCACCTTGGCCTCGCCGCCGCCCGACGCCGGAGCAATCGCCAGATGTTGTGTCGAGTAATAGAAGAGGTGTGGGTCGAGTTCCGTCACGTACGCAATCCACTTCCCATCCGGCGACCACGTCGGCTGATCGTCCGGCGCGGGATTTGTCGTGATCTGCGTCAGATGTGTGCCCTGATCCGTATGGTCCGCGGCTACCACCCAGATATTTGAGTCCCGAGTCGCATCCGGGTCGGGTGTGCTGCGATTGCTCGTAAACGCCAGTTGCTTGCCGTCCGGTGACCACGCCGCCTGCGAGTCATCAAAGTCCCCCGACGTAATTTGCGTCGTCTTTTTATTCCCCACATCGAAAACATACAAATGAGTCCGCCGCCGGTCGAGATAGCCGACGGTGTCCTGCTTGAACTGCAACCGGTCAATGACATACGGCGGTACGGTCTTGGGTTTCGCTCCCGCCTCTTTCTCTCCGCCTTTCGCTCCGTCCGCGTCTTCCGGCTTGGCATCCCGCAAAATCAGCATCAGCCTGCCGCCGTCCGGCGACCATTCAAAATCGTCCACACCCTGCGCCGTCTCTGTCAGCCGCACCGCTTCGCCGCCAAGCCGGTTCAAGAGCCACACCTGGCTCTTGCCGCCATTGCGCGAAGAAGTAAACGCAAGATATTTCCCGTCAGGGCTCCAGCGCGGATGCCCGGAAGAAACGCCTTCCGCAGTCATCGGCAGCGGATCGCCGCCGTGCGTCGATACCATCCAGATCCGTGTCTCATTCTTGTCTTCCTTCAGCATCTTGGCCCGCACGGTGTAGGCAACCCACTGCCCGTCAGGGCTCAGCTCCGGCTGGCCCACATCGCGAATCTGAAAGTAATCATCAATCGTGATGTTGCGCCCGGTAGCGGCCGCCGCTGCCCGCGCCTGTTCAGGCACCGTTTCTGCCGCGATGGCGCACGGCATAAGAGCTAAAGCCAAGAATGCAAGCGGGATACTGCAGAAAATCTTCATGCCAGAAATCCTCCGAATGGGATGCGGATCAATAGGTGCGAAGTGTAGCATTGTCCAGATGTGATGCGAACCGCAGTCGACGGCTATGGAATGTGTGCTGCGAGACTTTCTTGGAGAGCTGAGGTGACCGAGGATCATGTACATCCACATGTTTGCGTTTCGATTTAAGCCGGGCGTGACGGAATCGAAGAAGGACGAGATCGTGGCAGCGATACGCGCGCTTCAGGACGAGATTCCTCAGGTGCTCGAGACGTGGGCCGGCAGAAATGAGTCGCCGCGCGGGGCCGGTTATGAACTCGGCGGGGTGATGAAGTTTGCCGATGCGGCGGCTTGCGAGGCTTATGGTGCGCATCCGGTCCATCAGAAATTGTTGGGCTGGCTCATGCCTTTGATTGAGCCGATCGAAGTGGATTTCGCCGTGAGCAAATAGGGGTTGGGGCGCAACTGTCGAATTACAAGATTGTTCGAGACACCAGATGTCGCATGGTCAGGTTCTTGCCGCGTAAGGGCGCAGCATGCTGCGCCCCTACAAGCTAAATTGAAGATTTGGGCTATTCATATCTGAGGGCAATCAAAGGGTCGAGCTTGGACGCGCGGTAGGCCGGCAAGAAACTTGAGAAAGCGGCAACCGCGGATAGCACGAGTACGGCCGCGACAAGGGTTAGCGGGTCACGCGGCTGCAGGCCATAGAGCAAGGATTTGGCGGCTTGCGCTGATCCAAGCGCGAGAGCCGCGCCAATTAACAGGCCCGTTACTGTTAACGTACCGGCCTCTCGCAAGATCAGCTTCAGAACATCCAAACGCTCCGCGCCAATCGCCATACGGATACCGATTTCTTTTGTGCGCTGGACCACCATGTAGGAGATGACGCCGTAAAGGCCGATGGCGGCGAGCAAAGCGGCGAGGAATCCGAAAAAGCCGGAAAGCGTGGCCATCAGCTGGTCTTGTAAGAGCGATTCGTGAATGCGCGTTTGCATCACTTTGAACTCGAGATTGATTCCTGGATTCATGTTGCCGACTGTTTCTTTCAGCGAACCCATAAGGCTGGTTAGCGGCAGCGAGGAGCGAATCAGGATCTGATCGTAGGGACCAGGTTCTTCCTCCTGCGTTGCGGGAAAGTACATGAATGGCAAGAATTCTTCGTGCATATCCTGGTATTTGCTGTCTTTCACGACGCCTACAATCTCGTACAGGGGGCGCGGCTTTCCGGGAGGCTGATGGAGTCGGAATCGCTTGCCCAGAGGCTCTTTCGTACCGTTGAGAAGCTTGCGCACAAACGCTTCGTTCACGATGGCTACCTTTACGGAGGTTGCCGTGTCGCGGTCGTCGAAATCGCGCCCGGTCAGGAGCGGAGTGCCAATCGTCTGGAAATAGCCTGGGCCAAGAGAGTTGAGCCAGGACGTGCCTTTTTCCTCGTCGGAACCTTCGAGGAGGATGTTGTCGTTCGAGCCGTTGCCGCCGAAGGGCACCATTCTCGCGTCGGCAGCGGATTCGACGCCTGGGATTGCTTGCACGCGCTTTACGATTTCGCGTTTGTACTCGGTGAATCGCGCGTCGGGGATGTTCAATCGCTCAAAGTCAATTCCTGCCACCAAAATCCCGCTCTGCTGAAATCCCGCGTTGAGCGTGGTCAGGTTGCGCAAACTTCGGACGAAGAGAAGCGCGCCCATCAAAAGAACTACAGAGAGCGCGACTTGCGAGACCACGAGGATGCGGCGAAGGCTGAAGCGCTCTTTTCCTCCGGATGACCCTCGGCTGCCGGACTGGAGCAGCGTGGCTGGCTCGGCGCGCGTGGCGCGGATAGCCGGAGCCAAGCCAAAGGAGACGGTCGTCAGGACGGCAAGACCTGTGGTGAAGGCGAGAAGGCGCCAGTCCATCCCCAGATCGAGGTAAATCTGGCTGTCCGAAGTGCTGATGAACGCTACGAGCAAGCGACTGACGGCGAAAGCCAGGAATAATCCGCAGACCGAGCCGCCCAGCGCGAGAAGCACGCTTTCCGAGAGTAGTTCACGCACCATTCTCCAACGCGTAGCTCCCAACGCACGGCGGATAGTGATCTGACGTTCTCGCGCGCTGGCGCGGGCCAGCATCAAGTTGGCGAGGTTGGCGCAGGCGATGAGCAGGACGAGACCGGAGATGCCCAGAAGAAGCCATAGCGACGTTTCGGAATCGTGGCGCAGCTCGGAAAATCCCGTGCTTGCGGAAAACGCGCCGAGTTTGTATTCGAGATATTTCTTGATGGCCGCGCCGTCGTACGATGGAGGGATGGTTTCTTGCAGGATCTGTGGGGTGACGGCGTTCATTTGTGCGCTGGCGCGCTCAATGGTCCATCCGGGCTTCAATCGGCCAATGGAGGCGAGCCACCAGGAGTGGCGTACAGGAAGGCGGTTGTCGCGCGGGTTAAGGATCGGCTCGACGCAGATGGGCACCGCCACGTCAAAGGTGTCGCCGATAGAGATGCCGTTGAAACCGGGGGGCGTTACGCCAAGAACCTGGAAGGAATTGCCGTCCAGAGTCAACCGCTTGCCAATCGCGGAAGGGTCTCCGGCAAAGTTGCGCTGCCAGAATGCATAGCTGATGTTCGCTCCTGAAACTGGGCAACCAGGTTGGTCATCCTCCGGGCCGAGGAGTCGGCCAAGTATCGGATTAACACCAAGGACGCGAAAGAAATCGCCGCTGACGCGAATGCCTTTTGCGTAGTGAACCTCGCCGCCGGTTGCCAGATTGAAGGACTGGCCGCCCCAGGCCGCGATTTGCGCAAACCCCTCCTGGCGCTGGCGGATTTGTTCCCACAGTGGAAAGGTCAGTTGCGAATATTGGCCGGAGAAATTCCCCTGGCCCCAGTGGAAGTCGGCGATGCGGATGGTGCCGAGTTGCTCGGGATTATGCACGGGGATGGTGCGAAGGCGAATGGAATCAATCAGTTGGAAGATGGCGGTGTTAGCGCCAATGCCCAAGGCGAGGGTGATAATTGCGACGGCGGTGAAGCCCGGGCTGAGGCGAAGCAGACGGAATGCGTGGCGAAGATCGCGCAAAAGATTGGTCATATTTGGCCTCGTGGCTAAATAAGACGAATGAAAGCGGCAAAGGTTCCGTGAGGAGAGACCATGTGCGCCTGAGCGACACGCTAGCAGGAAATACGCTTGTTCTCCTAGCGCTTCGTCAGATAGATATTGCGCTAAGCTACTTTGAGTAGTAGCTTGGCAGTATGAAAGAGAAGACATCTATCACACTCTCGAAGGATGTTCTCGCAAAGGTCGACCGGCTGGCCGGATCAAAACAGTCTCGATCTGCGTTCATCGAACGGGTTTTGCGAAGATACCTGCGCGAACGCGCCAAGGCGGCTTTGCACGCACGCGATTTGGAACTTATCAATCGCGCCGCGGACCGGCTCAATAAAGAAGCTGAAGACGTCTTGGATTACCAGGCAATGGATTCCCCAGGAACAGACGAATAGCGACATGCCGGAGCAAGCGTGACCCGAGGAGAGCTGTATCGCGTGCACAAGCCGGGAGGAGATCCCAAGCAATACCGGACTTTTGTAATCGCTAGCCGTCAAGCTTTGCTTGATTCCCGATATTCAACGGTTGTGTGCGCTCCAGTGTTCACTCAAGGCGAAGGCCTCTCAACCCAGGTTGCGGTTGGGGTAGACGAAGGCTTGAAGCACGAGAGTTGGATTATGTGTGACAACCTGATTAGCGTGCGAAAAACGGACCTGACCAACTATATTGGGGCGTTGTCTGCCCGTAAGCTGGCTGAGTTTAATAGTGCTTTGAAAATGGCGCTGGGCCTCTAACCGGCTGCTTTACAGCCGCCGAGCTCAGCGCCAATCGGTCTCTAAAGTCCTCGTCTCAACCTAGATTCAATTCTTCTTCCCCAAGGCAAACCAAATCCAACGCTAAACGCTCCGTTCCCAAATCACGGGAACTGGCGGACCGGGGTCGGCTTGGGCAACGGTTTACGCGGGAGCATTTCGTCGCGGTTGGCGGTCAGGTAGACGAAGCCGGCGACGATCACCGCCATTTGCTTCATGTCGGGCTCCTGGATGCGCTCGTAGACGTCCATGTTGGAGTGGTGGGTACGGGTGTCGTAGTCCAAGGGGTCCTGGATGAACTGGAAGCCGGGGAGGCCGACGGAGTTGAACGAAAGATGGTCGGTGCCGCCGGTATTGCGGATGGTTAGCGTGGTCATGCCGAGGTCGTGGAAGGGCTCCATCCAGGACTCAAAAATGGGGGCAACCATTTCATTTCCCTGGAGATAGACGCCGCGGATTTTGCCAGTGCCGTTGTCGATGTTGTAGTAGGCGTCGAGCTTGGCGTGTTGCGGAGTGACTTTTATGAGCTTGGTGGCGGGGTCTTCTGCGTGGGGATCGCCGAAATGCTGGGTGACGTAGGCGGCCGAGCCGAGGAGACCTTCTTCCTCGCCGGTCCAGAGGCCGATCCGGACGGTGCGGCGCATCTTGAGGCCGGTGGCTTTGAGGATGCGCATGGCTTCGAGCATTACCGCAGAGCCTGCGCCGTTGTCGGTGGCGCCGGTGCCGGATTGCCAAGAGTCGAAGTGGGCGCCGAGCATGACAACTTCGTCGGCTTTTGCTTTATCGGAGCCGGGAATTTCGCCGACAATGTTGAAGGACTGGAGATCGTCGTCGTAGAACTTGTTCTGAACGTCCACCAGCATGGAGACGGGGACTTTCTTTTCGAGCATGCGGACGATGCGGCCATAGTTTTCGTTGGCAACGGCGATGCGGGGCGAAACCGGGGGATCCTTTTCCTTGTCGCGGCCGCCGCCTTGTTGGACGAAGACGGTGCCGTCATCGCTACGAGAAGGCTCGATCCAAGCGGCGACGCCTTCGTCTACCAGGAATTTCTGAATCTTGAGGTTTAGCTCGCGCTGGGCACGGAATTGTGCAAGGCGCTCTTCGAGGGCAGGGCCCGCGCTTGGAACTTCCGCTTTCGCGAGGTCGGCGAGTTCGGAGTCGGTGTAGCGGTGGGCCTGGGCTTCAAAGCGCTCCGGGCTTTCGGGGATTGCAGCGGTCAGTACGAATTTTCCCTTCAGCTGGCCTTTGTACTTAGCGAAGTCGTCCTCTTTGGTGATGGGCGCCCAGACTGCGTCGGCGGTGATGGGTCCGTCGGTGCCGGGAGTCCAAGCTTTGGCGTAAGCGATCAGCGGAAATGGATGCGGGGCAATGACTTGCACGTTGGTGCGCTCGTTGGACCAGCCGCGTCCGAAGGGGCCCCAGGGCTCGGGGTGGACGTTGGCCAGGTGCCATTCATTCATTTTATCAATGGTCCACTTTTCGGCGTCCTTGATGTCGGGCGAGTTGGTGAGGCGCGGCCCGTAGACATCGGAGAGATAGCTGATGATTTCCATGATCTTCGAGGTGGAATTGCTGAAGCCCTCCTCGCGGATCTGATGGATGGCCGCAAGATCGGATTGGCTCACCGCAGGAGCCTGGGCACCGAGCGGATTGACCGCCAGGAACAATGCCAAGATTGCGGCCAGGGCCGCGAACACACTCGATTGCTTGCGCACTATCTCCTCCGTATGAAGCTTATCTCGTAATGAAACTTCGTCTGGTCAAGTCTAATGGAGCCGCCACAGGGTACCGCGCGCAAGGGGTGTGACGCCAGAGGTGGGGAGTGCGTTTCAGGGCGAGGCGAGGAAATCGTTAAAGTTGCAGGTGAGAGTAGCGGTCATCCTCAGAAGGATGACCCTACATAAGATTGATGCGGTGGGATTTGGCGATTTGTGCGAGTCTTACGAAATGGCCATGGAGGTTGGGATGCGGATCGTGTTGAGAGGATGGGTGTTTGCTGTGATTCTGGCCTGGGTGATGGCCGGGCTTGCTGCTGGGCAAAACCCAGCGAAATTCCTCACGAATGATGATGTGATGGCGATGGTGAAGGCGGGACAGAGCGCCGATGCGATTCTAAACGCCTTCCAGAATCACGGAACGGATTTCGATGTTTCTCCGGAAGCCCTGCTTAAATTGAAGAAAAGCGGTGTGCCGCAGAAAGTCATCGACGGGATGACGGCGGCGGTGAAGCAGCAGCAGGATGCTGCGGCGGCCATGCTATCCACGGCTCAGGCTAGAAATGCCGCTGAGGAAGCGGAAGAGAAAGCCGAAGCGGATAAGGTAGAGGCGGCGAGAGCGGCGCAAGCCGCTGCGCTTTCTTCGCTGGCAACAGCGAGGCCGGGCGAGCCATCGGTCGCCATGCTGGAAGGCACGGAGAAACAAGCACTTGTGGTTTCGCACACGCAGATTGTGCCGATCAATTCCAGCCTACTCCAGGGCAGCCCGTCTCAGATGTCGTCGTTGGATTTGCTGGCTACCGACGGAGCGCTAACCGCGGCACTGACGAGCATGGGGCAAATGATGGACAAGGCGAACACGATGATGCCGGGATCGGGAAAAACTTCGATGACCTTGACCTCGAACCCACTGGTAGCACCGGCGATGATGGCCGCGAGCCTTTTTTCGAAGTATAGGGCTGCGTCGACGCAGATGATCGATGTATGGGCGATTCCAGGACTGAAATCGGGGGCGGTTGCTCAAGAGAGCCGGCCTACGCTGCTGGTGCAGTTCGACGGATTTCTGGGGGTCAATGTGGGCGAGTACGAGCCGATCCTGGTTAAGTTGCCGTTGTCGCCGAGTAGCTTTCGATTGGTCGGAGCAGCCATGGCCAAGGGAAGCGATATGCAGAGCTCGACGGCGGATTGGAGCATGTACGCTTCTTTTCTGGAGCGGAAGATGGCAGTTCAGCTTACGAAGGTGGCTACTGGGCGGTACCTCTTGCAGCCGAGCGACGGGCTGTTGCCGGGTGAATACGGAATCGTGCTTCGGCCGGTAAACAAGGAGAAGAAGTTCTCTGGCAGCAATGTGAGTCAGAACCTTGGCGAGGGGCTGGTATTTAACTGCGTGTGGTCGTTCGAGGTTCCGTAGAGGGGTGGCGGCTAGCAAACTAATCGAGGAGCCTTCCGGCGGTGGCTGCACTTCACGGGAACCTCCACGCTCGTCGGAGGACACACTGAAGCCTGTGCCACGCGAAAAATATTTGGCGGGATGCATTTTTTTGTTGCATGCGGGGACGAACCTTGTATTCTGCGAATGCGGACTCACTTTTCCCAGCGCGCGAGTGAGCACTGCTTAGGAGGACGAGAGTAAAAATTGAGTTCTATATCGGTTCCCGCCCAGATTCCTTCCCATGCAATCCCAACAGCGAAAAAAAGAGTCGCAAAGCTGACGCTCTGGCCGCTTGTGGCGGCGACGTTTTTCATGGTGTCCGGCGGGACATATGGGACGGAAGGGGTCGTCTCTGGAGCAGGCTACGGGCACGGAATTCTAATCTTGTTGTTCTTGCCCGTGTTGTGGTGCTTGCCGACGGCGTTCATGATCGGCGAGCTATCGAGCGCGCTGCCTGCTGAAGGGGGTTACTACGCCTGGGTGCGGCGAGGGCTGGGAAACTTTTGGGGCTTTCAAGAGGCGTGGCTGTCATTGGCGGCAAGCATCTTCGATATGGCTATTTACCCGACCTTGTTTGTGTTTTATCTGAAGCAGATGTCGCCATGGTTTGGGTCGCCGAGCCATGGGGTACTGGCCGGACTGTTTGTTGTGGTGACTTGTGCCGCGCTTAATGTGGCGGGCATCCGCGTTGTGGGCATTACCTCCCTTTGGCTGTTTTTTCTGCTCTCAGCGCCATTTGCCGTGATCGTGGTGATGGCACCTTTCAAAGCGGGAGCCTTGGCCGGAGCTGGCCAGGGCGCGACTGAGGCAACCGGCCTGGGCCTCCTCGGCGGAGTGCTGGTGGCCATGTGGAATTACATGGGCTGGGACAACGCTTCGACGATTGCCCAAGAGGTGGAACGGCCGCAGCGGACTTATCCGAGGGCGATGATTGCAGCCGTGGTTCTGGTTGCGCTGACCTACGTTTTGCCGTTCCTGGCTGTTTACTTCACCGGGATTCCGGCGTCGGCGTTTGGATCCGATGGGGCCTGGGCGACGATTGCCGGGCTCATTGGCGGGAAAATACTGGGTTTCGAGTGGCTGCGCTTCCTGATCGTCATCGGCGGAATGATGAGCGCGTTTGGAATGTTCAATGCGCTGGTGATGAGCTACTCGCGGCTGCCACTGGCGATGGCGCGCGATGGGATGCTGCCAAAAGTATTCGCAAAGACAAACGCGAAGACACAAGCGCCGTGGGTGGCGATTCTGGCGTGTGCGGCGTGCTGGGCGCTTTGCCTGGGGTTGAAATTCGAAAAGCTCGTCACGCTGGACATTATGCTGTACGGAGCCAGTTTGATGCTGGAGTTCGTGACGCTGGTGGTTTTGCGGATCCGCGAGCCGGAGCTAAAGCGTGAGTTTCGCGTTCCCGGTGGACTGGCGGGCGCGATTACTTGCGGCATTTTCCCGCTGTTGTTGATGAGCCTGGCAATGGTGAAGAGCAGAAGTGAAACGATTCTCGGGATCAACGGCATGGTGTTTGGCGGGATTATCATCTCCGCCGGATTCGTGCTTTATTGGGCGACCAAACGCTTGCGCAGATCGGTGATTGCTCCTGCCGCCACGCCGAACGCCGCGACCGGCGACTAGCCTCCGCCTGCCGCAGCCGAGCGAGTCGGCAGTCGCGCGGCGCTTCCCTGCTGCTATACTCCACAATTCATTTCGAAACTTTCTTATTTCTGGAGAAATCACCGTGAAGAAATTGCGGCGTTGCCTACTATTTCTGCTAGTTGCTGGCGCGGGCGTGTTTGTGGGCTTGACGGCAGCCGCGCGGACGGAGACTGCACCGCAGGCACAGTCGTTTGACCAAAAACTGTTTAGCGGGATGCTGAAATGGCGGTCGATTGGGCCGTTTCGGGCGGGGCGGACGGTGGCGGTCACGGGAGTGCGCGGGCAGGCGGATGTCTATTACATCGGGTCGGTAGAAGGCGGGGTTTGGAAGACGAATGACGCTGGGCGGACCTGGAATCCTATTTTTGATTCGCAGCCGATTGCTTCGATTGGGGCGATTGCCGTGGCGCCTTCGAATGCCAACGTGATTTACGTGGGAACGGGCGAGTCTGATCTGAGATCGAGCCTTTCTTCCGGCAATGGAATGTATAAGACGACCGACGCGGGAAAGACCTGGACGCACATTGGATTGGAAGATTCGCAGCATATCGCGCGGATACTTGTGGACCCGAACGATCCGGACAAACTCTTTGTGGCCGCGCTGGGGCATGCGTATGGGCCGAACAAGGAGCGCGGAGTTTTTCGTTCGAATGACGGCGGGGCGACCTGGCAGAAGATACTTTTTCACGATGAGAACACCGGTGCGATTGATTTAGCGATGGAGCCGGGAAATCCGAAAACGATTTATGCGGCGTTGCTGCAAACGCGGCGGCCGCCGTGGAGTGTTTATCCGCCGTCGAAAGGGCCGGGGACGGGACTTTATCGTTCGAAAGATGGCGGCGAGCATTGGGAGCAGTTGACGGGGCATGGATTGCCTTCGGAAGAGTTGGGGCGGATGGGGATTGCGTTTGCGCCGAGCAATCCGAAGAGGATTTATCTGATTGCGGATGCGAAGGAAGGCGGGATGTACCGCTCGGATGACGGCGGGGAAAATTGGGAACGCGTTTCAAAGGATGCGCGCATCTGGGGACGCGGGTGGTATTTCTGCGAAGTGAGCGTGGACCCAATGGATCCAGAGACGGTGTATGTGCCGAACACTTCGACGTATCGTTCGCACGATGGCGGGAAAACGTGGATGGCGGTCAAGGGCGCGCCGGGCGGGGATGACTATCACCAGTTGTGGATCGATCCGGAATATCCGCGAAAGATGATTCTCGGCTGCGATCAAGGCGCGATTGTTACGCGCAACGGCGGCGAGACTTGGAGTTCGTGGTACAACCAGCCGACTGGGCAGTTTTATCATGTGGCGGTGGACAACCGGTTTCCTTATTGGGTGTATGGAGCGCAGCAGGATACGGTGGCGGCGGCTACGCCGAGCCGTAGTAAATATAGGGCGATTAATTTTCATGACTGGCGGCCGATGGTTGCTGGTGGAGAGAGCGACTACGTGGCGCCTGATCCGTTGAATCCCGAGATTATTTATGGCGGGTCGGTGGCGCGGCAGGATTTTCATAATGAGGAAGTGCAGGATATATCGCCGACGCTGATGTATCCAGGGGAGTACCGGCGAACGTGGACTTTGCCGCTGGTTTTTTCGGAGAGTGAGCCCCATGTGCTTTATTTCAGCGCGCAGGTTTTGTTTCGAACGGCGGATGGCGGGAATTCGTGGCAGAAGATCAGCCCGGATTTGACGCGCGAGGATCCTGGCGCGCCGGCGAATCTCGATCCGCCGACGGCGGCGGATGTTCCGCCAGGGAAGCGGCACGGCGTGATTTATACGATTGCGCCTTCGCCGATGAAGGCTGGCGAAATCTGGGTGGGGACAGATGACGGATTGATTCAAATGACGCGCGATGCGGGGAAGACATGGAGCAACGTGACGCCGCCTGAAATTAGTGCGTGGAGCAAGGTCACGCACATGGAGGCCTCGCACTTTGTGGATGGAAAAGCGTTTGCGGCCGTGGACCGGCACCGGTTGGATGATTTGCAGCCTTATGTTTATCGCACGAAGGATTTTGGGAAGAGCTGGCAGCGCGTTTCGAGCGGAATTCCCGAAGGAAGCTTTTTGAATTGCGTGCGCGAAGATCCGAAAGTTGCGGGATTGATTTACGCGTGCACGGAAAAAGGCGTTTACGTTTCGTTTGATGATGGCGATAACTGGCGGCCGCTGCAGTTGAATTTGCCGGTGACTTCGGTGCGGGATTTGGTGATCCATGACGATGATTTGGTGATTGCCACGTTTGGGCGGTCGTTCTGGGTGCTGGACGATATCGCGCCGCTGCGGCAGTGGAGCGCGGAAGTGGCAAGCGCGGATGCATGGTTGTTTGCGCCGGAGACGGCGTATCGAGTGCGGCCTGGATCGGACGAGGGGACGCCGGTGCCTTTCGATGAGCCGCAAGCGGAGAATCCGCCGAATGGAGCGGTACTGGATTACTACTTGAAAGAGAAGGGCGCTGAGCCCGTGGAGCTCGAACTTTTTGACGCGGCGGGAAAATCGGTGCGGCGGTTTGCCAGCAACGATGTGATGCCGAAGACGAATCCCGATGAGATGGATATCCCGATGTACTGGGTTCATGACGCGGAGGCGCTTTCCGGCGAGGCGGGGATGCACCGATTTGTTTGGGATTTACATTATGCATTTACGGGGGGACGCAGGCGAGGGAGGCGTGGAGGCGCGGGACCTTTGGCGCTGCCGGGGAAGTACACCGTGAAGCTGACTGCCGCGGGAAAGACTGTGTCCGCATCGCTGGAAATCAAGATGGATCCAAATGTTAAGACGAGCGCGGCGGATTTGGCGCGAGAGTTTCAGTTGGCTTCGAAACTTGCGGGGAGTGTTGCAGAGTTTTCCGCGGCGATGATGAAGGCCGACGATTTGCAGAAGCAGATTGCGGCGCGTACGAAGGACGCTGCGGGAAATACGGAGTTGGTTGCGGCGCTGGCTGATTTGGATAAGAAGGTGGTTGCGGTGGCAGGGCCGGCAGCCGGCGGGGGCGGCTTTGGATCGTTTGGGCTTACGGTGCCAGGGGATGAGCCGGCGACGATGAGGCAAGCTGCGGCGGCGTTTGGCGGGCTGCTTGGAATTGTGGACGGAGCAGACGTTGCGCCGAGTGCAGATGCTGCGGCGGCGAGCGCGAAATGGGAAACTGCCGGGAAGGCCACGCTGGCAAGGTGGGAAGCGGTTGAAGCGAAGGACGTAGCGAGCGTGAATGCTCTTCTGGAGAAGGCCCATTTACAGCCGTTGAAAGTGCAATAGGTCCGCGCTGGCAAAAATTTCCTTACGAAAACTAATACAAAAGGATTAGGCCGCCTGGACAAAAGTGTCCGGGCGGCCTTTATTTTGGCGGCGAATTTGGCGCCGAGTCTGACGCCGGCCTACTGGCCAAAGGTACGGTTAGCCTTGCGGCATGCTTAGGAGACACTAACGCGACATTTTGGCGGCGGCGGGGTTTCATGGAAGTAGGCGAAAAGAACGCCAGCCCAGAAGAGGAACTTTCATGAGCAGGAGCAGCATTAAGAAGCAAATTGCAGTGGCCGCCGGATTTTTGGCGCTGACCTTTGCGCCTGGAATCAGCCGCGCGCAGAGTTCGCAGCCCCCGGCGCAGGATCAAGACCAGAGTCAGGCCGCGCCAGCGCAGCATCAAGAACACGAGCATGGTGCGATGGCCGGACTGAACCTGACCGACGATCAAAAAGCGCAAATGAAGAAAATCCACGAGTCGACGAAGGCCCAGCTGGATGCCGTGAATAAAGATGAGTCGCTGACGGCGGATCAGAAGGGCGCGAAGATTCATCAGTTGCGGCACGGCGCGCGGCTGCAGATGGTCAAGCTGCTCACGCCAGAACAGCGGCAGCAGATGAAGGCCAACATACAGCAGATGCGTGCGTCACGGCGGCAGCAACAGCAGCAACCACAGCAGCAGCCTACCGCAGCGCAGCCTCAGGGCTAAGTTGCTCGGCATCCGCGGCAGCGGCCCGAGGTCTAAGAACGGGCTTCTGATGCGAGATACGAATTCACAGCTAAGATGCGCAGAAGGGACGGTCACGTGACCGTCCCTTTTTCGTGGCTGGGAGCAATATCGGGCTGCGCCGAATTGCGGACAGATTTGGTATGCTGCTCGACGTGGGAAATATCGTTGGAATGAAGCGGCGCGCATGGGGCGAGAATGGAATTCGAATTGGCGCGCTTGCTTTCTCGCTCGTACCGGGAATAGCGGCGCTGAGTTTTTCTTCGCAGACGCCTGCTCAAGTGCCCTCGGCTGCTCCTGCCGCGCAATCGAGTGCGACGCCGGCGCCTTCACAAGCGACCTCACAAGCAGCCCCGCTATCAAATCCACAAACATCGCAGCCGCCAGCGACGAAGGCAGGCTTGAACGTCGTTGTGCTTGATCCGGCGCATGGCGGGACAGATCCGGGAGCGCGGGGCACGGCCGGTATTCGCGAGAGCGAGATTGTGCTGGACTTCGCGGCGCAAATTCGCAAAGCGCTGGAGTCGCAGGGTTTTCAAGTGGTGCAGACGCGGCAAGGCAATGAAGATCCGACGTTTGACGACCGCTCAGCGATTGCGAATGCGCAGACCGGGGCTGTTTTTGTGACGCTGCACATTTCCTCGACGGGATTACCGGGAACGGCGCGGGTGTACGTGAATTCGGATTTGCCAGTGACGACGGAAGCGAGCGGATTGATTCCGTGGGACCGCGCGCAGGTGCCTTTTCAGGGATTGAGCAGGAAGCTCGGCGATTTGGTGCAGGGGTTGCTGGCGCAGCGGTTCAAGGGGTCGCCGAACACGGCGCAGACCGCGGCCGTGCGGCAGCTGCGGACAACGGCAGCGCCGGCGATTGCGGTGGAAATTTCGAGCGTGGTGGTGGAAGACCGCGCCGACCTGGATCGCATGGCGCCGGGAGTGGCTGACGCGATTGCGACGGGAATCGCGCAGTTCCGTCCTTCGTACGTCGTGGCTTCGACCGCGGGGGGCACGCCCTGATGGCGCGCTGGATCAAATGGACGATCGGGTTGCTGTGCGTCGCGGTGATTGTAGGCGCGATTTACCTGCCGATTTTGCGGCGACGGCTGGCGCGTGCCGCAAAACTACAACAACAAACTGCTGAGCAGGCGCGAAGAGAATTGACGCAGGCGGTTACGGTGAATCCCGGCGAGCCGAAGGTGAAGGCCAAATTATATTGGGCGTCGGGAAACGGCGACGGGACCTTGGTGGAAACCGCCGTGGAGCTGCCCCTTTCGAGTGAGCCGGTACTGCGGTCAAAGCAGGTGTTGAACACGCTACTGGCCGGGCCGGTGGATGCAGAACTGCGGACGCTCCCGCCAGATGCGGTACTGCTGTCGTTTTATTTGCTGCCAAATGGGACGAGCGTTGCGGATTTTTCGGAAGCGCTGGCTACGGCGATTCCATCCGGAATTCAGAGCGAGCAGATGGCGGTAGATTCGATTACGCGGACGCTCGAAGCGAACGTTCCGCAGGTGCAGCGGCTGAAAATTTTGATTCATGGGCAGGAAGTGGAGACACTTGCGGGGCATCTGGACTTGACGGGAACTTTTCTGGTGAACACCAGGGGCGTTTCGCCGCAGCCTGCTGTGCCCGCTCCTGTTACAAGTCCGTCTGCATCGCCACCCACAACGACACCACCGCCGAGCACGAGCAAGCCTGCAGTTCCTGCCACGGACAAGCCAGCCGCCGCGCCGACGACGAAACCGAGCGTGGGAACATTGACACCCGGCGAAGGCCCCGGCAAACTGGCGCAGCCTGAACGCAAGCTGCAAACTTTTATTCACGCGGTATGACACCAGGAGGAAGAGTGCGAGACGATGGCCGCAATGCGGATCAGATGCGCCTGCTCAAAATGACGCCGGATTTTATTTCGACGGCGGAAGGAAGCGTGCTGATCGAATTGGGGAGCACGCGAGTGATTTGCACCGCGACGGTCGACGACGGTGTGCCAGGATTTTTGAAGGGCAGCGGCAAGGGCTGGGTGACGAGCGAATATGGGATGTTGCCCAGAGCCACCGAGGAACGCACGGCGCGCGAAGCTACACGCGGTAAACAGTCGGGGCGCACGCTGGAGATTCAGAGACTGATTGGGCGGTCTCTGCGTGCTGTGACGGACCAGGAAGCGTTGGGCGAACGCACCGTTTGGATTGATTGCGACGTGATTCAAGCGGACGGCGGCACGCGGACGGCTTCGATTACGGGAGCGTTCGTGGCGCTGGCGCTGGCGTTCGAACGAATGGTGACCGAAGGATATTTGAAGACTTCGCCGCTGATTGATTCGATTGCCGCGACGAGCGTGGGGATCGTGGACGATCGCGCGCTTTTGGATTTAGCCTACGAAGAAGATTCGCGCGCCGAAGTGGATATGAACGTGGTGATGACGGGCAGCGGACACTTTGTCGAGATTCAAGCCACAGCCGAGGGCCGGCCTTTCAGCGGAAGCGAGATGCAGGACCTGCTCGCCCTGGCCGCGACGGGGATTCGCCGCTTGACGGAAGAACAGCGCGCCGTGCTGCCGGTCAAATTCAGTGCGCGCGCCCGTTAAGCTGTTTCTGGCGTCTTCCAATCCGGGAAAACTTTTGGAATTTCGCGCGCTGGCAGCGGCGACGCACTCGTCGGCGCCGGCGATCTCGGGGGATGCGCCGGCTTCGAGCGTTGAGATCGAGTTATTGGCTGGATTCGATTCCCTGCCCTCTTTTGAAGAGAATGCGCCGACCTTTGCGGAGAACGCCGCGGGCAAGGCGCTGCACTATTCGCGTTTTGCCGAAGAATGCGTGTTCGCGGATGATTCCGGGCTCGTGGTGCCGGCGCTCGGAGGTGCCCCCGGGGTGCTTTCGGCACGTTACGCGGGCGCAAACGCGACGAATGAAGAACGAATCGCGAAACTGCTCGGCGCGCTTCGGGAGAAAAAAGGAACTGAGCGTGCGGCATATTTTATATGCGCGATTGCCCTGACGGAGCGGGGGCGCGCGATTGCGGTTGTTACGGCTCGCGTGGATGGCGAAATTCTCGAAGCACCGGGCGGGAGCGGCGGATTTGGCTACGATCCAGTCTTCTACTTCCCTCCCCTGAATAAAACTTTCGCGGAACTCTCACGGAAAGAAAAAAATCAGCACAGCCATCGTGGAAAGGCGTTTCGGAAGCTCATCATGGCAGTGGCTGCCTTGTAGGGGCGCAGCAATGCTGCGCCCCCACGCTGGCGTGCCTGCAATGTGAAAGAGACAGGCAAGAATGCTTGTTTCTGCCGTGTGATATTCTTGCGACCCATGCCGGCAAAGAAAACGAACAAAAGGAAAAAGGCCGCGCCCAAAAAATCAGCGGCTGCGAAATCAAAACCGCTAGCGAAGAAGCCAGCTCCGAAAAGCTCCGCAGCAGCGGGCGCCGACCCGAAACGCGTCGCCGCGATCCTCGCTAAATTGGACGAAGCCTATTCGAACGCCACCTGCGAACTGAAACACGACAACGCGTTTCAACTCCTCATCTCTACGATTCTCTCCGCCCAATGCACGGATGTGCGCGTAAATCAGGTGACGGAAACACTCTACAAGAAATATCCCACGCCGGAAGCATTCGCGCACGCCAATCCAAGTGAGCTGGAGCAGGACATCCGCCCCACGGGTTTTTTCCGCAACAAAACAAAATCCATCATGGGAGCGAGCAAAGCGCTCCTCGAGAATTTTGGCGGGCAAGTGCCGCGCACCATGGAAGAGATGCTGACGCTGCCCGGAGCGGCGCGGAAAACGGCAAACGTAGTGCTGGGCACGGCCTACGGAATCGCCAGCGGAATCGTAGTGGATACGCACGTGATTCGCATTTCGAACCGGCTGGATTTGACGCACAACGAAGACCCCAAGAAAATCGAACAGGACCTGATGCAGATCATTCCAAAAGAAAAGTGGATTCTTTTCTCACACCAGATTATCTGGCACGGGCGGCGCGTTTGTTACGCGCGCAAACCGAAGTGCATGGAATGCAACCTCGAGAAGATTTGCTACGCGAAGGACAAGACGATTTAGGGCAATCGCGAAGTCCGGCGGCCTGAGACCCCACTCTGGCCTGCTCTTTCACGTATCATGCCCCCATGCGGATTTTGCTGGTCGAAGACGATCCAGGAGTGCGCAGGTTCGTGGTCAAAGGTCTGCGCGAGCAGGCTTATGCCGTGGACGTTGCCGCCACTGGCGAAGACGCTCTCTATCAGGCGGACATCAACGAATACGACCTGATCATCCTCGACGTGATGATCCCGGCGCCCGATGGCTTTGAAGTTTGCCGCCGTCTTCGCAAATCCGGCCGGCGTATGCCCATCCTCATGCTGACCGCCCGCGACGCCATCGAGGACCGCGTCAGTGGCCTCGATCGCGGTGCCGATGATTACCTCACAAAACCATTCGAGTTTCGCGAGTTGCTCGCTCGTCTTCGCGCTCTTCTTCGCCGTTCGAACGAGCTGCACCCTCCAAGGCTCACCGTCGCCGACCTTGTGCTCGACACCGCTGCACAAAGCGCCACACGCGCGGGAAAGGCCATCTCGCTAACGCACAAGGAATATGCGCTGCTCGAATATTTGATCCGCAATTCAGGACGCGTTGTGAACCGCGCCGACATCGCCGAACACGTCTGGGACGAAACCTTCGATCCCTTTTCCAACCTGATCGAGGTTTACATCAACCGCCTTCGCCGCAAAATCGACCCCGACGGAACTTCTCCGCTGTTGCACACGCGCCGCGGCGCCGGCTACATCCTGAAACCGGGCGCCGACACAGAAAGTGGTGCGCGCACTCAACCGGCAACCACACTCGGCAAGGCAACCGCTGCGGATCGCAAGAAACATGTTTGATTCCGTTCGCGTCCGCCTGACGGTGTGGTACTCCGCCGTTCTCACCATGGTGCTAGTCCTGGTCTCCGTAACCACCTACTTCATCGTTCGAACCACGTCCATGCAGCGCACCGACACGGACTTAGCCGTCCTCGCCGATTCTTTCCTGGTAACTTTTCAAGACGAGCTCGCCGACGCGCGAACGATTGATCCTTCCGCAATTTTAGGCGCCGCCCGCCAATCCATGGACGAGCATCGTTCGAATAGCGACGCTTTCGTAATCCTGGGCCCCACCGGGCAAATTCTTACCACTTCCGACGAAGTCGCCTCTTCGAATTACGAACGCGCCACCCTCATAGCCCGCGTGCTTGAGACGTACGAATTTCGTCGTTTCGCAAACCGCGCCGCAAGCAACGAACTCACCCTGGACACAATTCCTGGCCCGCACACGCGCCGCCGCGCCTACGCCCGCCACTTCAAAGCTAACGATCAATCCTGCCTCCTCATCGTTCTCCATTCGCTCCACGCGCAAAACGAAATGCTCGAAACCATCCGCTTCACCTTTACCTGGATGATTTTTCTCGGTCTGCTCCTCGCAGGCACCGGCGGCTACTTCCTCGCCAGAAAAAGTCTCGCCCCAGTCGTCGCCATGGGCGCCCAAGCCCGCCAAATCGGCGCCACCAATCTCCACGCCCGCCTCCCCGTCCTAAATCCCAACGACGAACTCGGCCAGCTAGCCACCATCTTCAACGATCTTCTCGATCGCCTCGACCAGTCCTTCGAACGCCAGCGTCGCTTCATCGCCGACGCTTCCCACGAACTCCGCACTCCGCTCGCCATCCTCCGCGGCGAAGCCGAAGTCGCCATCTCCCAACCCGGCCGCAGCGCCGAGGACTATCTCGAATCCCTGAAAATCCTCCACGAAGAAACATCCCGCCTGATCAAAATCGTCGAAGATCTTTTCACGCTAACGCGCGCCGACTCCGGCCAATATCCGCTGACCCTCCAAGATGTTTATCTCGAAGAAATCGTCACCGACTGTGCCCAATCCGCGCGCACGCTAGCCCGCGAAAACAATATCGACCTCGACGTCGACGCTTCCGCCGAATGCCGCATTCAAGCAGACCCCGCCCTCCTCCGCCGCATGCTCCTCAATCTCCTCGACAACGCCATCAAATACACCAACGAGCACGGCCGAGTAGAAATCAACTGCCGCTCCACTCCCAACACATTCGAAGTCCACGTCACCGACACCGGCCCCGGCATTCCGCCTGAGCTGCAATCCCGCATCTTCGAGCGCTTCTTCCGCGCGGACCCCGCGCGCCAGCGTTCCGGACGCGAAGGTGGCGCCGGCCTCGGCCTCTCCATCGCTCTCTGGATTGCTCAGGCGCACCAAGGCAGCCTCGAACTCGTCCGCTCTGACGCTTCAGGCAGCCACTTCGCCGTCTACCTGCCGCGCCACGCCGTCGCCTCAACGCACACCGATTAATCGCACGTTTATCTCGCGCTCGCTAAATTTGTAGCAGCGGACCGTGGGGACGTAACATCGCTCGCCCGCTCAAAAGAAATCCAGTGAACACTCGCTTTCGCGCATTTCGAAACAATTTCCTCGTGCTCGCCGCGCTTGCAGCACTTCCCTGCTCAGCCCTAAGCCAGCAACCCGATGCTCCTCAGCCAAAAACAAACCAACCCGCCACAAACTCAAGCCAAATCCAGCCTCAACCGCAAACCGCCGCCCAGACCACTACACCACTTCGCATAACTCTCGACGACGCCATCGCCCGCGCCCGTAAAAACAACCCGCAATTTCAAGGCGCCCAAACCGACGCCGCCATCTCCCGCCAGGACCGCTTTCAGGCCGCCACCGCTCTTCTCCCCGGCGTCAACTACAACAACCAGGCAATCTACACACAGCTCGGCCCGAATGACACCGCCCGCTTCATCGCCAACAACGGCGCGCACGAATACGTGAGCCAGGGTAACATTCACGAAGCTATCGACGTTGCCAGCGTCGCAAATTTCCGTCGCGCCTCCTTCGCTGCCGCAGCCGCACGCGCCCGCGCGGAAATCGCCTCCCGCGGCCTCGTCGTAACCGTCGTCCAAAACTATTACTCCGCCGCCGCTGCCCAATTAAAACTCCAGTCAGCGCAAAAAGCCGCCGAAGAAGGTGAACGTTTCTTTAAGCTGACGCAAGACCTCGAAACCGGCGGCGAAGTTGCCCACTCCGACGTCATCAAAGCCGAACTCCAGTTACAAGACCGCCGCCGCCAAATGCAGGAAGCCCAACTAGGCCTCCTCAACGCGCGCCTCGATCTCGCCGTCCTGCTTTTCCCCGACTTCAACGACAAATACGAACTCGCCGACGATCTCCACGCGCCAGTCCCTCTCCCTCCGCTCGGCGAATTCGAACAGCAAGCCGCCAAAGACAATCCCGACGTCCGCGCCGCTCTCGAAACCGTCAACGCATCCGTCGCCGATGTGCTCGGCGCTCGCTCCGGCTATCTCCCCTCGTTAGCTCTCGATTATTGGTACGGCATCGACGCCGCGCGCTTCGCCGTCAACGGCCCCAACGGATTCTCCAACCTCGGCTCCAGCGCCGCCGCCACGATCAACATTCCCATCTGGAACTGGGGCGCCACGCAAAGCCGCGTAAAGCAAGCCGAGCTGCGCCGCGAGCAAGCGAAGCGCGAACTCTCTTTCGCGCAACGCAAGCTCCTCGCCGAAATAAAATCTCTCTACGCAGAAGCCGATACCGCGCTGAACGAGCTCGGCGGCCTCCACCGCTCCAGCGAACTGGCCGCCGAAAGCCTCCTCCTCATCACGCTGCGTTACAAAAATGGCGAATCGACGGTTCTCGAAGTCGTGGACGCGCAAACCACCGCCGCGCAAGCCAGCAGCGCCTACCAGGACGGAGCCGTCCGCTATCGCGTCGCGCTGGCCAATTTGCAAACTCTGACAGCGGTGTTGGCAACTCTATGAATCCGACGATAACGCGTCCATCGAGACGCTTCACTTTTGCAAACGCAAACTCGCTCGCGATCGCGCGCGTCTTAATCAGCGTGGCATTTGCTTCGTTGTCTTTGGGAGGCTGCAAAACCGACGAAAAAGAAAAGGAGCCAGTCGCCTCCGTGCAGGTCACACCCGCGCAGCGCGGCACCGTATCGCAAATCATTTCCGTGGAAGCAGTAGTGTTTCCCCTCGAGCAAGCGACAGTCGCGCCGAAAATCACTTCGACGATCAAAAAATTCTACGTCCAGCGCGGCACTCCAGTAAAAAAAGGCCAGTTGCTGGCCGAATTGGAAAACGCCGATCTCGCCGCCGCCGCCGAAGCCAGCAAAGGCGACTTCGAGCAAGCCGACGCCGCTTACAACACAACGGTAGGCGCCAGCCTCCCGCAGCAAATCCAGAAAGCACAACTCGACGCCGAAAGCGCCAAGCTAGCCTTCGAAGCCCAGCAAAAAGTCTATGACAGCCGCAAAGAACTCTTTCAACAAGGCGCCATTCCGCGCCGCGACCTCGACGCTGCCGAAGTCGCTCTAACGCAAGCCCGCGGTCAGAACGAACAAACCCAAAAGCAGCTAGCCGATCTCCAGCGTCTGGGCAAAGAACAAGCCCTGAAATCCGCGCAAGGCTCGCTCCATTCCGCCGAAGGCCACTATCGTGGCGCGGAAGCTCAGCTCGGCTATTCCAAAATCGTCAGCCCCATCGACGGCGTCGTAACCGATCGCCCGCTCTTCGAAGGCGATCCCGCCACAGCCAATCAACCGATCCTCACGGTAATGAACTTGTCTCGCCTCATCGCCAAAGCGCACATCGCACAATCCGAAGCCGCCGCTCTGAAAGTCGGCAACTCCGCCGAACTAAAAATTCCTGGCCTCGATGATCCAATCAGAGCCCGGGTCACGCTCGTAAGTCCCGCTCTCGATCCGGGCAGCACAACAATCGAAGTCTGGACGGAAGCCGCTAAGCCCGACCCGGCTTTGAAGCCCGGAATGACCGTCCAGGTTTCCATCACCGCAAAAACAGTAAAAGACGCCGTCTTCGTTCCGGCTTCCGCCGTTTTCAATAATCCAGAAACCGGCCAATATGTTCTCCTCGCCGGTTCGGACAATCTCGCTCATCAAAAACCGGTGCAAGTCGGCATTCGCAACTCCGAAGCCGCGCAAATCCTAAGCGGCGTCAATCCCGGCGACAAAGTCATCACTTCCGGCGGTTACGCCGTCCCAGACAAAACAAAAATCAAAGTCGAAGAACCAGCCTCGGCAGAAAAAGAAGGCGATAAAGCACGCAAAGACGAAAAAGACGAAAAAGCAGACGCGCCCGCAAAACCGGACGACAAGGACAAGGAGTAGCCCGCATGGAGCCCCGGTCCGCATCGCAGAAAATTGCGAGTGATGCCCAGCCGAGCCTGCCCTGGTTTCAGCGCCTTTCGCGCCCCATTTTATTTCTGATCATCAGCCTCACCCTGGTCGGCGCCTATTTCGCTTTCTCCATTCCCGTTTCCGTTTTTCCCAACACCGATTTCCCGCGCATCGTCATTGGCGTGGACAACGGCGTGATGCCCATTGATCAGATGCTGGTCATCGTCACGCGCCCCATCGAAGAAGCCGTCAACAGCGTTCCCGGCCTGCAAAAAGTCCAGTCCATCACCAGCCGCGGCTCCGCCGAAATCGATCTCTTCTTTGACTGGAACGTGGACATGATTCTCACGCTCCAGCGCGTGGACGCTGTCGTCGCCCGTTTGCAGTCAGAACTTCCCGCCACCGCAAAAGTCCAGACCCATCGTTTGACTTTCGCCGCATTCCCCATCCTCGGCTACAGCATCACTTCGGACACCGTTCCACCAAGCAGGCTCTGGGAAATCGCGACCTACGACCTGAAGCCACGCATCAACAGGCTCGACGGCGTTGCCTCGGTTCTAATTCAAGGCGGCCGCGTCCCCGAATTTCAAGTCTCGCCCGATCCGGCGCGTCTCCTCGCCGCCGGAGTCACGGTCCCGGACATTCTCGAAGCCATTCGCCGCACAAACCTGATCGATTCCCCAGGCCTCATCGAACACGAACACACGCTCACTCTCGGTCTCGTCAGCGGCATGGTACGCACTCCAGAACAAATCGCCCAGATTGTCGTCAAGAATTCGTCGGCAGGTATTCCGATTCGCCTTGGAGATATCGCGGCCGTTTCACCTTCCGTCGCACCGGTCTACACCATCGTGACCGCGAACGGAAAACCCGCCGTGCTGTTGAACGTCAATCGCCAAACGGAGAGCAACACCCTCCAGGTCGCGAATGAAGTCCATGAGGCCATCAAAGAACTCTCGCAGTCGCTTCCTCCCGGAGTCCATCTCGAACCCTTTTACGACCAGTCCACCATCGTCAACGATTCCATCTCCAGCGTCCGCGACGCAGTTCTCCTCGGATTGGTTCTTTCCTCGATTGTCCTGGTTCTTTTTCTGCGCGATTGGGGCTCTTCGCTTGTCGCAGGTCTCGTCATCCCAGCCACTCTTCTCATCACTTTCATCGTCCTAAAACTCACCGGCCAGAGTTTCAATCTGATGACCCTCGGCGGTCTCGCCGCCGCCGTCGGCCTCGTCATTGACGACGCCATCGTAGTCCTCGAAAATATCGTTCTTCACCGCGACGCTGGTCAGGGCCGCTACGAGGCCATTCAAAACGCCCTGCGCGAATTAACCGTCCCTCTCATCGGCTCCACGATCACGCCAATTGTCGTTTTCCTGCCGCTCGTCTCAACCACTGGTGTCACCGGCAGTTTTTTCCGCGCGCTCGCCATCACCATGACCGTCTCTCTCTTCACTTCCCTGCTTCTCGCCCTGACTTGGACGCCCACGCTCAGCCTGTACCTTGTCCGCCGCAAAGAACGCCAGCCTGCTGAGGCCGCAAAAGAAAGTACAGTAGCTCTGGCAGCAGTCTCTTCCGCTGGTTCAGCCGGGGCGGCGGTGCTAGTGGCCGAAGAAGCCCATCTCACCGGCTTTTTCGGGCGCCTAGTCGATTTCTACGCCCGCACCATGAAAAGCGTTCTAAAACGCCCCTGGATTCTTGCCGTCAGTTCGGTGGTGCTCGTCGCGGCCTCGCTTTTCATCGGCGTCGTAGCTCTGGAAAACGACCTTCTTCCGGAAATGGATGAGGGCGGCTTTATCCTGGACTACCACACCCCGCCCGGAAGCTCGCTGGAAGAAACCAATCGCATTCTGCTGCGCATTGAGAAAACCCTTCACGAAACTCCCGAAGTGGAGAACACTTCGCGCCGCACCGGCCTTGAGTTGGGCCTCTCCGCCGTCACCGAGGCGAATCGCGGCGACTTCACGGTCAGGCTGAAGCGCGATCGCAACCGCGGCATCGAGGAAATCATCGACGATATTCGTTCCAGGATCGAAGCATCCGAGCCGGCCACCAAAGTCGAATTTCCCCAGGTCTTGCAGGACATGATTGGCGACCTCACCAACGAGCCTCAGGCCGTGGTCATTAAACTTTTCGCGCCGGACGCAAAACTTCTCCAGGAAACCGCGCCGCGCGTTGCGGACGCAATCGCCAAAATTGAAATTGGAAAAGCGCATCCGGTCGTCGACGTTCTCGACGGAATCGAAAACACGACGAGCGGCCCGGCCGTTACTTTCCAGGTGAATCCTGGCATTGCTGCGCGCGCCGGATTCACTCCCGAGGAAATCGCCATAGACGCCTCTGCCATCCTCGAAGGCGAGCCCGCCGCCGCACCCGTGATTCTCGGGGATCGCGCTTATCCGATTCGCATCCGCTTCCCGGAGCAAAGCCGTTCTTCGCTCGACAGTATGAGCAACACTCTGCTCGTCAGCTCCACAGGCCACACCGCAACGCTTGGCTCCTTGGCCACCGTCACTCAGGAACCGGGCCAGCTTGAAGTCCGCCGCGAAAATCTTCAGCGTCTCGTCCAGGTAACCGCCTCTCTCGAAGGCGTCGGGCTCGGCACCGGCATCTCTGCGGTTCAGAAAACGATTGAAGGCCTCCACCTGCCTTCTTCAATCCGTGTCGAATTCGGCGGTAAATATCAGGTGCAGCAGGAATCGTTCCGCGACCTTTCGCGCGTGCTCCTTCTGGCGCTCTTGCTTCTCTTCGGCGTGCTGCTCTTCGAATTCCGGACGTTTTCCGCCCCCACCGCCATTCTCGCCTCAGCTTTGCTCTCGCTGTTTGGCGGCCTCCTCGCTCTCCTGTTCACGCGCACCTCCTTCAACGTCGCCAGCTTCATGGGCATGATCATGGTCATCGGCATCGTCGCCAAAAACGGTATCCTCCTCCTCGATGCCGAAAGCCGCTTCCGCGAACTCGGTTTGTCCCCCGAAGAAGCCATGATCCAATCCGGTCGCCGCCGTCTCCGCCCCATCATGATGACCGCTCTCGCGACCATCGCAGGCATGTTGCCGCTGGCCTTCGCCGTAGGCGCCGGCTCCCAAATGCTTCAACCTCTGGCAATCACAGTAATCGGCGGCATCCTAAGCTCCATGGTCCTCTCCCTGATTTTCACCCCAGCCATCCACTATTTCCTCCACCGCCCTGCGGTCGGCACACTGTAGGGGCGGGGCTTGCCCCGCCCTCGATCCGCCGCAATTCACCCCAGACGGCTCGAAAAGACGCCGCCCGAAGCCTGAGCACTCCGAACCACCCGTACAGTTCACTTTCCCCGACTCTCCTAGTAAAGTTGATACGGGAGATTAATCTTTTTGATGCCTGTAGCCACCGCAAAAACCAAACCTCGCGTGAAGGCCCGCAATCCCTCCGTCCCTCTCAGCAAAAACGAACACCTCCTCCGCTGGGTGGACAAGATGGCAAACCTCGCGAAACCCGCCTCCATCCATTGGGTCGACGGTTCGCAGGAAGAAAACGACACTATCCTCAAAGAAATGGTCGCCGCCGGCACTCTCACCAAACTAAACGAAAAGCTCTGGCCTGGCTGCTATTACGCGAAATCGGATCCGAACGACGTCGCCCGCGTCGAAGACCGCACCTTCATCTGTTCGCTCTCCAAAGATAGCGCCGGCCCCACCAACAATTGGGAAAATCCATACGAAATGCGGAAAAAGCTCAAGACTCTTTTTAACGGCGCCATGCGCGGGCGTACGATGTACGTCCTCGGCTACAGCATGGGCCCCTTCGGATCACCGATGTCCCAGATCGGTGTCCAGTTGACCGATTCTCCCTACGTAGTCGTGAACATGCGCATCATGGCGCGGATTGGCCTGCTCGTCTTTCAACAGATCGATACAGGCATTCCCCGCGTAGTCCCGTGCATGCATTCGGTGGGCGTGCCTCTTTCCCCAGGCCAAAAAGACGTTCCGTGGCCCTGCAACAAGGAAAAATATATCGTCCACTTCCCCGAGACCCGCGAAATCTGGTCTTACGGCTCTGGCTACGGCGGGAACGCGCTCCTCGGCAAAAAGTGTTTCGGCCTTCGCATCGCCTCCAACATTGCCCGCGACGAAGGATGGATGGCGGAACACATGCTCATCGTCGGCGTGGAAAATCCCGCCGGTGAAAAAACCTACGTCGCCGCCGCTTTTCCCAGCGCCTGCGGAAAAACAAATTTCGCGATGTTGATCCCGCCCAAAGGATTCGAAGGCTGGAAAGTCTGGACCGTCGGCGACGACATCGCCTGGATTCGCCCCGACGAAAACGGCCTTCTCCGCGCCATAAATCCCGAAGCGGGATTTTTCGGCGTCGCTCCCGGCACTTCCGCAAAAACAAACCGCAATGCCATGGCCACGCTCGCAAAAAATTCCATATTCACCAACGTCGCGCTGACTCCCGAAGGCGGCGTCTGGTGGGAAGGCATGACCGACGAGCCCCCAGCAGAATGTCTCGACTGGAAAGGCCAGAAGTGGACGCCGGAAATCGCGAAAGCCACCGGCGCTAAAGCCGCTCATCCCAACGCACGGTTCACCGCTCCAGCTTCGCAATGTCCGACAATAGATCCCGCTTGGGAAGATCCTAGCGGCGTTCCGCTAAGCGCAATCATTTTCGGCGGGCGCCGCGCAACAACCATGCCGCTCGTTTTTCAGGCGTTCAACTGGAGTTCCGGCGTGTACATCGGCGCCACGATGGGCTCGGAAACCACCGCCGCCGCTGCCGGCGCCGTCGGCAACGTTCGCCGCGACCCGATGGCGATGCTGCCGTTCTGCGGTTATCACATGGGCGATTATTTCCGCCACTGGATCAAGATGCAGCGCTCGCTTTCGCTGACACCGCGCATTTTTCACGTCAACTGGTTCCGCAAAGACGCCGACGGAAAATTCATGTGGCCGGGATTTTCGGAAAATATGCGCGTTCTCAAATGGATCGTGGACCGCACCAAAGGCCGCGCGCTTGCCAGGGAAACGCCCATCGGCTGGATGCCAAAATACGAAGATATGGACTGGAACGGCCTCCACCTCTCCAAGGAAAAATTCGAGGAGCTCCAGAAATTCGACCGCGAAGCCTGGTGCAAGGAAGTGATCGAGCACGAAGAGCTATTCATCCGCCTTCACGATCACTTGCCCAAAGAGATGGTCTACGAGCGCGAACTGCTCATCTGCCGGCTTTAGTTGGGATCGCGGCCTCTTTGCCATTCCAACTTTCTCCAGTGCCGGACGCTCGCCCGTTGAATATGTTGCCGCGTGGTGCGGAACGCTCGATCACCGAGAGCTTCCATCGAGTCACCCGCTCGCGTGTCGCGTTGCGCGCGTCCACACTTTCCTTTCCGCTAAAAGTGCATCTCGATGTAGACAAGATAGCCTCCCAGAGCCAAGCCGAAGAGCGCGGTCAGAATTCCGAGGAAGTCAATGATGTATCCGGCGGGCCGGAAATTTTCGGAATCAATCTGCTCGCGCGTCTTGCGGTAGCGATTCAATCCCGTCAGACAAATCAGAACCCCGCCAATCATCGCGATCGTGCCGAACAAGACGGAAAGTCCGGACTCGGACTGCGGCATTGCATGACCCTGCAACTTCATGAACTGCCGAAGCGCGATGGAGAAACGGCCAATCGCGAAACCAAAAACAACGACGGCCATGCCGGTGCGAATCCAGGCTAAAAACGTCCGCTCGTTGGCCAGATGATCGCGCGCGCGGTTAGGATTTCCGCCGGGCGACGGCTTGGAATCTTTGCCTCCTTGATCAGACATGCGCTCTCATCGCGTCATACACAAACTTTCTTGGTTCGCTCACCATGTTTTGGAACCGCTTGGCCGGCGTCATTTTTAAAAAACCTCGCTTCACTTATTTAACCGCCGCTTGCAGAAGTTGGCCTGCGCCGCTGATATTTTTTAGCAGGTCGGCGGGGACGTTGTGCCGTTGCTGGAGATATTCCGGGTTGTTGTAGGAGACCCAGACTTTTCCGCCAGCGTCCTCCCAGATCAGGGCTTTGAGCGGAAGGTCGATGGCGAGCGTGGGGGAGGCCACCATTAACGGCGTGCCTCCCTTAGGGCTGCCGAAGAGGATTACCTGCGTCGGATGCATTTGCAGGCCGGCTTTTTCGGCTTCGCCGCTGTGATCGATGATGCAAAAAATCTTGAGGCCCTTTTCCTGGAGCAGCGATTCGACGCGTTTGCGCGTTTCCGCGAACGGGTACGGACTGCTGATGTGCGTCATGCCGTTATCGGGCGTTGCTGGCGCGGCGGCCTTGCTGACGGGGCTGGTGCTCATTGTTGTGGCCTAGAACTCGCTCACGATTTCCGCGAGGAACCAACTGCGGCGCTCGGTCTGGTCGATCCAGACTTCGATCAGGCTGGTGGTCGCGACGTCGTTGTGCTTTTCGCAGACTTCGTGCGCGGTGCGCATGTATCCGGTCAGGGCGCGGTTGTCGGCGTGAAGCTCTTTCAGCATGTCAATGGCGTTGACGGACTCTTCGTTGTTGTCGGCGAGGCGTTGATGCTTGGAGATGTCGCTGATGGAGTGCAGGGTGGTGCCGCCGATTTTGCGGGCGCGCTCGGCGATCTCGTCGGTCATGGCGAAAAGCTGGTCGCCGTGCTCGTCGAGGAGGAGATGGTAGTCGCGGAAGTGGCGGCCGGTCATGTGCCAGTGGAAGTTCTTTGTTTTGAGATAGAGAGCGAAGGTGTCGGCGAGCAGCGGCCGGAGTTCCGCGGAAATTTCAGAGACGGCGTCGACGCCGAGACCGTTCGGAGTTTCGGAAGTGGCTTTGCCGGCGGATTTGGCTTGTGCTGCAACTGCAGCGCTTTTTGGCATGGTTTCTTCTCCTTTGTATGAGCTTCTGTCGGGTTGGATGCCGGGAGTTTGGGGGTTGGTGCTGGAAAAAGCGTTTGCACGTTGGAAGGTTTGAACGTTGGAACGTTGGGATACCCCCACCCCGGGTGTTTTCTGTAAGAGTGGCAAGGAAAGGACTTAGGCTTGACGCGGTCTGTAAGAGTGGCAAATGCAGGACTTAAAGTTGCTGTCTTTTCAATGATTTGCGAACGGCCTACAAGAGCGGCAACGAAAGGACTTGCAGCACTAAGAGATTTTTGGCTTGAGAGGGGCACTCCCCGTTTTTTTGTAAGTGCGGATTCTAAAGGAGTTGCGGGTGCGTTTTTCGTAAGTGCGGATTCTACAGGGGTTATAAGTCCTTTGTTTCCCGCACTTGCGGAGGGGATTTGTAAGTGCGGATTACAAAGGACTTGGCGCAAGGGAATTGTGGAAATGCGGAGGATGACGGGGCACACGCATCGCGGAGGCAAGGCGGTAACTCCTTTCTCCTCCGCGACGAACAGAATATACAGTATAGCACATTTCTATTTATTGTCAAGTGTTAACTTATAAGTTCTATGTTTGGAAAGCGGAAAGAAAGAGAGATCCTTCGCTTCGCTCAAGATGACACTTGGGGCGAGTAGCGAGGAGGCGGCTAGCGGCCTTTGGCTGTGTCGCCGCGGAGGACCAGGCAGGTGGAGGTGGCTTTGGCGACGAGACGTTCCTTTTCGTCGGTGATTTCGCACTCGACGTAGCCGACGGTGCTGCCGCGGCGGATTACTTTGCCTTCGGCTTTGAGGAGGGCGGTCCAGACGGGGCGGAAGAAATTTATTTTTAGTTCGATGGTGGTGAAGGACTCGTCGGGGGCGAGGGTGGAGGCGAAGGCGATGCCCATGGCGGCGTCGGCGATATCGCAGAGGATGCCGCCGTGGAGTGTGCCCATGGGGTTGGCGTGCTGCGGGCCGGCGGCTAGCGTGACTACGGCGCGGCCGTCGGCGAACTCTTTTACTTCGAAGCCAATCAGCTTGCCGACGGGCATGTTGCCGGGGTTTGGACGGCGCGGCTGCGTGGCTTCCGGGGAATTTTGTGGAGTGCTCATGAACGGGCTGCTTTTACTTTGGACCGAGGTGGTTTGGATTCCGCAGCGCGGAGGTTTGATTCGAGATATTCCTCGAGGTGGCGGCAGGCGATGTTTAGCGGGGCGTCAGACTTTTGGAGGCGGCTTTGCATTAGGGCGCCTTCGAGGGTGCTGACGATTAGGGAGGAGAGTTTGGCGGAGTTTGTGTGGGGTCGGATTTCGTTGCGGCGCTGGCCTTCTTTTACTATGGATTGGAGGCGGGTGAGCCAGGCGGTTAGGGCTTGGCGGGCTTTGGCGCGCAATTGCGGGTTGTTGTCGTCGGAGTCGACGGCGGTGTTGAGGAGCGGGCAGCCTCCGGGGACCAGGCCTTCGCGGCGGTCGCGGAAGTTGCGGATGATTTGTTTTAGGCGGTCGACGGAGTTGGGGATTTCTTCTGTGCCTTCGAGGCGCGTTTCTCTGGCAACCTTCCAGGAATAATCGAAAGCTTCGGCGGCTAGTTGCTGCTTGCAGGTGAAATGGCGGTAGATGCCGCCTTTTTCCAGGCCGGTGGCGCGCATTAGAGCGGAGAGGGCTGCGCCTTCGAAGCCGCGTTGATTGAAGATTGGGGCGGCTTTGCGGATTATGTCTTGGCGGGTTTGGTCGCCTTTGCGCAAGGGTTGCTTCTCCAAGCACTTCAAAAGTTCTGAAAAGCGCACAGACAGGAGTGTCTGTGCTACTAAAGAGACCAACTGGTCTCTAATTTAATTCTAGCATATATTGGATGCGACCGAACGGTCTTTTTGTGCATCGAATTGGGTGGTTTGCGAGAACCCGGCTTTGACTGACACTGCGACTACTTTTCCTGCGATTGCTGCTGAGCGGCCTGCGATCAATCCGTGGATCATCGCTATTACTGTGACCTTGGCGACGTTCATGGAGCTTTTGGATACGGCGATTGCCAACGTGGCTTTGCCGCACATTGCCGGGGGCTTGGCCGTCAGCGTGGACGAAAGTACCTGGGTTTTGACGAGCTACCTCGTTTCGAACGCGGTGGTTTTGCCGCTGTCGGCTTGGTTGAGCCGGGTGTTTGGGCGGAAGCGGTACTACATGATTTGCGTGGTTTTGTTTACGGTGAGTTCGCTGCTTTGCGGGCTGGCGCCTTCGCTGGGGTTGCTGATTTTTTTTCGCGTGCTGCAGGGCGTGGGAGGAGGCGGGCTGGCGCCTGTGGAGCAGGCGATTCTGGTAGATACATTTTCGGAGAAGAAGCGGGCGGCGGCGTTTGCGTTGTACAGCATGGCGATTGTGACGGCGCCGGTGATTGGGCCGCCGCTGGGCGGATGGATCACGGACAACTTCAGTTGGCGGTGGATATTTTTTATCAATATTCCGATTGGGATTGTGTCGCTGATTTTGACGAGCCGGCTGGTGAGCGATCCGCCGGAGTTCACGCGCGAGGTGCAGGCGGCGCGGCGGGGTGGAAAGCTGAAGGTTGACGGGCTAGGGATTGTACTGGTGGCGCTGGGGTTTGCGTGCATGGAGGTGGTGCTGGATCGCGGGCAGACGGAGGATTGGTTCGAGAGCAACTTTATTTTGTATTTTTTTGTGATTGCGATTGTGGCGTTGATTGCGGCGGGTTTCTGGGAGTGGCGGCATAAGGACCCGGTGGTGGAGATTCGGCTGCTAGCGGACAGGAATTTTGCGATTGCGAATGTTTATTATTTTTTGTTTGGGTTTACATTGTTTGGTTCGACGGTTTTGATACCGCAGATGTTGCAGAGTTTGTATGGGTACACGGCGACGGATGCGGGGTTGGTGCTGGGACCGGGGGCGTTTGTGATTGTGGCGCTGGCGCCGTTGGTTGTAAGGATTTTGCCGAAGGTCGGGATCAAGGCGCTGATTTTTACGGGGTACGTGATTTTTGCGTTTGCGATGTGGCGGTATGCGAGTTTTGACTTGAGCGCGGATTACCGGCATGTGGCCGTGGCCCGCGCGATTCAGGGGCTGGGGATTGCGCCGCTGTTTGTGCCGGTGAGCCAGCTGGCGTATTCGCATTTGCCGAAAAATAAAAATAACAAGGCGTCGAGCTTGACGAATTTGTTTCGGAACCAGGGCGGGAGCTTTGGGATTGCGTTTGTGACGACGGTGCTGGCGCGGAGGACACAGTATCACCGGGCGGTGCTGGTGGGACACGCTACGCCGTTTGACCGGCCTTATCGGGAGAGGCTGGCGACGCTGTCGCAGCATTTTGCGAGCGGGGGATTTTCTGGCGCGGATGCGGCGGTGCATGCGAAGGCGCAGATGGGACATATTATTCAGCAGCAGGCGTCGATCCTTGGGTTTCTGGATTGCTTTTGGCTGTTGGGATGCGTTTGTTTGATCGGGGCGCCGCTGGTTTTCTTCACGCGGAAATTCCGGACGGCGAAGGCGGCGGGCGGGCACTAGAGTTGGGAGATGGAGCAGGAGTGGGGCATCAGCAGCGGGGAGCCCAGCAACCAACCAAGGAATAGTAGCGTCGGGAGATTAAAGGTCCAGATGGTAAAGATGTTATTCGCGACTCGCTATCACTGGCGCCCTGCGCGCTGTGGCGAGCCCGCCAGGCCACCAGTTCCAATCGCCTGCAATGCGAAGGAGCGCCGGACCGATGACAATACGAACGAGCGTCGCGTCAATGAACACGGCGACCGCCAACGTAAATCCGATCATCTTGACCACTAGGAAATCTCCGAAGGTGAATGCCGCAAATACCACGATCATGATCGCGGCGGCGCTCGTAATCAGGCCTGCGGTTCTAGCCAGACCCTCCGGGATCGCATCCATTTCACTAAGTCCGCTCCTTCTGGCTTCGAGAACGCGTGCAACCAGAAATACCTCGTAATCCATGCTTAATCCGAAGACGATGGCAAAGGCGACGATCGGAACAAGGGGAAACACGCTACCGGTTCCCCCAGGAACTCCCAGGAA
>Ga0209773_10000009_pt1 | contig 70181 bp, 51 predicted proteins | sample BogFormECP14_OM1_FD_188244 | JGI IMG/M metagenome (GOLD analysis project Ga0209773, IMG submission 188244) | Bog forest soil microbial communities from Calvert Island, British Columbia, Canada - ECP14_OM1 (SPAdes) (version 2) | ecosystem: Environmental > Aquatic > Freshwater > Wetlands > Bog ... | reverse complement strand
TGCTGATGAGCGAAATGATTATTCCGGAGACCGATACGCCGGGAGCCAAGGGAGCGCGCGTCAATGAATTCATCGACGTGATTCTCACCGAATGGGCTACGGATGAGGACCGCAACCATTTTCTCGACGGGCTCGCCGGCGTGGACAAGCAGAGCAACGAGCTTTTTGGAAAAGATTTCGTGGATGCTTCCGCTGCGCAGCAACTTGCGTTGATGCGGGCGATGGATGAAGTTGTAGCCATGGCGGGGAGCGGACCAGCGCGTCACGGAAACACCGTTCCGGAACGCGACACACAACTGCGGGGCAATTTCTTCAAGGTCTTCAAAGGGATCACGCTGCACGGCTACTACACTTCCGAAATTGGATTTAGCCGCGAGCTGGGCTTGGTGATTATTCCCGGGGCGCAGCATGGGTGCGTGCCGGTGCTGGTAGCTGCCGAGAAAAAGGCTTAGGGGAGAATCGCATGGCGGCTAATACAAATAGGTACGACGCAATTGTGATCGGCTCGGGAATCACCGGGGGATGGGCGGCGAAAGAGCTGACCGAAAAAGGACTGAATACTTTGGTGCTGGAAGCGGGGCGGAGCATTGTTCCGGAAAAGGATTACGTGGAGCACGTTCCGGTTTGGGAGCTGAAGTACCGCGGGTGGGATGATCACGTTACGCGGCAGAAGACGCAGCTGATTCAGCGCGAGTGTTATTACGCGTGCGATGAGTATTCGAATAAATTTTTTGTGAGCGACGTGGAAAATCCCTATAGCTGCGAGGAGGGGAAACATTTTTCGTGGATTCGCGGGCGGCAGGTGGGCGGGAAGTCGCTTACGTGGGGGCGGCAGAGTTATCGCTGGAGCGATCTGGATTTTGAAGCGAACTTGAAGGATGGGATCGCTGTGGATTGGCCGATTCGTTATGCGGACATTGCACCTTGGTATGACTACGTGGAAGAGTTCGCGGGGATCAGCGGGCAGGCTGAGGGGTTGCCGCAGTTGCCGGACGGAAGATTTCTGCCGCCGATGGAGATGACTTGTGTTGAGCAGGATGTTCGCGAGGCGATGTCGAAACATTTTGATGACCGAATTATGACGATTGGGCGGACTGCCATACTTACGCGCGTGCACAAAGGTCGGGCGGCTTGCCACTACTGCGGGGTTTGCCACCGTGGATGCATCACGGGATCTTATTTCAGCAGCTTGAGTTCGACACTGCCTGCTGCGCAGAAGACCGGGCGGTTTACGATTCGGCCTTACAGCGTGGTGCACAGCCTGGTGTTTGATTCGGAGACGCGGCGAGTGAGCGGCGTGCGCGTGATTGATGCGCAGAGTAAAAATGCGATGGAGTTCAAGGCGCGGGTGTTTTTTGTTTGCGCTTCGACGCTGGAGTCCACGCGGATTTTGCTGAATTCGGCGACTTCGGAGTTTCCGAATGGGCTGGCAAATAGCAGCGGCGAGTTGGGCCACAACTTGATGGACCATCACATGGGCGCGGGCGCTAGCGGGCGGATGCCAGGGCATGAAGACAAAATGCCTTTCGGCAATCGGCCCAATGGGATTTACGTGCCGCGGTTCCGGAACGTGAAAACGAAGCAGGCGAATTTTCTGCGTGGATACGGTTATCAGGGCGGTGGAAGCCGCGAGGGATGGTCGCGCGGGGCGACGATGGCGGGACTCGGGCCGGAATTCAAAAAGGCGTTGAAAATGCCGGGGCCGTGGCGCATGAGTCTCAATGGATTTGGCGAGTGCCTGCCGAGCCACGATAACTACGTTGAGATTGAAAAGGGCAAGGTCGATGTGTGGGGCATTCCTACGCTGAAGATTCATTGCGCGTGGGGGCCGAACGAATTGACGATGTCGAAGGATGTTGCCGTACAGGCTGCGGAGATTCTTGCGGCGTCTGGAGCGACGGAAATTTCCGTGTTTCAGCAGCCTTCGCCGCCTGGGCTGGGGATTCACGAGATGGGCACGGCGCGCATGGGGCGCGACCCGAAAACTTCGGTGCTGAACGAGCACAACCAGGCGCACGAGGTGAAAAACCTTTTCCTACCCGATGGGGCTTCGATGGTTTCGAGCGCGTGCGTCAATCCTTCGCTGACGTACATGGCCTTGACGGCGCGCGCTTGCGATTTCGCGGTGAATCAGATGAAGAAAAACGAGCTGTAATCAGGGGGCAACGGGATGTCTCAAGTGATTCGCTCGCCGAAAATGTACGACGTGTGCGTGATTGGCTCGGGTGCGGGCGGAGGAACTGCCGCGAAAATCCTGACCGAGGGCGGGCTCAACGTCGTGCTGCTGGAGGCTGGCCCGCCGGTTTATCCTGAAAAAGATTTCAAGATGCTGATGTGGCCTTATGAATTGCCGCACCGCGGGATTGGTGTGGGCGGGCATGCGGCGGAGAATTTTGGCGAGTTTCTTGCGCCTAACGGAGCGTGGAACATCGAAGGCGAGCCGTATACATCCGCGCCGGGTGCAAATTTCAAGTGGTTTCGCTCGCGGATCGTTGGGGGCAGGACGAATCACTGGGGGCGCATCGCGCTGCGCTTCGCGCCGATCGATTTCAAGTCGGGCACGCGCGATGGACTGGGCGACGATTGGCCGATCACGTATGAAGATCTCGCGCCGTATTACGACAAAGTGGAGTCGTACATCGGCGTGTTTGGCACGCATGAAAATGTTTCTAGCGCGCCGGACGGGATGTTTTTGCCGCCGCCCAAGCCGCGATGTACGGATCTGATCGTCAAGAAAGCATGCGACAAGCTGGGGATTATTTGCATTCCGTCGCGGCTGGCGATTCTGACGAAGTCCGTGAACGGCAGGCTGCCGTGCCATTATTGCGGCCAGTGTGGACGCGGTTGCGTGACGGCGTCGAACTTCAGTTCGAGCCAGGTGATGATTCCACCGGCGATGAAGACCGGGAAGCTGACGATGGTCACCGGGGCGATGGCGCGGGAAGTCCTCGTCGGAAAAGACGGCAAGGCCCAGGGCGTTTCGTACATCGATAAGGCGACGCGTACCGAGAGGCGCGTGAACGCACGGGCCGTGGTTCTGGCGGCGAGCGCCTGCGAATCCGCGCGCTTGCTGCTGAACTCCAAATCGGCGCAATTTCCGAACGGGCTCGCCAATTCTTCCGGCGCAGTCGGCCGCTACCTTACGGATTCTGTCGGCAGCGATGGCTGGGGCATCATTCCGCAGCTCGAAAAAATGCCGCCGCACAATCACGATGGGGTCGGCGGGATGCACATGTACATCCCGTGGTGGAAGTTCGACCGAAAGAATGATTTTCCGCGCGGGTATCACATTGAATTTGGCGGCGGCCGCGATATGCCGGGCGTCGGCGAGTTCCATTATCTTTGTGACCATGAAGAAGGCTACGGGGAGGGCTTAAAGAAGCGCGCGCGGCAAACGTATGGGACCGGCATCGGCATGGCCGGGCGGGGCGAAATGATTCCCAATCCGGACACCTACTGCGAGATCGATTCGGAAGTGGTCGATCAATGGGGCATTCCAGTGCTGCGCTTCCATTTCAAGTGGAGCGAATATGAGCTGCGCCAGGCTGCGGACATGCAGGAAACTTTCCGCGCCGTCATCGAAGCGGCCGGCGGCGAGTACAAGACCAAGACTTCCATCGATGGCCAGTATCCTTTCGGCATCACCGAAGGCGGAAAAATCATTCATGAAGTCGGCACTGCGCGCATGGGAACTGATCCGAAGTCTTCTGTTCTGAACGGGTACTGCCAGGCGCATGACGTGAAGAATGTTTTCGTGGTGGATGGCGCGCCGCTGGTCACCAATCCGGACAAAAATCCGACGCTGACCATCATGGCGCTGGCCTGGCGTGCATCCGAGTACTTGCTCGACGCGGCAAAAAAAGGCGAGTTGTAGGCGCGAAGGAATTCAGGGAGACGCGACATGAGCGAGCATTCCGTTTCGAGACGAGACATCCTGAGAACGCTGGCCATCAGCGCGGCTGGCGGGTCCGTGCTGCAAGTCATTCCGGCCAAAGCGGCGGAATTTGCGCATCAAGCCGTACACAACGAAAAAGCCGTCTCAGCGGCGGGGAAGTATGTTCCAAAATATTTTTCGGCCCACCAGTACGAGATGCTGACCAGGCTCTGCGACACGATTATTCCGAAGGATGAAAAATCCGGCGGCGCCGTCGAGTCCGGCGCCCCTGAATTCATCGATCTGCTTACGAGCGAAAATGAAGACTTTCAGCTCGTCCTCGGCGGCGGACTTCAGTGGCTGGACAATTACTGCACGGACCGCTATTCCAATGTGTTCCTGGACTGCACGCCGGAGCAACGCAAAGAAGTGCTCGACTTGATCGCCTTTCGCAAGAACGCGAAACAGGATCCGTCGCTGAGCCAGGGCGTAGCTTTTTTCGCTCACCTGCGGAAATTCACCTGCGACGGCTTTTACACCAGTAAAATCGGCATCGCCGATTTGCAGTACATCGGCAACACCGCCCTGCGCGAATTCCCCGGCTGCCCGCCTCTTCCCGAAGCCTAAAAAGGTTCGGCGCGGCTCAACAACGCCGCGCCGAGGTTCTGTTCCCAGTTTTGCCTGACGTCAGTCCTTGTGTGGCTTTTCGGCGCTTTTCTGCGGTTTGCTTTCCGTCTTTGGCTTGTTCGGAGGCGGCGAAGAGCTCTTGGGTGGGGAAGAGGTGTTCGGTTTCGCGGTGCTGGTGTTCGGATGATTGGTGCTCGTCGAGGTGTTCGGATGAGACGTATTGGTATTGGCCGGCGTGTTTCCTTTGTTCGCCGTTTGCGCCGAAGGCGGACGATCGGTCTTCACATTCGCAGCGTTGTTAGGCTTATTCGAGTAGTTGTTCGGCGAAACGCTCTTCGCAGCGGCGGTAGCCGGTACGACGCCCTTGCCGGTAAACTCACCTGGCTTGGACGTGGCGGCAATCGCGGGTTTGCCATGGTTCACGGATGCCAACAGCGCCTTATTCTGACTAGCTGCTTGAGCGTGCTGTGTCTGCATCGCGGTCGGCGCTGTATGCGGTTCGCTTTCGGCGGCCTTTTCTGCCGCGGTCGGCTGCGCAGCGACTCCGCCAGTCCCGCCGTTATAGCTGACGTTGTTCACCGTCGTATTGTTGATAACCGTTTTGTTGACGTAGGTGTTGTGAATCACGGTGGTGTTCACGTTCGTGACCGCTGTGTTGTACGCGAACACGCCGTGGTTCCAATATCCGCCGCCGTAACCGACGCCGCCGTAGCCAAACCCATAATTAATGCCGCCGTAGAAGCCGATGTGCGCTCCCCAATATCCGCCATGAAACATGTATCCGCCGCCGCCCCAGCCCCAGTAACCGGGCGTCCAGAGCAAGCCAACAGAAGGCGCCACAACCCAGGTGCCAGGCACCCAGTAATAGCCATCGTCTCCATAGCCCCAATAGCCGGGCGCCCACATATAACCGGCGCCAGGGCAAATGGGCTGAACGTATACGGGCAAAGCCGGCGGTCCAATGTGCACGGAAATCCCGACCCCAATACCAATCTGCGCGGGGGTTGCGGCCGGCATCGCCAGCAGCAGCATCCCCAGCAGCAAGAAACCAAGAAAAGAAATTTTTCGCATAGATGACTCTCCTCGAGTCGATGGGCCAACTTGCATTGTAAAACCCATCCTTTCAGCTTAAGTTGCGATGTGGCCCGAAGGTAACTGGCGGCAAGGACAGGCAGTTCGCGGGGCCTCAAGCCTCCAGCCTGACTCTGACCGGGAAACTACCAGAAGGCATGGCTCTTCGTCCATAGGGGGAATGGCGTAGCCTATCGCCAGATCCCAACTGATGGCCCGGTCTGGCGAATTCGCGTTTAGGCGTTCTTGATGGTGCCCGACGCCGCATCCCAGAGGACCGCGCTCTTGCGGAAGTACGATTCATTGGACATGTGGCAAGCCAGAGCGGCGTTGTTGCCGAAGACCGCGTCTTCCACGACCGGTACGCGGCTTTTTACGCCAGAGAAATATTTCCAGAGGTGCGGCCGCTCGTCGTCCCAGGAGTCGCCTTTGAAAGTGAAACCTTCGAGGACCGGTTCTTTGCCGGCAGGCGGGTCGTTCTTGGCGTGCCAATCGGCGACATAGGCGTCGCGCAGCTTCTGCGGATAGCCGGAGGTGTAATAGCTTGGCGCCGAATCTTCGCCAGTCTGCGGATAATAGGTGATCGCAAATTCGGTGACTTCGAGTATGCCCTTCGAGCCCTGGAAGCGGTAAATCTCCGGAGTCTCGCAACCCAGATTCAGCCGCAGGTAAACCGGGGCGCCTCCGTAATCGAAGAGCGTGGCGTGAACGTCGGGCATGTTGCGGCCGTCGGGGAAGCGCAGAATGGCGCCCAATGACATTGCCTTTTTCGGCGGCGCGTTCCAGCCGAGCATGTAGTTCATGCCACTGACGAGGTGCACGAGCAGGTCGCCGGCAAGGCCCGTGCCGTATTCCTTCCAGCAGCGCCAGCGCGCAAAAATATTCGGATTGAAGGGAACTTTGGGCACTGTGCCCTGCCAGGTGTCCCAATCGACAGTCACCGGAGATAGATCCGGCGGCGGCGGATACTCCCAAGCACCTGTTGGATCGTTGCGACCCAATGAGCCTTCGACGAGCGTCAACGTGCCGATGGTGCCTGCCGCGATAATCTCCTTAGCCTTTGCGCAAATCACGGAACTGACGCGCTGCGAGCCAATCTGCACGATGCGTCCCGTCTTTTGATAAGCGGCCACCATGGCGAGGCCGTCGGCCGCGGAGTGGGACATCGGCTTTTCGCAGTAGATGTCCTTGCCCGCGCTAACGGCATCCACCACGACTTGCTTGTGCCAGTGGTCCGGCACCGCGGCGATGAGACAGTCGATTTCCTTGTTATCGAGGAGATCCTGATAGCGCCGGGTGGTCGGAATATTGTGGCCGACAATTTCCTTCGCCAGCGTGTGCCGGCCATCGTACAGGTCGCAGGCCGCGATGCACTCCACACCGGGCAAGGTGAGCGCGGCCGTCAGCAAGCCTGAGCCCTGCATCCCGATGCCGATGATGCCGAAGCGCAGGCGGTCGCTGGGAGCTACCTTTTCCAGGGCCGACGGAATGTATTCCGGCTTCAGGAACATGCTCGGAGCAGCCGCAAGAGCGCCAGCAGCCCCGGCCGAGCTTTGCAGAAAATCACGACGCGAAAAACGGCTATTGCTCATCCCATCCTCCTGGTTTTGCCCTGCGATTCCGTTGCATTGCTTGATGGCTTCCTCAGCGAGAATCGCCGAGAGTTAAAAGCGCAGGCCGCTGAGATAGTCGTAACTGATCTTGATGTCCTCGAACGGCACTTTCGCGTCGTCGTTTTCGACGAAATAGTGCTTGATGCCCGCTGTGCCCGAGTGCGCGAAGATCCTTTTCCAATCGACTATTCCCTGGCCCACATCAGCAAGCCGCCCCTTAAATTCCACCGAGCCGGTAGCCCCCGCGTAACTGCTGGTCGAATTGGGATCGTTCACGTAATCCTTCACGTGAACCATCGGGAAGCGTCCAGGATATTTGTCGAAGTAGCTGACCGGATCCTTGCCCGCCACGCTGACCCACCCCAGGTCCATTTCCATCTTTACAAACTTGGCGTCGGTTTGTTGCAGAAGAAGGTCGTACAAGAGTTTTCCGCCAGTGGCGTCCGACGGTGCGAACTCAAAGGAGTGATTGTGGTAGCAGAACTGGATTCCCGCCTTTTGGCTGGCCTCGCCTGCTTTATTGAAGAGTTCCGACGCCCGCTTGTAGCCATCGGCGGTCCGCTGCTTTTCATCGATCCACGGACACACGAGGTATTCGTTCCCCATGATGTGCGCCGCGTCCAGGGTCTCAGGCCACTTGTTCTCGATCGTGACGTAGTCAATGTGGGCCGAAGGCGCGACGAGTCCATTCTTTTCAAGCAGTGCCCGGATCTCCTTGGGCGAATGGCCGCCGTATTCCCCACCGAAAAGCTCGACTTCTTTGTAGCCGGTGGCGGCAACTTTGGCGATGGTTCCGTCGAAGTCTTTCTTTATTTCCCCGCGAACGGTGTAAAGCTGCAATCCCACTTTCTTGATCTGGTGCGAACTTTCGGCGGCCCAGGAAGGGCGCGCGGCAAAAGCAGCAGCTGCGGCAACCGACGTTCCAATAAAAGTGCGGCGTTTCATGGCTTTTTAAAACCTCCTCGACAGGCGGAGGGAGTATACAAAAAAGCGATGGACAATATCAGAAAAAAAGGGCGGCGCTCGAGAAAAAAGCGCCGCCCTGAAACACGGGAGAATGGTTAGAAGAACAACCTCAGCCCGAACTGCATCTTTCGAGCAAGGTGTGTCGAGTTGGCATAGAGAAACCCGCTCGATCCGAAAGTGGTGTTGATGCCATTGAATTCCGCGTGGTTAAAGAGGTTGAAATTCTCCCAGCGGAAGTCGAGGCCGGTTTTTTCGGTGAACTTGAACTCTTTAAAGAGCCCGAAGTCAAAGTTGACGTGGTCCGGCAGGTACAGCGAGTCGCGCCCAACGTTTCCAAAAGTAAGGCCTGTGGGAAGCGCAAACGCCGCCGGATTGTACTCAAGCGGCCCTGGCGCCTGGGGCGCAGTATTTGCGGGGACGTTGTAGGGGCTGGCGACCTGGTCAGGTCGTGAACCGGCGGCGGCGACGCCGTTCCCAACGCCGGCGTTGTCCCCAAAGTTTGTTCCGTTTGTCAAAGTGATCGGATTACCCGATTGCACCACGGTGATGCCGGAGAGTTGCCATCCGCCCAGCGCCGTACGCGCGAAGGCCGACGAAGCGTGCCTAAAGAGCGGAATGCCATAGACATAGCTTATCGACAGAGCGTGGCGCTGATCGAAGGTGGAGCTGGCTCGATCGGCCGCGAAATCGTAGGAGTTTACGAATTGAGCGTCCGAACGATCGGACGAGTCGTCAATGGAATGGCTATAGGTATAGGCAAGACTCAGAGTCAAATCTCCCACTGTGCGCTTCGCCGAAACCTGCAGCGCGTTATAGATGGAATTGGCAGCATCGCGAAGGAAGGTGATGTTGCTATAGCCAGGGTACATAGTGCGAAGGGGATCGGGGCTGAATCCGCAAGCGGCCACCAGGACGTTGTTTTCCGCGGGGCCAGTAACGGCCACGCCGTTCACCATCGGGGCTCCCCCGGGGGTAGTCGGACAGATGGTGTTAACGCCTGTCCCGCTGGTAATGATCGGCTCTCCCGCAGTGTAAGGATTCGCGATGCCCGAAGGGCAAAGGTCGCCACCAGTGATTGGACAAAGCTGATTGCCATCGCTGAGCTGGGTGAGATGCGTGCCCTTACTGCCCACATAGGCAACAGAAAGGACGATGCTGGCAGGCAGCTCTCTTTGGACGTCAAGGTTCCACTGCTGAACGTACGGCCACTGAGCCTTGTCCGGTACGGACACCACCGACAGTGGAGGGAGCGGTACGGTACCGCTGCCAGAACCAACGTTTGTATATCCGACTATGTTGGACTGTGTGGCCTTCAGGACGAGCGGTGCCGAACCTTCCAGCGACTCGGAATTGCCCTCGTTGCCGTTCGTGTGTTCGAAGAAGATGCCGTACCCTCCACGAATGGCCATTTTGCCATCGCCTTTGGGATCAAAGGCAAAGCCAATGCGCGGCGCCGGGTTGAAAAGATGCCCGGAGAGACAGCCGGCGTTGGAAGACCCACCAATGCTAGTGGTTGTGAAGAGGGAGTCCGGCAGAAGAGGCAGAGTCCCGCCTTTTCCTCCGCACTGTACAACGCCGTTCAGGGGATTGGCGGTGTTCCCAGCATTTTGCGCCAGGTTCCCGTTCGGGTCGAAAGTAGGTTCATTGGCGGTCACGAACGCTTTCGGGTCGAAGTTGAAAGCCTGCTGGAGCTTTTCTCGGTAGGTTCCGAACAAGCTGACGCGCAGGCCCAGATTGAGCGTAAGTCGCTTGGTCACGCGCCAATCGTCGTTGAAATAGGGTTCGACAATCTTATAACGGTTGTAGTACTTGGTGATTTCACTCCATTGGGTATAGCTGGAGATGTTGCCCAGCTGGAGGTCAGCCAAGGCATTGCCGGTGCTGACCTGGGTGTTACCGGCGTCAAACGTCAAAATACCCTGAACGTTAGGAGAGTTCTCCTCGTTCTTCTGGGCGAATACAACGTAAGCGCCCATCTGGAACGTGTGATTTCCGAAGATTTTCGTCAGGTTGTCACGATAGGTGTAAGTCGGGTTTGCGTTGTTCCACGGGAAGTAACCAGTATCCTGCCCGAGCCCGCCGTAAATATCAGCGTTGCCGTTCAACTGGATGGCCGGGAGCTTTCCGCCAAAGCCGTTGTTGAAAATAGAGCCCATGGCTCCGGCCGGAAGCGCCGCAGGTTCGTTCGTTCCATTCAGGAAGATATGGTCGGCGGTATAGCTGGCGACAAATTCGTTCAACACGGTTGGGGTGAAATTGGCGTTCAGGCGGGCGACAAAGCTTGTGCCGGGGCCGACGAAGTTCGTCTGAATATTCTCAAAGCTGGAAGTGCCGTTGCCCCAGAGCGGATTTGGATTGATCGTGCTCCAGGAGTCATGAATGTACCGGAAGGTGAGGCGGTAATTATCGTTGATGTTGTGATCGACGCGAATCAACTCTTCGCGCCAGGTGGTCGGCAACGATACTGTTTGTTCGAATGCTGGAAAGCCGCCAAGGGTAAAACCGGGTGTTGGCTGGGGAATCAAGGCTATCAACGCCGTGCCAACTCCGGTTGGCGTCACGGTATTGTTGGGGAAAGCTATCCCGCCGCTTCCCACCTGCGTTGGGCAATCTGGAAAGGCCGTTGTATTCACTGGTGTCGTGGCGGAATACGCCGGACAAACATCAGAAAAGTTTCCACCGCGCTCGGCCACGGAAGGCACGTTGATCGGGGCGATGGTAGCTGGATTCTTCTCGCGCCGCCATTCCTGCGACCAGAAAACGAATGTCTTTTTCTTGTCTGTGTTGTAGTGGTGCGGTATGTACACCGGCCCGCCGATGGTATAGCCAAAATCATGTTTTTTGTAAGGCGGGCGAGCAATTCCAGCGGCGTTGTTAAAATATTCGTTGGCGTTGAAGAAGTCGTTGCGAAGATATTCAAAGGCGCTTCCGTGGAAGCTCTGTCCGCCGGACTTGGTCTCCACTTCAACCGTGCCGGAACCGTTGCGCCCATACTGCGCGCCATAATTGGAAGTCAGCACCTTGAACTCAGCAATCGCTTCTATGTTGGGATATACGTTCAGCGTGGAGTTGGAGCCATTGTCCATGTTGTCGCCGCCGTCGAGTTCCCAATTGTTGTATTCGGTGCGGCCGCCGTTAATGGAGAACGCGACGTTGCCGGCAACACCCACTTTCCCTTCGTCCTGCCCCGTCTCATTCACCACGCCGGGCGCTAGCGTGGCAAGCTGGGTGAAGTTGCGCCCGTTCAATTCCAACTGTTGGACTTGCTTGCCGGTGATGGCGTCGCCAAGCGCTGAAGATTGCGTCTCTACCTGCGCCACGCTCTCGCCGGTAACAACCACTTCCTCTGTAATCGCGCCGACCGTGAGCTGGACGTCTACGCGCGCTTTCTCCGCGACGTCTAACTTCACTTTCTGCGCGGTGTACTTTTGGAAGCCTTTGGCGGAGATAGTCAGGTTATAGGTGTCGCCCGGGAGGCCGGCAATAACGTACGCGCCGTCTCCGTTGGTCGTGGTGGCGTGCGTGATGCTCCCGGATATATTTGTCAGCGTGACTTCCGCACCGGCAACCGCCGCGCCAGACTTGTCCGTCACGGTGCCGCTGATGTAGCCGGTGTCCTGCGCCCTGGCGACGAAAGCGGTGCAAAGAACCGCCAGCATTGCGCAACCCAACCAACGCGCCGCTTTCGGAAGAATTTTCACAAAATTGGCAGGAAGAAAAGAATGACCGTGTCCCTTCACTTTGCTACCTCCCCAAAATTTTAGAAATGGAAAGCCTGCCTGATGTGGGCAAAATTACGCCTTCTACCGCGGGCACCACTGGTTCTGCCGCTCGCAGAAGGCCACTCATTGGAGACAGCCCCCACCACTCGACGTTGGAAACGCACCGAATGCACTTATTAAATCGGATTAATATGGCATTCCGGCGCTGCTGTCAAGCTGAAAATCGAGCTTCCGTTCTGAAAAGTGATTTCGCTGCCGCCGTGTACGCACCCGCGCGCCCTTTTAGCCCGACGCTTGTATTCCCATTCCCTGTGCTGGACACTACAGAGCGAACTCTATGTTCATCTTTCCTGGCCGGGTCCGCTTGCGATTAACCCTCTTAGCAGCTGCGTGGGGCCTGGGCTTTGGTTTCTTTGCCGCATCCACGAACGCATTTTCGGCTCCCGCTCTCCAGCAACCCGGCCCCACCAATTCCTCAGCGCCAAATCCGGCTGCCTGGTTCTCCGAGGGACAGGCTGCCCTCCAAAATGGGGATCTCGCCGCCGCCGAAGCCGCTTTCCGCCGCGTTCTATCGGTCGATCCCCAATCCGCCGCGGCTTACGCCAACCTCGGCGTGATTGCCATGCGCCGTAAAGAATGGGACCAGGCCCTGACCTTTCTTCAAAAAGCCGAAAAACTGGAACCCAAAATGTCCGGCATCCGCCTCAATATCGGCCTCGTGAAATACCGCCGAGGCGATTATGCCGGAGCCATCGCGCCGCTCTCTTCCGTCGTTCGCGACCAGCCCGACTCGCAGCAAGCGCGCTACCTCCTCGGCTTGTGCAACGTTTTCACCGAACACTATGCCGACGCGGTCGCCGTACTTGAGCCCCTTTGGCCCCAAATGTCCAACGACTTCACCTATCTATATGTGCTGGGAATTGCGGCTCACAGCTCCGGCAGGAACAACCTCGACGAAAGAGCCCTAAGCCGTCTGCTGGAGGTCGGAGGCGAAACGCCTGAGTTTCACCTCATCCTTGGAAAGGCCTACCTGAACCGCGAAGAACCAGACAAAGCCATCCTCGAACTGGAGCGCGCCGAGGCCGCCAACACGAACCTGCCTTTTGTCCACTTCAGCCTTGGCGTAGCCTACATGCGCCAGCACGATAACAATCGCGCCGAAGCTGAATTTCGCAAAGACATCGCCATAGAGCCGGATCTCCCGGACAATTACGAGCAACTCGGCCTGCTTTATCTGGATATGCAGAAGGACGACGAAGCCGAGCATTCCTTCCGCGAAGCCCTGGGTTACAATCCGCGTCTGCCGGTTTCCTTGCTGTCGCTGGGCCGACTTTACCATCGGCAAGGAAAAAATCGCGAAGCCTTAGCTTCCCTGGACGTTGCTGAAAAGCTCGCGCCCGGCAACGAGAATATTCGCTACGTCCGCGGCCAAGTCCTTCTCAAGCTAGGCCGCCGCGAAGAAGCCCAAGCGGAACTGGCCGCCGCGAAAAAAATCCTCGAATCCAGCCTCAACAAACAAAGGGAAAAGTTCGGCGACACTCCAGTCCCCAACCCAGAACTAAAGCAACCGTAGGGGCGGGGCTGCCCCGCCCGTCGATCCAGGAACTCGATTGCGGCGTTACATCAATATTTCTTTTCGCGAAACAGACAAAGCCGCTAAGAATTTCTACGTCAACACGGGAGGCGCCAACCAAGGCCCGCGCCCCCTCTCAATCGCCTCCGCCACCGCCATCACAACCTCTTCCTCATGCGGCCGACCAATCACCTGCACCCCAATCGGCAATCCCTGCAGCGAAGTCCCGAGCGGCACCGCCATCCCAGGAAACCCGGCAAAATTCAACCACTGCGCAAACCGCATCGTCTCGCGATAACACTCTTTCTCACCTAAACGCCAGTTGCCCTCCCCATGCCGGAACGCCGGCCCGGAAGACACGGGCGACAACAGCACCCGCGTTTCCTCCAGTTGCCGCAAAATCACAGCACGCAAACTATCCCGTTCCGCGCAAGCCTGCTCAAAACTATCAAAAGCCATTGGCGCGTCCGCCGTCGCGATCGCCACGAACTCGCGAAGCATGGGGCTCATCTTCGATTCCTGCCCGACCGCTCCCTGCTTGATAAGGTATGCAATCACCGGCCCGAAAAAATACCACCACAACTCAATTGCCCGATCGAGCCCGTTCAAATGTTTCGTCTCAACCGCGAATCCATGCTCGCTCAATATCTTCGCCGCGCCTTCCAGCGCCGCCTTGGTCTCCGGCGTGGCTTTCCCAAGCGCCGCACTTTCCAGCACGCCAATGCGCAATTTCCGAGCATCATTCTCGCTAACCTTGCGTATAGGCACGGGGGCTGACAGCGCATCCCCGGCATCCGGTCCAGCGATAACCTCAAACAAAGCGCGCACATCCCCCACAGTCCGTCCCATCGGCCCGACCACGCCAATCCAACCAAACGCCCCGCCACCCGGAGGATAATGTCCCGTCCCAGGAACGCGCCCAGGCGTCGGCTTCAATCCGCAAATTCCGCAAAAATGCGCCGGAACGCGCACGGAACCGCCCCCGTCGCTCCCCACTCCGCCCACCGAACATCCGGACGCAATCGCCGCAGCCTCTCCGCCACTCGATCCGCCCGATGACCGCTCCAAATTCCACGGATTGCTCGTTTTCCCGCTCAAAGAATTGTTCGTTTCATACGCCATCAAATATTCCGGTGTATTCGTATTTCCCAGAACAATCGCTCCCGCCGCGCGCAGACGCGCCACAAGCGGCGCATCCTGCAAGGGCACATAATCCTTACGCATCAAGGAACCGGCGGGTGTGGGCCATCCAGCCGTATCAATGCAGCTCTTGATCGTCACCGGCACGCCGTGCAGCGAACCCAGCGCCGCTCCGTGCAAAACCGCGGCCTCCGCAACCCGAGCTTGCTTACGAGCATCTTCCGCGTCCAGATGTACAAACGCATTCAATTTCGGCTGAAGCACGGCGATTCGATCAAGATGCGCCTCCACAAGCTCAACTGGCGAAAGCCTCTTCTCGCGAATTCCCGCAGTGAGTTCCGCAATCGTTCCATAAATAATTTTGTCCGTGGCCATGCAATCAAGGGTAGGTGCCCGTCCGGCGCAGGTCAACCGCGGGCGAATCTGCGGAAATCAACTGAAATCGGAAAAAACTATTCGTATCGCAGTGCGGTCAAAGGATCCACCGTGGCCGCACGACGCGATGGTATCCAGCACGCAAGCAGCGCCACACTTGCAAGGAAGAGAGGTACGACGGTGAACGTCAACAAGTCATGCGGAGGAACTCCGTAAAGAATGCTGGTAAACAGCTTCGCCGCCGCCAGCGCTCCGCCCATCCCAAGCACCACGGCGACCAACGTAAGCCCCATGCCCTGCCCCACAATCAGGGCCTGTACTCCAGTAGCCTGCGCTCCCAGCGCCATGCGAATCCCAATTTCGCGCGTGCGCCGGCTCACCGAATAACTCATCACGCCATACAATCCCACTGCCGCGAGCAACAGGCCCACAAATCCGAAAACGCCGAACAGTGTCCCCGCCAGGCGCGGCAGAAAGAGCGCATCTCGCAAATGCTCTTCCATGGTGGCCACATTAAAAATAGCCAGCGTCGGGTCCAACGAACGGATTTCTACGCGCACGGAACTTGCCACCATCGCGGAGTCTCCCGCCGATCGAACGACCACCGTATATCCAAGAAAGGACGGATCGCCGCTCACACTTTGCGCGAGCGAACGGTAGAGAACCGGTCTGAGATCCTCGCCCAGTGTCCGTGATTTGATGTTCTTCACCACGCCGATAATTTCGTAAGTCACACCGGCGCCAGTAACGCGCCGCCCCATGGCATCCTCCTTCGGGAAAAAGTGTTGTGCGAAAGCTTCGTTGACCACAGCCACTTTGGGCGCACCGGCATCTTCATTGGCGAAATCGCGACCGCCGACGAGAGGCATGCCCAGGCTTTCGAAATAGCCAGCAGTTGCCATGTACATGTCCACGGATGGACTGGGCCCCGCGGGCTCCGGCCTGCCCTCAACGCTAAAGCTGTCGCTCCGATTTCCCCCCGACAATGGCGCAACATCGGTGCACGCCGCTGAGACGACGCCCGGCAGTGCAGCCACCCGCTCGCGAAGCGCCGCCAGTAGCTGCACGGTCCGTTCCGCCGTATAACCATGCTCGCGCGGATCAATGGACATCATTAGCACGCCGCGCGACCGAAAGCCGATGTCAATACCAGCCGCGCTCTGCAGGCTGCGCAGGAAAAGTCCCGTAGCGCAAAGCAGCACGAGCGACATCGCGATCTGCGCGACCACGAGCACATTCCGCAGCGTCCAGCGACGCCCCGGACGCGCCAGCGTATCCTCGCCCTTCAGCGCGCTCGTGAGAATCGTCCGCGAAGCAGCCCACGCCGGCGCCAGCCCAAACAGCAATCCGCTTCCCACGCTCACCGCGAACGTGTACAGCAAAACTCGCCAATCCACGCTCACGCCGAGATCCAGCGGCACGGGCGCCGGCGGACGAAATGCGGATAAAGCTCGAGTCGCCCACAGCGAGAGCATCACGCCGAGCAATCCCCCGCCAATCGCCAGCACCAAGCTTTCCGTAAACATCTGTCTCATCAATTGCGCGCGCGACGCGCCGAGTGCGAGCCGGACGGCCATCTCGCGTTGCCGACCGGAAGCCTGCGCCAGCAGAAGATTGGCGACATTGGCGCAGGCAATGCCCAAAACCAGCAGGACAACCACTGTCAGTCCGCCAAGAAAAATCATCACCACCGGCTTGTCGCGCCCAGAAAGAGTCCCTGCCGTCTCGAAACGAAAGCCGCTTTCTTTTTCCGTATCCGGATGAGCTTCGGCCATGCGTTGCGCAAATACATTCAGTTCCGCCGCAACCTGCTTTTCCGTGACGCCGGGACTTAGCCGTCCAACAACCGCGAGCCAATGATAGTTTCGCGACACATAGTTGCTGGTCTTCGGCAACAAATCATCCATGTTGCCAAGCGGCACCCAGAATTCGGGATCGAGCGGCAGCTCCAATCCCCGAAACGACAGCGGCGCAACGCCAACCACCGTGAAGGGCCGTCCGGAAAGCGTGATGCTCTTCCCCTCAATGGCCGGGTCCGCGCCAAATCGCCGCTGCCACAGGCGATGCCCAAGCACAATCACGGGAAGGCGCTCTTCGTCGCGAGTAAAACCGCGCCCCAGCGTCATGCCCAATTGCGCGACATCAAAAAAATTCGCGGTCGTCGCCTGGCCCCACACGCGCTCCGGTTCGCCCTTGCCGCCAATCGAAGCGGGAAGCAAGTCGTAATACGCCGTGACACCAGAAAACGATTTGGCTTGCTCGCGCAAATCGCTGAACAGCGGCCATGTGAAATGGTTACAGCATTCGCCGCGCTCGGTAGTGTGCAGCGCCACGAGCGTGCTGGGATTGCCCACAGGTGCAGGGCTCAGAACAAATTTGCTGACCATCGAAAAAATCGTCGAGTTGGCCGCAATGCCCAGGCCAATAGAGACGACAACGGCCAGCACGAAACCCGGCGACTTGGAAAGCCTCCGGAATGTGTGTCTCACGTCTTGCACCCAGGCGGACATAGTGTTCTCCCTTGGTATGTAACGACACCGCGCGCCCAATAGTTCCCGTATAAGCCAATTCGCTCGTTCTTCCTCTAACGTGTGTTGAGATAAAAAGCGTCGCCTCGCAAATCCTCGTTGCGCTGCGTCATGCGCAGACGGAACTAGAATCAGGAGCTCTCCTGACGATTGAACCCGACCGCGCTCGCGTCCGCATACTGCCTCTTCATTCCCAAGAATGAGACTCTTACAGAAAACAAGGCGGGCAAGCCCGCTCTGTCCTTCTGGCGTGCTTTGCTCGTCCTCTGTATAATCTCCCCGCTCCACGCAAAACCCGGCGAACTCTTGCGAACTCGCAAAAACGCAAACCATCTTCCCGCCAAACTGGAGAATTTTTCATGGCATTCATAAATCGCTACGCCCGCAAACTTTCCGTTCTTGCCGCGTCCGCCACTCTTTTGTGCCTCACCCTCACACCTCCGGCCTTCTCCCAATCCGCCACAAGTCTCCCCAACGAATCCCCCGCCCAGGTCCAACCCGCCACCGATACCTTCGACTACACCCGCCGCGACGTCATGATCCCCATGCGCGACGGCGTAAAACTCCACACGGTCATCCTCATCCCCAAAGGCGCCAAAAACGCGCCCATCCTCCTCACCCGCACTCCCTACAACGCCAGCGATCTCACCTCTCACGCCAACAGCACGCATCTCGGCCCGATCCTCCAGGGCTACGACAACGCCGTTGACGTCATCATCGAAGGCGGGTACATCCGCGTCATCCAGGACGTTCGCGGCAAGTACGGCTCCGAGGGCGATTACGTCATGAACCGCCCGCTGCACGGGCCGCTCAATCCAACCAACGTCGATCACGCCACGGACACTTACGACACCATCGGCTGGCTCGTCAAAAATCTCTCCGAATCCAACGGCAAAGTTGGCATCCTGGGCATCTCCTACGACGGCTTCACCCCGCTGATGGCGTTAGTCAATCCTCACCCCGCGCTAAAAGTTTCCGTACCCATGAATCCCATGGTCGACGGCTGGATGGGCGACGACTGGTTCCACAACGGCGCCTTCCGCGAACAAAACATGGCCTACATCTATGAACAGGACGGCACGCGCGACAACAGTGCCAAGTGGTGGAGCGGCCACTTCGATGACTATGACCAATATATGGAGGCGGTCTCTGCCGGCGAACTAGGCCGGCGCCACGGCCTCGAACAAATGGGTTTCTGGCGCAAAATCCTCGAGCATCCCAGCTACGATTCCTTCTGGCAGCAGCAAGCCATGGACAAAATCCTCGCCGCCCAACCGCTCAAAGTTCCGGTCATGCTCGTTCACAGCCTCTGGGATCAGGAAGACATCTACGGCGCGCTCGCCGTCTACAAAGCCATCAAGCCCAAAGACACCAGCAACGACAAAGTCTTCCTAGTAATGGGCCCATGGCATCACGGCCAGGAAATTGAAGACGCCTATTCCCTGGGCGCCATTAAATTCGGCAGCGACACCGGCACCTATTTCCGCGAACACATCCTGGCCCCATTCCTGGCTCAATATTTAAAGGACGGCGCACCCAAAGCCGACATCGCCCCAGTCTCAGCGTTCGAGACTGGCACAAACACTTGGCGTCGCCTACCTAAATGGCCCGCCGGCTGCTCCAGCGGCTGCGCTCCAACACCCAAACCGCTCTATCTCACGGCCGGCCTGAAACTAACTTTCACCGCCGCAACTTCTTCCGACGCGCCTTTCGACGAATACGTCTCCGATCCAGCCAAGCCAGTTCCGTACCGCTCCCGCCCCAGCCAACCGATGGGCTACACCGATGTCCTCACCTGGTCGCAGTGGCTCGTAGACGACCAACGCGAAGCCTCCGGTCGCCCAGACGTCCTCGTCTTCAGCACCGACGTTCTCAAATCCCCAATCAAAATCAGCGGCGCGCCCATCGCCAATCTAATCGCCTCCACCAGCGGCACCGACTCCGACTGGGTCGTCAAGCTAATCGACGTCTACCCCGACGAAGTCGCCGGCCAACCCAACCTCGGCGGCTACCAACTCATGATCTCCGCAGACATTTTCCGCGGCCGCTACCGCGAAAGCTTTGAAACTCCGAAGCCCATCGACGCCGACAAGCCTCTTCTCTATCGCTTCAATCTCCCCAACGCCAACCACGTCTTCCTCCCCGGCCATAAAATCATGGTACAAATCCAATCCACCTGGTTCCCGCTCTACGACCGCAACCCGCAAACCTTCGTCCCCAACATTTTCTGGGCAAAACCTGACGACTACCGCAAAGCCACCCAGCGCATCTACCACGCGCCCAATCAATCCTCCTTCATCGAACTGCCCGTGGTCCCCGCGCAATAGGCAAAGCGGCGCAGAATCTCTTGACAGGCAGTTCTGCGCCGTCGTAATCAATGTGCTGGGAAATCGGCTCCGGCAGTCCAAAATCGGACCCCGGCAATCTCGCTAGGAGCTTCCATGTCGCTCAGCAAACAGACGTTCGCAACGTTGCCCCTTGCAGCTCTCTTGCTGGCCACCGGCTTCTCGGCGAGCAACCGCGCGACTCCAGGGCAGCTCCCTTCCGACGTTTTCGCACCGGCCAACACCAACGCACCCCAGCAGGATTTCGGCCCCACAAAAACTGTCCCCATCATCGATCCCATGTTCAACATGGTGGCCTACACCATGCAAATCCCAGCCAACTGGGAATTTGAAGGCGTTGTCTTGGAAGGCCCGGGATGCCAGGGCCACTACACCAGCGTTGCCTACCGCGCCTACAGCCCCGACCAGCGCTACAGTGTTCAGTTGGTCCCCCGCGCCGGATTTCTGTGGGCCGACGACCCGCGAACCCTTCCTAAGTTTGGAAACTGTAAATTCCTTCCACCGATTTCTGCCGGCGACTATTCGCAGTTTGTCGTCTTTCACATGCGTCCCGATGCGGTTATTGATTCTGTAGGCCCTTCACCTGACCAGGCCATCGCCGAAGCAAATCTGTCCAAAGTGGAGTTTACCTTTTTCAATCAGGTTGGAATCCAGGTCGAGGTTAGCCGCGTCCACCTTCATTTCAACCTCGATGGCCAGCCGGAAGAGGGCGTGCTCCAAGCCAGAATGGTCCGTCGAGAACTGATGGTGATGACAAACGTCAGCCGCACCGCGATGGTGGCCTATCGGAAAGAGCCCGAATACTCCTCCAACGCAATCGTCACGGCATTTCACGCCCCGGCAGGACAATTGGACTCCCACTTTGCGGCCATGGCAGCCATGATCCAATCCGTACGCATTGATCCTGAGTACAATCAAACGAGCAATGCCTACTGGCAAAACCAGACCAACATGGCCATCGCCGCCTCGTGGGCCTCTTTCAATACCATGATGCAGGCGAGTCAGCAGCAATTTCAGGTCATGACGCAGAACGCCCAGAATTTCATTCAGAACATGAACGCGCAGGGGCAGGCGAGGCACGATCAATTTATGGCCCAGATGGACCGTCAGGACCGCCATACCAAGGACGTCACCGACTGGATCCTCAATCAGCAGCTTTATCAGAACACGAGCACCGGCCAAACCTTTACCGCCAGCAACCAGTACAAATACACCTACCAGAACCAGAACGGGGCTTATGTTCAGTCGAATGTCACCATCGATCCGAATGTTCTCTATCACGCGGATTGGACTTCAGCCGTCCCCATCCACCATTAGCGCGGATGCAAACGCAGCCCGGTTTGTCGCCGCGCTAGCCGCTGAAGCCATCTTCACGTTCGGCAACCCACTCTTCCGTCCGGCGATGGTCCGGCTGATTTTTTTCTCGCTCTGGGCGGCGTTCCTGTCGGCCGTCTTTGCTCTTCCTTCGGTCGCCGCAGACATCACCCCCGTCCACGGCCTCTGGGTCTGGAAAGGCCCCGCAGTCCTCGAGGCTCCCCGCGGCGCTGAAAAACTCCGCGACTTCTGCCAATCCCAAGGCATCAATGAAGTCTACATCTCCGTTTCGGAGCACGGCGGCCCACTCGCCGAAGCCCCGCTCGCTCATCTCATCGAACTTCTCCATCGCGACCACATTCACGTCGAAGCCCTTCTCGACAGCGCCAACGCCGACGAACCCGGCAAGCACCGCGAAAAACTCCTCGATCACATCCGCGACGTCATCCAATTCAACAACCATCACACCAAAGATTCGTTCGATGGCATTCATCTCGACATCGAACCCCAGCAACGCCCGGAAAATAAGGGCCCAGGCAATCTCGGATTCCTTCCCGGTCTCGTGGATGCCTACCGCACTGCTCGCTCACTCGCAGAACCCGCTCACCTGCCCATCAACGCTGACATCCAGAACAAATTGCTCAAAGGCACCGCAGCCCAACGCAAAATGCTTCTCTCTGCCCTGCCGCGCCTCACGCTAATGCTCTATGAACTAAGCAATCCCGGCGACGGCCAATCCCCCGAACAAAAAACCGAAAAGCTGCGCACCAACAGCCAAAAATTCCTCGACATGGCCTATGAAGGCCTTAACGATCCAAATCTCGCAAAAATGGTCATCGGCCTCCGCACCCCGGATTACCTCGACCTCCTTCCCCAAATGTTCAAATCCCTCGACGACAACAACCGCGCCAACCCACACTACGCAGGCTGGGCCCGCCACTCCTACAACGACACTCTCCCCTCGGCAAAATAGCCACACTCGCTAGGATTTCCATCGGGCACCATGCAACCAAATCTCGCCAACTCCCCCTGTGAATTTTCCGTTAAATTCATCCCCACGAATTGACCCTGCTTTCTCGCAGCATTAGTCTTCATCAATCATGGACAAACCAAATCTCGATCAATTGCGCCTCGCTTACAAAAAGGCCACCGATGAATGGGTAGACGCCATCCGCGCCGAAGAAGCCTTGGCCACTCCCGACCATTCCATGGTCGCCATGGAACACTGGGACACCGCCCACTTCACGGAAGAAGACACTCACACCAAAGCCACCGAAGCCCGCGAAGCCTACAAAGACGGCCTCCGCTCCGCGAACTACGGCATCTAGGCACCCGGCAACACCCCGCATGCATCCGATAACGCAAAAGTAGTATGGCGTTCCGCCAAGGATTGCAGTCCACTTACCCGCTAATGCCGCCCTGCGTTAAGCTTCTTCACCGCGGCCAGATCGATTCTCTACTTCACTCCAATGGAGGCGTACCGATTCCATGAGCGAGCCAATGCATCTGCCCGTCCCACCAGTGCGAGACTCGCTACTCACTGAGCAGAACTCGTGACCAGCGCCCGCCCCGAGGAACCCATTAACGCGACGCAAGGCGCCACTCCAGCGCCAGCGCCGGCTCTAACCGAATTCGACGCCGCCTATTACGGTTGGCGCGTAGTGCTGGCCGCCTGCCTCGGAGTCATGGCCGGCTTCGGCTCTCTCTTCGTCTACACCTTCGCCGTCTTCGTAAAACCGCTCAGCGCCGAATTCTCCTGGAGCCGCGAAGCCGTCTCGCTCGGTTTCGGTCTCGCCGCCATCACCCTCGGCCTGATCTCCCCGCTCCTCGGCCGCTGGATCGACCGCTTCGGCCCCCGCCGCATCATTCTTCCCTGCATGACCGTATTCGCGTGCTCGATCGCGTCGATGGCTCTTTTGCGCTCCGGAATCTGGCAGTTCTACGCAACCTGCATCCTCATAGGATTAGTCGGCAACGGCGCAGCTCATCTCGCCTACTCTCGCTCCATCTCCACCTGGTTCGAGAAACGCCTGGGCACAGCGTTAGCCTTCGTAATGGTCGGCGCTGGATTGGGCGCCATGATCCTGCCAGTGGTAGCGCAATCCATAATCAGCGGCTCCGGCTGGCGCACAGCCTACGCGTCTCTCGGTGCGATCGCTCTTCTGCTCGGCCTACCTCTAAGTTGGCGCTACGTCCGCGAACGCGGCCTCACTAAGCCGCAGTCCGCTCCAGTCGAACATTCTGGAATGACCTGGCAGCAAGGCCTGCGTTCCTACGCTTTCTGGATTATCGTCGCCGTCTTGTTCGTCAGCTCCATCAGCATGAACGGCGCGATCACTCACCTCTCCGCGCTGCTTACGGATCGCGGCATCACCGCCAGGGATGCCGCGTTATGCGCATCCGTTCTAGGCGGTTCCAGTCTGTTCGGCAGAATCGTTGTCGGCTGGCTGCTGGACCGCTTCTTCGGCGCCCGCGTCGCCCTTCTGGTGAACCTGAGCACCGCCGCGGGCGTTTTTCTCCTGGCGCGCGCCGCTGGTTTTCCCGCTGGCTGCGTAGCCGCCGCTCTCATCGGCATCGGCGCCGGCGGCGAAGCCGCCATCACGCCCTACTTGCTCACCCGCTACTTCGGTCTCCGCGCCTTTTCCACTCTCTACGGCCTCACCTGGACGTTCTACGCCGCCGCCGGCGCCATTGGGCCAGTAATTCTCGGCCGCGCCTTCGACCTTACCGGCTCCTACGTCTCTCTTCTCACAGCCCTCGCCGCAGCACTGGCCCTCGCCGCAGCACTCAATCTCTTCCTCCCGAAATATTCAAACTCATCCGCCACGGATCTCGCCTGAGCCGGGGCAGCAACCACAAAACGGTTGACGCTGCTACCCGTTACACCCAGAATCTTGAGTGCTCTGCGGCGGCCACAAATTCGATTCGCCGCATTCGCGTGGACAGGACACAGACCTTCATGCACGCTCCCCTTCGGCCCATAGCAGTCGTACTCGTGGTTTGCCTCTCGCTCTTTACCGCCGTTGCCACAATCGTCCTTTCTCGCGCGGCGCAGGCTCCGGCTTCTCCCGCGCAGCACGCGGAGCCTCACTACGACACCGCCGAAGCCTATCGCGAAAATACGCTCGGCGTCGCGTACATGAATCAGCAACGCCCTGCCGATGCGCAAAAATATTTCGAAAAGGCTCTCTCGCTTGACCCGACCTTCGAAGTCGCCCGCCTCAACCTCGGCATCTCTCTTCTCGGACAGCAAAAACTCGAAGCCGCCCGCACCGCTCTCACCGCCGCCGCCGAAAAACTTCCGCAGGATCCTTATGCCTGGTACAACCTCGGCCTCACCTACAAGGATTTGGGCGACGCGGAAAAAGGTGTCGACGCTTTCACGCACGTCACGAAACTCGCCAACGAAGCTGACCCCTGGTATTTCGTCGGCTATTTGAATTCTCAGCTTCAGCGCTACGATCAGGCCATCGCCGCCTTCCAAAAAGCGCTGGAGCTTTTTCCGTATCACGCTTCCGCGGAATTTGGCCTCGCTCGCGCCCTGCAACGCAGCGGAAATGCCGACGGCGCGCGCGAGCATCTCGCCAAATTCCAAAAAATTACCGCCGAGCATCTCGGCACTCCGTTTGGCGCAGGCTACGGCGATCAGGGCCGCTTCTCTCTCGCCGAACTTCCGCGCAGCTCCGCGCAAAACGCGCCGCCGGCCATCCCCGTCCGCTACGCGCAGCAATCCGGCTCTTCGATCTTTCCCTCCATGGCGGCAAATGCCTTTCCCCTCGGCCCAAGCACTGGCGCCTGCTTCTTTGATTACGACGGCGACGGCAAGCCCGATTTGTTCTTAGTCAACGCCGGCCCCGCCGGCACCAGTCATCTTCTTCACAATCTCGGCAACGGCAAATTCTCCGACGTGACTCAGGAATCGGAGCTCGCCATTTCCGGCGCCGGCTTTGGCTGCGCCGCGGGCGACTTCGATAACGACGGCCACACCGATCTCGCCGTCTGTTTCTCCGACGGCGTCCGCCTCTTCCACAATAACGGCGCCGGCAAATTCGAAGACGTCACCGATAAAGTTGGCATACGCCGCGACGCTGGCTGCGTCGGCGTCACTTTCGTGGACTACGATCATGACGGCGACCTCGATCTCTACATCACCATGCAGCCGACCGCCGCTGCCACGGCGGCGACAAAGGCTCACAACATTCTCTGGCGCAACAACGGCAATAGCACCTTCACCGACGTTAGCGCCGAAACCGCACTGGGAATGGACGCTACCGGCGCGGGGCTCGTCACCACCGATTTCAACAACGACCGTGCCATCGATTTTGTTTTTGCTGGCGGCAGCGACGGCGCTTCCATCTATCTCAATCCGCGCGAAGGAAAATTCACGCCGCTTGCCGCGATCGATTTCAAGAAAGAAAATCTTCCGCCCGCCGTCGGTGTCGTGGCTTTCGATTTCAACAAAGATGGCTGGATGGATCTCGCTTTCACGCACGCAGGCGCTCCCGGCATCAGCCTTTGGCGCAATGTTGACGGCAAACATCTGGAACGCGTGCCCCTCCCCGATTTTGGGTGGCAACGCGGCTGGGGCATTTCCGCCATCGACTACGACAACGACGGCTGGCTCGATTTGATCGCCGTCGGCGAAACCAGCAGCGGCGGCCAAATCCGCCTGCTGCGCAATCTCGGCGCAAAAGGCTGGGCCGACGTCACTAAAGATGTTCACCTCGATTCCGTCAAACTTTCGCAGCCTCGCGCTATCGCCGTCGCCGACATCGCTGGCAACGGAAGCGCTGATCTCGTCGTCACTCAGCTCGGCGGCCCGCCGGTCTTTTTGCGCAACGAAGGCGGCAAGCAGCACAACTGGATGAGCATCGAACTGAAAGCGCTGGCCGACAATAAAAGCGGCATCGGTACGAAAGTTGAAGTGTATGCCGGGGCGCTCTATCAGAAATGGGAAGTGCAGGGCGCTTCCGGCTATCTCGGGCAAAACGCCCCGACAATTTTGGCAGGGCTTGCCGATGAACAAAATGCCGAAGTTGTGCGCCTCCTTTGGCCGACAGGCGTTCCGCAGGACGAGATCAATCTTGCCGCAAGAAAAATGCAATCGATCGCTGAACTCGATCGCCGCGGCAGCTCCTGCCCCGTTCTGTTTTCCTGGAACGGCAAGGAGTATGAATTCATCGCCGACATGATTGGCCCCGGCGTCGTCGGACACTGGGTCGGTCCCGGCGAACACGGCGTCGCGGAGCGCGACGTTCCCGATCCCGACGAATATCTAAAAGTTGCCGCCAACAGCGTTCATCCGCTTCACGGCATGTTGAGTTTCCGCTTTATGGAGCCGATGGAAGAAACCGTTTATATTGATCAGCTTCGTTTGCTGGCCATCGATCACCCTGCGTCGTACGAAGTTTTTCCTAACGAGCGATTTGTCTCGAATCCTCCCTTCCCTGAATTTAAAGTCATCGCCAGCCAGAACGCTCATCCTCCTCTTGGCGCGTGGGATGATCACAGCAACGATGTTCTTTCCCTCATCTCGCAGCGCGACCGCAAATACGTCGCGGATTTCGAAAGTTTGCCGTTCGCCGGTTTCGCGAAACTGCATTGGCTCGAACTCGACCTCGGCGCGTGGGACGCGCAAAAACCGCTGCGCTTGATCATCGACGGCTACACCGACTATTTCATGGCTACTTCGATGTACGCCGCCGACCAAGCGGGCGTGAAAGTTATCGCGCCGTATGTTGAAGCGCTTGACGCAAAAAACAAGTGGGTGCGCGTCGTCGAAGACATGGGCTTTCCTGCCGGCCTCGAACGCACGATGATCACCGACCTTACTGGCAAATTGCCTCCTGGGACGCGGCGGATTCGCATCGTCACCAATTTAAAAATTTATTGGGACGCGATTCGCATTGATCAATCTCCGGATGCCAAGGAAATTCGCACGTCTGAAATTCCGCTTGCGAAAGCTTCACTCGAATTCCTTGGCTATCCGCGCGAAATTCGTCTGACTCCCGCTAGCGATACGACCTACTCGTTCACGAATCGCAGCATGACCGGGCCTTATGCGCACGCCGCGGGAAATTACACGCGGTATGGCGATGTGCTTGATCTGCTCACGGCTGCGGACGACCGCTTCGTCGTGTTCGGCTCCGGCGAAGGCGTCAAGCTTGATTTCGATCCGCATAATTTGCCTGCGCTGCCTGCAGGGTGGGTGCGCGATTATTTTTTCTACGCCAACGGCTTCGAGAAGGATCTCGATTTTTACGCGGCGCACGCTTTTACCGTCGAGCCGCTCCCGCGGCACTCCTTGATTCCCTACCCGTATCCGCCGGGGAAAGAATATCCCGACGATGCGCAACATCTTGGGTACGAGCTTGAGTACAACACGCGGTCGCGGTCGGACCGTTTGCCGCCCAGCTTGATTTATCGCTACTCGCCGCCGAAGTAGCGCGCGAACCGTTGAATTGGTAGCTATCGCGCGAGGGCGGGGCAAGCTCCGCCCCTACGAACTGCAATTTCACTCGGAAGCGTTGTTACTGGAATCAAATCGCCTCTCGATCCTCATTGGGATCCGGAACGGGCACGGCATGCCGTGCCCCTACCGCTTTCATCTCCTTAGTCCCACTGGACGTCCTGCCAGGATTTTTCTTGCGAGCTTTTCAGGATGGCGTCGCAGAGGAGCATTTCGTCGTGGCCGGTTTCGAAGGTGGGGAATTTTCGCGGCGCACTGAGATCGCCATTGTCGATGTATTCGTAAAAGTCGCGGAAGAGTTGCATGAATGTGTCGGGATAGCCTTCTGTGTGGCCACCGGGATAGACGGCGTAGGGCCTGGCTTCGGGCGTCATCAACGCGGGATCTTTGATCATGGAGCCGTTTGCTGAATCGCGGCGGCCGATCCAGAGTTCGTTCGGATTTTCCGCGTTCCACCAGAGCGAGCCCTCGGAGCCGTCGATGCCAAAGCTGAGCTTTGCTTTGTGGCCGGCGCTGACTTGCGAGACGGTGACGACGCCGCGAAGGCCGTCCTGGAAATGCAGGAGGATGGTGGCGTAATCGTCGGTGGTCATGGGCATTTCGTCATAGCCCCCGGCGTCGGCTTTTTTGAAGGTTTCGACGCGGCCGCGTGGCTTGCGCCGGACCGGAATCATCGTGGCGAGATCGGCGCAGACTTCGGTGATTTTTTTCTGGGTGAGCCACATCAGCAGGTCCATGGAGTGCGTGCCAATGTCGGAGACGGCGCGGAGTTCGCCGCCGAGTTTTTGTTCGAGGCGCCAGTTCCAGTCGGTGGGATGGAGGAGCCAGTCCTGGAGGAAACTGCCGTGAGCGGTGTGCGGAATGCCGATGGCGCCTTTCGCGATGAGGGAACGAGCTTCCTGGCAGAGCGGGTAGTAGCGCAGGTTGTAGGCGACGCCACCGACGCGTTTTGATTCGCGCACGATTTTCACGAGCATTTCGGATTCGCGGGAATCCATGGCGAGGGGCTTTTCGCAGAGGACGTCTTTGCCGGCGCGGAGGAGTCTGCTGGACTGCTCGAAGTGGACGTGGTTGGGCGTGCAGATGTGGACGGAGGTGACGCTCGAGTCGTTCGCGAGTTCGTCGAGCGTGGCATAGGAGCGCTCGAGACCGAGAGCGACTCGGGATTCTTCGCCGCGGTCTTTATTGCTGCCGAGAATTCCTTTGATGGGAATGCCCAGCCTGCGGAGAGCGTCCACGTGCGCTCTGCCAACGAATCCGACACCGATTACTGCGGCTACATGGTTCATCGCTCTCGCTCCTGTTGTTGGTTGCGCCGATCGTCGAGCTTGCATGAACTTCGCGCGGCGCGTATTGCGCCCGGCGAAGTGCAGGAGGCAAGGTACCAGTTTTCCGGTTGCGCGGAAATGGGTGGGTGGCGATGAATCGAGGGCGGGGCAAGCTCCGCCCCTACGAACGAAGAGGCGGAGCACCGGTGAGTTAAGCTGGTGGTTTGGGGCAAGGAGCATATAGAGATCGACCCGACAAAAGCCAGGAGAGAGATTTAGTTCCGCGAAACGCCGGAAGCGGTTGTTCTAGAAAAAGAACGAGAACTCGGCAGACAGCGTGAAAAAACCCACCCTCTGAAAAAAGAGGGTGGGTCACCCTGCACGCGAGAACGACGCTACGGCTGATGGCGGGCCAGCGCTTCCCGACGAACACAAGAGGCAGATGTAATCAACAGGCGATACTGGCAATGCTACAAGTGTTTCTTTTGCACCTACGGGCAAAGTGCCTCATGCAGGGCGCGAGTCAAGAGTTTGCACGAGCCCATCTAAAAAAACATCTTGACAGGGGCTGTTCCGCTTCTTAGTCTCTCAACCCAAGAATGCAACAAATGTTTCAAGCGAGTGCCCTGCTTCCATCCAAGGGGTGACAACTTGGCAAGAGGTTGCGGGGGAATGAAGGAGATCCTCGATGATCAGCAAATTTATTCGCCAAACCGGCTTAGCGAGACGGATGTTGCGCCGCATGGCGCTCTCGGCGGCGGCATTGATGATGATAATGCCGGCGGCGCACACGCAGACGACTTCGACAATCGAAGGCACTGTGACGGACCACCAAGGGCTGGCAGTTGCTGGAGCGCAGGTGAAGATTACCGGATCTACATTAGCCATTGAAAAGACTGTGACTACGGATGGCAATGGGGCCTACCAGATCACCACGCTTCCGGCGGGACTGTATACGTTGACGGCGTCACGTGCCGGGTTCGCCACGGAGATTTTCAAGGATCTGGAGATCACGGTGAATCGCACGTTGAAATTCAACGTGTCGCTGGAAGTCGGGACGGTGGAGCAGAGGGTGGAGGTGGCGGCGGAGCTTCCGTTGCTGGAGACGACATCGTCTTCGACGGGGTCGACCATCCTGCCGCAGGACATCGGGAACATGCCGATCAATGGACGCAACTATCTGGATTTGCTGCAACTCGTTCCGGGAGTTGCGATTTACCGGCAAGCGGACCTCAATAGCGACAATGCGACGCCGATATTGGGCGAACGCGCAAATAACACAGGGTTTCTGATCGACGGACTGCCGAATCAGAACGAGCTGAGCGGCGGGGCCTCGGCACAGTTCAATCAGGACACGATTGCGGAATTTCAGGTGATTACGACGGGTTATAAGGCAGAGTTCGGGCACGCGTCAGGCGGGGTGGTCAATGTGATCACGAAATCCGGCGGGAATGACCCGCACGGGCTTGCGTCCGTGTATAACCGGAATAATGTGTTTGATACTTCGGACATTCCGAAGACCAGCGTGCCATACCTTTTGCGGTGGGATTACGACCTGGCGGGCGGCGGGGCAATGGTGAAGGACAAAGCGTTCTGGTTCGCGTCGGCCGAAGGAATTCACGAAAACCGCGAGCTCAACTTTGTTACGCCTCCGAACACACCGGCATTCCTGATCGCAAGCGAAGAGACTTACGCGGAGCCGACGACGGATCGGGAGGTGCGGCTGTTCACGAAGTTTGATCAGGTGCTGGGGAATCACCACATCACAGAGCAGATGAATTACACAAACGTGCATGTAAACAGCACGAACCCGCTTTCGTTGTCGACGGCGCTGCCCTCGACGAGGACGAATCTTGGCGACCGCAATCTGCTGCTGGGGTTCAGCGATATCGTAACGTTCGGCAGCAGCGGGAGCCCCTTTATCCTGAACTTGCACGGGCAATACCGTGACGAGCCGACGCTGGCGAGTCCGGCGCACCCACAGGCGGGGCCGAACACGCTGTTCAATATATTCAGCAGTTATACGACGGGCGATATCTTCGGAGATCTAGGGCAGCCGAGCTATGGGGCATTGTTTACGCCTTCGACGATTGACCAGAAGTACGGGACGTTTGGAACCAGCCTGGCGAAGACGATCCAGAACCACACGTTGAAGTTTGGCTGGGACTACGAGCGCACGCACGTGGACGGAGTGGAGGCCAATGCGCAGCAGGATCAGCTATTTGCGACGGTAGCCGACTACGAGGAGTTCGGACCAATCAACTCGGGATTTTTCCTGCTTTATACGGTTGGCGGCGAGACGCCTCAAGCCAACGACATCAAGCTGCGAAATAATTACGATGGGCTTTGGATACAGGACGATTGGAAAATCCTTCATAACCTGACGCTGAACGCGGGGCTGCGATGGGATTACGACTCGGCATTTAATAAAGCGACCAATTTTTCGCCGCGCATCGGGTTTGCGTGGTCGGTGACGCCGAAGACGGTGGTGCGGGGGAGCTTCGGAATTTTCTACGATCATTTCCGGCTTGGACTGGTGCGTGACGTCCCAGGATTCGGCGGAGCGGACCTGCAGGAAATTCAGCCGCTATCTTATCCGCGGCTATTTTACGGAGTACCGACGATCGCGCCGGTATTGTTCGGGCTGTGCCTGTCGCAGACGCAGACGGACGCGCAACTGGCGGCAGAAAACGCGGCTTGTCCGTACGACGGGGTATTCGTGCCGCCCAACACGCCGATCTATGGAGTGGATCACCTGAATAATGTGGTGGCTGCGGGGCACGCGCCAATCCCGGCGAACTCCGTGGTGAACATGAGCAACATTCAGCAACTTTCGGGGCTGTCGTCGAGCGCGTACCTTGCGGCGGCGAGTGCATCAATTGGCGAGCCGTCAAACTTCCTGTTCTGGGGGCCGTACGGGGCACTGTCTTATCTTGTGATCCAGCCGAGCTCGTATCCCGTAACGGTCTCTCCCGGTTTCGCGACTCCTTATACGAAGAGTTACACGCTGGGAGTGCAGAGGCAGATTACGAACGACCTGATGATAGCGGTGGATTACTACCACAAGGACATCGAGAACATACTTGGAGTGCGGCAGACGAATCTGGCGTTTGTATCCCGAATTGCAAACAACTCGACGGTTCCGTTCGTGAATGGATTTGGTCCGTGGTATGCGGGGACCTACGATGCGGGGATCCTGTCATTTGAAAAACGGTTGAGCCACCGGTTCACGGTGGGTGGGAGCTACGCTTACGTATCTGAAAATGACGACGCGCTCAGCTCGAATCTGGGGACGGGGGCAGTCGGCGGTGGTAACAATTATCCCACTGACAGTTTCGTTGGCGTGCCGCCGGTGGTTACTGATCCAGGCAGCGGGACATGCAAGGGGGGCACGAACGCGACAGCGTCGTTCTTCGCTTGCAACGGAAATTACGTTCCAAAGGCCGGGGTTTACTACAACGGGGCTAGGCTGGATGACGGTCCTTCCGACTTTGCGATTCGAAACACGTTTGAAGCGCACGGGCTGATTCAATTGCCGTGGAAGATACAGTTCAGCAATATTTTCCGTGCGCAGAGCGGGTTCCACTACACGGCGCAGGCCGTGCAGCCCATCGACCAAGACGGGAACGGCAACTTTGGGCCGCGGGACCTGAAGACGGGGCGTAATGCATACAGCGCACCAGTATTTGTGAATATGGACATGCGGTTTGCGAAGACCTGGGTGGTTCATGAGCACTATAAGATCCAGGGACTCTTTGAGTTCTTCAATATTCTGAATAATGCCAACGCCGCGGCTATTCAGAGCCAGATGAGCATCCCAGCGACCTTTGGAACGGTTTCACAGTGGTTGCCGGGGCGTGAAGGGCAGGTGGGGTTGAAGCTGGAGTTCTAAGGTTGCAAAGACAGTCGGTAAGGGTTGAATAGAGCGTTTGCGCTCGCCAAGCCGGAGAATCGCCTACGGCTTGGCGGGGGAGTTTCCGGCTGGATTTGGCTTTAACTTTTCGCGCCACCCGGCGGCTTTGTCGGGTTTTTTCCATGCGTCGTAGAGCTGGGGTACGCTCGAATACTTTTTGTGTTCGATGAACAGGGAAAAGCCGGACATGTGGCAATCAAGACATTCGATGCAATTTTCTCCGATCTGAATCCTAGAGAACAGAAGGCATTGATGGGAGTGTCCCATGTGAGTGACCTGGATGTACTACCTCTCCAGGCGGCGGATTGTTTGGCGTGGCTCATGAGAAGACACGCACAAGAACATCCAAATCACGACGAAGACCTGGCGGATTGGGAACCACCAAAGCCCTATCTTGAGCCGTTGCGCAAGATTCCCAGGCTTCACACCTACTACCCAATTCAGCGTTTTCGAAACATACTGAACATGCATAAAAAGGAAGTTGAAGACCGCGAGAAGCAGAAACGTAATGCGGGAGACCGAGCCAAGCCGTGATTCTGTACTGATGCTACGTATCACGGTCGAATTACGACGTTTTCGTCCCGCGTCAAGCTGGACCGAACTCACAAACAGTGGGAATGAAATTGAATGGAAGATGGAGGCGCGGGTCGGAGTCGAACCGACGAATGATGGTTTTGCAGACCATTCCCTTGGGCCACTTGGGTACCGCGCCGAAAATGCGATTATACAACAAGAGGCACCACGGTGAATTTGCCAGTCTTGAACTTCCCTGAAAAGCAGCTTAGGTTATACCCAAAATCTATGCCCAAAACTGTGCCCAACGCACCCTATTTTCGCCTATTGTCCCCTCATTCAGTCTCTGCAACCTATTGAAACCTCGTAGCGGCTGACTTTAAGAGAGGATTTGCAGACCTCTCCCTTGGGCCACTTGGGTACCGCGCCGAACTTGCGAGTATAGCAAAAATTCCTGCGGGGTCCGGGTAGTGGGCGGCGGAGGAGAAGTGTCCTAATTGGGCTTACCGCTTCTTGACTCGACGATCAGGGACGAAACTGAGTTTTACGCTTTTCTACTAGAACTGGCCTGTAATTTGTTAGTACCGGAAAGAAGAGATTGCTCCGGGGCTAGAGAGTTATGGCGCGGCTGAAGACCGGGCACGGCGTGTCGTGCCCCTACATTAAACGCATCAATGCCAGCCGAGGTTGAAGCTACAGCCCCTCCGGGGCATTTATTTTTTTGTGGTGGCCGTCGGTGAGGCGATTTTGGCTTCGCGTAAGAAGCGGGCTGATTCTTCGGGGGGAGTTGGGTTGATGTAGAAACCTGTGCCCCATTCGAAGCCGGCTACTTTGGTGAGCTTGGGGATGATTTCGATGTGCCAGTGGTAGTGGTCGTTGATCTCTTCGCCGATGGGCGAGGTGTGGATCATGAAATTGTAGGCCGGGCGGTCGAGGACGGCGTCTAGGCGCATGAGCGTGTCTTTCAGCATGCGGGCGAGGCTGGAGTACATGGTGCTCTGGTTGTTTTCGTAAGAGCTGCCGTGGACTTTCGGCAGGAGCCACATCTCGAACGGGAAGCGTGGGGCGTAGGGAGCCAGCGTGATGAAATGGTCGTTTTCGCCAATGACGCGTTCGCCGGTGTCGCGCTCCTGGCGGATGATATCGCAGAAGATGCAGCGCTCTTTTTCGTCGTAGTAGTGCCAGGCGCTGTCCACTTCTTCGCGGACGCGGCGGGGGACGATGGGCAGAGCGATTAGCTGCGAATGAGTGTGTTCTACCGAGGCGCCGGCGGCTTCGCCGTGATTTTTGAAGATTAAGACGTAGCGGAAGCGCTTGTCGTTTTTCAGGTCGAGCATGCGGTCGCGGTAGGCCCAGAGAACGTCTTCGACAGCGCGTTCGGGCAAGGAGGCCAGGGAGCCGACGTGGTCAGGAGTTTCGACGATGACTTCATGGGCGCCGACGCCGTTCATTTTGTCGAAGAGGCCGTCGCCTTCGCGATCGAGATCGCCTTCGATGACCAGGGCGGGAAATTTGTTGGGAACGACGCGGACAGACCAACCGGGAGCGTTGGCACCGCCGTTGCTTCGGCCGTAGACGAGAATTTCGGGTGGAGTCTTGGACTCGTGGCCCGGGCAGAATGGGCAATTCTTATTGTCGGGAGCAATGGCGACGCTTTCGCGCAGAAAATCGTTGGGGCGCTTTCCACGTTCAGTGGAAATAATCACCCAGCGGCCAGTAATCGGGTCTCTTCGCAACTCCGGCAAAGCAAGCCTCCTCGACGAGGTTAGAAAATGCGATGGGGTGCACCGCCCCTGAGAATTGATTGTACCGCTTCTGGCGGCGGTGAGAAGGAGTTGGGGGGATTTTCTTGTGGAATTTTACATTTGGGGGCTGAAGGCGTCTTTGTGGAGGCGAACGACTGGAGGATGGCCGGGGGAATTGTCGATGGCGAGGACGTCGAAACGGCAGGGGCATTCGCGGACGCGGCGTTCGGAGAGGAAATGCCGAGCTGTGCGTGCCAGGAGTTCTTGCTTGCCTTGAGTGACGCTTAGTTCGGGGAGGGCGGAAAGGCCGTCGCGGATCGTGCGGGTGCGGACTTCGACGAAGGTTAACGTTTGGCCGTCGTAGCCGACCAGGTCGAGCTCGCCTTTCGTGGCGCGGGGAGTGAAATTACGGGCTACGAAGATGTAGCCTTGGCGGCGGAGATACCAATAGGCGTAGGTTTCGCCGCGGATGCCTGTTTGGCGAGCGGTGAGCTTTTTTTCTTCGCCGCGGAGACCATCGGCATCCGTTTCCTGAAGGCCTTTGCGGGCGGCCCAGTGGACGGTTTTGAAAATCAGGTAGGAGAGTACGGGCATGGAGATTTCTTTGTATGCACAAGAGTACATCAATTGACTTATTCTGTTATAGTAATTAATGGAAATACATCTTCCCGGCTGAAAGTGGCGCTGCGTGGGAATGGGGATTTCAACACAGAGGGCACAGGGGACAGAGAAGAGGGCGGGGCAAGCCCCTACATCTGTGCGCGTAAAAATCGGAGGAGTCCTCCTCAGAAGGAGGACCCCACGAGATTAGATTTTGGATTCGGCTTCGTGGATGCACTCTTCTAGAGTGTGGGCCGCGAAGTCGGCTTGTTCTTCGTCGATTAGCAGCGGCGGAGAGAGGCGGAGGGTGTTTTCTCCGGCGCCGAGGATGCAGAGGCCTTTGTGGAAAGCCAAGTCCACAATGGCGTTGCGGAGGTCGGGGGCTTTCTCTTTGGTGCGCTGATCGCGGACGATTTCTATGCCGATCATGAGGCCGCGGCCGCGGACATCGCCGACGATTCTGAACTTTTTGGTCCAATCGGCTAGGCGGGCGAAGAGGTAATCGCCCATGCGGCGGGCGTTTTCCATGTACTCGGTCTCGATCAGGTCGGTTGTCGCGAGAGCGGCGGCGATGCAGACTGGGTTTCCGCCGAACGTTGTGCCGTGAGAGCCGGGTTTCCAGTTCATGATGCTGGCTGGGGCGAAAATCGCGCCGAGCGGCATGCCACTGGCGATGCCTTTGGCACTGCAGACGATATCTGGCTCGATGCCGGCGAATTGGTGGGCCCACCACTTTCCGGTGCGGCCCATACCGGATTGGACTTCGTCGGCGATCAGCATGATGCCGTGCTTGCGGCAGATGCGCTGGAGTTCCTGCAGGAAGAAGTTGGGCGCGACGACGTAGCCGCCCTCACCCTGGATGGGTTCGATGATGATGCCAGCGACTTCCTCCGGGTCGAAGAGGCGCTTGAAGATTTGCTGCTCGAGAAGTTCGAGGATTTCGGCGCCGCAGGTTTCTGCGGTGTGGCCGTGTGCGCAGCGGTAGGAGTACGGGAACGGAATGTGCTCGACGCCAGAGAGCAGCGCGCCAAAACCTTTGCGCTGTGTGGTTTTCGAGGCAGTCAGGGAAAGAGCGCCCATGGTGCGGCCGTGGAAGCAGCCGTAGAAAGCGATCATTTTGTCGCGCTTCGTAGCGTAACGCGCGAGTTTGATGGCTCCTTCGACGGCTTCGGCGCCGGAGTTGGTGAAAAAGGCTTTTTTCGGCGCGCCGGGAAGCGTATTGACGAGCTTTTCGGCTAGTTGCGGCATGCTTTCGTAATAGAAATCCGTGCCGGACATGTGGATTAGTTCGGCGGCTTGCTTTTGAATGGCGGCGACGACTTTGGGATGGCAGTGGCCCGTCGAGCAGACAGCGATGCCTGCGGCGAAGTCGAGGAATGCGTTGCCGTCAACGTCTTCGACGATGGCGCCGAAGCCGCGCTTGGCGACGAGCGGATAGTCGCGGGTGTAGGACGGCGACATAAACTTGGCGTCACTTTCCACAACGCGGCGGGCGTTGGGTCCGGGCAGCGCGGTTATGAGCCGGGGTAGTTTCGTTTCCATTGCGGTGATCATCTCTTCCTCCTCGGGAATTAAGGTCGGCGGTTAATGTGGGTCGGCTACCGCGAGGGCAGGTTTGAGTGCGTACACCAATCCATTAAGAGGAAAAAGTGAACGCCCTGCCAGAGGAGAGGTTTATTAGTCTACGCCGAAGAGGTTTGGACGCAACTCTGCTGGAGAGAAATTGCACGGGAAGCGATGGAGAGTTGAGAGTTTCATTTGCGTTTCCAGCGGACGCTGCCGTCCTTTGCGTCTTCGATAAGTATACCACGATCGGCGAGTTCTTTGCGGATGCGATCGGAGGCGGCAAAGTCGCGGCGCTGGCGTGCGGATTGGCGGTCGGCGACTAGTTTGTCGATTTCGGCGTCGGAGGGACCAGTTTCTTTGGGGCCAAAACCGAGGGCGCGGAGCTTTTCGTCATCGTTGTCGTCCAGGACGGCAAAAATGCGGTTGAAATTGCCGAGGAATTCCTGGACGGCGGGTACGTCTCCCTGGCAAAAGTCGCCTTTGTCCATGGCGATGTTGGTTTCGCGAAGGAGATCGAAGGCGGAGGCGAGGGCGCGGGCGGTGTTGAGGTCATCGGACAGGCCGGCATCGAATTCTTCGGCCGCTTCAGCGATGCGGGCGGCCATGCCTTTTTGCTTTCCGGCAGGAAATTTGCCCTGCGCGAGGCGGGCGGCGAAATTGCGCAGGCGCTCGACGGAGCTGGTGGCTTGTTGCAAGCCGTCGAACGTGAAATTGAGTTGCTTGCGGTACGGGACGCTCGCCAACGCAAAACGGAGGGCGGATGGTTTGTAGCCCTTGGCGAAGAGATCGCGCAGCGTAAAGAAATTGCCGATCGACTTGGACATTTTCTCGCCTTCGACGAGGAGATGTTCCGAGTGCATCCAGTAGCGGACGAAGAGCTTTCCGGTGGCGGCTTCGCTTTGGGCGATTTCGTTTTCGTGATGGGGGAAAGACAGATCGATTCCGCCGGTGTGAATGTCCAGAGTCTCGCCTAGATATTTCATGGCCATGGCGGAGCATTCGATGTGCCAGCCGGGGCGGCCTTTGCCGATAGGGGTATCCCAGAAATGTTCGCCTGGTTTGGGAGCCTTCCAGAGGGCGAAGTCGCGGGCGCTTTCTTTTTCGTAGCGGTCGTTATCGACGCGGGCGCCGGCCTGGATTCCGGTGACGTCAATATTCGAAAGTTGGCCATAGTGCGGGAATTTTGCGATGCGGTAGTAGATGGAACCTTCGCCGGGATAGGTGTAGGTCTTCTCTTGCAGGCGCTGGATCAGCTTGACCATGTCGTCGATGTGATCGGTGGCGCGGATCCAATGCTCGGGGGATTCGACGCTGAGGGTTTTGCAATCGTCGAAGAAAGCTTGCGCGAATTTTTCGGTGTAATCGCGAATGCTTACGCCCGCGGCGGCCGCGTTGGCAATGATGCGGTCGTCCACGTCAGTCAGGTTCATAACGTGGTTCATTTTGAAGCCGCGAAGCTTCAGGAATCGCCGGAGAATGTCCTGGAAGACGAAGGTGCGGAAATTGCCGATGTGCGCGTAATCGTAAACGGTGGGGCCGCAGGTGTACATGCGGACTTCGCCGGGCTTTTGCGGAACGAAGGCTTCAATCTTTCCGCCGAGCGTATTGTGGAAGCGTATTTCGTTCATCGGTGCTTACACGGCTTTCCGAACCAAGGGACAAACGTCAAATTGTATCTGAGGGTTCCGGGAAGCCGCAACGAAGAAGGGCGCGAGGGTTTGAAAGAGTTTCCAGATGTCGCCGTCTTTACTATCGTGGAGAGCTGCGACTCCAAGGCGATTCCTCCTGGAACCGCTGAATCTTCAACGCACTGCGAGGGATGACAATGATTACGAATCGCTCGGTACCTTCCAATATTTTGCTGCCGCACGTGGTCTATCAGAGTCTTGAGGAAGCTATACCCTGGCTGAGCAAGACTTTCGGATTCATCGAGCACTACCACTATGGCGAACCTGGAACGATCAACGGTGCCCAGGTGCGTCTGGGCGAGGCGTGGATCATGCTGAGAAAGGCGCGACCCGGCGACGCGAGCCCGGCTCAAATCGGCAATGCCACGCAGAGCTTGACGGTGTTCGTTGAAGATGTGGATGGGCATTACGAACGAACAAAGGCGGCGGGGGTAAGGATTGTGGAGGAACTTAACGTCACCGCTTATGGCGAGCGGCAGTACGGGGTGGTGGACCTGGATGGACACCACTGGCTGTTCTCGCGGCATGCACGGGATATTGGCCCTGAAGAATGGGGAGCGACGAAGGTGTCTGAGGTTCCGGCCCGCGTGGCCTTACGGCCTCGCCCGAGTTTTTGCTACTTGCAGATTCCCGCGGTGGACGTTAACCAGTCAGTTGCATTCTACGAGGGCGTATTCGGGTGGAATATCCGGAAGCGGGACACGGATCATCCGAGCTTTGACGATGCGGCAGGAAATCTAAGCGGGGCTTGGGTTACCGGGCGAGAGGTGGCTGCGAAGCCCGGTCTGTTGCCGTATATCTGGGTGGATAGCATTGAATCCACACTGAAGATGATAGGTGCAAAGGGCGGCGCGACCGTCGAGGGCGGGCATCCGGATAATCCGGGCAGCACATCGTGGATCGCAACCTTCCACGATCCTGCGGGAAATCTGATGGGCCTGTGTCAAGAGGATGTGGGCTAAGGAACTGCTAGCACGTCCACTTTAGGTTCATGGCCGAGCGAGACGGCGCGAGCACCGAGCCACGCGCCGCGAGCCCAAGCGAATTCTACGAAGAACGCGCCTCAGCCTCAGTCCAATAACCGGTCACGACCCTCTCAGAAATAGAATTTCAAGGCCAGCTGCACGAGCCGCCCTGGCAACGCTTCCGTAATCTCTCCAAAATTAGGCGAACTTATGTCGTTGTTCGGCAAACGGAAGTTCGCGTGATTGAAGATGTTGAAGAGCTCCGCACGGAACTGCAGGCTCTTGGATTCGCGAATGGGAATGTTCTTGAAGGCCGAGAAGTCCCACTGTTGCAAGCCGGGGCCTTGCACGATGTTGCGGCCTTCGTTGCCGAACTGGCCAGCTTGCGTGGTGGGGTTGAGCTGCTGGAATGCCGCGGTGTTGAACCATTCCTGCGGAGTGTGTGGACCGTTGTTCGGGTTGCCGACCACGTCTGGACGATTGCTGGAGAAGCCGGAGATTTCCGGAGCGCTGCCTTGCAGCGAGACGTCGGTGTCGTCGTAAACGGTGAATGGCGTGCCGGTCATGAAGGTAGTGATGCCGTTGAGCTGCCAATCGCCAAAGGCATGCTGATACCAGGTTTGCGGATGGTTCCAGAAAGGCACATGCCATTCGTAGCTGATGACGAGGCGGTGGCGAGAGTCGAACATGGAGCGGCCATGTTCGGCAGCGAGGTCAAAGGGATTTTGAGCGAGATCGTTTTCGCCGGCGACGCTTTGTGAGGCGGAGCCGGTGATGTTGAAGGAAGAAACGTCGTCGAGGGTCTTGGAGAAAGTGTAGGAGGCCAGGAAGGAGAGGCCGTGGCTAAAGCGCTTTTTGAGGCTGGTTTGCAGCGCGTTGTAAGTGGAATTCGCGATACCCGCGATGATGCCGGCGGAGGCGAAATTGCACGGTGGGCTGGTAGGAGAAAGAGTGCAGCCGGAATAGAGGCGGCGATTGTTGACGTTGTCTTCCGTGGAATTGGGCTGACCGTTGGTCTCGCCGGGGACGAAGACAGCGGGATTGCCTTCGATAAAGCGCGGAAGCTTGGTGCCTTTGGTGCCGACGTAGCCTACTTCGAGGAGCCAATCGTTTGCGAAAGAGCGCTGAATGTTCAGGTTCCAGTCCTGCGCGTAGGGCAGGCGAAGATTTGGTGAGAGTGTGAGCAGAGTCATGGGTTCCGCGAAGCCGCTGCCGCTGAAGGGATTGGCGCCGCCGAAGGGACTCTGGAAATTGGGAAAGTTTAGCTGGGGAGTTTGCAGGAACGGCGGAGCGCTGACGGGCGCCTGAAGCGGGCCGCCCTGGCCGTTGTAGTAAGGATCATAAAAAATTCCATACGCCGAAGTGACAAGCCAGCGGCCGCTGCCGGTTGGATCCCAGGCAATGCCGACGCGCGGAGCGAAGGCATCCTTTTCCGCGGGAATCAGACCGGCGGGAACTCCAGGATCGCCAGGATAAACAAGACCGGCGGGAGCGTCGGGCATGACGACGGATTGCACTCCGGGTTCGAATAGGTTGGTGCGGTTTTTGATTTCGGTGTACGGAAATGGAAGCTCGTAGCGCAAGCCGTAATTCAGCGTAAGGCGTTTTGAGATCTTGTAGGTGTCTTGTGCGTAGAAATTGACATTGTTGCCGCGCAGGCCGCGGCTTGGGTCGCCTCCGCCTTGCAGGAAGAATGCAGGCTGGCCGATGAGGAAGCTGGCGAAAGCGTCGGAGAGCGGAGCAGGAGCAAAGACGAAAAAGCCGTTGGTGGCGATGCCGAACAGCACGTTGACGGAATCGTGGCCGTAGCCGCCCCCGAATTTCATTTCATGGCGGCCGCGAATCCAGGTGACGGAACCGGATAGATCAATGGCGTCTTCGTATGTGTCGCGCGGGCCGGTGATGGGATCGCCCGTGGAAGCATAGCCGCTGACCTCAAGAAAGGGAGGGCCGATGGCGGCCTCGAGAGACGGCGAGTATTGGAAACCGAGGCTGGCTGGCGTGGTGTGGTTGATGGCCTGATTGAAGAGAAATTTGTTGCGCAGGAAGGAGAGCCGGAGAACACCAATGAGGCTCGGAGAAAATGTGTGAGTTTCCTGAGCGACAAAATTTTGGGCGCGTTGATCTTCGCCGACCGGAAAACCGGGGACGTTGGCGCCGGCAGTGGAGAGCGGATCGATGGTGTTTCCCTGCGAGAACAAATAGCGGAAATTCAGGACGTCGTGCGAGGTTAGATAGTGGTCGACGCGCATGCCGAACTGATCGTTGGTCTGATCCAGGGTTTGCGTGGAGCTGTAACCGTTGGGGCCAAGGGCGGTATCGTTCGGCAGCGGAAATAGAGGCAGCAAGCTCTGAGCAAAGGGATTGACGCCGGGAAGTTTGTTATAGGGCAAAGGTGTTGGCGCGGGGCTGGTGAAGACATTCAAAAGCTGGCCACTTGGTACGCTGCAAAGGCCCGAAGAATTAAACGTGCCGCCTGCCTGCGTGCAGAGGAGGCCGAAGTCGCCACCGCGTTCCGCTAGCGTAGGAACGGTCGCACTGACGGTTTCACCCTGGCGAAGGCGGAGGCCTTCGTAGTAGCCAAAGAAAAATGTTTTGTCGTGCCGGACGGGGCCGCCGAAAGTTCCGCCGAACTGGTTGCGCTTGAGCGGTTCGACGCTGGTGGCGAAGAAACTTTTGGCGTCCAAGGCGTCGTTGCGCAGAAATTCCCAAAGTGCGCCGTGGAACGCGTTTGTGCCGGTGCGAGTGATGATGTTCGTCGTGGAGCCGGTGCTGTGGCCAAATTCAGCGCTCGCGGTGTGCGTGAGGATGTGAAATTCCGCGATCGAATCGATTGGTAGTTGAATGACGAGCCCGCCGTCGACAGCGTTGTAATTGTTCGCTCCGTCGATTAGGAAATTGTTGGATTCCGGACGCTGGCCATTCACGGCGTATGCCTGCCCATTGCGGAGGGAGCCACCTGCTTCAGCCAAGCCTGGCGTGATGGGGACAACACCAGGTTGAAGCAAGCCAAGCTGCGAAAAATTGCGGCCGTTCAAAGGCAAATCCAGAACTTCGCTTTCACCGACCGTTTTCCCCAAACTGGTTACAGTGGTTTCGACCAGGGAAGCGTCTGCCTGGACGCGCACCTCCTGGGTGGGAATTCCGACTTGAAGATGAATGATGATCGTGGCGGTCTGATTTACATCCAGCGAGATGCCTTCCTGAATGTATTTCTTGAAACCCTTTGCTTCAGCTTCGATGCGGTAGTGACCGACGAGAAGCTCGACGAGTGTATAGGAGCCCTGAGAATCTGTCGTGGCAGTTCGAACGAGGCCGGTTTCGGTTTGGATGGCCGTCACACTGGCGCCCGAAACCGTGGCGCCGCTGGCGTCGAGCACCGTGCCGCGGATGCTCCCTGCGATTTCCTGCGTAGAGGCATTCGTGCATGTGAACAATGCGATCGTTGCGAACGCCAGGACACAAATCAGCCTTCTGAAATTCCTCATGCGATTCTCCGATTTCCGCTCGACGGGTCTTTTCTTAAGTTGGGGCAGACAAGTGCGACGAACGCAAAATCAGATTGCGCGCAGGTCGTTTGTGACGGACATCACCCCGCTTTTAGGTGGCGCATTATAAGAGGCAAGGTAGAGGCGGGGTCAATAATGCAAAAGAATTATCGCGCGACACTGGACAAAATTGACGGTAGACCATTCGATGGATAGAGTCCTTGTTTCTTCTATGCGAGGTGCGGTGATGAAGTGCTCTCTGTTGCGGATCGGACTCCTCTTTGTTTTGGCGATTGGCGGAACGGCTCGCGCCCAGGAAAAGGCTGCGGACGCGGGCACGGCCAAGCTGCTGACGCCGGAAGCGTCGCTAACTCTTCGCACCATTTCTGATTTGCAATTTTCTCCAGACGAGACACGTGTGGCTTTTGTCGTCACGGAGCCTCCCAAGGGCGATCGGCGGGCTCGGCACATCTGGCTGTACGACAAAAAATCGGGCAGCGTGCGCCAATTCACATTTTCGCCGAAAGATGAATCCGCGCCGCGTTGGTCCCCGGACGGAAAGCAGCTTGCGTTTCTCTCGAACCGGGACGAGCAGCAGCAGGTCTACGTGTTGCGGATGGAAGGCGGAGAAGCCTCGGCGGTGACCAGGGGAAAGCGAGGCGTACAAAACTTCGCGTGGTCTCCTGACGGCAAGCAAATTGCATTTCTTGCGCCGGATGCCAAGACGGATTCCGAGGAGAAAAAAGACAAGGATAAAGATGATGCGCATCTCGTCGACAAAGAGGACAAGCATGCGCGGCTGTGGCTGCTCACTTTGGCTACGAGCGAAGCAAAAGCTCTTACCGACGCCAAATGGGAGGTCAGCGAGATAGCGTGGCTGCCTGCGGGCGACCGCATTGTCGTCAGCGCAACGGATCATCCGGAATCGGACGAGGAGACGCATCGGATTTTTTCGGTGGCAGTGGCGGATGGCTCACGCAAGCTGCTTCTGGCGCCGCACGGGCCGTTTAGCGATTTGCGCGTCTCGCCGGATGGCATGACGGTGAGCTTCGTTGGCTGCCGCGTGGATGGTCCTGTACCGTATGACCTGATGCTTCTGGATATCGGCAGGCGAGCAACGCGCAATCTCACCGGGGCGAGCCTAGATCGCGGTGTGCATGAGCATCGATGGATAAAAGATGGATCGGTGCTCGCGGTTTATGGCGATGGGTTCCGAAACAAGTTTGCGGGCTTTTCGCCGGATGGGATGAGCAAGAATCCGGAGAATCCGGCAGCGGGCAATGTGGCTGGATTTGCGGTTTCTGACTCGGGAGAAGTGGCGTTCGTTGGGCAGTCTGCGACGACGCCGCAGGAGCTTTGGGTTTGGGACCAGAAGAAAGCCCCTCGACAGGTTTCTCACCTGAATGATTCGTGGAAACAGTTCGCGCTCAGCACCCCGGAAATCTATAAGTACAAATCCTTCGACGGGTCGGAGATTGAAGCGGCGCTTTTGAAGCCCGCGGGAGCTGACGGAAAGTCGCGGCTGCCGCTCATCGCTTTGATTCATGGAGGGCCGACCGGCAACTGGCAGGACTCGATCGAGACGTGGGGCCAACTCCTGGCGACGCACGGCTACGCTGTTTTCTATCCGAACATTCGCGGCTCATCTGGTTATGGTCAGCAGTTCGTGGAAATGAATCGCGGCGACTGGGGAGGTGCAGATTTTAAGGATGTGATGGCGGGGGTAAAGGATCTCATTGACCGCGGGATCGCCGATCCGGCCAGGATGGGGATTGGCGGCTGGTCCTACGGCGGGTATATGGCGGAGTGGGCGGTCACGCAGACGAACGATTTCAAAGCAGCGGTCTCTGGCGCAGGGCTTTCCAATTTGATTTCGGAGTACGGCAGCGAACAGCATCCTTCTTATGACGAATGGTTTTACGGTGTGCCGTACGAGCCAGATAGTCTCGTGAAATTCCTGAATAGTTCGCCGTTTACGCAGGTCAAGAATGCAAAGAAGCCGACGCTCATTCTGCAGGGCGATGCGGATACGACCGATCCGTTGGATCAGAGCCAGGAACTTTATCGCGGGCTGAAACACTATGGCGTGGAGACCGAATTGGTCGTATATCCGCGCGAACCTCATGGATTGCGCGAAGAGAAGCACCTGCTGGATCGCCTCAATCGGATTTTGGCGTGGTTTGACAAGTACGTGAAATAACTTCCATCGGTATTACGCGAAACGTTGCCGGTTTGTGGAAAGAATCGTGGTTGCGCGAGAAGGCGACGTAAAGGCACTCCAAGGAAGAGAAGAATTTCGGCTTCGCGTCGGCGATTACCACCTCCTTTTTGTCTACAAGCCAACTGAAACTCTCGAGATTCGACGCGTACTCCATCGTAGGGAAGCCTACCGCTGACCGACCACGCCATTGGCCGTATGCAGAGCACCTGGCGCTGAAGGTGCGCAATGGCTATTGAACGCCGACGAGCTGGAATTTCGAGAGTTTGCCGATCGGGGGGAAGGACTCCAGTAGCGTTACGGTTCGCTCTGCCACAGTCGTTCCAGTGCGCAGAGCTTTGGTCATCAGTTGAACGGCCTGTCCCGCCATGGGCGGCACAATCACGGTGGCGGTAAGCTGCCCGGTGCGAACCCAGGCCTGGCCGGTTTTCGGCAGGCCGTCGCAGCCGATAAAGGTCAGGCTTAGCCACTTTTGCTTTTCCTGAGGACTGCTGATTTCCTCCAAGGCCTTCCTGGCACCCATGGCCATCGCGTCATTCTGGGCAGCAATGGCGTGTACGGTGGACTTGCTCGAAACGCCCAGCTTCAGCCAAGTGGACATGCTGCGGTAGCCACTCTCTTCGGTCCATTTTCCGCGCAGTAGCGTGACGTGCAGATTTTTTGCGCAGACTGCCTCGAAACCCGCTTTGCGGTCCTTTACGACAGCACTCTCCGTCGGGCCGAGGAGGTAGAGTGCCTGCCCGCCTTCCGGAAGCAGGGCCGTTAATTGCCTGGCCTGAATTCTGCCAATCTCCATGTGGTCACTGGTCAGGAGGAACGCTGGGATTTTCGTGCCTTTGCGAAGGTCGGCGATGTAGTCTGACTCGCGGTTCAGGAGCCCCCAGCCGATGCCCGCGGCGATGGCCGCTTTGGCAACTTGCGGCAGGCCCGTGCCGCCGGCGGGTTCAACAAAGATTCCGTCGGGGCGCAAGGTAGGATGGGCTTGGATGGCTTTGAGGATTTGCGTGCTTTGCGTGATGGTGTCGCCATCCGCGAAGGCGATTTGGAGATCTACTCCCAGTTGGAGAGCCGCGGCCTCCGCAGAAGCTGCCTGCTCGAGCTGGAAGTCGTTGTCTTTGGTGATCAGCGAAACGAGAAATCGCAGTTTTTTCACAGTGCGGCGCCCCCAAGTTGCGCCCAGCCGTTCTCTTTCTGCTTGTTGCCATGGTACGGCGATTTCCACTGGCCGGGCGTAAGAAACACGGCCGTGGTTACATCTTGGATAGCCAGTATTCAGGAAGTATCAGAGGCCCTCGCTATCCAAAGCGTAACGGTTACCGCGAGTAGGGAGAATTGTGGCCTCCGCCAATCCCATACAATCTGTTGCGTAGCTCTTTACAGCCGGGAATACTAGTGATACGCTTTTTTCCCGTACCGCCATCCAAGCGCCAGGCGGCTGGGCCTCTGACTGAGAACCTGCCATACGTTTGTCTAAGCGGCCGTAAAACGGCTGACTTGTCGCTCGAAAGACCCTCCCCACGAGGAACAATACGTCGTCTCTCGACGCACGTTTTGCCTCCGGCTCCTGTTTTGAGGTGTGTATTTACAGGCTACAGGGCAGCATTTGTGGCCAAAGTCGTGTCAAATTTAGTAAGGGCAATCGCTGCGGGGGTAGCGTCCATTGCGTCTGCAGGCCGGTTGAAGTCGAATGCAGACGCGCAGCGGTTGACGATAAAGAGGGGACATCTTGCTTAAGCTGCGAAAAGTGGAAATCGTTGGCTTTAAGTCGTTTTTCGACCGGACTGTCGTAACGTTCAGCGGCTCTGGCACGACGTGCATTGTCGGGCCGAATGGTTGTGGCAAATCCAACGTCGTGGACGCCATCTCCTGGGTTCTTGGAGAGCAGAGTCACAAGTCTCTGCGCGCCGAGCGCATGGCGGATTGCATCTTCAACGGCACGACCAAGCGGCCGCCGCTGGGCATGGCCGAAGTAACCATCACCATGGAAGATCCGGAGCTGGCGGAAGCGGCGCGGTTTGTTATGGAAAGTGCTGCCATGGAAGCGGCTGGTGTTGCTGCCACAGCGCTTGCGGCGCAGGCTGTCGAAGGCGAACCATCTGGCACCGATGGCTCGAACTTACAAATTCTCTCGCTTGACCCCGCGCCGGCTCCCGAGCACCAGCAAGATCTGGAAATTGTGCAGGATTCCGCGCCACAGACGGAGGAAGGGGCTCCCGCGTCAACTGAGTTTTTGAAGGGTAAGCGGCGCAAGAAGGCTGGTGACAAGCCAGTGCTTGCGATGAAGCCGGGAGAGGTGGTGGTCACGCGCCGGCTGTATCGCTCCGGCCAGAGCGAGTATTTGATTAACGGGCGCGTTGGACGGCTCCGTGACATTCAGGAAATGTTCATGGGCGTTGGGCTGGGGCCTGATTCTTACGCCATCATTGAACAGGGCCGCATCGGGCTGATCTTGTCCACGAAGCCGATGGAGCGGCGCGCGATTATTGAAGAAGCCGCCGGTGTCACGAAATTCAAAACCAAGAAGCGGCTTGCGGAAGCGAAGCTGGAATCCTCAAAGCTCAATCTTGCGCGCGTGAACGATATCGTTGTGGAAGTCGAGAAGCAACTCGGGTCACTGAAACGGCAAGCGTCGAAGGCACGGCGTTACTCGGAAATTCGCGACCAGATGCGCGGGATTGTCCGTCAGATGTTGGCGGGTAAAGCGCGCGAATTGGATGCCGAGGCGGAGCGCATTGCGAAGCAGCTTGCCGAACTTACGACCGACGAAACGCAGCACGCGCTGACCATTCAGCAACAGGAAGGCGAGCAGGACCGGCTGAACCAGCGCATTTATGAGCTGGATGCGGAGACTCGCCAAAACCAGAATGTGCTGAATCTCACGGCACTCGAAGTGGACCGCACCGAGAACCGCATCAATTTCAATCACCAGCGGGCTCAGGAGCTTGGCTCGCGGCGGACGCAAGTTTCAGCTGAGATGGCGGAAGCTGCTGCGCAAGCGGCGGAATGGGAATCCCGCAGCAACGCGCAGATACAAGCAGTGACCTCACTGCGCGAGGAATCCGGCCTTCTAGTTGGACACGTAGAAGAACTGGCTGCGCGGGCCGAATCGCGCGCTGGCCAAATCCGAGAGTCCGAGGAGCGCATCGAACTGCTGCGGCGCTCGGCGTCGGAAGCAGGCGAGAGCTTGCTTCGGTTGCATGGCGAACAGAAGCAGGCCGAAGAAGCGCTCGTGCATCACGCCGAGGCGCTTCGTAAGCGCGAAGCTGGCGAACATGAGCTGCTGGAAACTTCCATCCGCATTCGCGATGAAGCCGATCAGGCTGCTTACGACTGGGAAGCAGCCACCACCCAGCTTAAAGCGCTCAGCCAGAACGCGGCCACCATTCACGCGCGCATCGCGGACTTGCGACAGCAGCGCGAAGCAACGACGCAGAAGGCGGATGTATTGCGCGATTCGCTCTCCGGCGTTCGCGCGCGCCATGCGACACTCAATCAAATTCTTAACGACCGCTCTTACACCGCTGATGCGGTGCAGAAATTGTTCGCCGCCAACGAACGCGGCGGCGGTCACGACTTCCACGCTGTAGGCGTGCTTGCGGATTATGCTGAAGTTGAAGAACAGCACGAGGCCGCCATCGAGCAGTACCTGCGCGACGAACTGGAATACGTGGTGGTGGAAACCTACGATCATGCGCGGGCGGGTGTTTCCCTGCTGCGCGATGAAGTTGGCGGCCGCGCTACTTTTTTTGTGGATTCGCTGCGCAATTTGCGGCTGGCCGAATACGAGCCGATCATTAATTTCCGCATTGAAGACGGCGTTATTTCGCGCTTGGACAAACTGGTCGGCTTCCGCGATCCGCTAGGCGCTGCCGCTAAGCAATTTCTGCCGCGACTGCGTTTGGCCTACCTGACGGATAGCGCGGCGTCCGCCGAGAAGTTGGCGCGCGATAATTCGCAATTCGCTTTCGTGGCGCCGGACGGCACTTGTTACCAGGGCCGCATGGTGACTGGCGGACGGGCCGACGAAGCGGGTCCGCTGGGCATGAAGCGTGAGCTGCGCGCGCTCGACGCCGAAGTCTTGCAGCTTGAGCATGATATGAGCGAGGCGCAAGCAGCACTGGCTCAAGTGAACACGGAGCTGCATGGGGCAGAGCAGTCGCTCGAACAAATTAACGTGCAGCAGCGCGATGCGGAACGCAGCGTGTTTTCCGCGACTCACCGACACGAGCACATGCAGAGCGAGTTGGCGCGGCTCGGCCTTGAGCTGACCATTTGCCAGAACGAGCTATTGCGCCTCCGGAAAGATTCAGAAGATGCGCGCCGGCGTGCGGAGCGGGCCAAGCAGCAGCACGCAGCCGCGGCGGTGACACGCGCCGAAGCGGAAGCGGAAAGCACGCGCCTGGTCGAGCAACTGGCGCTGCTTCGCAGCTCGGTGCACACGGAGCAACAGGAACTCGCCACTGCCCGCGCCCAGCTGGCTGCATTGGCAGAGCGGCTTACCGCCGCCGAGGCTCTTGCGGCGCGCTTGCAAGAGGAGCGAGCCGAATTTGAGCGGCGCGAAAACGCGCTGCGGCAGCAGGAATCCTCAATCTCGGATGAGACAGTTGCACTGGCGAAGCAAAGCGAAGAACTGACGCAGCAACTCGAAGGCCTGCGCGGCGAAAAACTTCGCCTGGAAGTTCGCCAACGGCAACTGGAGCAGGAGTGGGACGGCGGCCGGACGCGCCTCACACAAATGGAAGATCATCTGCGGATGGGCCGTCAGTCGCTCCAGGAGCTTCGCGAGAAGCGCAGCCACGCGGAAGTGGATCGCGCACGGAACGATTCAGACCGGCAGCATCTCCGCGAGACGTGCATGGCGGAGGTCAATGCTCAGCCTGAGGACCTGATCGCCACGGAAGCGGCGTTCATGACTGGCGAAGAACTGGCTATCGCGGAAACAAATTATCGCGAGATGAAGCAACGCATCGAAGCCATGGGCCCTGTCAATATGATGGCGCTCGAAGAATTCAACGAGTGCGAACAGCGCTTCACGTTCCTGACTCGCGAACGGGACGACTTGCTCAAATCCATAGCAGACACGCAACAGGCCATCGCGGAGCTGGACTTGGTATCCCGCGAGAAATTCGAGCAGGCTTTCAATGCCATCAATGCGAACTTCTCCGAGGCCTTCCACACCATTTTTGGCGGCGGCATGGCGGAGATGCGCTTGACCGAAGTGGATAGTTCCGGCGACGCGGGGATCGATGTGGTGGCTTCGCCTCCGGGCAAACGCATGCAGAACGTTTTGCTCTTGTCGGGCGGAGAAAAAGCAATGACGGCGCTCGCACTGCTCATCGCGATTTTCCGTTACCAGCCGAGCCCCTTCTGTATTCTCGACGAAGTCGACGCGCCCCTGGACGAAGCCAACGTGGGGCGTTTCACGCGGCTGGTCGGCGACATGAGCGGCCAAACGCAGTTCATCATCGTCACGCACAATCGCAAGACCATGGAGACCGGCTCCGTGCTTTACGGCGTCACCATGCAGGAACCCGGCGTCTCCAAACTCGTCAGTGTTCGATGGGAAGGCGACGAAGCTCCCGCGCCCAAACAAAAAGCAGCCTCCGCGGCCTAGCCCGGTCCCAATAAAGCACGTCCCAGTGCATCGCCTGGGCGTTTGCGATAGAATTGCTCTTCGCGGCGGAGAAATCGAGACCAGTCCATGTACCCTGCAGTTCTGCGGACCTGCGCCGCCTTTGTGTTTTTGTGTTTTGCTCCCATATTCCCTGCCTCACAAGATGAAACTTCAACGAATGAGCGTATCTGGCTGGCTGTAGAGGAGCCTTCTCGTGGCCAGTTGCGCATCGAGCCTATTGCCACCGTCGAAGACGGAGAGTTAACGGCGTCGCTGCCAGGCTGCCTTTCCGAATCGGCCGCACCACAGGATGCCGCTGGGAAGTATCTGGAGCCGGGAAAAAAATATGCGCTGCTCTTTGGAGGCGCCCCCGCTGGAGAAGTACAACTCCGCGAATCCAATCACAAGGAAAGCACGGCGAGTGTCGCCTACACGGGAACAGTCAAAATTCACGGCCAGGTCCGCGCCCTGGCCACCAACCCGGAACAGACTGACTTTCGCGTGGCCTCTCGCGAACCGGCGACAGCGGAGCAGCGTGCAAGCGCTCTCACGCTCGCCCGTGAAATCTTCGGCGAGCACGGAATCCCTGAAAAGCTCTTGAGCAGCGTCCGCGTCGAATACCTCACACGCACTTATCTCGCGCCATCTTCCCTGCCCAGCCTTATCGGCTCGTTCACCTTGGATACCAGCGATTCGGACGGCCTTCTGCACAGCCTGTTCTTCATCGCGAGCCAACCCAGCGAAAAGCTCTTGCCAGAACTCGTCTGGATTCATCTTTCCGAAACCGAAACGGACGAAGAACATCTTCGCCTGGTGGATCACGCCGATCTGTTTGGCAACGGCCAGGATGAGGTGGTCACCAAGCTCGTCTCGCTCCAGACACAATCGCATCGCTACCTGATCTTTCGTCGAACCAGAGACGGCGCTCACTGGGAGCAAATTTTCAAGTCTGAGCCGCTGGGTTGTTCGAACTAGAGTGGCCTAACGAATGAAGCTGCCCCCGCCAGAATTTTTCCAAACATTTCCTCTACGCGCGGCTTTCCCTCGACGTGCTGCTGCGCTAGAATGCTCCGCACCTTAGGGGAGAAACTTTTTCCGTGGCAGCAAGTCCCGTGACTCGCATCCTTCAAGAAACGCATTTCGCCGGCCTCACTCCCGCGGCGCGGGGGAAGGTCCGCGACATCTACGACCTCGGCGATAAGCTGCTCATCGTCGCCACGGATCGGCTCTCAGCATTCGACGTCATTCTGCCGACGCCGATTCCCGACAAAGGCCGCGTCCTCACGCAGCTTTCCCTCTTCTGGTTCCATCTGCTCAAGGACGTCATCCCCAATCACGTCCTGACCGCCACGGATTTTCCGCCGCCCTTCGACGCGCATCGCGATGATCTTGCGGGCCGCTCCATGGTGGTGCGCAAGACGCAGCCGCTTCCCATCGAATGCGTCGTGCGTGGCTACGTTTCCGGCTCGGGCTGGAAGGACTACAAGACCAGCGGAAAAATCTGCGGCATCACGCTTCCGACTGGTCTCCGCGAATCGGATCGCCTACCCGAACCCATCTTCACGCCGGCGACGAAAGCCGCGACGGGACACGACGAAAACATTTCCTTCGAGCAGGCTGCATCTCTCGTAGGCACAGAACTCGCCGAGCGCGTCCGCTCCATCAGCATTGAGATTTATCGCCGTGCCGCAGCTTATGCAGAGCCGCGCGCAGTTCTCCTCGCCGACACAAAATTCGAGTTTGGCCTGCTCAACACCACGCTGGGCTCACCCAACGCGGCCGATTCCTTGATGTGGATCGACGAAGCGCTCACTCCAGACTCCTCCCGCTTTTGGCCCGCCGATCAGTACCGGCCCGGCGGCCCGCAGCCCTCTTTCGACAAACAGTTTGTACGCGACTACCTCGAGCGAATCCGGTGGCCCAAAACCCCGCCCGGTCCGGAGCTCCCGCCCGACGTCGTCGCGGCCACACGTGCCAAATACCGGGAAGCGTATCGCATCCTGACAGGGCACGAACTTGAGCAATAACTGCGAGTCGGCCCACAACAAATTCTGGCGGAGCGTGCGACCGTGAAAGATCAACTCGAGGGGCTTGTCACTCAAATGGTTGACAGGGGCATCCTGTTCGATGAGGCCGTAGGGGAATTCGAGAAGCGTTTCATAAAGCGAGTTCTGGACCGCGCGAACGGGAATCAGTCGCGCGCGGCGCAGGTTCTTGGCATCCACCGCAACACGCTGAGCCGCAAAATCGACGAGTACAAGCTGGCTTCAGGAAACCACCGTTCGCGCTGACGGCGATTCTCCCCTGAAGCTGCGAACGCTTGGGTCAATCAAAGCGGCTAAGCCGCCGTAGAAAGAAAAACGGCTCTTCGGCCAAGAAGCCGAAGAGCCGTTCGTAAATTGAATCCGATCCTGCCGCCTTACTGCGCTGCGGGCTTTTTCTTCACGCCCTTCTTGGGCGCGGCCTTTTCCTTCGGGATGTCCTCTTCGTTCACTTTCCCTTTTTCCCAGTGCAGCATGAACGTCGGGTCCGGATCGTAGGAAGTCAGCGTCCCTGTAAAGTGGATGGCGCTGTCTTTTTCGACGCGCTTCGCCTCCGGCTGCCCGATCACCTTTAAGTCCATGTTCGGGACCGTGGCCGCGTCGAACTCCGCATCGCTGGTCACAAAGGCTATTTTGAATACAATCGGGTCGGTATCGGCCGCACCGGGAATCACTTCGATCACTTTGCCAGGCACGCCCGGAAACTCCGAACCGCAGGAAGCAAGCCAGGTTAGTTTGGCTTTGTCGCCTCCAGCCTTCAGGTCATTGATAACCGAGAGGATGGTCATGTCCTTCTGCGCAGTGGTCAAATCCGCCGCGCTTGGAAGGTTGTAACTCGTCGGACGATCGGCAGAGCCCGCCGCGAGCTGAAGAAGTTCATTGAGTTGCGCATCCACAAGGCTGTCGCAGGTCGCCTGCTGGTAATTCTGCATCAGTTTGCGCAGATAATCCTTCAGCTGTTTGGATTGCGCTTGCGTTGCATTTTTCGAAGCCGCACCGCGCGCGACGTACCAGAAACCATCCATCGTCTGAGGCGGTGTCAAAGCGAGATAAGCTCTTCCGAGGTTGTAGTTGGTAATTGCCTCATCAGGATTGAGCGCCAGGTAGGCCTTGTAAAAGCCGATCGCAGAAGGCCAGTCCTTTTGCACGGAAGCCGCCTGCGCCCCGATGCTGTTCAACGTCATCCGGAACGTTTTGGTCTGCGTGGCCCAGGCATCGTCCGCAACACCGTCCGGTTTCTTCACTTCGTCCAGCGTCTTCAAGGCACTTGTGACCGCATCTTGTGCCGACTTGGCAAGCGCCGCATCCTTGGCTGCTGTCTTGTCAACGCTTATGAGCGTGGTGTAAGCGATGGAATGCGTGTAGTACGCATTGAATCGCATCGCCGCGTCCACGTTCTTATCATTCAATTGTGCAAGTTTGTCGGAGTACGTGATGACCTTCGGATAGTCCTTGAGCTGCCCGTAGGACTGCATGTAGAGCGGGTAAATGTAAATGAGCAGAGCGGAGTTCGGGTATTTGGAGAGGAAATCATCCAGCAATTTGACCTGTTGCGCAGGGTTGGTCTCCGCCTTGGCCGCCTGGAAGGCGTTGTACTCCGCCATGGTGTACTGCGGCGGTTTCCCTGCTCCGGCGTCCTGCGCTCCGGCTGCCGGCGCTTGGGTGTGCGCCAGCGCGCTTAGCCCGTTCCCCTGAATCAGACAAAGCGCCGCGACCATCGCGAGGCCTGCCACTTTGCGTGTTCCACTCATTCCCACTCTCCTCGCCCAATTTCTTTTCGGGATTTGCTGCTCTTCATTTTTACCAGCACTGCTTCACTCAATCGCTTTGTTTCGAAAGCTCGTGAATTATAGGAAAAGCCCTGGTCTGTCCGCAAGCAGTCAAAAAAGATAATTCTCTGTGTGCGCGGACCTGTTTCGCCGGCTTCCAGCTTGTCTCTGACCTTGCCACTGCATCGTTGAGTATCCCAAGCCCTGCGGGAACTGCCTCGATTCCTGGATGCTAAGATGAGTTTCGCACAAAAATGGCTGTCCACAGAAGGAAGAATTCAAATGCCGCATAAAGAACATATCAATTCATCTTCAGCAGAATCCACCAGGCTCAGTGGCGCGGTTGCCCTGATCACGGGTGGCAGCCGCGGCATCGGCCGCGCCATTTCTCTGCGCCTTGCCACGCTCGGCGCCAGCGTGGCTATCTGTGGCCGGGATGCGGTGGCGCTCTCAGCGACTGAGGCGGAGTTGAAGCAACCCGGCACGCCGGTCTATTCGCAGATCGCGGACGTTTCGCGGGCCGACGACGTCACCGCGCTCGTCGGCAATACCGAAGCCGCACTCGGCTCGATCTCCATCCTGGTCAATAATGCAGGGATCGGCCTCTTTGGACCCGCGCACGAAAAATCCGAAGCCGATTGGGACCGCGTCCTGAACACCAATCTCAAGAGCGTTTTCCTGCTATCGCGCGCCGTCGCGCCCGCGATGATCCGCCACGGTGCGGGCGACATCATCAACATCAGTTCCCTGGCAGGCCGCAACGCGTTTGCGGGCGGCGGAATCTATTGCGCCTCGAAGTGGGGCCTCCAGGGACTCTCCGCGTGCATGGCCGAAGACCTCCGCGAGCACGGCATACGCGTCAGCGTAATATGCCCGGGCAGCGTGGCCACAGAGTTTTCCGGTCGCAGCGCGAAAGATCAATCCAAAAAGCTTTCGCCCGAGGACGTGGCCCACGCCGTGGCGATGATCCTCACGCAGAGCCCGCAGAGCTTTCTCAGCGAAATTCACTTGCGGCCAGTTCGCAAGCCTTGAAGGGGAGGACCGATGGGCTTCGATCTTTTCTTCCAACCTCTTGTGAATGGCGAGGTTCTGGATATTGGCGCGGCGGAACTGCGATCGCTCTTTCCGGTCGTCGACGAAGAGTCGAAGCCAGACTATTGGAGCATCCGCTACGACTCGCTGAATGCATGCCACATCGGCGTAAAGGCCTTCGCTTCTTCTGCCAACCAGCTTGCGTCCTTTTACGTGGAAAGGCCCTGCGGCGATTTACGATTCTGGGAGGCATTGTTGCACGTTCTCAAAAAGGGCCGTATCGTTCTCTACTTTCCCGGCGGGCCGCCAGTCGTGGCCAGCGAGAACGCCGCCGCGGCTCTCCCAGGAGACGTCACGCGAGCCATAGGCGAACCGCGTTGCGTGGGTTCGGCGGAGGAAATCCTGAAAATCCTGCGCGAATCATAAAGCCAATATTTCCTCTTGACATTAGTCGTCATAACGACTATCTTGGCCGCATGAGTCGCCGATCGCCTTCACATCCTGCCCAGCCCCTGGAAGCCGGGATCTTCGTCTCCCTCCAGAAAGCCGCCGATTCCCTCGGCCTCCAGGCCGAGCAGCTCTTCAAGCCCCTTGGTTTGACCGGCACGCAGTATAATGTCCTCCGCATTCTCCGCGGCGCGGAGCCGCAGGGCCTCCCCTGCAGCGGCATCAGCGATCGCATGATCTCTCACGACCCGGACATGACCCGTCTTCTCGACCGCATGGAAAAGCGCGGCCTCATTTCGCGCGCCCGCCAGACCGATGACCGGCGCGTTATAAGAACCCGCATCACACCAGCGGGTCTCGCTCTTTTAAAGAGTCTCGATCAGCCTGTTCGCGAGCTTCACAAGCGCCAGTTCCTCCACATGCCCGCTGCCCGCTTGAAGTCTCTCGCCCGGCTGTTGGAGGAAGTCCGCGCTCGCGGACCGGAGTAAACGCAGCAAACTACAAATCGACTGAGTCACAAAATCCGCAAAAGGAGACAACCATCATGGGCCAAATTCTTTCTCGCATCGCAGTCACCGCAGGGCTCGCCGCAGCGCTCGCTCTGCCGGCAGCCGCGGCCACTTCTACCTGGTCAATCGACCCGGCACACTCGTCTGCGCAGTTCGCAGTCAAACACCTCTCTATCTCCACAGTCCGCGGCGCCTTTACCAGCGTCAAAGGCACTGTACAGTTCGATGACAAGGACATCAGCAAGTCCACCGTGGACGTCACCATTGATGTAGCTTCCGTTGACACCCGCGTCCCGGACCGCGACAAAGACCTCCGCAGCGACCACTTCTTCGATGCCGACCACTTCCCCACCATCACCTTCAAATCCAGGAAGGTCGAGCAAGTCTCTCCCGGCAAACTCAAGGTCACCGGCGACCTCACCATTCATGGCGTCACCAAGGAGGCCGTTCTCGATGTCGATGGCCCCAGCGCACCCATTAAGGATCCTTGGGGCAATCAGCGCATCGGCATCAACGCCAGCACGACCATCAATCGCAAAGACTTCTCCGTCGGCAACTACCCCGCGACGATAGTCGGCGAGGACATTTCCATCACCATTGATTCCGAAATGGTTCAGAAGGCCGCCAAGTAATCTGCTTTCTTCATCAGAAAAACCGCATCGTCCGGAGCAAACGGAAAGTGTCTCGTCGCTCCGGACGTATGCGAACCCCTGCATAGGAGTGCGATTTTCGCGCTCAGACGTATCCCCAGGCGGTTTTCCTTCATCTAAAGCTTGAATCAAGCGAACGAAAGACACGGCTCATCCCAGAGGAAGATATCCATGCATAAGCCAGCTCCATCAGACCATCCGATACACGAACACATCCGTGATCGCTGGAGTCCGCGCGCTTTCTCGAACAAGCCGATCGAGCGCAGCGTTCTCGCCAGCCTCTTCGAAGCCGCCCGCTGGGCTGCCTCCAGCAGCAATGAGCAGCCCTGGGCTTACCTCGTGGCGACGAAAGACGATACCGAGAATTTCGCAAAGACCCTCGGTGTTCTCGTGGAGTTCAATGCCGGCTGGGCGAAGGAGGCGCAGATCCTCGCAATCGCCGTTTCCTCGCTGACCTTCCACGCCAACGGCACGCCAAACCGCAACGCCTTCTATGACACCGGCGCGGCTACCGCATTGCTCAGCATCGAAGCCACTGCGCGTGGTCTCTCGGTTCACCAGATGGGGGGCTTTGACGCCGCCAAAGCAAAACAAGTCTTCGGAATTCCGGAAGGATGGGAGCCTATCGCCGCGATTGCCATTGGCTACCCCGGCGATCCGCAAACGCTTCCGGACAAGCTGCGCGACCGCGAGGTTGCTCCGCGCACACGCAAGCCTTTAAGCGAATTTGTCATGTCGGGCCACTGGGGGCATACTTCTTCTATCGTTCCTCGATAGTGGAGAACTTGTTTAGAGGATTCTGCCCAGCCAAATGCATCGCACTATCGAATTCCTTTTGCATCATGGTTACGTGGTTTTGCTCGCGTGGGTCTTTGCCGAGCAGGCCGGCGTGCCCGTGCCATCGCTTCCGCTTCTGCTGGCGGCAGGCGCGCTCGCCGGTTCTCACCAATTGAATTTCTTCTTTTCCCTCTTCGTCGTCGGGCTTGCGGCAGTCTCCGCCGATTCGATCTGGTACCATCTGGGCCGTCGTAAAGGCATCAAGATCCTGCAATTCCTCTGCAAGATTTCCATCGAGCCGGATTCCTGCGTCCGCCGCACGGAAGGCATTTTCTCGAAACAGGGTGCCCGTTCGTTGCTCTTCGCAAAATTTCTTCCCGGATTAAGCACCGTCGCGCCGCCGCTGGCCGGCATCTTCCACATGCGCGCGCGGCGTTTTCTGTTGTTTGATTTCCTGGGTTCGCTCTTGTGGGGCGGCACGTTTCTCGGCCTTGGCTATCTCTTCAGCGGCCAGATCGAACGCATCGCGGAATACGCCGCTTCCCTCGGCGGCTGGCTGGGCGTGATCCTCCTCGCCGCTCTCGCTTCCTATCTCAGTTACAAATTTATCAGCCGCCGCCGCTTTATGCGCGAGCTGCGCATCGCCCGTATCACTGTCGAGGAATTGAAAGAAAAGATTGACGCCGGCGAGGAACTCGCCATCGTTGATCTTCGCCACTCCGTGGAATTTGAAGCTGAACCCGAAACCATCCCCGGTGCTTTCCGCGTGGATGCCAAGGAATTAGAGGAACACGACGATCACCTGCCCCGTGACCGCGAAGTCGTTCTTTACTGCACTTGACCAAACGAAGCTACGAGCGCCCGTGTGGCGCTCCTCCTCCGAAGACAAGGCATCAAGCACATCCGGCCCCTGCAAGGCGGCTTGGCCGCGTGGCGCGAGGCCGGCTATCCGGTAGTCAACGTCAACGTGAAGCTCACCCAGATTACCATCAATAAAAACTGATTTTACAGCCGCGGCAGGACAATTCCCGCCTGCGCCTGATACTTGCCCTTCTTGTCCTTGTAGCTCACTTCGCAGTCTTCGTCCGACTCGAAAAACAGCACCTGGCACAGGCCTTCATTGGCATAAATCTTCGCGGGCAGCGGCGTGGTGTTGCTGATTTCCAGCGTCACAAAGCCTTCCCACTCCGGCTCAAACGGCGTCACATTCACGATGATCCCGCAGCGCGCATACGTTGATTTGCCTAGGCAGATGGTCAGCACGTTCCGCGGAATCCGGAAATACTCCACCGACCGCGCCAGCGCAAACGAATTCGGAGGGATCAAGCACTCATCGCCCTTGAATGGCACGAGCGACCTCGGATCGAAATGTTTGGGATCCACAATCGTCGAATTCACATTCGTGAAAATCTGAAATTCGTCCGCCACGCGTATGTCGTATCCATACGACGACACTCCGTAACTGATCACGCCTTCTCGCACCTGCCGGTCCGTGAACGGCTCAATCATCTTGTGTTCCAGCGCCATTTTGCGGATCCAGCGGTCGGGCTTAACGGACATCCATTCCTCCTCGAAAACTATTTGAAATTTTGCTCTTCCTCATCAAAAGGAAACACAGTGTAGTTTACCCATCTCGTCTTGACAACCCATGGCGCACCCTCTAGCATTTGCCACTGACGCGGGAGGCACGTGTGATCAAGCTGGACATTGTGAATGCGGTCGTGACGAAAGCGCTCATCAGCCGCACCAAGGCCGAGCAGGCCGTCGAAACGGTTTTCGAATCGCTCAAACAAGCTCTCGGCCGCGGCCAGCGCATCGAACTGCGCCGCTTCGGTGTCTTCAGCGTCAAGCCCCGCAAAACCGGCATCGGCCGCAACCCGCGCACCGGCGAAGAAGTCAACATCCCTCCCGGCAAAGCCGTGCGCTTCAAACCTGGCAAAGAACTACAGGGCATCGAAGCCCCAAAGAAGCCCTAGCCGGATTTTGCACCGCAGCCAAAGATCAAACCTGATTTGCGCCCGTTTGAATTTTTCCATCAAACAAAAAAGACCGCGCCGCCAGCCCCGAAGGCTGGCGGCGCGGTTGCATTATTCATCCTTCAGCGCAGGCGCAAGCTCAAGTTAGCGCACGCGCCGGCTCACAACCTCGAAAGTAAGGACCGTGGTTTGTGTAATGCCTCCACCGGTTCCCGTTATAGTGATTGGGTAAGTCCCCGTTGGAGCGTTTCGAGATACCGTCAAAAGCATCTCAGACGTGCCGGAACCCGGCGCGGCAATCGAGGCGGGGCTGAAGGTGACAGTGACGCCCGACGGCACGCCGCTGGCGCTCAACGAAACCGCCGAGCTGAAGTTGCCTGTGACTGTCGTGGTAACGACAGCGTACCCGCTCTGCCCCTGATCCAAATATCCCGAAGTGGGCGAGACGGAGATGGTGAAGCTACCAGTCACAGGCGCGGTTACGGTGAGAGAGATTGTCGCCGTGTGCGTGATCCCGCCGCCCGTGGCCGTTATCGTGATCGGGTAAGTGCCGATCGCGGTAGTCGCCGCAACCGCCAGCGTTACCGTAGACGAGCCGGAACCCGGAGCCGCAAACGTCGACGTACTGAGGCTGACGGTAACACCTGCCGGCTGGCCGCTCTCGCTCAAGGTCACGGCGGAGTCAAAACCGCCGGAGACGGTGGTGGTGACTGTAGAACTTCCGCTCTTGCCCTGCAACACAGATACCGAAGCGGGCGATGCGCTGATGGCAAAGCTCGGAGCCGTGCTTGTCGGAGCCAGAGCATTAATCAGCCCGGTCCCGTTCGGACTTCCCCAGCCAGTCACCAGGTCATAGCCAGCAACCGCCGAATAACTGCCCGATGTTCCGCTGGTGATGTCGTGGAAGTCCGTGGCATACGCTGACGTGATATTTTGCGCGTAGATGGTCGGGTTGAGGAAACCAATGGTCGACTGGCCGTTTTCAACCAACTGCTGATTGACTAGCGCAACGTAGCCAGCCCACATAGGCGTCGCAAAGCTGGTGCCTCCATATTCATTCGCCAGGCAAGCAGTTTGGTCGGCGCAAGTGTAAAACGTAAAGTTCGCATTTGCCGACACGTCTGGCCCGTTGCGTAACGTCGTCGAACCCTTGTTGCTCGAGTTGATCACGCCCGTGAGCTGCTGCCACGAGGGAATGGGGATTGAGTCTGGCGAAATCCCGCCGCCGCTATCCGTCCACGCGGTTTCCGATTTCCACGGCCCAGCCGCACTTGCTGTAACCAAATCCGTCCCGCCTACAGACACGACATACGCATTGTCCGCAGGCCAAGCCTCATTGCTCGCCGACCACGTCGAAGAGTCGCCGGAAGCCGCAAAGAAGTTCTGTCCTTGCGCCGCCATCTTCTCGAAATACGGGTTGAGCGTGCTCGGATCCGCTGGCGTCCAGCCCCACGAACAGCCAATCGTGGTAGGCAGAGGGTTATGCGTTGTCATGGCGCTGATGATGGCGGTATCGGTGGACCCGATGTACATCACCAGACTCGACAGCCCGGGCGCCATACCAATCGCCTGCGTCATGTCGAGCGTCTGTTCCGTGTCATCGCAATCGCCGCCGGCTCTCGAATCAAGGCATGACGTGCTGGTCCCGTCCGTCGAGAGCAGCGTAATCGGCACGTTGTTGGTTTGCCCGACGTTCGCAAAATAAGTATTCAAGTCGGCCAGGTCGGTGCCCAAATACTCGAACAATCCGAGGTTCTGGCCGGCGCCCGTGAGCGCCGTTCCTCCATAGTAAGCTGCGCGCATATCGCTTCCCAAAAACGAAGCGGAAGGTCCCGACCCGGTGGTGGCATGGGACACCACATCTTTCGCATCAATACCGTGCGCCTGCGCGTAGTCGCTTCTCTTGACGAACATCGGATGCGGAATCGAGTAGTTGTCCAAACCGGAGACGTGCCACAGCGCAAACGGCAAGTTGGTCGTAGGCTCGCGGTCCGGAGCATAGAACGTCCGGTTTTCCGTGGGGTGCTGGTACACGCTCATGTTCAGATGAAAAGCCTCTTCGATGTTTGCGACGGGGCCTTCGATTTGCACGTCCATGCCATCGCGAGTGCCGCCGACGACCTTAAAACCATTCGCTTCAGCGAAATGAATCACCGCGTCGTAGTCTGCCTGGGTCGGACCAAACCTGGCGGTAAACTCCGCCACCGTCAGGAAGTGCCGGTAGGAAGTGCTGGAAGGCTCATAAAGTTCGCGCAGAAAACTTTCCAACTCTGCTGGATTACGCAGCGCCAAAACAACGTCCAGACGCATGGACTGCGAAGCGGGCAACCGGTTTAAAAACTGCGCCCTCCCGCTCACCACATCCTGGCGAACGTGGCGCGTCGGCATGTTTTGCGCATGCGACACGCTTGAAAAGACGAAGAGCAGCATGGCCAAACTCAGAAACATGCATGCCCCTCGTAGAACTGCAACTCCGCGGACTTTTCCTAATCGATTCATGGGACCACTCCTTTGGATCGGATAGATTGGGATTTATTCGGGCGGGTGGGGGGTATCACGATACTCCAGTAAAACGGGATTTTCGAACTACCCCAAGTGGCCACATAGTACGCTTGTCCGCCAAGCAGCACAATATATTTGCCGAACAGCACGCCTGACCCAAGGGACAGGGACATGGAATAGGCCCATCGAACTAAATCGTCAATCTTCGGTGGAAGCTAAACTGGTGGCGCTAAGCCAGTGGCGCGGAACCAGGTGCGCAGGCTTGCGCGCGATCCAGGAGCAGTTCTCGCTCGCGCGCATTGCGCGTGAGCGTTGCGGCGCGCTCGAACTCGGCGCGCGCTTCGTCGAAGCGGCCGAGCTTCCTGAGAAAATCTCCGCGTACGCTCGGCAAAAGATGATAGCCCTTGAGTGTTGGCTCCGCGGTCAGCCGCTCCACGAGTTCGAGCCCGGCAGCAGGACCGTATGCCATCGCAACGGCCACCGCGCGATTCAACTCCACGATGGGTGACGGCGCAATTTGCCCAAGCGCCTGGTAGAGCGCCACGATGCGCGCCCAGTCTGTTTCTTCCGCCGCAATCGCACGCGCGTGACACGCGGCAATCGCGGCCTGCAGAACGTACGGACCGCGCATGCCGCCGAGTTTCTCCGCTCGATCGAGCGCTGCGAGCCCGCGTCGAATCAGCAATTGGTCCCACTGCGCGCGGTTTTGCTCGAGAAGCAGAATGGGCTCTCCCGATGCCCCCACGCGCGCCCGCGAGCGCGACGCCTGAATCTCCATCAGCGCCACCAACCCATGAACCTCCGCCTCCTGAGAAGCAAGCTCGGCAAGAATGCGCCCCAGTCTCAGAGCGTCCTCGCAAAGTGCAGGCCGCATCCAGTCTCCGCCGGAAGTCGCTGAATACCCTTCATTGAAAACCAGGTAGACAACCTCAAGCACCGAGGACAGTCGAGCAGCAAGCTCTTCGCCGCGCGGCACCTCGAACGGCACCGCCGCTTCAGACAAAGTGCGCTTTGCGCGGACTATGCGCTGGGCAATCGTCGGCTCCGCAACAAGAAATGCCCGCGCAATCTCCTCCGTCGTCAGCCCTCCAAGCAACCGCAGCGTGAGCGCCACGCGTGCTTCCGTCGAAAGCACTGGATGGCAGGAGATGAACACCAGCCGCAGCAGGTCGTCGCCGATGTTATCGTCCAGCGCAGCGTTAAAATCCGGCACAGCCAACTCCTGCTGCAACGCAAGCTCCCGACCAATCTCCTGATGCTTCCGCTCCAATAATTTCTTCCGTCGAAAATGATCCATGGCGCGGTGCTTGCCGGCGGCCATCAGCCACGCACCGGGATTGTCTGGGATGCCCGACTCGGGCCACTGTTCGAGGGCAGCGACCAAAGCGTCTTGCGCAAGTTCTTCGGCGAGGCCGACGTCGCGCACAATGCGCGTGAGACCGGCAATAATCCTGGCGGACTCAATCCGCCAAACGGCTTCGATGGCGCGATGGATAGTCGTGGACGTCACGGCCTCCCATCACACCACCTTCGATGGACCCACGCAAGGCCAAGGCGTAGGTGTATTCGACTCGCTGGAGGATTTGTACTTTTGGGGCCCCTGCGAATTTTGTAAGTGTTGCATCTAAAAGACTTAGAGTTTTCGCAAGTGCTTTATAATCAGCACTTACAGACTGCCTATGTAAGTCTTGATTATAAAAGGGTTAAGCTCACATGGGGGTGTGGCTTTGTCCAGTCGACCGGATGGCTAGCACTAACGACTGACCAATTCAAAGCGGGAGCAAGGCTCCCGCACTCCGCACGCGGCGTTAGGGCTTGCAGGGAAAATCGTCGGGACCATACATCTGGCGAACTTCCGTCTCGCCTTCCCAGCCCGGCCAGTATTTCTTGTGCAGCTCCATAAATTGCACCGCACCCTGAATCGCTTCTTCCCTTGATTTCATCTCGAACTGGGCGTACCCGCCGATGATTTCCTTGGACTCCGTGAACGGTCCGTCAATCACGGACACCTTCCCGCCGGAAAGCACCACGCGTGCCCCGGTATCAGAGCCTTTGAGCCCGCCGCTGCCGCGCATGGTCCCGGCTTTGACTGCTTCCTGACTCATTTGGTCAATAGCCGCCATCAGCTCCTTCGGCGGAAAGCCTTGGTCCTCTTTGTGTTTCACAATCATCATGAATTGCATCGGTCCATCTCCTTTATTTTCAAGGGAGAACGGTCATCCTCAGAAGGATGACCCTAGCACCCTCTATGAAAACGTCGAACAACCAACTGCAAAATCGACAGGCTCACCAAACTTTTTTCGGCCGGTAAGACCTTGGCGTAATGTAGCGGCGGCTCCCAAGCTAGGCCTTCTTCTCCGCTTGCGCCCGCAGACGTTCTTTCCTATCCATCAACTTCTCTTGGAACTCCGGCGTAGCTTCGGCAGCGAGCTCAACCGCTTCAAACACTTGCCGAATCTCAACCTCGGTCTCCTCTGCATCAGGAGGATTTGGGCCGCGCTTCACCCACTCGATCGCCTCCTCCATCGACCTCAGCTGCAACAGACAGAAACCGGCGATAAGCTCCTTGGTCTCCGTAAAAGGACCGTCGATCACAGTCCGGCTCGCCCCGGAAAGCCGCACACGCTTGCCCTTGGAGCTGGCCAGCAACCCCTCTGCCGCCAGCAGCGCACCTGACTTCATGAGTTCTTCGTAGTACTTTCCCATTTCTTCTATCGCCTTCTGGCTCGGCAGGACGCCCGCTTCGGACGCCTTGCTGGCTTTCACAATCACCATGAATCGCATCGTTACGCCTCCTGTTTGTTCGAGTTGAAGCCTCGGGGCCTCCGACCGTGCGGGCCGCCTTATCCAGCCTCTACTCCTACGTCGAACTACTCTCCTTGGGATCGACAACTACTCAATCTTTTTGGAAGTGTATGTCATAGGTTGGACGAAGGATAAGGCGGCTTGGATAAGTCTGCAACCACGTGGGCTAGCCAGCGACTACCCGGAGCAAGGTCAGAAGAGACGGCCCAACTTGCGGTGTATGCGCCAGAAGCCCTGAGCCTCCATAAAGATACGCTGACACCGCGACCCAGTGGGCCACCAAAATGAACAACCGCAACAGCGCCCAAGCCACGGAAGCAGCATTCGCGAAAAGGCTGTAAACCAGCACCGCCGCGCCGTCAAACCTGTAAATGAACAGGGCCAACACAAGGTCAGCGATGGCCACTCCTGCGATGAGTTTGGAATTTCGGATATATTGTCCGGCCATGACGCCTCCTATGTCTCGCCCATAACTGGCTCTACTTGAATGTCGAACGAGGGCAACCGAAATCGACACTCTCAGCGATTCAATGGATCAATAGACAGGAGGTATTTCCAGGAAGGACGGGACCGCTTGGATGCGGCCCTTTCTGAATCCGTACTTGGCTACTCCGAGGTGGAGCCGGAGCGGTTTTGCTTCCAGCGTGCGTACTTCCGGTGCAAATCGGGCCAGAACTCTTTCAACTCATTCCCGAAGGCATCCAGTACCATCTGCACTCCCCAGTTGCTCAAGTTCGAGGAAAAGCCACGATCGGACGCCGGATAGTAGGCATTCGAGATGCCGATTGCCGCGGCATTGCCTACAAACTCTGAAAAGTTGAAGGTATTGCCCCCCGAGTCCTTTCGCGCCACAAATATCCGGCTGATGGCATAGCTGAAACGCCGAACGAACCCGCCCTTCCCCATCTGAAAGTAGCGCGGGTCCGTTTTTAGAATGGTCGGAAAAACCGCTCCTACCATGATGTTTCCGTCCACCTGGTCGGCTAGAGCCGCACCGTAGCGCTTCCCGTACCCCTGTATTCCTTGACCAAAACCCGGATAGGCATTATCCGCCTGCCGTATTCCAGCCAAAACTCCCACGATGGTGAACTCGTAAGGGTCGAACGCTCCCTTCGAAGTTATGACGAACTTTTGCTTCCAATTGATTGGCGGAACGTTCGCCTCATTCTCCACCGTCAGAAAATTCGGCATCACGAAAAACATACGGCCGCTGTTCTTCTTTTCTGCTTCTTTCGAGCTTTGCGCGGTTTGATCCGAAGGACTGCTCTGCGCCGCCGGCTGATCTTCCGGCTTATTTTGTTGTGGAAGAGCATCAAAGTCCGGACCAAGACATTCTGTTGGGTCCTGACAGAGGGCAGGAGCGGCGAAAAAAAAGACCGCAACCACCATCGCAACAAAGTGAAGAACAAAATGGCAGGCTCCGCTTCCTACCCGCCGATTTAACCGGAACTTCCAGCTACCTTTGGCCCGTTTAACAAGCTCCGATTGCCGCTGAGAAATCACCACTTCTGGCACTCTTCCCAACCTCTCTGTCCCAATCTGGATTTCGTAATCGCAACCGGATTGCCGCGAGCTGACAAAACAGGTTTATGAATCCCTGAAGAACCTAGCCACACATCAGCCAACCCAACTGACCAACTTAAATTTTAGCCCACCGGGTAGCGCCATCGCCAATAACCAACTGCTTGCCAGCGAGCGTTTTCTTGGCGTCGGTCTAACTCACTTCTCACTCAGCATCGAGTTAACGCTCATCCGCTATTCTCGGATTCGCTGGCGCAAACTCCTCCACTTGTGCTGTACTTATCTGTGCAATCTCTTTGATGCGTTCAAACCCGCTGTGAGCACACCACCTTCATATTCCCCGTCGGACAGCGTTTCGGTTCCCTCAGATTCGCCCGAGATTCCCCTCAGACCCCGATTTTATGTCCCGGTCCTTCCTCGGCCCTCTCGCAAGTCGCTCGTCCTGGCCGTGATGCTTTTTCTCCTCACCCTCTGCACTTGTCTTGCCGCGGGCGCTCAATTCGCCGCTGCTTTCGCCAACAATCAAGCCGTTTCCTGGGACGAGTTCCTCAACGCCTTCTCTCTCTTTTACAAAAATCCCGCCGGTCTTCTGGCAGGCCTGCCGTTCGCCGCCACTCTCATGACCATTCTCCTCGCCCACGAACTCGGCCACTTCTTCGCCTGCGGCCACCATCACATTCGCTCGACGTATCCTTTTTTCATTCCGTTCCCATCCCTCATCGGCACCTTCGGCGCATTCATTTTGATTCGTTCTCCCATCCGCACCACGCGCGCCCTCTTTGACGTCGGCGCCTCCGGTCCGTTCATCGGTTTTCTCTTTGCAGTGCCTGCTCTTGCTTATGGCATTGCTCACGCCAAAATCGTTCCGGGGTTAAACGATCTGCCTCACGCAGGCATCGTCTTCGGCACTCCACTCGCACTGCGCCTCCTTGCCGGCATCCTGCATCCAGGAACCGCTCCCGGCCTTCTCTTGCTCCACCCAGTGGGCCGCGCTGCCTGGGTCGGCCTTTTCGCCACAGCTCTAAATCTCCTCCCCTCGGGCCAACTCGATGGCGGCCACATTCTCCGTTCGGTGAACCCCCGCGCCCATCGCCTTCTTTCTTTCGTTCTCCCCATCATTCTCGTAGCTCTAGGCTATTTCCTTCATTGGAGTGGCTGGTACGTTTGGGCCGGACTCCTCTCCGCGCTCCTCTTTCTCCGCAAAGCTCCCTTCTACGACGACACTCCACTCGATCCGCCACGCAAGTTCGGCGCGCTCCTGGCCTTCCTCATATTCCTGCTCTGCTTCATGCCCGCGCCCATCCTAATTTCGCAGACAGTCTGAAGCGGCGCCTCTGACTCCGTGCATGGTTCTGATTCCTTCGTTATTTGGTCCCAAATTGTTAAGCAAAACTCACGGAATTCTAACTAGGTGCGAGAAACCGGCATCTTTAAGCTGTCCATTCAGCTGAATTAGCGTCGTGAATCTTATTGATTCAATTCCCAGTGATCGCGCCACGCTAGTGTTGGAGAAACGATCGTCTATGAACAGAGCGCCCGCCGCGTCAATTCCGAGCTTTTCCAGCGTATGGCGAAAGATTGACGGGTCTGGTTTGATCAGGTGTACCTCGGCGGAGAAGACGCAAACGTCAAATAATCGCAGCCAGGGGCGATCCTTTCGCAGGTGAGCCACAAGGCGTGGAGGCGAATTAGAGAGCAGAGCAGTCTTGTAACCGTTGGCCTGGAGCGTCTGCACCCATTCCAATAACGGTTCTTCGGGTGTATCCCACATGTCGATGTCGAGGTCTTCCAACCGTCTGATCGTAAACGCATCCACTTTAGTACCCGCATCGCGCGCCACCGATTTCCAATAGGCTGACGGGGTAATTTCACCCTTATCTAATGGGCCGCGATTCTGTTCGTAGACACGCCAAAAGGTATGGTGATCAACCCCAAACGCAGTTGCCATCCGTTCGACATGTTCTTCTCGGGGCGACCGACAGAGCACGTGGTCATAATCCAGTATCACCGCTCGCATTGCGTTCGGTCTCCGTCGGTCATTTTGCTCTTGTGGGTCCATTTGTTTCAGAGATGACCCCTCAGGCTTGCACTATGTAACGCTTAAACATGGCTTTCCTCAGCGTAGATGATACTCACCATCACAGCAAAGTTGTTTCTAACTGCTGATTAACGCGCTTACCGGAAAAGTGGGTACTGGATCGAGCCTTTCCGCCAGAGTCGGGCGGCTTGGTCTAGGAGCGTTTGACCTTGGGCGTCGACTGAGCCCCTAGCGGTTCGCGGAAAGGATCCATCGGAATCGGCGCGTACTCGACCTCGATGATCTCAAGGTGCTCCGTCTTTGCTGGCGCGCGCAGTTCCACGCGGTCGCCGGGGCTCGCCTTCATCAGCGCAATGGCGAGAGGCGAGCGCCAACTGATGTAGGCGCGGTCGAGGTCCACCTCGTCGATGCCTACGATCGAGATGACGTGTTCGAGGCCAGAGGCGTCCTTGTAGGTTACGGTTGCGCCGAAGAAAACGCGCGTTGCGGTTGACCCTGGGCGCCGAGCGGCGGGATCGACAACCACGGCCGCGTCAATGCGTTTCGTGAGAAAGCGAATCCGCGAATCGATCTGGTTTAACCGTCGTTTGCCGTAGAGGTAGTCGGCGTTTTCACTGCGGTCCCCGTTGCTCGCTGCCCACGCTACGACCTCCACCACCGCGGGCCGCTCGCGACTCAGCAGGAACAGCTGCTCGTCTTTCAGTCGCTGCAACCCGGCGGGCGTGATGTAGTTTTTGAGCGTCGGCCCCGGCGCGTCGGGCACCGGTCCTCGGAGCGGCCGCTTTTCTCGCATTTGCCAATCTGTCATGGGATTTCGTGTACTTGTGGGTGACCCAATCTCGGATGGTCCGCGCCTCAGTCCCGATAATTCCTCGCACGGTGAACGTCACGCACCCGGGCTAGACCTCGAATGATACA
>Ga0209773_10000007_pt1 | contig 77235 bp, 64 predicted proteins | sample BogFormECP14_OM1_FD_188244 | JGI IMG/M metagenome (GOLD analysis project Ga0209773, IMG submission 188244) | Bog forest soil microbial communities from Calvert Island, British Columbia, Canada - ECP14_OM1 (SPAdes) (version 2) | ecosystem: Environmental > Aquatic > Freshwater > Wetlands > Bog ... | reverse complement strand
AAGCGCGGGAGAGATTACGGCGCTGAGAAAAATGCACGAAAGAAATCTGGTTCCATTTTTCATCGTCGTCGCAAGCTCCTCTTGGCAGCGGATTTGCGTGCCGGCTGACGATACGGTAACAGAAGAAATCGATTAGCGTTTATAATCCGCTGGTCGACACTCTTCTCCGAGGTGCTCCTATGAATGCTTCCGCTTCTTCCTACCAGCCTCCGAATCTTCGCGGCAAAGTGGCGCTGGTTGCGGGTGCTACGCGCGGGGTGGGGCGCGGCACGGCGCTGGCGCTGGGCGAGGCGGGAGCGACTGTTTATTGCACAGGGCGCAGCACCCGGGCGAACCGCGTAAAGAGAAGCGTGGGGAAGAAAAAGATTTCGCCGTTCGACCATGCGCGGCGGCCAGAGACGGTGGAAGAGACAGCGGAAATGGTGACGGAGCGCGGCGGCAAGGGCATCGCTGCGATTCTGGATCATACGGATGCGAAGCTGGTGAAGAAGCTCCTGGCGCGAATCGGGAAGGAACAGGGGAAATTGCACATCTTCGTGAACGATGTTGCCGAGATTATTCCGCAAGATTGGGGGAAGACATTCTGGACACTTCATCTGGAAAATGGATTCGCGAATCTGCGCAACGTTTTGCATGCGCACATCACCACGAGCCATTTCGCGGCGCCGCTTTTGATCGAAAGCGCCAAGAAATCGGCGACGCCAGCACTCATCGTCGAGATTGGCGACGGGGATTCTTACACGTATCGAGGGCACCTCTTCTATGACCTGGTGAAGACGTCGGTGATCCGGCTGGCGTTCGCAATGGCGCGTGAACTTCGGCGAAAAAACGTGGCGGCCGTCGCGCTGACGCCTGGATTTCTGCGTTCGGAAGCAATGCTCGAACATTTCGGAGTCAGCGAAGCGAATTGGCAGGAAGCGGTCAAGAAAGATGAAAACTATGCGTCGTCAGAGACGCCGCTCTACACAGGGCGCGCGATCGCGGCGCTGGCCGCCGATCCGAACCTGATGAAGAAGTCCGGGCGAGTCTTCAGCTCCTGGGGACTTTCCGACGAGTATCCGTTCTGCGATGCGGACGGGCGCCGGCCTCACTGGGGACGGCACTTCGCAGCAAAGTACGGCGACTGCATGAAGTCCTGCGGCGATGCTTTCTACGAACACTGGGTCGGTGGGGGTATGGAGGCGGCGTTTCCAGATTGGCCGTAGGGCTGCGCGCTATGGAGGAGCACCCCCCTCCCCGTTTTTTGTAAGTGTTGATTCTAAAGCAGTTGCAAATCCTGTAAGTCTTCTAGAATCAACACTTGTGGGATGCCTTGGAAGTGTTGATTTTAAAGGATTTATGCTTACTTAGGAGCATGGAAACTGGGCTTTCGCGCAAGTGTTGATTCTAAATCATTTACACTTCGGAGCGGTCTGCGAGCCGCTAAAATGAAAAAAGCGGCAGTTGGACTGCCGCGCTTCACACAATTTCCCAACACAAATACTACCAAAAAAGTGAATATCGAGTCAAGAAAAATCGAACGTCGTTATTCGGGCTTGCCGGTAAGGTCCAGCGCGATTTTCAGGACTTGCCTGCCGAGTAGGCCTGCGTCCACGTTGTCCATGTTGGCGAGGACGACGACGGCTGCGCGGCGTTCGGGAATTAACATGACGAAGGTGCTGGTGCCTTGCTGGCCGCCGCTGTGCGCGACGGTGAACAGATCAAAATACTTCCTGCTGACGGCCCAACCGAGAGCGTAGCCTGTCTCGGCGCCGTCGCTCGTTTTTTGAGAGGTCCACATAAGATCGCGGGTAGCGGGCTTGACGAGCTTGCTGGACAGAAGCGCGATTGCAAAGCGGGCCATATCGTCCGCGGAGGAGATGAGGCCGCCGCCCGGGATTTTGTAGCTGGAATCGAGGACGCCGGCATTTTGCACGACGCCGGCTTTGTCTTTGTGGTACCAGCGCGTGCGGTGTGGAATGACGGAGAAGAAATTGTCGGCTTGCGTCTCCTCCATGCCGGCAGGATCGAAGACACTCTCCTTAACGAAGTCGAGGTATTTCTGGGATGAGGCACCTTCGAGGACGCAGCCAAGAAGGGTGTAGCCGTAGGTGGAGTATTGGAATTTTGTGCCAGGCCTGGCGACCAGAGGATCGTTGGCGAAGACTTGCAGAGACTCTTCCATGCTGGCGAAGTGCCTGGCGCTGTCTTCGGGGATGTCGCCTTTGCCGTCGGGATTGTAGTGGCGGATGCCGCCGAGGTGGCCGAGGAGTTCGCGGGTGGTGATGGGCCACTCTTTTTTGGGAAAGGCGGGGCAGTATTTTTGGACTTCGGCGTCGAGGTCGAGTTTTCCGCGCTCATAAAGCTGGAGGATGGCGGTGGCAGTAATGGGCTTGGAGATGGAGGCGAGTCGGAACAGTGTGGCAGGTGTTGCGGGGACAAAGTTTTCGAGATCGGCCATGCCGAAGCCTTCCGACCAAACGAGTTCGCCATCCCGCACGACCGCCGCGGAAATTCCGGGGACGCTGTTGGCAGCCATAAAGCTGGAAGCGGTTTTTTGGATCTGGGCGCGCTTCTCGGCGGAGAGAGTTTTTGTTTGGGCACGAAGCGGGGCAGGCGCAATGGCAAATAGCAGGAGAACGACGGTGATGGAGCTTGCGCGCCAAATTGTGTTGCGCAGGCTTGCTAAGCTGGTTGGCTTCACGTGCAGCACCTCGTGCGAGAGTTTATCCCGAACCGGGCTGCTTCGGAACAAAGAGGCCAAGAGACCTGGGCTGTTGGAGCGTGTATTGAGTAGGTCACCCCTTGGCTGGCGGAAAGCGTTGACCTGGGCTGTAACAGATACTTAACATAAGGAGATGCGGTTGACGCTCCAAATTGGACTGTATGCCGGGGTCTTTGCCGGGATCGCCGTTGCGACGGTTGGTTGCGAGGACGCGGCGAAAAACCCGGCGCATGCGCGAGTTCCGGCACTGAGTCCGGCCAACGCAGCCGCGGCACAGGCCTCCCTCAATGTTGGCGAGCTTCCCCTGCCGAAACTTTCGCGCGAATGGATGGCCGCGCTGGCGCTGCGGGTTCCCGGACCGAAGGAATACCTGATCGCGCAAGTGGAGGCGAAATTCGCATCTGGCGAGCAGAACTACAAAGCCGGGCATCTGGAAGCGGCGCGGCGGGATTTTGACGATGCCGTCGACTGGATGCTGGAAAGCGGCTACGACGTAAACGGAGACGCCAAGCTGAACGAACTGTTTCACCGCGTGGTAGACACGGTTTACGGATATGAGTTGCAGGCTTTCCGGGCGGGCGATGGTTTCCAGGAAGCGCCGGCGGTGCCCGCGGCGATTGACGAAGTGGCGGAGATGACGTTTCCCGTCGATCCGAGATTAAAAGCGCGCGCGGAGGAAGCTGCCAAGAACATTTCGCACGATTTGCCGTTGACGGTGAACGACGAAGTGCTTTCCTTCCTGAACTTTTTCCAGACGCCGCGGGGGCGCGCGATTGTAGAGACAGGACTGCGCCGCTCCGGGCGTTACCGAGAGATGATTGCACGGGTCTTGCATGAAGAGGGCGTGCCCCAGGACTTGATTTATCTGGCGCAGGCGGAGAGCGCGTTCCAGCCGCTGGCGCTATCGCGTGCGGGAGCGCGGGGAATCTGGCAGTTTGTCGCTTATCGCGGAATGGAATACGGATTACGGCACACCTGGTGGGTGGACGAACGGCAGGATCCGGAAAAGGCCACGCGCGCGGCAGCGCAGCATTTGCGCGATTTGTATGGCCAGTTCGGCGACTGGTATCTGGCCATGGCGGCGTACAACTGCGGGCCGGGAAACGTGCAGAAGGGCATCGAGCGCACGGGGTATGCGGATTTCTGGGAGCTTTATAAGCGCAACGTGCTGCCGAAGGAGACGCGAAACTACGTGCCGATTATTCTGGCGCTCACGCTGATCGCCAAAGACGCGGCGCACTACGGCATTCAGGTTGATCCGGAGCAGCCGGTGCCGACGGATATCGTGAAGCCGGGACGGGCGATCGATTTGCGGCTGGTGGCGGAAACGATTGATGTGGACGCGGACACGCTGCGCAATCTGAATCCGGCGCTGCTGCGGCTGGCGACTCCGGACGATCCTTCGTTCGAGCTGCATCTCCCGGTGGGCACGGCCGAAAAATTTTCCGCGGAGATTGCGGACATTCCCGCGGACAAGTGGGTGAGCTGGCGGCGGCACCGTATAGAAAGCGGGGAGACACTGACGAGCATTGCCAAAAAATATCACGTGACGGCGGCGGCGATTTCCGAGGCCAACAATCTGGAGGCGCACGCGGCGCTCGATGTCGGAGAGAAATTAATCATTCCGGCGGCGGCGCCGGCGGAATCGAAGAGCCGGCTGGTGCGCTATCGCGTGCGGAAGGGCGACACGCTCGGCGGAATTGCGGACCGCTTCAGTGTGCCGACCGAGGATGTGCGCAAGTGGAATCATATGACGACCAATCATGTGAGCCGCGGGATGGTGCTGCGGATTTACACCGTGGGCGGAGCACCGGAGATCGCGCCGGAGCGCAGCCGGGCGAAAACCAGTTCAAAAACGCGTGCTCCGCAGACAACCGCGCCGGGCAGCCGGGCTTCGGTCGTGGTCCCCAATTAAGTCCTTTATTTACTGTCGCTTAGCTATCAGTTAAGGTTGCGTGCACTTGGCCGTTCTCTACTCTGCGGCAGGATTTCCCCGTTGAAAATCCGCGTTTTTTACGGGAAAGCCGCAGAATGCTTGACAACTTTGCAGGAGTGCGATAACAACGGCGCTGCGGCGGAGGGGAGTGGGCGACTCCAGCTGAGGCAGCGTCCCATGGGCCCAGGTCCATGGATTCCCCCCTCGGGAGGATTTGATGGAAATCGAGAAGGACAATTTCGAAGACGACAACGAGCTGTCAAGGCTGGAGGAGGAGGACGAGCTGGGCGGCGCGGAGGAGATCGTAGAGACGGAAGAAGAGGAGATCCTCATCACCGAAGAAGAGCCGGTGGAAGCGGCTCCCGCGGCGAAGGCCGCGCCCAAGGCGGCGGCGAAACCGGCGAAACCGGCGAAGAAGGCCTCCAAGCCGGCTCCGAAGAAGAAAGCCAAAGCCAAGGCCAAGGCGAAAAAAGCCAAGCCTAAGGCAAAACCGAAGAAGGCGGCGAAGAAAGCTGCCAAGAAGAAGAAGAAGAAAAAGTAAGCGTTCGCGGCGGATAGTATTTTTGATTCCCGGAAGAGGCTTGGGCATGCGCCCAGGCCTTTTCTTTTTTGAGACGGATGCGAGTTCAGTGTGGAACCCGGGCGAGCGGGGAGGCGCTCCCAATTGCGGACCGGAAGGCGGCCGATTCGGGAATAGGCCGATTGCACGAAGAGGCAGCTTGCCGGAAAGAGTAAATGCTTCTAGCATAGCGCCGGATGTTGCGGGCACTGGAACAGATACGCCGGATGCGGGGCGGCGCGCAATCGCACCTGATGCGCTGCTCGGACGGAAACTACTACGTCGTGAAGTTCCAAAATAATCCGCAGCATCGCAGGATTTTGGTGAATGAGTTGCTGGGAACGAGGTTGGCGGCGCGGCTGGGGCTTCCGACGACGCCGGTGGCTATTGTCGAAGTGTCCGAGGAACTGATCCGGCTGACGCATGACTTGGCGATGGAGATGCCGCGCCAGCGCGTCCCGTGCCAGGCGGGCTTGCAATTTGCTTCTCGCTATCCGGGCGATCCGCGGCGAGTGGCGCTGTACGATTTTTTGCCCGATGAACAGCTGCGCCAGGTGGCCAACCTGCACGATTTTGCGGGGATGCTGGTCTTTGACAAGTGGACTTGCAATACCAACGGGCGGCAGACGCTTTTTTTTCTGGATCTTTTCCGCGACGAGCGCCGGGGAGGCTATGACTCGGCGATGGAAAAAACAGGAACGGCTTACAGCACGGTGATGATCGATCAGGGCTTTTGCTTCAACGCGGGGGAATGGAATTTTCCGGATGGGCCGTTGCGTGGATTGTATGCGCGGAACCGCGTGTACGAAGGCGTGACCGGAATGGAGTCGTTTGCGCCGTGGATCGAGCGGCTCGAAAAACAGATGACCGAGCGGGCGCTTGACGAGATCACAAAGCTGGTTCCTCCGGCCTGGTATGAGGACGATTACGACGCGCTGATGCGGCTTTCCGAGCAGCTGTTCCAGCGCCGGCCGCGCGTGCCGGACCTCATCCTGGAAGCCAAGAAATCCAATCGCCAGCCTTTTCCGAACTGGATGTGAACCATGAACGAAGACCGAAACGAAACCAGACGAAGCGAGCTCAACTGCGCTTACCGCATCCTGCGCTATACGCCAAACCTGGTGCGCGATGAGTGGGTGAACATCGGTGTTCTCGTCTACGACCCAGAGTCCGGGGAACGGCGCCTGCGCCTTATCGAAGAGCAGGAGGAGTACACTCGCGTCCGCCGCCTTCATCGCCAAGCCGACGAATCGGTGTTGCGCGAGCTGCGCGACGATCTGGAAAGCCGTTTCGATGCCGCGCCAAAGGCGAACGGGGGTGCCTTCGACGGCAGGTTGTTGGAGCAACTCCTTGGCAAGTGGGACGAAACACTATCGAACGCCATCCAGTTCGCTCCGCAAAAAGGAGTCATCTCAAACGATCTGGACGCTGAACTCGACCGCCTCTACGAAGACCACGTCGCCCTCCCGCGGGCGCCCTCCCATGTTGGCGCTCCCCACACCCGTCCGCGCATGCGTTCGTACTGTACGCAGGTTTTCCGCCAAGCGCGCCTTTGGGACAAAATCCAGAACTCCGTACGGGTATCGGAATTTACATTTCCCGGCGATCCCATGCGTATCGATTACACCTACCAGGGCAACGGCACACGTGGCTTCGTTCAAATTTTTCCCGTCTCGCGCTCTCCCGGCGACGCCAAAGGCCTCGCGTATACTTTCGAGGAGATCGCCGCCAAGTCGTCTCTCAAAACTGAATTTACGGCCGTCACGGACATTGCGTTGACGGAACAGAAGGACGTCCACCGTTTCGCAAACCGCACGTTGCGCGACGCTGGTATCGAGCCTGTTCCCCTTGACCACTTCGCCGTTTGGGTGGCAAAACTGAAGCCGATGATTCAGTGAGTTTTCCTGCCTGAAGATTAAAACGAGCAGAAAGAAGCGGCTCACACATCCGCGAAGCATTTCCCCTTAGGAAACCGCCAGGACCAGGAGCGTGGCGTCATCGTGCCAGTGGCCGCGGCAGAATTCGCCTGTGGCGGCGAGGATTTTTTCCTGAAGGGCCGTTGGGCTGGAAGCACGGTGCTGCTGGAGCAATTGAAGCAGGCGCGCGTCGCCAAACTCTTCGCCGTCGGGGTCGCACGCTTCCGTGACGCCGTCCGTAAAAAGAAGGACGCGGTCGCCGGCGGCGAGCTGTGCTGACCCGGTGGAAAACACCTGGTGCGGAAAAACGCCGAGCACACCGCCGCCCGCGTACAGGCGCTCGTGCGAGCCGTCGCGGCGCAGCAGGATGGGCGCATTGTGTCCGGCGTTTGTGTAGCGCAGAAGGCGCGCTGGGCCGTCGAGGTGCGCGTAGAAAAACGTAATGAAACGGTCGGTTGCGGTGTTGTGGCAGACGAGCGAATTGAGCCGCGCGCAGAGACCGTCGGGAGGCAACGATGGCGAAGCCAGCCCGCGAACCGCGGCTTGCAGATTGGACATCAGCAGGGCAGCGGGGAGGCCCTTCCCAGCCACGTCCGCGATGCACAAACCGAGCGTCGTGTCGTCAAACGCCAGGACATCGTAGTAGTCGCCGCCGACGCTTTGGGCGGGCTGCCAGGCTCCGGCGATTTCGCAGGCCCGCCGCTGGGGAATGGTCTTCGGCAGGAGGCCCTGCTGGATGGCGCGGGCTTCGGCTACTTCCTGTTCCTGCTGATGGAACTGGTGAGCCAGTTCCAGGTGGTCGCGGTTTTCCTGCGCCGCGCGGCGGCGGGAGGCGCGGCGATCGCGCCCGAGGGCAACCTGCTTTTGCAGGATTTCCAGCAGGCGGGAGTTGGTCCAGGGCTTTTCCACAAAGTCGGCCACGCCGTACTGCATGGCTTCAACCGCCAGGCCCACCGTGGCCCAGCCGGTCATGACGACTATGGCCGGGGTGTCTTCAAGTTCCTTCAAATGGCTGAGCAGGTCAAGACCTTCGCGGCCCGAGGTGGTGTCCCGCGCATAATTTAAGTCCATGAGCAGAAGGTCGAATTCGCGCGCTGACAGGGCTCCCAGGAGCTCGGCGGGGGAAGACACGGCTTCGGTCTCGTAGCCCTGGCCCTTCAGCAGCAGGCGAAGCGCGCTCAGCACGTCGGGCTGGTCGTCGGCAATCAGGATTCGCGTAGGGGTCGTGGCCATGGAGACGGTCTCAATGGGAAAGGGCAGGCTGGCTTCCACCCTTAGTCTGATGTAAGCCATTTGTTTTGGATACTTTGGGGAGCGGGAGAAACAGCATGAGCGGTCAAGGAGACCACTTGCGGGAAATGTGCGTCCCAGTTTCGGACATATGTCCGAATGGGAGACACTTGCACGCTCTCGCGCCGAGCTACCAAGCATAGTTGCCGCACACAAATGACCGGCCAATCAGGACAGCGGGAGCGGCCTAAAGGACCGGCTCCGCCCAGTTCTCGAGGGTCTCTTTTACCTTGTGGAGGAACTGGTGGGCGACGGCGCCGTCCACGACCCTGTGGTCGTAGCTGAGCGTGACGTAACACATCGAGCGGATGGCGATGGAGTCGTTGATGACCACCGGACGCTTTTCAATCATACCAAGCCCCAGGATGCCTACATTGGGCTGGCTGATGACCGGCAGGCCAAAGAGGCCGCCGAAAACGCCCGGGTTGGTGATCGAGAAGGTGCCTTCCTGGACCTCTTCCGGTTTGAGCTTTTTCGAGCGAGCGCGCTCGGCTAAGTCGTTGAGAGTGCGCTGGATGCCGAGGACGTTTTTCTCGTCGGCGCCCTTCACGACCGGGACGATCAGGCCCCAGTCGAGGGCCACGGCGATGCCAATGTTGATCTCCTTGTGCAGGATGACGTTGGTGCCGTCGAGCGAGGCGTTCATGGTGGGGAAGGCGCGCAGGCCGGCTACGGCGGCCTTTACGAAGAAGGGCATGAAGGTGAGCTTGGTTTCGTAGCGTTTTTCAAACTCGTCCTTGGATTTGGCGCGCAGGGAAGCCACTTTGGTCATGTCGATTTCGTCGACGGAGTAGACGTGGGCAGAAACGCGCTTCGAGGCCACCATGTGCTCGGCGATGCGCTGGCGCATGTTGCTCATGGGCTCTACGGTGTAGTTGCCGAAGTACATCTTTTCGCGCGGGACGGCCGATTCGAACGCCACGTGGACCTGCCCGCCGGAAACGGCCGGAGGCGCTGGTGCGGCGGATGGAGGCGGCGGAGGCGTCGAACGCACGGGAGCTGCGGCTGGGGTACTTGGTGCGGCGGCTGGAGTCGCGGCCGCGGAGATGACGGCTTCAATATCCTGTTTGCTGATGCGTCCGCCTGCGCCAGTTCCAGGCACGGCGGCTAGATCAATGCCGTGTTCGGCGGCCATGCGGCGGACGAGAGGAGAACTGTGGATGCGCTCTCCAGCGGCGCGTTGTGGGGCAGCGGCAGGAGCGGCGGGCGATGAAGCCTGCGCAACGGGCGCTGGTGTGGACGGCCTCGACGCTGGGGGCGGCGCAGGAGCTACCGCAGCGGGTGCGGGGGCTGCAGCCTTTGCTGGTGCTGCCGCAGGCGTGGCCACTGCCGCGCCTGCGCCATCGATGACCGCGACGACCGTCTGGATGGGCACCGTCTGGCCTTCGTTGACTTTGATCTCTTTCAGGACGCCGGCCGAGGGCGAGGGAATTTCCGCGTCCACCTTGTCGGTCGATATTTCGAATAGGGGCTCGTCGCGCTCGACCTTGTCGCCGGGCTTCTTAAGCCACTTGGTGATCGTCCCTTCAAAAATGCTTTCGCCCATCTGCGGCATTACGACGTCTGTGGCCATTTGCGGTCTCCTGTGTGGCTGCAATCCCGATGTAGGGGCGCAGCATGCTGCGCCCCTACAAGCAAACCTTAATACCGCGCTAGCTCTTTCGCGGCGTCAAAAACCTTTTTCGCGTTCGGCAGAAAATATTCTTCCAGCGGTGGCGAGTACGGCACCGGCGTATCGAGGGCGGTCACGCGCATAAGAGGTCCGTCCAGGTCGCCGAAGGCCTTTTCGCAGAGAATCGCGGCGATTTCGCCGGCGATTCCTCCGGTCTTCGTGTCCTCGTGAACGACCAGGCATTTGTTGGTCTTTTTCACCGACTGGAGGATCGTTTCTTCATCGAGCGGCAGCAGGGTACGCAGATCGATCACTTCGGCCTGGATGCCTTCTTTCGCGAGGGCATCGGCGGCTTCGAGCGAGGTGTGCATCATTGCCGCATACGAAACAATCGTGAGGTGCTTGCCTTCGCGCCGGACGATGGCCTTTCCGATGGGCACGGTGTAGTCCTCGGCGGGAACTTCGCCCTTGATGCGGCGGTACAGGAATTTATGTTCGAAGAAAAGGACCGGGTTGTTGTCTCGCACAGCGGCCTTCAGCAGGCCCTTGGCGTCGTAAGGCGTCGAAGGATAAATCACTTTCAGCCCAGGGGTGTGCACGAAATACATTTCCGGATTGGCTGAGTGGAACGGCCCGCCGTGCACGAAGCCGCCCGAAGGCCCCCGCATGACCATGGGTGCAGGAGCATTCCAGAGGTAATGGCCTTTGGCGACGAAGTTGGTGATCTGATTGAAGGCGCACGCGATGAAATCAATAAATTGCAATTCGGCGATGGGGCGCAGGCCCGCGTAACTCATGCCGCAAGCGGCTCCAATGATGGCGCTTTCGCTGATGGGCGTATCAATGACGCGTTCCCATCCAAAGCGCTCGAGCAATCCTTCGCTGGTCTTGAATGCGCCACCGTAGACGCCGACGTCCTCGCCGAGCAGAACCACGGCGGGGTCGCGCTCCATTTCTTCAAACATGGCGTGCCTGATGGCTTCGAGAAAGGTGATCTCTGTTCCGTTTTTCGTTCCGGTGGCTGCCATTTTTACCTCCGCGCCTTTCTCGTGGCGCCTGTGGCAGCCGCTTTCATTGCTTTCTTCGCGGCTGGTTTCGCTGCGGACTTAGAGCCATTCGGCTTTGCCGATGCCGCCGTAACGGGAATTTCCGTTTGCAGGCTCACTTTGGTATCCCCAAAGTGAATCGGTGCGTTCGCGCCGCCCGAGCTCTTCCCGGAGCCGAAGCCCTCGACGGTCCAGACCGGCTTGACGCTGGATTTGGGAGGTGTGACTTCCGAAATCGGGCGTTCCCACTTTGGCGTGATTTTGTGGCAATCGTCGCCAGTGCAATACACGCCCGTTGCGGCAAATTCCGGGGGAGGCATTGGAGAATTCTCTGCAAAGTCGCGCTCGGCGGCCAGCAAAGTTTCTATCTTTTGCTCGACGCTCTTCTTGCCCTTTTCGTCAAGCAGCTTTTCGCTCGTCAGGAATTTTTCATAGAGCGTGATGGGATCGCGGGCTTCCCAGTAGGCGCGCATGTCCTTGGGCACGTATTCGGCGGGATCGTGTTGTGCGTGGCCGAGGCGTCGGAAGCTTTTGGCTTCGATCAGAATCGGCCCCTCGCCGGCGCGGGCACGCGCAACGGCTTCGCGCGCGGTAGTGAAAACTTCGACCACGTCGTTGCCGTCGATGCTATAGCTTGAAATTCCGTAGGCTTTGGCGCGGTCCGACAGATTTTCGAGCGGCACCTGGCGCTTCACCGGTGTCGAATACGCCCAGAGATTATTTTCCAGGATCAACACGAACGGCGCCTTTTGCGTGGCGGCGAAATTCAGTCCTTCGTGAAACACGCCGGTGGAGCTGCCGCCGTCGCCAATCCACGTCATGGTCACGATATTTTGCCCGAGGTAACGGCCCGCCATGGCCACGCCGGTCATCACGGGAATCAAATCGCCTAGCATGGAAATTGGGGAAACGATGTGTAGCTTTTCGAGGTCGCCGAAATGGCTTGTGCCGTCCTTGCCTTTGGTCGGCGAATCGTACTTGGCCATGTGCTGCATGAAAACGTCGCGCGGCGGAACGCCCTTTACCAGCAGCGCGCCGATGTTGCGGATCATGGGGGCCAGCCAGTCCTTCTTTTCGAGCGCGTAGGCCGTGCCTACAGAGATTGCTTCCTGCCCCAGACTTGAGTACAGCCCGCCGACAATTTTGTTTTGCCGGAAGAGCTTCACCATGGTGTCTTCGACGGCGCGGTTCAGCCGCATGTAGTAGTACAGGTCCAGATACTGCTGCCGCGTCAGTTCCTTCTTCATTCGCGCTCCGGTAGGACAGGCATTCCTGCCTGTCTTCCTGCTGTCTTCTATGCTTCTTCCTTACAACTTCCAGAGACAGACACGAATGTCTGTCCTGCTCTTTTAAACCGCTACTGCCAACTGCTGCTCCGCAAGCTCCAGTTTTGCTGCCAATTCTTGCCGCGATGCCGGGATCATCTCCAGTTCGAAAACGTCGCCAAGATGGTGGGCCATTCGAGGCGCGACTTCCTCCATAAATACGGCCCGGTCCAGCAGTTTTTCGAGCGAGGTTGCTTTCCGGCCGGCAATCCCGCACGGCACGATCAGATCGAAATAGCGCAAATCGGTCGAAACGTTGTAAGCAAATCCGTGCGAGGTGACCCACCGGCTGATGTGTACGCCGATGGCGCCCAGCTTTTCTTCCGACGCGGTCGCGGTCGAAACCCAAATCCCGGTCTTGCCTTCCACTCGATAGGCTCCCAGCCCAAATTCCGCCGTGGTGCGAATCATCGCTTCTTCCAGCATCCGCACGTACCAAACCACGTCCTTGCGAATCTCGCCGAGCTGCAAAATCGGGTAGCCCACCAGCTGCCCCGGCCCGTGATAGGTGATGTCTCCGCCGCGGCTGGTCTCGTAAAACTCCACATTCTTCTGCCGCAACAATAGCTCAGAAATCAGAAGATGTTCGCGCTTGCCATTCCGCCCCTGGGTAATCACGTGCGGATGCTGGCAAAGCAGCAGCACGTTCTCAATGGCTTCCACTTTGCGGGCTGCAACGACGCGCTTCTGCAGCGCATACGCTTCCGCGTAGCCAATCAATCCCAGGTCGACGATCAAACAGTGCTTCACTACGGCTCGATTCTCTCTGTAGGGGCGAAGTATGCTGCGCCCCTACAAGCAAAGCTTCAAACGTTGATCTGCAATCCTCGCACGCTCGCAAACGCATCGCCCATGCCTTCCCAGATCGTGGGATGCGCGTGAATCATGTTCATCATGTCGTCGATGGTGCCTTCGAGATTCAGAGTCGCCGCCGCTTCCGCGAGAATCTCCGTAGCCAAGGGCCCAATGATGTGAATCCCCAGAATCTCGCCGTGCTTCTCGTCCGAGACCACCTTGATGAACCCGCCGTGGTTCCCCAAAATCGTGGCCTTGCTATTCCCAACAAAAGGAAATTTCCCCGTCTTCACTGCGTACCCGGCTTCCCGTGCCTGCTTTTCCGTCAACCCGATTGAACCAATCTGCGGCTCGCAATAGGTCGCATTGGGAATCCGCGTCTTCAAAATCGGATGCGTCGGCTTGCCCGCGATATGCGTGACGGCAACAATACCTTCCATCATCGCAGCGTGCGCCAGCAGCGGCATACCCGCGACGATATCACCGATCGCATACAAACCCTTCTCGTCCGTCTCCATGTACGGCCCGGCCACCACCACGAAACCGCGGTCCAGTTTGGCTTTAGATTTTTCCAGACCGCAGTTCTCCGTCATCGGTTTACGGCCAACAGCCATCAGGAGCTTTTCCGCTTGCAGAGCTTGCTGCTTTCCGTCCTTGTCCTTAAACGAGACGGTAACGCCCTTGGCGTCCTTTTTCACGGAGTCCACCATACTGCTGGTGAAAATCTGGATGCCCTTTTTCTTGAACTCTTTCTCGAGCTCCGTGGAAATTTCCTCGTCCTCCACGGGAACCATGCGAGGCAACGCTTCCAGAATGGTGACCTGCGTTCCAAACGAATTGTAAATGGAGCCAAATTCCACGCCGACGGCTCCGGCACCGACCACAATCAATGTCTTCGGGATATCTGGCAGCTCCAGGATCGAGCGGTTCGTCAAAATCGTTTTGTGATCGGGTTCGATGCCGGGCAAGCTGCGTGCTTCCGAGCCGGTCACCAGCAGGACATTGGCCGCTTCGATTTCGCTCTTCTTCCCGTTGTTATCCACGCTCACCCGGCCGGGCCCTTCGTAACGCCCCCAGCCCTGGACCCACTCGACTTTATTTTTCTTGAAGAGAAACTCGATGCCCTTGGCATGCTTCTTCACGATCTTGTCTTTGCGCGCCAGGATGTTGGCCCAGTTAATTTTCAGCCCGCTGACCTCGAACCCCAGTTCCGCGCCATTCTTGAAGTGATCGTAGACATCGGCGTGGTGCAGCAAGACTTTTGTCGGAATACATCCGACGTGCAGACACGTCCCGCCGAGAAACGGGTCCTTTTCCACGACAATGGTTTTCAATCCCAACTCGCCAGCCCGGATGGCCGCCACATACCCGCCCGGACCGCTCCCGATGATCGCTACATCGTACTTTGCCACTCGTGATCTCCCTTCCGCACGGGCCGTAACTTGTCAATCGGCCGTTAAGCGGTCGCGCCTTCCCTGGACGGCTTTGTGGTTGCTCTTCGTATCGGCCTATCTGCAGATGCCAATAAATCTGGGGGATACCTGAACGTCAAAAAGCAGGTACCTTCAGCACGAATGCCGGCAATCCGGCAAATCATGAATTTTAGCAGCCGCCAGCAGCCCCCGCAACCCAAGCCGGAAAACATGTCCCCAACGCGCCCCATTCTCTTGAGCGGGGCATATTGGGCAGTGGGGCGAGGGAATCAGGCCGGAGCTTCCCCTGTAAGCACCCGGGAAAGATATCCACAGGCGGCAGGGTTCTTCACCGCTTCGTGAAATCTTCGCTTGACTTCTATATTTACTGTTAGGTATATTCCAACTTCACCTATCACAGGCTAAGGCTTCATCGCCTTCTGCGCCATCCCAGCGAGCCTGAAGTGAAGAGAGGAAGGGCCACCATGATCATGAAAACGGGGGAGCGCCGGCATTGCATCCATCCAGCGTGCCATTGCGAAATACTGGTCCAGGCCGGGAGCGGCATCTCAGGAAGTAATCCACGCTGTGTCTGCGGCGCGCCCCTGAAAAAGAACTACGCGACGCCGAATTTCACCTACCTCGAATTTCTGCAAGTCGATGAGCCAGTCCCTGTGCCCGACGGCTCCCAGGAGAGCTAATTCATGCGCGCAGAAACGCTTGTCCGCTCGCAAGAGCACCACGTCAAGCCTCTGGTCATTCGCGGAGGGCTTGCGCGCACCTTCGGAAGCCTGGTGAGCTTTCTCGCCGTGCTCTTCCTGGTGTTAGGCCTCTACCTGCTCCGGGACGCGTTTGCCCACCCGGTCGAAGCGGCGGCCGCGGCAGTCCTGGCGGCGGCGTTCAGTATTACGCTGGCGGCTATCCTGTTCTATTACCTTCTCAAGCCGCGACACGCAAAACATACGCGTATCGAGCGCTTCAGGCGCGCGGGATAGCCGAAAAATAGCGCTCGTCGAGGATTTTCCGGTGGTGCAGTTCGTGCCCCGCGATAATGAAGGCCAGCGCGCGAACGCTCACCTCATTTTTGTTGGCCGTGCCGCGGCGCAGCCATGCGTCATCTCCGAGCGAGCGGAACAATGCGAGGCTTGCCCCGCGCACTTCGGCGAATTCTTCCACCAGGCTGGCGAGAGTGCGCTCCTTGAAACCGCCGTTGCGAACATAATCATCCTGCTCGAAGCCCTCGATGGGGGTCTCGTCGCACCGGGCGATTCGCAACGCCCGGTAGACAAAGATGCGCTCTGAATCGGACATGTGGCCAAGGACATCCTTCACCGTCCACTTGTCAGCGCCGTAGCGAAAATTGCCGTCGCGCTCGCTACGTCCTGCAAAAAGCTGCATTGTCTGCACGCGTTGTGATTCCAGCGCGCTCACAACATCCGTTCCAGGAAAGAGTCCAACATACTTTTCGTAATAAGCGGCGTACTCCCCAGCTTCCGGCCTGGCCAGTTTCATGTTACCTCTCCCAGAGCGAAGTATACCTTGACCGCTCGCCCCGGAGTTCTCCTTTGGGACTGCCCCATTTATAATTCGCCGCCAATGTGGCTCGCGGAACAAAATGGCTGAGGCAATCGTCCGATCTGTACCCGGATGCTGAAGTGCGCGGCAGCTTGCAGCCGTTTCGTTTTCATTTCATCATAGGGCACGGTCTCTCGCGGGAACAAGCGCGGTTGTTGTGCCTAACCCGCGACGCCGAGCGATTCGTCAAGGCACAAAGGCTGGCCAGCGTATGAGCACGGCGGAACATCACAAAGTGCGAGTTGCCTTTCAAGGCGAGCCAGGCGCATTCAGCGAGGAAGCCGCCGTGCAATTGCTTGGCGAAGGAATCACGACCGTTCCGAGGCCCACATTCGACACCGCGTTTCGCGCCATTGAAGAAGGTCTAGCCGATGCTCTTCTTGCACCAGTGGAAAACACGCTGGCAGGGCCTGTCGTCCGCGTTTACGATCTCCTTCTCGAAAGCACGCTGACCATCACCGCGGAGACGATCCTGCCCATCGAGCATCACCTCATCGGCTGCCCCGGCGCGTCGCTCACCGACATACGTTCCGTCGCCTCGCACCCGATGGCCCTGGCCCAGTGCGAGAATTTCTTCCTCACTCATCCCCATCTCAAGCGTGTGCCCGCTGAAGATACTGCGGGCAGCGTGCGCGAAGCGCTCTCCCGTGGCGACAAAAGTTGTGCCGCGATCGCCGGGCGCCGGGCCGCCGAACAATATGGCGGCGTCATTCTCGCTGCTGCCATTCAGGATAACGCCGAGAATTTCACTCGCTTCGTCTTGCTGCGTCCTGCCACGGAAGTGAAGCAGCCGCCCCTTGCCGAGGCGCGCAAAATGTCCATTGCGATGCGCCTGGCGCACCGTCCCGGCGCGCTACTCGCTTCTCTTGAGCCTTTCGCAAAGCACGGCGTCAATCTCCTGAAAATCGAGAGCCGCCCCATTCACGGCCGCCCGTGGGAATACCAGTTTTTCCTCGACATCGAGGCGGATTCATCCGCGCAACTCGAATCCGCCCTCGCCGAAGTCCGCAAAGCCACGAGCGACCTGCGGGTGCTCGGCCGCTACGCCGCCGCTCGCAGCTCTGGCACCACGGCGGAAGGATCAGCGAGAGCTAATCGGTGATCCTTCTACCGAGAGGCCTGTTACTTCACTTTTTCGCCGAGCAGGCGTTCCACTAACTCTTCTTCGTCGCTCTTGAGCGCTGTGTGCGCTTCCCCGGTGGCCGCGCTGGCAAAACCCGCGTGCACGCCAGCCACTCGCCCGTCGCGATTCAAGTAGATGGTCGTTGGATAGGCGCCGAAGTTGACGAGCTGCGGCAGCTTATCTTTCACGTCAGGAATCGCGCCCGCGTACAGAATTGGATAGGGGACGGAAAATTCGTTCACGAACGATTGAATCCGCGGCTTATCCTCCGCAGGATCTCCGCTGGCCTCGAAATTCAGGCCCACGATCTCAAGTCCCTGGGCGTGAAATCGTTTGTAAAGTTCCACCAGAAAGGGAGCCTCATCCCGGCAGTTGGGGCACCACGTTCCGCCAATCGCAAGAACCACAACTTTGTTCTTGAACCGGGCGTCCACATCCGAAACGGTGATTCCGTTGATGTCGGGAAAGCTGAAGTGGAATGGCTCCTCCGGATCTTTCACGTTTGTGTATCGCGATGGATCCGGCGGTTCGGGAATCCCCTTGCCGCGCGCATCGCCCGTTCTTGCGGCAAGATATTTGTTCAGCTTGTTGAACAGAATGTCCAGCGTTCCATCCGGCTGCAGCTTGGCCTCGAGAAGCACCGGCCGCTCGCCCGCGAAGTGGCTCAATCGCAAAGTATCGCCCTGCCAGCGCCCCGTGAGCGTCCCCGTATCCCCATCCACGCGCAGAATCGAGCCGCTCACCTGCGTTCCAGACTGGCGCAGAAAGAGCTTCCAGGAAAGAACAAGCCGCGGATCCTTCGTCGTGCTGTTGTCCGGACCCGCCAGTTTCATCTCCCAGTTGCCGGCAATCTGCGGAGGACTGGCTGCATCCGCCGCAGGAGAAGCGGCCAGGTGTGCGTGAAATGGGTATTCGCGTCCGTTCTTGCGATTGTAACGGTAGGACCCGTCTAGTCTCTCTCCATCGAACGTTGCGGTCAGAGTCGAGTTCAGGAATTCGTAGTCGAATTGCAGGTTTCCATCTGCAAACTTCCCGGAAGTAGAACCGATTTTCTTCTCGCCTTCAAAGAAAAACCCCTTAAGCTCCGTTCCTTGCGAAGCAATCTCAAACCGAAACGGAATCTCCGCCTGGCCGACAGTGACTGTGGCATCCCACACACCTTCTATCCTCGTCTGCGCCGAAAGCGGAGCAAGGAACAGAATTGTCAGGAACAATCGATTTGCAACATTTCCAAAGTTTCTCATTTCGTCTCCAGTGCTCTACCATCCCGGCTGAAGTTCGTTCTCATCTTCCGAGTGGGAAGAACGGGCTCCTGCAACAGCAAATCCCCGCAACAAAAACAAAAAACCCACCAGCCGTTTTCCTCTCGGCGGTGGGTCGGGAAACAATTCGATTGGAGTTAGACTCTTACGTCGTTCGGCCTACTCCTCCCATGCCAGAGGACACCTGTGCACAGCGCTGACAACAACACAGCGCGCACATTCTCCCTGCCATGATTTCGGATCTCATGTCCCCCATCCTGGCAAGGAATCCGCCTCGTGTCAATAAATCCCATGCGGACTCTTGCACGACATTGCATTCCTGCCGCATTGGTTTGGCCCTTAGGATTCCCTTAAACGTGGCTATTTCACGGCGCAAGTGGGTAGCTCATGACACTATTCGAGAATATGCTTCCGCACTGGCCAGCAAAGTCTTCGGCGACTCCCAGCTTCTGCGACGCCCGCGTCTTTGTTCCATGCGCACTCGCGCAAAGTGTTGTTCAGCAGCATGCGCTTGAGCCACCCACCGGGCTCGAAACGCAAGAAACTGTGGGGGCACAATACATCGTGTCCGTCTTTCCTTTAACATTTGAACCTTGAACCTTTAACTCGCTTCTATTCCTACGGTTTCGCAAGCGGTTGAATCGTCGCATTCACCAGGAACTGGCTATCCAGCTCGGTCATATCGCCCGCGCCTTTGCCCTGAACAGGAAATAGCCGCGCCGAGAGCGGTTTGTGCCACTTTACAGCCAGGCTGGCCATGTCACCAATGATCAGCGAAAGCTGCTCCACGCTGATGTCGCCTGGCAGCGGCACCGTATCGAGCCCGGTCCCGCAGACGGCGCTATAACTCAGCAGCGCGTCGATCGAGATTCGTCCTTCGCTCCATCGTTGCGCCAGCCGCGTATCCTCCAGAATCGGCAGCATCAAGCCCGAGTAACCAGTCTGCTTCACCTTGATGTCGCGCAGCGCCGCTGTAATCATCGCCGCCGCCGTCAGCGTGCCGCTCGAGCCGATCGGCTGCGTCGTAAGATTTTCAATCGCCGCACCAATGGAAACATCCTTCAACGGCGCAGGTGAAAGATCGATGCCCATATACGCCCAGCCCGTGTCGCTGTCCACGCGTCCCGCTTCTGCTTCTACTCCAAACGCTTCCTTGCTCAGCGCGTCCATCAAACGCCGGCGCGCCGTCGCCAGATCTGGCGCATCTTTGAACGCGTCCGCCACGAGATCGGCGGACTCCAGCGCAATAGCAAACTGATGGCCGAAACCGTTGTGGTACGCCGCAGGGAAAAAAGGAGTCAGCGGCTTGACCATGGCAATCGCCGCAAAACGAAAATTACCCTGGCTGTGCTCGGTATCTTCGAGCTGCTTCATCACTCGCGCAGCCGCGCCCACCGCAGGCCACCGCACCCCGTCGTCGCCGGCAACCACAAGGCTCGCATTCAATCCTTTGGTGCTTTTCAGAATCTCCGCCAGCAGATCAGCCTGCGCGGGACTGTCGGTTGCGTTCATCATGGCCGGCCCAATCGAAGCGGAGAAACCTTGCTCGGTGGCCAAAGCGTCGTAATTCTTGAAAAATTGCAGCGCCTGCTCCTTGGAAAGCCCCTCGATGTATTCCGGAAACGGCTGCGTCGCGATGCGAATCGTCTCCACCGGAAATCCGCGCGACTCAAAAATCGTCCGCGCCCGCTTCAGCATCTTCACCGCGTCCGTGATTTGAATCTGGTACTGCGTCCGGTCCAGATTCACAAACGCGGTGATAGCCCGAATTTTCACCTTCGATTGCGCCGCCGCTTTCTGAACAGGCGCCGCCGACTTTTGCGCCGGCGCGGCCTTCGTCTGCGCGGGCGTCGGGCCGGCCGCCGCGAGGAGCATCATAGGCATCAAAATATGACGAAGAACCGAGCGAGACAATTCGATCGTGGATGCATTCATGACGCTGTCTCCTGTAGGGGCGCAGCATTGCTGCGCCCCTACAATATACAAGATTCAACGATAGGAGAGATGGGTTGGCTGGAGTGGGACAGACTTTCAGTCTGTCTCTTGGTTTGTTCAACTAGACTCAGATCTGAACCAAAAAGCCAAATCAATAAAACGCGGAAATCCCGGTAATCTTCTCCCCGATCACCAGCTTGTGAATATCGTTCGTCCCCTCGTAGGTGTAAACGCTTTCGAGGTTGTTCATGTGCCGCATGATGCAGTAGTCGTCGACAATTCCGTTCGCGCCCAAAATGTCGCGCGCCTTCCGCGCGGTTTCCAGCGCAATGCCCACGTTGTTCATCTTCAGCATGGAGATGTGCGAGAAATCCACTTTGCCCTTGTCCTTCAAACGCCCGACGTGCAGCGCCAGCAATTGCCCTTTCACAATTTCCGTAATCATCCACGCCAGCTTTTCCTGCACCAGTTGGTGGGAAGCAATCGGCTTATTCGCAAACTGCTTCCGCGTCTTGGCGTATTGCAAAGCCGTGTCATAGCAAGCCATAGCCGCGCCAAGCGCCCCCCAGCCAATTCCGTAACGCGCCTGATTCAAGCAGCCCAAGGGACCTTTCAGTCCAACGACGTTCGGCAGCAGATTTTCTTCCGGAATTTCGCAATCGGTTAACGCCAAGCCGGAAGTCACCGAAGCGCGCAGCGACCATTTTCCGTGCACGTCCCAGGCTTTAAATCCTGGGGTCCCTTTCTCCACCAGAAACCCGCGAATCTTTTCGTCCTCGCATTTCGCCCAGACCACGGCTATATCGGCGATCGACCCGCTGGTAATCCACATCTTCTCGCCATTCAAAATATACTTGCCGCCCTTCTTCACCGCGCGCGTCAGCATTCCGCCAGGGTTTGAGCCAAACTGCGGCTCCGTCAATCCAAAGCATCCAATGGCCTTACCCTGCTGAAGCAACGGCAGCCACTTGTCTTTCTGCGCGTCGTTCCCGTACGCATAAATCGGATACATCACCAGCGCACTCTGCACCGAAACGAAGCTGCGCAGACCCGAATCACCGCGCTCCAACTCCTGCGTAACGAGCCCATAAGCCACGTTGGACATTCCCGCGCAACCATAGCCCTGCAAATTCGCGCCAAAAAATCCCAAGTCCCCAAGTTGCGGAACGAGATGCTTCGGAAATGTTCCTTCGCGGCTATGCTTTTCGATGATGGGGATGACTTCGTTTTCCACGAATTGCCGCGAAGTCTGGCGCACCAGTTTTTCTTCGTCGTTCAGCTGCGAATCGAAATCAATGAAATCCACACCACCAAATCCAGCCATGCTTTCTTCCTCGTTTCTGCACGCTACTTGTCACCGCAAACTGCAAGGGCCGGGTGACCGCAAATCAGCCAGTTTCAGGCCGCAGCAATCATACCGGAATTTGGCAAGACGCTCCGCGTCCGGCATCCCGCAATGGGGATAGCTGCCGTGAAACGGGCCCCGCTTGAACCACTATGGAACACGCCGCTGCCGCCGACTCAATTTAGGAAAGCAATCCAAGGTCGGCCCAAGATAACCCGATGAAAGCAAACAACTTGCGCCCGCTCGAGGGGTGTTTTTCGGTCCAGGAGGTGCATGCTATTTCTTGGGTGGAGATTTGTGTCCGAAAAGAGAGCAAAAGCAAGCTCGCGTCCACGTGGGATACGCTTCGCATTCAGCGGATTCCTTGTCCTTTCCCTCCTGGTTTGCAAGCCCGCGCGTCCTCAGGCTCCAGAAGCGCGGCCGGTCCCCGAATGCTCGCAAGGTCCTCAAGACCCCACAGCACAGCAGGGTGATCTCACGCAACTGAGTATTGAAAACCTGATGAATGTGGAAGTGACGTCGGTTTCAAAGAAGGAGCAGAAACTCTCGCGGACGGCGACCGCGATTTTTGTGATTACGCAGGAGGACATTCGACGCTCCGGAGCAACCAACATTCCCGATGTATTGCGGATAGTGCCGGGACTCGATGTGGCGCAGATCAACGCCAACACCTGGGCCATCAGCGCGCGCGGACTCAATGGAGAGTTCAGCAACGAACTTCTGGTGTTGGTGGACGGGAGAAATGTTTACACGCCGACCACTGGCGGTGTGTTCTGGGACGTTCTGAACGTACCTCTGGAAGACATCGAAAGAATTGAGGTGATCCGGGGCCCCGGAGGATCCGTCTGGGGCGCGAACGCCGTGAACGGCGTCATCAACGTCATCACGAAGAAGGCCAGTGAAACGAAAGGTGTGATGGTCGTTGCGGAAGGAGGCAACCTCGACCAGGGATTCGGAACTGTGCAATACGGGGGCAGCGCGGGAAAGAATTTCGACTATCGCGTCTATACCAAATATTTCAACCAGAACCACATGCCCGGCCTTAGCGGGCAAAACGGAGAAGACGGCTGGCACCTCCTGCAAAGCGGCTTCCGGGCGGACGGCACGCTCTCCTCAAAAGATACTTTGATGGTTCAAGGAGACATCTACACCGGCAGAGAAAGCGATCCGACGACTTTTCTGCCGTCCATTACCTCACCTGGGCTGATTCCGGTCGTGATTCCAGTGAATTTATCAGGCGGATTCCTACAAGGCGTTTGGAACCATGCGTCCTCGGCGCGATCCGACACCACGCTCATGGTGGAGTACGACACCTACGAACGCGAAGATCAGCTGGGGGAGACGAGACAGACGTTTTCCATGGACTTTCAAAATCACATTGCCTGGGGCAGCCGGCAAGATTTCGTGTGGGGGTTGGAGTACCGGTATACAGCGTCCGATAGCCATGGAGACTTGTTTGTTTCTCTCAATCCAAACGACGTCAATGCACAGTCCTTCAGTTCTTTTGTGCAAGACGAAATCGCAGCAGTCCCCGAGCGGTTCTATCTGACCGTTGGAACGAAGCTGGAGCACAGCTATTACACGGGGTTTGCCCTGACGCCCAGCGTGCGAGCCACCTATGCGCTAGACAAACACAACATGGTTTGGGCTGCTGTCTCCCATGCCGTTCGGACGCCTGCGGATACCGACGCTTCGATCCGCTTGGATGTCGCCGGATTCCCAGGCCCCGGAGGCACACCCACTTTGATCTCGATTTTTGGCAATCCCAACGTCAAGAACGAAGGTTTGATCGCCTATGAACTTGGCTATCGAACCGTGGTGCGTGAAAACCTGTCGATAGATTTCGCGGCCTTTTACCACGATTACGACAACCAGGAAACGACGGAGCCTTCCACCCCGTTCTTCGAAACGACGCCCGCCCCGCCTCATCTGGTTTTGCCGAGCATTTACGAGAACCTCGAGAATGCCGAGGCTCATGGTCTGGAGATCGCTGCCAATTGGAAAGTGACCGATCGCTGGACCCTTAGTCCGGGATACGACTTCGAACGAATTCATGCGGCTTCAACTCCGCTTAGCCAGGACAAGGAAACTCCGTTGAGCGATGAGGGCAGCGACCCCCATGTTCACGCGAGACTTCGCTCGCACTTTCAGCTCTCGAAGCAGTTGGATTGGGACGCGTCCGTCTTCTTTGTAGATCGCATAAATTTCCAGCACGTGCCTTCCTACACGAGGCTGGATACGGGGCTGTCCTGGCGATGGAGGGAAGGGTTGTCGTTCAGCCTCGTGGGGCAAAACCTCCTGCGGGACCATCACCTGGAGTTCGTCGATAGCTCAGCAGCCTCGCGATCAACGCAAATCAAGCGCAGCGCGTACGCAAAGATCACGTGGAGGTTTTGACAGTGGAGAATTTGGAGGAAGACATGAACGGTTGGGCGAGCTTTTTTCGCCGCCGATTTAAACCGAAGCGTCATGACTCCCGAATTCCGGGTGCCTGGTTGTTGAGGACCGCCCTAACCGCGGGGATGGTCCTCGCGCCGCGGAGCTTCGCACAGCAGCAACCCGAGGACCTGACAAAAAAAAGCATCGAAGACCTGATGAATATGGAGGTGACTTCGGCTTCGAAGAAAGAGCAGAAATTGTCGCGGGTGGCGGCGGCCATTTTCGTCATCACGCAGGAAGACATTCGCCGCTCGGGAGCCACGAACATAGAGGACCTGTTGCGGATCGTACCGGGGCTGGAAGTAGCCGAGATAAACGGAAGCACGTGGGCGATTGGAGCGCGCGGCTTTAACGAACAACTGAGCAACAAGCTGCTGGTTTTGGTGGACGGGCGAATCGTTTATACGGAGGCTTTCGGCGGAGTGTATTGGGACACGGTGGATCTTCCGCTGGAGGACATCGACCGAATCGAAGTGATCCGCGGGCCGGGAGGATCGATCTGGGGAGCGAATGCGGTCAACGGGGTGATCAGCATTTTTACGAAGCGGGCGCCGGATAAGCGCGAAGGGCTGCTGGAAGCGACGGGCGGGAACATTATTCAAGGGGCGGGAACGGCGGAGTACGGAGACAAGATCGGAAAGGAAACGGATTATCGGGTCTTCGCAAAATATTTCAACAGTGGCCAGCTCGATGACCTGACAGGGCAAGCCGGGCAAGACGGCTGGCACATGCTGCGGGGGGGGATCCGAACGGACAGCACGCTGACGCCGAAAGACACGTTAACGGTCGAAGGGAATTTATACACGGAACGGGAAGGAGAGCTGGCGTACTTCCTTCCGTCGCTTTTCTCGCCGGCGGGATTAATAACGCTCCCGGACGAGATCACCTCGGCAGGGGGCTTCATCCAGTCGAATTGGAAGCACCAGTACAGCGAAACGGCGAATTCGGAGCTGCAAATATCGTTCACGCATTACACGCGGGACGATCCGCTGGAGGCGGAAAAGAGGAGCACGCTGTATGCAGATTATCAGTATCAATTCGCATGGGGCGAACGACAGAACATCGTTTTTGGAGCGGGCGATTTTTTTACCAATGGGCAGATCGACGGCACATTGACAGTGTTCTTTGTTCCGCCAAAGAAATCGCAGGATGTGGCCGACGGGTTCGTGCAGGACGAGATCGCCCTTGTGCGGGACAAGCTGTACCTGACAGCGGGAGCAAAACTGGAGCACAACGGGTTCACCGGATTTGATTTCCTGCCGAGCGTCAGGACTGCGTGGGAACTGAGCAAGAAGCAGATGTTGTGGGCGGCAGTGTCCCGCGCGGTGCGAACACCCACGCCGAACGATACGGATTTGGAGGTGAACCTCGGGTCGGCGGGAGTGTCAAACGGCCTGCCGGCGGTAGTCAGGTTCATCGGCAACCCGAATTTTCAAAACGAACGGCTGATCGCGTACGAAGCGGGATATCGCACCGCGCTGTCGAACCGCCTGACGTTCGACCTGGCCACTTACTACAACGATTACGACCACCTGGAAACCACGGAACCCTCGGGTTCCTTCGTTGAGGCGACGCCTGCACCGCCGCACGAGGTGGAGACTTTGACGTACGGAAACCTGCTGTACGGTGAATCGCACGGGTTGGAGGCGTCGGCGAACTGGAAAGCGACGGAGCGCTGGCAGCTTAGCGCAGGATTTGCGTTTGAGGAGATCCATCTTCATACGCGGCCGCAAAGCGGGGACACAGGAACGGTGCCGTTTGTGCAGGGCAATTCGCCCAATCGAATGGGGCAACTGAGGTCGCATGTGGACGTGGCGAGAGGGTGGACGTGGGACGCGAGTGCGTACTACGTGGACCCGCTGAGCAATCAGGGATTTTCGGGGACCGCGCGAATAGCTGGATATACGCGGCTGGACACGGGACTGACGTGGAAGGCGAGAGAGCGATTCTCGGTGAGCGTCGTTGGACAAAACCTGCTGAAAGACCATCACGTGGAATTTGAGGATTTTTTTGGAAGCATGCAGTCAGGACAGATCACACGAAGCGCCTACGCAAAGATTGCCTGGAGATTTTGAAGGGGAAGAGTCGGGGATGCAATGGTGAACAAGCGGGCACGTTTTTTCCGTCGAAGATCCAAGCCGGTATGCCGCGACTCCGGAAATGCTCGGATCTTGCTGATTGCGCTGGCAGCCGGGATGGTCATTGCGCCGCCAGGCATCGCGCAGCAACAGCCGGACGATCTGACGAAAAAGAGTATCGAAGATTTGATGAACCTGGAGGTGACTTCGGCTTCAAAGAAGGAGCAGAAGATTTCGCAGGTGGCCGCGGCGATCTACGTGATCACGCAAGAGGACATCCGACGTTCGGGAGCGACGAACATCCCGGATTTGCTGCGCATGGTACCGGGCTTGGACGTTGCACAGATCAATGCCAACTCCTGGGCCATTTCCTCGCGTGGGTTCAATCTGCAGTTCGCCGACAAACTGCTGGTGCTGATCGACGGCCGCGCGGTGTACACGCCGCTGTTCGGGGGCGTGAATTGGGACACGCAGGACGTGCCGCTGGAGGACATTGAACGCATTGAAGTCATCCGCGGCCCAGGCGGCACGGTGTGGGGAGCCAACGCGGTGAACGGGGTCATCAACATCATTACGAAAAAAGCGTCGGAGACGCAGGGCGCGCTGGTGGCGGGGGGCGGGGGAACGCAGGCGCAAGAATTCGGGACGCTGCAGTACGGCGGCAAGATCGAACAAGACACCAGCTATCGCGTGTTCGCGAAATACCAAGACAACAATCATTTAGTCGACCCGAACGGCCAGGATGGGTACGACGACTGGCATCTGTTGCACGGCGGATTCCGGGAGGAGACAAAGCTGTCCGAGAAGGACACGCTGACGACGCAAGGCGATCTTTACACTGGAAGCGAAGGCGCGATCATCGTGCATTCCATTCTTTCTCCGCCCAGCAATGTGAACGAGGAGAAGATCGCCGACCTATCGGGAGGGGACTTGCTGGGGCGGTGGAACCATGTATTTTCCAGCACGGCCGACACGACTCTACAGGTTTACTTCGATCGCTACACTCGCAACGGCCCGGAAGCGCAAGAACTCCGCGATACGTTCGACCTGGATTTTCAGAACCATATTGTCCTCGGCACTCGGCAGGATCTGATCTGGGGGTTTGGGTTTCGCTATACCTCGGATCATCTTGCGGGCACGATTGACCAGGCGTTCCTGCCTTCTGATTTCGAAGGAGATTTGTTCAACACCTTCCTCCAGGATCAAATCACGCTGAAACGCGATCGCTTGAATTTGTACGTGGGAACGAAACTGGAGAACAGCTATTTCACCGGGTACGACCTGGACCCGAGCGCCCGCTTGGCCTGGACCCCAAACGCCCGCCAGACATTCTGGGGCGCCATTTCGCGAGCTAGCTGCACTCCCACACGCCGGGAAGAAGGACTGAATGCAGCGTTGGCGGCATTGCCGGGCCCTGCCGAAGTGGTCCTGCTCGGGAACCCAAATTTTAAATCGGAACACGTCATTGCCTACGAGTTGGGATATAGGGCTCAACCCTTTGACAAGTTGTCCCTGGGCATCACTACCTTCTTCAACGACTATCACAATTTGGAAAGCGTCGAGCCACAGCCCTCTTTCTTTGAGCCCAACTCGAATCCGCCCCTTCTCATTCTGCCGCAGGTGCTGAGCAACAAACTGCACGGGACGACCGATGGGGTGGAAGCCTACGCGAACTGGAAAGTGAGCAATCGCTGGACGCTTAGCCCGGGCTACTCGTTGCTGCAAACCCATGTGCATGACGACCCCACAAGCCTGGACACCGTCAGCGTCATCGATGACCAAGGCTCAAGCCCCACACACCAGGCGCAGGTTCGTTCGCGTTTTGAAATTTCCCACGGGTTTGCCTGGGACGTGAACGCCTATTTCGTGGACCGCCTGCCGGCGGTGCCGTTGCCGTCGTACACGCGGCTGGACACGCAACTGACGTGGCACGCGACGAAATCCTTCGAGTTGAGCGTGGTGGGACAGAATCTGCTGAAGGATCATCACTTTGAATTCAACGACTTTGAGCAAAGCGTGAATTCCTCGCAAATCAAACGCAGCGCCTACGCCAAGATCACCTGGCAATTCTGATTGTGGGGCAGCAGGCATTGAAACTTGCGGTCAAAAGGCGAAGGGTCGCGGGACAGCGGGAAGCCCGACGCTTCCGGTGGAGGAGACGAAGAATCCTACGTCGAGCCGCTTTCGGAATTGTGGTGGCGCTTGCGTTTCAGGCAGGTGCTTGCACCGTTCGCGCGCAGGGCAATGCGTCCGGGGAGTATCAGGTGAAGGCGGCGTTTCTGTTTCATTTTGCCCAGTTCGTGGATTGGCCCGCGGATACGTTCAAAGATGCCAGCAGTCCGATTACGTACTGCACGTTAGGGGGGGATCCTTTCCGCGGAGCACTGGATGCCACCTTGAGCGGAAAGAGTATCGGTGAGCATCCCCTGCGAGTGCAGCATTTCAAGCAGGCGCAGGAGGCGCGCGGCTGCCAGGTTTTGTTTATCGGAACGGCGGGGCAGAAATTCATTTCTGATTCGCTGACAAGCGTCAACGGGAATCCCATCCTGACGGTGGGAGAGACAGAGCACTTTGCCCAGGATGGCGGGGTCATCGGATTCACGCTGGCGGACAACAAGGTACGTTTTGAAATCAATCTGGATGCCGCGGAACACGCCCGATTGAAGATCAGCTCGAAACTGCTAGTGCTGGCGAAGACGGTCATCGGGGGTCCAAAAGTAAACTGAAATGCAATTTTTCAGGAATGCATCCATTCAACGCAAACTGACGTTCGTGATTCTGTGCACGAGCCTGGTGGGTCTGAGCCTGGCGTGCGTGGCATTTGAAGTTTACGAGAGAGCGAGCTTCCGCGCGGCAATGACCAGCGAATTGTCCGTCCTGGCCGATACATTGGGAGCAAACAGCGCGGCTTCGCTGGCATTCAACGATCACAAGTCCGCGGAAGAAACGCTGGGGGCGCTTCGCTCCGATGTCCACATCGTCGCCGCGTGCCTGTATGACAGCCACGGAACGATCTTCGCGGACTACCGGCGTGCCGGAGTCGGCACAAATTACCAAATGCCAGCGCGGGAGGACGATGGGGCGCGGTTCAGCCCGGAGGCGCTGATACTGTCGCGGAGCGTTAGCCTGGGGGGAGAAAAAGCGGGGGCCATTGCCATCATCTCGGATCTGACCGCGCTTCGCGCGAAAATGGCGCAATACACGGAAATTTCGCTGGGGGTGCTGATTGTTTCCGCCCTGGCAGCTTTTCTCGTGTCCTCCAAGCTTCTTGGCCTCATTACGCAGCCCATTCTGCAGCTTGCCGGAGTGGCCAGCAAAGTTTCGCTGGAGGAAAACTACACGTTCCGGGCCGTTGAGGGTGGGGATGATGAAGTGGGAACGCTCATCGCTTCCTTCAACCAGATGCTGGAGCGAATTCAGGAGAAGGACGCGGCACTGCAAGGCGCAAAAGATGATCTGGAGATGCGGGTCCAGGTGCGGACAAAGGAGTTGCAGGCGGAAGTCAACGAACGAATAAAAGCAGAAGAGACGCTATCCGAAGAACGCAAGATGTTGCGTGCCCTGATCGACAACCTGCCGGATTTCATCTACGTAAAAGACGTGGAGTGCCGATTCCTCGTAGCCAACCTCGCGGTAGCACGACAAATGGGCGCGAAGACGCCCGAGGAGCTCGTTGGAAAGACCGATTATGACTTTTATCCTCCAGATATCGCTAAAACCTTCTTCGAGGATGAACAAAGAGTGATTCGCTCCGGGCAGGCAGAGATCAACCGGGAAGAAGCCGGCATGGACACGAAAGGGAACGTAAGCCAGGTGATGACGACACAGGTTCCTTTGCGGGACAAGAATGGCCGAGTTACCGGGCTTGCCGGCATTGGCCGCGACATTACGCACTTAAAGAAGGCGCAAGAGGAGATGCGAGAGGCGCGGGAAGCCGCAGAAGCCGCGAGCCGGGCGAAGAGCGAGTTTCTCGCCAACATGAGCCATGAAATTCGTACTCCGCTGAACGGGGTTTTGGGAATGACGGAGCTGGCGCTCGAGACGGAGTTGACGCCGGAGCAGCGGGAATATCTGGAGACCGTGAAGATGTCAGGGGACGCCCTGATCACGGTGATCAACGACATTCTGGACTTTTCGAAGATCGAGGCGGGAAGAATCGATCTGGAAGCGATCGATTTCAATCTTCACGATTGCCTGGAGTCCACGCTGAAGACGCTGGCGGTGCGGGCGGACGAAAAGGGGCTGGAACTGTTGTGCGAGATCGCGCCCGAAACGCCGGAATTCGTGCGCGGGGATTCCAGCCGGCTGCGGCAGATCGTGATCAACCTGGTGGGCAATGCGATCAAATTTACGGAACGCGGAGAAGTGGCGTTGAGAGTTTCTCCGGAGTACAAAGATGGTGGAGACAACATGTTCCATTTCACGGTGACGGACACGGGGATTGGAATTCCGCAGGACAAGCTGGGCGTGATTTTTGATCCGTTTTCGCAAGCGGACGCTTCGACGACGCGCAAGTACGGAGGCACTGGGCTGGGATTGACGATATCGTCGCGGCTGGTGCGCATGATGGGAGGCAGAACCTGGGTGGAGAGCGAAGTGGGGAAAGGAAGCGAGTTCCATTTCACCCTATTTTTGGGAGCCGCGGAGACCAAGGCCATCCAGACGGGGAAGATTGCGCCGGCGGAAAACCTGCGCGGCGTGCGGGTGCTGGTGGTGGACGACAATCTCACGAATCGCAAAATTCTGGAAAGCATGCTTTCGCGCTGGCAGATGAGGCCGTCTTCGGTGGAAGGCGGCAAAGAGGCGCTGGAGCAGTTATCGATCGCGAAGGAAGAGGGCAAACCATTCGGGCTGATCCTGACGGATATGAATATGCCGGACATGGACGGCTTTACCTTGATTGAAAGGATCCGGCAACGGCCGGAATTGTCCACGGCCACGATCATGATGCTGACATCCGCTGGCCATCGCGGGGATGCGTTGCGGTGCCAGCAGTTGGGAATAGCGGCGTACCTGTTGAAGCCAATCCGCCAAATGGAATTGCGCGCGGCGATTGCGCGAGTGATTGGGACGCCTGCGCCTGGCGGTGCGGTTCCGCTGGTCACGCGATACGCGGTGCAAGAAGCGGTGGAACCGCAATCGGGGTTGCGCGTGCTGTTGGCGGAGGATAATGCGGTGAACCAACGGCTTGCCGTGCGGATGATGGAAAACAAAGGACACCATGTCACGGTGGCGGGCAATGGGAAGGAGGCGGTGGCTGCTCTGGAGAAGGAAACATTTGACGCGGTGTTGATGGACGTGCAGATGCCGGAGATGGATGGATTTGAAGCCACCGCGGCCATTCGCGAGAAGGAAAAAAGTACGGGACTGCACCAGGCGATCATCGCTTTGACGGCGCACGCGATGAAAGGAGACCGCGAAAAATGCCTGGCCGCCGGGATGGACGGCTACCTGAGCAAACCGATCCGGTCGCAGGAATTGTTCGAGATTCTGGATAGCTATGTGACGCAGAGAACGGAAGCCGGAAAGGACAGGCAAACTGTTCCGCCTGAAAAATGAAGCGTGTGTGCGTGCTGGGATTGAGCGTTGGCGCGTAGGCTCGCTGGCAGAGGCGGCATAAGAAAGAAGCGATTTGCCCGGCAGGAACTTTTCTGCTCCAATTCTTAAGTGACTCCCGCGAAATTAATTTTACTTCCGAAAATTCTGATATTCGACGTGGATGGCGTGCTTGTGGATGTTCGCCGGTCGTATTGGCTTTCTGGTCTGGAAACGATGCGGTTTCTGACCGGGAAGCGCGTCACCTGGCTGGAATTGCATCGGTGGAAGAGCAAGCCGGGAAACAATGATGATTGGAGGATGGTTTCAAACTGGGCCACCGCGCTGGGGCGGCCGACGTCGTATGAGGAAGCGCGCGATGCGTTTCAGCAATTTTATTGGGGGAAAGACGGCAAGGCCGGAAACGTGAAGAAGGAGAGGCTGGTGGTTACGCCGAAGCAGATTGAGCGCTGGGCTGGGCGATTTGAGCTCAATCTGTTTACTGGGCGCACGCGGCAGGAATTTTCTTATACGTTTGACCGGTGGCCCCCCGTCAAGCTCTTTAGGACCGTTGTGACGATGGACGACGTCAAGCGCAAGAAGCCTTACCCGGATGGGTTGCTGAAAATTCTGGGAGCGCGCGAGCCTTCGTCGGCTTTGTACGTCGGGGATAATATTGACGATGCGCTTGCTGCGCGCGATGCGCGCGTGCCGTTCATAGCGATTCTGCCGACGGGTGCGCATGAGTACCGTAAGCATGCTGCGCGGTTTCGCGAACTCGGGGCGGTTGCGCTTCTGCCGCGTATTGGGGCTCTTAATGCGAGGCTAGCTGCCCGCTGACAATGGCCGTACGGCGGCCCTGTGCGGGGCGGACCATGCATCTAACCAAAGGCAGGCTGCGGAACCTTCTGCCTTCCGCGAGGGAATCAATCTTATAATAAGGTGCTTTTATGAAGCCGCGTTTCAAAACGAGTTTTCTGGCTGCCGGAATTCTGGTTGTCTCGGCATTCGCGGTTCCTGCTGGTGTTCGCGCGCAGGCGCCACCCGGGCCCTTGCCGGGGGCGAAACCGCAAGTTGAGGAGTCGAAGCCAGCGGAACAGCCGAAAGCGGAGACGCGGACTTCGATCCTGGGCCGCTGGAAACTGAACCGTGATGATAGCGACGATCCTCGGAAGAAAATGGAAGACGCGCGCAACAATGCGAGCAGCCGCAGGAGTGGGAGCGGAGTCAGCATTGGAGGTTTTCCCGTTGGCGGCCGCGGCGGATATGGCGGCGGGCGAGGCGGTGAGAGCGATGCGGACCAGCAGCGCCTGCAGGAGGTAGTCACGCCGGCGAATTCATTCATGCTTGCGCAAAAGGATGCGAAAGATCCGGAAGTGGACCTCACGGACGATCAAAATCGCAAGCGGGCGCTCTTTACGAACGGGCGGAAGATCGAGAAGCCCGACTCGAAGGACGACAGCTATGAGGAAATTGCGGCGCGCTGGGATGGCGCGAGGCTTGTGACTGACGAGAAGGGGCCGCGCGGCGGGAAAATGAGCCGTACGTTTGAACTGTCTAACGAGGGGACGCAGCTCTTCGAAACGCTACATTTGGTGACGGGCCGTTCCAACACGCCGCTCGATATCCGCTATGTTTACGATCCCGCGCCGGCGGCCAGCGACCAACCGAATCGTTAATATTGAAAATATCGTTCGCCCCTTTGCGGCGGCCCTTGGAGTCCTCTGGAAGAGTGCCTTATGGCACGGATTCTCTTCTGTTGACCTGCGGCAGCGCACGGTCTAATATCCGCGCATCGAGCTTGCGCCAAATGATGCAAGCGAGGAGAACCCCTTGGCCGACGAAAACGCAACAAATGTTTCACCGTGGGGCCGGCGCATAAAGCGCTGGCTGGGCCGCATCTTCCTCGGACTGCTGGTTCTTGTCGCCGCGGTTGCGATTGTGGGATTGTGCTACCAGGCCATCGGCGGCAGCGCGGACGCCCGCCGGTTTCCGCAGCAGGGCAAATCTGTTTCGCTTGGCCCGGCATTTAACAACATGTCGTTGAACATCGATTGCCGCGGGCAAGGCGGTCCCACGGTTATTCTGGATAGCGGGCTTGGCGTTCCCGCGGTTGGATGGAATCCCGTGGAAACGGAAGTTGCCAAGTTCACGCGGGTGTGTTCTTACGACCGCGCGGGTTATGGGTGGAGCGATGGGACATCTCTTCCGCGGACAAGCAGCGAGATCGTGAAAGAGCTGCACGCGCTTCTGGAAGCCGCACATGAAAGAGGGCCGTACATTCTGGTGGGGCATTCCTTTGGCGGGTACAACGTGCGCGTTTATAACGGGCAATACCCGGCCGATGTTGCGGGAATGGTGCTGGTGGATGCGTCGCACGAAGATCAAAACAATCGCATGTCCGCGCCCATTCAGGCGTTCATGAAAAAAACCATGCAGGATATGAAGCGGATGGAAAAGCTCGCGCCGCTCCTCATCTGGTTCGGCGTAGTGCGTTTCACCCAGCGCAACCAGGGAACTGCTCCGGGCGTTTCCAAGGAATATGGGCAGGAGATGCTCTATCTGCAGCGGCAAACCAAATTCATTGAAGCGACGGGGGCGGAATTGCGGGCGTTCGAAGAGAGCGCCGTCGAAGTACGCGCGGCGGGGAACCTTGGGGACAAACCGCTCATCGTACTGACGGCGGGAAAATCGGCGGATATGTCGCAATTGCCGGCGGGATTTCCGAAGAAGGATTTTGACGATTTCCACGAAGTCTGGGTGAATGATTTGCAGGTAAAGGAATCGCAGCTTTCCACGCGCGGCAAGCGCATCATGGTTCCCGATAGCGACCACATGATCCCATTCGAGCGGCCGGACACGATCATCGCGGCGATTCGCGAAGTCTGCACAGCGGCGACGACTGCGACACCTCCCAAAACCGGCGAAACAGCCGCTGCCGTGCCTCACTGAGCCGAAAGGGCAAAAAGCCCGCTAATCTGCAATGTGTTCGTCAAATGCCGCGAAAAACCGTGTTGACATACTAAACTAAACCGTTTAGTGTGTTGGCGCTGGCTCCGGCGTCCTGCCCGAGAGAGCGCAACCCATCCGCGTAAATGGAGGAACAGGTCCATGGAAGCGAGCATGATCCGCGTTGAAAATCTGGTCAGGAAATTTGGGGATTTGACCGCCGTGAACGACGTGTCCTTCGACGTGAAAAAGGGCGAAATCTTCGCGTTTCTTGGGCCGAACGGGGCGGGCAAGACAACAACCATCAAAGTGCTTACGACGTTGCTGAAGCCGACCAGCGGAAGAGTCGAACTGAACGGGCTGAATCCGGTGAGCCATAACAACGAAGCGCGAAAGTCGTTCGGGATCGTGTTTCAGGATCCCAGTCTGGACCAGGATTTGACGGCCTGGGAAAACATGGAGCTTCACGGCGTGCTGTATCGCGTGCCGGGAAAGATCCGTCGCGAGCGCACCGAGACGCTGATGAAGCTCTTCGAGTTGTGGGAGAAGCGCGACACGCTCGTAAAGCAGTTCTCCGGGGGGATGAAGCGGCGTCTGGAGATTGCGCGCGGCTTTTTGCACACTCCGAAGATTCTGTTTCTGGATGAGCCGACGCTGGGGCTGGATCCGCAGAGCCGCAACCAACTGTGGACGCACGTGAAGCATTTGAATGAGACGGAGGGCGTGACGGTCTTTCTGACGACGCACTATATGGACGAGGCTGACCGTGTGGCCCACCGGATCGCGGTGATTGACCATGGGCGGATCGTAGCTATGGGAACTTCGCAAGAGTTGAAGCAGCAAACGAAGACAGAAACTCTCGAAGAGGCGTTTCTGGCGTTGACGGGCACAACGATTCGAGAAGAAAGCGCCGGAGGGGCGGATCAATTGCGGCAGGTCGCTAGAATGTTCAGGAGATAGAATATGAAAGCCATTTACATTTTGTGGCTGCGCGAGCTGAAAAAATATTCTCGGTCGAGAGTGCAGATAATCGCTTCGATGGGACAGCCTTTGCTCTATCTGCTGGTCCTTGGCTTCGGCCTCGGCCCGGTGTTCGAGAAAGCAGGCAGCGGGAACTATCGGCAATTCATATCGCCCGGCATCATGGGAATGACAGTGCTATTTACATCGGTGTTTTCGGGGATCGCACTTTTGTGGGACCGACAATTTGGGTTTCTGAAAGAGACCCTTGTGGCGCCTGTGCCACGGATTCAGGTCATGATTGGACGGACACTGGGCGGAGCGACCGTGGCGATGATCCAAGGGACTCTGATTGTTGTTGTTTGCTTGATTGTCGGGTTTCGTCCAGTAAGCCTGGCAATGGTGCCGCTGGGCTTTGTTTTCTTAGGGCTGATCGCGATAGTCTTCGCGGCGCTGGGAACAGCGATTGGTTCCAGTCTGCAAGACATGCAGGGATTCCAGCTGATCATGAATTTTCTGGTGCTGCCGATTTTCTTTTTGTCGGGTGCGCTTTTTCCGCTGAACAATCTGCCGAAGGCGCTTGCGTTCGTTACCGCGCTTGACCCGTTGTCGTACGGCGTTGATGGTTTGCGCGCCTCGCTGATTGGCGTATCGCACTTTGGAGCAATTACCGATGCGGTGGTTCTCTGCTGCGTTGCGGCGGCGCTCCTTTGTTTGGGAGCGTGGCGGTTCTCGAAAATCGAGATATAAGAGGATGTCTCGCGGACTCAGCCAGAGCGCGCACCGGAAGGTTCTGGAAGCGGCGACGAATCTTTTCGCGGAGCGCGGGATTGATGCCACGAGCATGGATGCGATCGCCACGGCCTCCGGCGTCAGCAAGGCCACGGTTTATAAGCACTGGGCCGACAAGGAAGCGCTTTGCCTGGAAGTGCTTGTGCACGTTCATGAGCTGGATGAAGGCCCGCCGGAATTGGACTCCGGCGACTTGAAGGCGGACCTGAAGGCCTACCTGAAATATCAGCCATCTCCGCGAAAGGCTGCCATACAGAAGCGGTTGATGCCGCACTTGATTGCGTATTCGGCGCGCAACGAAGAGTTTGGCAGGGCTTGGAAAACGCGGGTTATGGAGCGCACGCGCGACAGCTTAAAGAAATTGTTGCGCAGAGGCGTGGGTCGCGGAATTTTCCCTGCGGTTTTCGATGAGGAACTTGGCGTGGCCCTGCTGCTGGGTCCGATGATGTACCGTCATATTTTTGGATCGAGCGTGAACCTGGAGTGGTTGGCGGAAGGCACGGTGGAGTCGTTTTGGCTGGGCGCATGCGCGGCGAGACGCTCCGGACTGCAGATCGAGAGCGAGAAGCCGAGAGCCAAAAAAGATGCGGCTGAGGCGCGCGAAGATAAAACGAAAATCTCTTGATGGCGATCAGATATCCCTGGCCTCCTACTCCTTCGGATGCGCTAACGGAATCTGCGAAAACAATTGCAGATCGACGATCATGTTCAGCCGCCGGTCCAACTGAAAAAACGTCGCCGCCTTCCTTCCCGGCAACACCTGGCTAACTACCGGCACATACTTCAACCGCAGCGCCTGCGCCTGCCCGTCCGCCTCCAGCCAGTGGCGCACATAAATCAGCGCATCTTCGTCCGACATCGTTTCCCACATCTCCGCGTATTGCTTCAGCAGTGCATACTTCTGGTCGTTCACGTCCTTCAAGTCCTTCACGTAATGGTTGTAGATCGGCCAGAACTTTGCCCCCTCCGCATCCGAAAGCGACATATTCTGCCCGATGACCTGCATTTTCTTCGCCCGCAAATCTTGGCGCAGTAAAGCGATGTCCTCGTCCGTGATGGTCGGGCTGATGATCCTCTCCACGATCACCTGCTGCCCCTGCGCCGCCGTCGCGGGAGTCTTCGCCGCCGCAACCCTACCTCCGCCAAACGCTGTCGCCACCGCCATCCCCGCAACAAACGCTCCAACCAATCCCGCTGCTCCAACCATTCTGCTCTGCATGATCTTTCTCCTTAGCCAGCACACCGCAATCTCCGTCCAGCCTGCGAATCTCCTCGTAGAAGATATCTCATGCCTCGGTAAAAAGAGAAAGGATGTAGAATTGCCGCAGTTTTGGACTTTGAATTGAATTGTGCGCCTACGGCAACAGGAGGCTATTGTGGCAAACAAAAGCCTTTCCATTTTTCTACCCCTGGTCCTGGCTGCTTCCCTTCTCGTTGCCCCCGTTCTCGCGGCACAGAATGATGAAGAGGACGTGCGGAAGACCGTGGGGGGCTTTTCGCAAAGCTGGAACCTTCACGATATGGAAGCGTTCGGTAAACTCTTCGCGACGGACGCTGACTTTGTCAATGTGGCAGGAGACTTGTGGAAGGGACGGGAAGCCATCCAGACGCAGCACGCGTATTCACACGGCGCAATCCCTGCGGATACGAAGGGGTTTGAGGGGTTGCGCGTGTACTACGGCATCTTCAAGACCAGCACGATGCGGTTTACTCAGATCGACGTGCGGTTCTTACGAAAGGACGTAGCCCTGGCACACGCGAGTTGGGAACTGCACGGGGACACCCGAACGCCGAATCCACGGCACGGCTTGTTAGCGTTTGTGCTGACTCGGCAGGATAACGGCTGGCTCATCGCCGCTGCTCAGAACACCGAAATCAACCGCACCGTGAAATGAGTTGCTATCCAGCGCCTAAGACGGCGGCTTTCCGCTACACGAACTGCTGATAAACGCGGAAAATCAAATATTAAGCGGCGCACACCCAGAAGGAGGAGATGTCTCCTGTTTCATAGGGTGACATTTTCACGTTGCCGTTAAGGGGTGACAGAATTATGGAGCTAAGACACTGATTCCGGGCCGCGTTGACGCAAAGCCGGGGTGAATGATATAAAATACTGTTTCAACAGGCAGCGTCAGGCCCACCGTATACCCCTTCCCGGGTAGGGGGCGCGGCGCGGCTGCCAATCTGGTGGCCGGTCCGTGGCCCCAAAGCGAGTTTTAGGCTACACAACTTAATGCAAGAAATCGTTCGCCAATTGGGAGAACTCTTCCTTCAGGCTGTGCCTACAGTCCTGATCATCCTGCTTTTTTACTTCATTCTGCGGGCGATTTTCTTCAAGCCACTGCTGGCGGTGATGGCGGAGCGCGACGCTCGGACGGTGGGTGCGAAACAGGCCGCCGAGGTGGCGCAGGCTGCCGCCGTTGAGAAGGTGAAGCAGTATCAGGATGCGCTGAAACAAGCGCGCGCGAAGGTTTATGCCGAGCAGGAAGCGGCGCGGAAGAAGTTGCTTGATGAACGAGCCGAAGTGATTAAAGAGGCGCGCACGGCTGCTTCGGCGCAGGTTGCGGCTGGCAAAGAGCGAATCGCCGGGGAACTTGAAGCGGCGCGCCGTGAAGTCGAAGCAACCGTCGCACAGTTGTCCGCGGAGATTGCGCGAAGGATACTGCAAGTGCCGCCGCCGCGTCCCGGCAGACCATCGGAGGAGGCGCGATGAGACTCAACAAACGGCTTTCTGTGGCCTTGAGTTTTCTTTTTGTGTTCTTTGGCGCCGCCCTGACTGCCGTTGCGGCTGAAGAAGGCGGAAGTTCCGCGACCGAAAACGCGAACGAAATTTTCAAGTGGATCAATTTCGCGATCGTTGCTGCTGCTTTAATCTGGCTGTTTGCGAAGAAACTGCCGGGGTGGTTCCGCGGAAATGCTGAAACCATCAGCTCGGCCATCACCAAGGCGACTGCCGCTAAAGAAGAAGCAGAGCGCCAGGTTCGCGAAGCGGAAAGCAAGCTGGCGCGGCTCGAGCAAGAAATCGCCACGTTGCGGGCCACGGCACAGCACGAAGCTGCCGAAGAAGGCGAACGCATCCGAGCGTTGGCGCAAAGCGACGCGAAAAAAGTCGGCGTCGCGGCTCAGGCGGAGATTGAAGCCGCGGAGCGGGCTGCTCGCATTGAACTCAAGGCCCTCGCCGCATCGCTGGCCGTGGACGGCGCCGAATCGTTGCTGGCCAAACAGCTCACGCCCGCGGCGCAGGAAACGCTGGTGGATACTTTCGTGAAGAGCCTGGAAGGGCGGCCGAATTGAAGTCCGCGAGCCTCCAGTATGCCAACGGGCTGGCGGACGTCGCGCTGGCTCAGGGAGCAGCCGATCCGGCGCTGAAGCAATTGGCGGATTTCGGCGCGGCTTTCGCGGGTTCGGCGGAACTGCGGAATTTTCTTACCAGTCCGGCGGTGCCGCGGGAAGCCAAGCACGGCGTTATTGAAAAAATCGCGGCGCGGCTGGGCGCGGGAAAAATCATTCGCAATTTTTTATTTGTGGTCGCGGATCACCATCGTACGCACATTCTGCCGGAAATTATCGCTTCGTTTGAAGACGTTATCCGGCAGCGGCAAGGCATCGCCGAAGCGGAAATTTCGACGGCCATCGAACTGAGCGCCGCGCAGAAGAAGCGTATTGCGCAAACGCTCGAGCGGCTTACCGGCAAAAAAATCGAGGCGAAATATTCGCTGGACCCGGCGCTTCTGGGCGGGGCGATTGTGCGCGTTGGCGACACGATTTATGACGGCTCGGTGCGCAACAGTTTGAATGAGATGCGCGCGCGTCTTGCGGCGGAATAGCGGAATAGAGGTCAGGAGCAGGCATGGCGAACATCAAGGCAGATGAAATCAGCAAGATACTGCGCGAGCAGATCGAGAATTACGAGCAGACTGTTTCTGTCGATGAAGTTGGCGCGATTATCAGCGTCGGCGACGGCATTGCGCGCGTGCACGGCCTCGCGAAGGTCATGGCCGGAGAGATGCTTTCTTTTCCACACGACATTTATGGGATCGCGCTGAACCTGGAAGAGGAAGAAGTCGGTGTCGTGCTTCTTGGCGAGTCGGCTGAATTGAAAGAGGGCGACGTCGTCAAGCGCACGAATACGATTATGTCGGTTCCGGTGGGCGAAGGGCTCGTTGGACGCGTTGTGAATCCGCTGGGTGAACCGCTCGACGGCAAAGGGCCTATTGTTTCAAAACAACGCAACCCATTAGAACGGCTTGCGCCTGGCGTGCTGGACCGCCAGCCTGTGCGCGAGCCGCTGCAGACGGGCATCAAGGCCATTGACGCGATGATCCCTATCGGTCGAGGCCAGCGCGAGTTGATCATCGGCGACCGCCAGACCGGGAAGACCGCCGTCATTCTCGACTCGATCATCAATCAAAAGGGCGGCGACGTTATTTGCATCTACTGCGGCATCGGGCAAAAGCGCTCGACGATTGCGCAGGTAGTTAAAACACTGACGGATGCGGGTGCGATGGATTACACCATCGTCGTGGCGTCGTCTGCCGCGGAGCCCGCTTCGCTGCAATACATCGCGCCATACGCCGCGTGCGCGATGGGCGAATATTTCCGCGATACGAAGCGGCACGCCGTTGCGTTTTACGACGATCTCTCGAAGCACGCGCAGGCTTACCGCGAAATTTCTTTGCTGTTGCGGCGTCCTCCGGGCCGCGAAGCGTTTCCTGGCGACGTGTTTTATCTCCACTCGCGCTTGCTGGAACGGGCGGCGAAGCTCAACGACAAACTTGGCGCAGGCTCTTTGACGGCGCTTCCGGTCATCGAAACGCAAGCGGGCGACGTTTCTGCGTACATTCCGACGAACGTGATTTCGATTACGGACGGACAGATTTATCTTGAAGCGGACCTTTTCAACGCGGGCATTCGCCCCGCCATCAACGTGGGCATCAGCGTGAGCCGCGTCGGCGGCAATGCGCAGATCAAGGCTATGCGGCAGGTGGCTGGCACGCTGCGCCTGGACATGGCGCAGTATCGCGAACTTGCTGCGTTCGCGCAGTTCGGCTCAGATCAGCTCGATAAAGTCACGCAAGCGCAGCTTGCACGCGGGCAGCGGCTAACGGAGATTCTGAAGCAGGATCAGTACGCGCCTCTCTCCGTCGAGAAACAGGTGTTGAGCATTTATGTCGCAACCAGCGGTTCGCTGGACAACGTGCCCGTTTCGGATGTCCGCCGCTTCGAGAAAGAGTTCCTGCAATTTGCCGAGACCAACTATCCCGCGGTGCTGAAGAATATCGCGACGAAAAAGGCTCTCGACGACGCCATCAAGGCCGACATCAAGACAGCCATTGACGGCTTCAAGGAACGCTTCGCGGCAACGGCGGCTGCGGCCGCAAGCTGAGGACTCGAACGTAACGAACGCTCATGCCCACACTTCTTGATTTCCGGCGCCGCATCCGCTCGGTGAAAAACAGCCAGCAGATCACCCGCGCGATGAAGTTCGTGGCCGCGGCCCGACTGCGCCGCGCGCAGGAAGCGGCGCTGGCTGCCCGCCCGTACGCGAAGGAGCTCGCTCGCGTGCTGCGCAGCATCATGTCGCGCATTGACCAGCCGGAGCATCCCTTGCTCGCGCATCGTCCGGAAGAGAAAATACTGGTGATCGTGCTGAGCGGGGAGCGGGGACTCGCGGGGGCCTTCAATTCCAATATTTTGCGCAAGGCTACCGAGTTTTTCCGGCTGCACAAAGGCAAGAGGACTTCGGTGATTCCAGTGGGCAAAAAAGGGCGCGATGCGCTGAAGAAAGCCGGCTTTCAGTTTCCCGCCGAATACGTAAATGTCCTGGCCAAAGTCAATTTCGGCTCCGCGCGCGATATCGCTTCGGTTGTCACCGAACTTTACTCAAAGGAAGAAGCTGACTCGGTGTATATCGTTTTCAGCGAATTCAAGACGGTAATGACACCAAACCTTGTCGTGGAAAAACTTTTGCCGGTGGAAGCAATGCGCGCCGAAGAAGAATCCGATGCGGAGAAGGCTTCCGCGATGGTGGACTACATCTGCGAGCAGCCGAAGGAGCAATTACTCGACAAGCTGCTGCCCCGTTATATTGAGACGCAGATTCTTCGCGCCATGCTGGAATCCTCAGCGGCCGAATACGCGGCGCGTATGACCGCCATGGAATCGGCTACGAAAAACGCAGGGGACGTCATCGAGGCGCTCACGCTGCACATGAATAAAGTGCGGCAAGCGGCCATCACCAAAGAAATCATTGAAATTGTCAGCGGAGCATCTTCCACCGCGTAGGAGAAGGCATGGCAGAGAAATACAAAGCCACTGGACATATCGTGCAGGTCATTGGGCCGGTGCTCGACATTCAATTTGAGTCGGGGCATTTGCCGTCGATTTACAACGCCGTACAGATCACGAGCGAAGGCTTCAACATTCCTGTGCCGATTGACGTCGTCGCTGAAGTGCAGCAGCACCTGGGCGAAGGCCGCGTGCGCGCGGTGGCTATGGAGCCGACGGAGGGCCTGGTTCGCGGAATGAAAGCGTATGACACGGGCGCGGGCATTACGGTGCCAGTGGGCCGTCCGACTCTTGGGCGCGTGATGAATGTGCTTGGCAAGCCTGTGGATCAGCTTGGGCCGCTGACTAGCCCACACAATTACCCCATTCACCGCCCCGCGCCGTTGCTTTCGGATCAGTCCACGACGCTCGAAATGTTCGAGACGGGCATTAAGGTCATTGACCTGATTCAGCCGTTCTTGAAGGGCGGAAAAATTGGATTGTTCGGTGGAGCGGGCGTCGGCAAAACGGTTCTGATTCAGGAATTGATCAACAACGTCGCGATGCAGCACGGCGGCGTTTCGGTCTTCGCGGGCGTTGGCGAGCGGACGCGTGAAGGAAACGACCTTTGGCTGGAATTCCAGGAAGCCGGCGTCGTCGTTCCCGGCAATTCGGAGAAATCGCGCGCAGCGCTTATTTACGGGCAGATGACGGAACCGCCCGGTGCGCGTTTGCGAGTTGGATTGACGGGTCTTACTGTTGCTGAATATTTTCGTGATGAGGAACATCTCGACGTCTTGCTCTTCATTGATAACATTTTCCGTTTCGTGCAGGCGGGGTCGGAAGTTTCGGCGCTGCTGGGCCGCATGCCTTCCGCCGTCGGCTATCAGCCGAACCTCAACACCGAAATTGGCGAATTGCAGGAGCGCATCACCTCCACGAAGTCAGGATCGATTACTTCGGTGCAGGCCATTTACGTTCCTGCCGACGACTACACGGACCCCGCGCCGGCCGCAACGTTTACGCACTTGGATGCGACCACTAACTTGAGCCGCCAGATCGTCGAACGCGGCATCTATCCGGCGGTTGATCCACTGGCCAGTTATTCGCGCATTCTCGATCCACGCATCGTGGGGGCCGAGCACTATGCCGTGGCGCGTGGCGTGAAGTCGATTCTCCAGCGCTACAAGGATTTGCAGGACATCATCGCGATTCTGGGCATCGAAGAGCTTTCCGATGAAGACAAGCGCACCGTGGCTCGCGCACGCAAGATCGAAAAGTTCCTTTCGCAGCCGATGTTCGTGGCCGCGCAGTTCACGGGACTCGAAGGCAAGTACGTGAAGATTGCGGACACCGTCCGCAGCTTCAAGGAGATCGTCGAGGGTAAGTATGACGACATTCCGGAGCAGGCGTTCTACATGGTGGGCACGATTGACGAAGCCATCGCGAAAGCGGAAAAAATGAAGGCGAACGCTTAAAAACGAACATGCTTCCAGACTCCATCGAGCTGATCATCGTCACACCTGAGCGGCAACTGCTGCGCGAAAGGGTAGTGGAAGCAGTGCTGCCCGGCGCGGCCGGCCAATTGGGCATTTTGCCGGGGCACGCGCCGCTGATGACGGAGCTCGGCATCGGCGAGCTGACGTACCGCGGTGCGAACGCAAACGACAGCGGAGTTCTGGCGATCATTCAGGGTTTCGCCGAGGTCTTAGGCGATCGCGTCACGGTGCTCGCGGAAACCGCCGAGCGTGCCGCGGAGATTGACCTCGCACGCGCCGAAGCCGCAAAAGCCCGCGCGGAACAGCACTTGGCAAGCGGAGATCCCAATATCGATTTTGATAAGATCAGCATCGCTCTTCAACGCTCCGTGATCCGCATCCAGGTTGCGCGCAAATATCGCGGCGCTCCTGTCGAAACCCGTTGATACTCTTTTGGAACGCAAACAGGTCGCGTTCTGCGACCTGGTCCCCTGTCTGGCATCTAATGGTGTTGGAGCAAAGATGGAAACTGTGACCATGTACACCACTCGCTGGTGCCCGGACTGCTGGCGAGCAAAATCATTCATGAAAGAGCGCGGCGTGGAATTCCGCGAAGTGAATATTGAACAGAACCCGTCGGCCGAGGAGATCGTCATCAAGGCCAACAACGGGAAGCGCAAAGTCCCTACGCTTGAAATTGGCGGACGCTATTTTGCGTGCAGCCCTTTCGACGCCGAACAGTTGGCGGAAGATCTTAATATTCCGCTCAATCCCTAATCAGACGGTGTTTTTGTTGTAAGGGCGCAGCACGTTGCGCCCTGATCCTGGCGAGAATTATTCCACCGCGACGCCGCGCACCCAAACACCAGCAAGCTGCAATCTCTCATCCAGCAGCACAATATCCGCATCGGCCCCGGTCCGCAGCGATCCCTTTTTGAATTCGATTCCAAGCAAGGTTGCGGGGTTCAGTGTCAGCATGCGCGCCGCAGAGGCGAGGGGAACGCCCAACGCAACGATGTTTCTCAGGGCGCGATCCAGCGTCAGCGTGCTCCCCGCCAGTTTTCCTTCTGCATTGCGGCATATCCCGCCGCTCACGGTCACTTCAAATGTTCCCAGCATGTATTTTCCGTCCGGCATCCCCGTCGCCGAGATGCCGTCGCTGATCAGGATGATGTGATCCGGACCCTTCGCTTGCAGGAGCATCTTCATCGCGGTTTCGTCTACGTGCACGCCGTCGGCAATCAGCTCCGCGCTTACTTCCGGCGAAGTAAGCACAGCGCCAATCACACCGCTGTCTCTGTGTGAAAACGGGCGCATGGCGTTGTAAACGTGGACCGCGTGCCGCACCCCGTGTGCGATCGCAGCACGAGCCTGCTCATACGTTGCGTCCGTATGGCCCATGGCGACCACCATGCCCGCCTTGCGGGCTGCGTCAATGCAGGGCATGGCTCCGAGGAGTTCGGGCGCAATCGTCAGGATTTGCGCGTTGCCTGCCGCGGCCTGCAAAAATTTGTCGAGAAGTTCCCCGGAAGGCAGTCTCAGGCATTCGGGCGGATGCACTCCTCGCCTCACCGGACTGATGAAGGGCCCCTCAAAATGAATTCCCAGCACTTCCGCGCGGGCGTCCGTCGTTTCGTGCTGTTGCGCAATGTAGCGCGCGATGCCTTCGACGCTGCGAATCGTGTCTTCCGGACTTGCCGTGACTGTGGTGGCAACAAAAGAGGTCGTGCCGTGGCGCGCCACCGTCTTTGATACCGCCGAGAGCGCTTCTTCCGTGCCCTCCATGACGTCGTGCCCGCCTGCTCCGTGGATGTGCACGTCCAGAAACCCTGGAATTGCGGTCTTATCCAGGGCAGAAATCTCTTCAGCGCCAGTGGGGAGATGCATTCCTTCCCTTAGTCCGAATTCCTCGATCACCCCATCGCGAATCAGGATGCCAGCATCGGGGATTTCGGCTGTGGGAGTCAGCGCGTGTCCAACATGTAGGAGAGTCGTCGTCATTGGCGAGGTTCCATCGTAGCGGAATCCTGCGCTGTTTCAAAAAACAAAACGGGCGGAGCCAAAGCCCTGCCCGTAGGAAAGTTCTGCCATCGCATAATCGCCGCACTGGGATGCGTTGTCGAAAAGAAAAGAGGGAGGGTTCTCTGGAACCCTCCCTCTTCTTGTGCTCTCAATGAGTGATAGCCAGGTCGATGAAATGGTTCCCGTTACTGTCCCGAGTTGGAGTTGGACGCGGCCGTCGAGCCGGCTGCCTTTGGAATGCTCAGGTAGCCCGTTGCGGTCGTTTTGGTCACTTTGTTGACCACCAGCTCGAGCGCCGTGCGCGTGCCGCCGGTGTAGAAGAAAATAGGCTCGTTCACGGAGCGGTTCTTCTTCTCGAAGTTCTGGTCGTCCGCCAGCACGTTAATGGTGTACTGGTTCTTCTTGGTGTTGGTGTCCTTCAGTTCGACCTGAATCGAACCGACCTTTTGTGTGCCGGCCTTGCGCGTCACAGTGAACTCAAAGTAGTCGCGCTGTCCCATGCGGCGAAGTTGGTCGATTTCATCGTGGTTGCGTGCGATGAGGGTGCCCATTTCGCTGCGCGCCATCTGGAGATTGTTCTTCTGCGCGTCCATATCAGACTTAACACCGTTGACGTCGCCGTTCAATTTGTTTACATCGTCGTTGTTCGCCTTCGTGGCGAGTTCGGCTTTTACCGAAGTTGCCAATCCGTTGACCTTCTGGTCCACGGCAGCGGTCGCGTTCTTGTCCTGCTTACGCGCGGCGAGCAACTCGCCCTGGGTCAGGTTGAGCTTATCGGTGACAACCTTAAGATCGCTTTGCAATTCACGGTTAACTTCATCTTCCTTCGCCAGGCGCTGGGCCAGTGCGTCGTTCGATTGCTTCAAAGAGGTTTGCGTGGATTGCTCGACGCTGTTCGCGTGATTCAGCGCGCTGTAGCCGACTCCCAAGCCAAGCAAGGAAACTCCAGCCAGCACCGCGACGGCGATGCCCACCCAGCGTGGGGTTCCTGTGGTGGTATGGTTCAAGGGTTCCTGAAACTCGCTCATAAACTTCATTCTCCTTTGGGGCATTGCCCCCTGCGATTAGGGAAAAGTGCACCCAATACGCCAAAAGGCCTTAAATTGGGGCCGTGCCTCTAAGTCGAGTGGTTCCATGCGTTTGTCAAGGATGGAGGCGGCTGGAGGGCATGGGCTTATACGTACTAGTACCAGTAAAGATTACTTGATTCATTGCCGTCCTGTAAATTTTGCGGAGGACCGGAGCAGGGCTCCAGGGAACAAGAGGTCGCTTAGCAAGAAAAACAAAATGGCGTGCACATGCACGCCGACTAACGCTAAGCTATTGGAAAATCTGGATTTACAGGAGTTTATTTAGGCCGCTCGCGGGGCGGGCTCTTCGTCGGAACCCTTAACCGGAGTAAAATAACGATCTAGCGTGCTCATGGCCGCGTCCAAAACCATGTGGCAATCGGAGCACGTGTCCAAGTGCCGTTTGATCTCGCTCGCCACAGGTGGCGACAATCTTCCCTCTAAGTACCAGCAAATCAAATGGATAGTGTCTCGACAGCTCATGACTGCGGTCCCCCGTTGACCCCGCACCAATGTTTCCGCCCACCTACTGCTACTGCACTTGATTCACCAAAGCATGCAATGGACGCAGAAATTATAACTGGCTGAAATTCAATGATTTGCAAGGCCATCAATGAGGCCTGGGGCAGACGGGCCAAAACACTTACGGGAAAGATTACGCATAGAATTCACCAAATGTCCTAAACCGTGTGCCGCCCCGGTGCCTAGCGCCTCGGGACGACGGTCATCTCCTGAAGGATGGCGATGCGTTTTTCGAGTGGAGGATGGGTGCTGAAGAGCGAGGATAATCCGCCGCCGCCAAACAGCGGCTTAACGATGCACAAAGCTGAGGTCGAGGGCGAAATCGCCGTGGTCGGGATTTGTTTATTGTACGCGCCCAGCTTTTGCAGAGCGCTGATTAAGCCATAGGGGTTTCCGACCATCTGCGCACCCGTTGCATCCGCCGAATATTCCCGTTGGCGCGAAAGTGCCAGCTGCAGCAGCATCGCAGCTATGGGACCAAGAATCATGAGCAAAATACCGAGAACCCCGCTCCCGCGTCCCCTCTCCTCATCGTCGCCCCCGCCAAACCACATACCCCAGCGCGCGATCCAAGTAATCGCTCCGGCGAGCGTCGCCGCTACGGAACTGATCAAAATGTCGTAGTTGCGGACGTGCGAAAGCTCATGGGCAATGACTCCCTCGAGTTCCTCATCATTCATCAATTCCAGCAGGCCCTGCGTCACGGCCACCGATGCGTGGTGCGGATTTCTTCCCGTGGCGAAGGCATTTGGCGCTTCCTGCGGCACGACGTACAGTCTCGGGACCGGAATATTTGCCTTGCCTGCTAGCCGCTCCATGACCGCGTATAGCCGCGGCAATTGCTCCCGAGTGACCGGCTGCGCTCCGCTCGACATCAGCGCAATCTTGTCAGAAAAGAAATACGCGAACGCATTCGTGCAGATGGCAATCCCAAGGGCAATGGTCATCCCGTTTCGCCCGCCGAAACGAGCACCGACGACCATCAAGAAGAACGTCAGCACGGTCAGAATAAATGTCGTTCGAAGAATTCTCATGATGTCCCTTTACAACTATGAACCTACAAATGGCCAAATTCCATCCGTAGGCTCCGGACCGGAGTGATAGAGAAGAGGTCCTTTTCAAAGCCTCCTCGCCACACCTTATTAGATTCTTGCTGCTGCCGCCGGTTGTTTCGCCTTGGAGCGCTCGAAACGCATGGTGTCTTTCTGGCCGTCGCGATCGACTTTGATGTGGTCGGCTGGCAACACCTTGCCTTCGAGAATTTGCATTGCCAGCGGATCCTGGATCAACCGCTGAATCGTTCTCCGCAGTGGCCGCGCTCCGTACGCTGGGTCGTAGCCTTCCCGCAGCAGCAAATCCGTCGCCGCCGGTGTGAGTTCCAGCGTGATTTGCCGCTCTGCCAGCAACTTCTCGACGTTTTTCAAGAGCAGCCCCACGATGCGGCTGAGCTGATCCTCGCCGAGCGGATTGAAAATTACAATCTCGTCGATGCGGTTGATGAACTCCGGCCGGAATGCCGCGCGCAACGCTTCCATCGCTTCTTTTCGCGCGTGTTCAGGGTCTTTGCTGGAAAGCTCGAAGATGGCCGCCGACCCCACGTTGCTGGTCATCACAAGCACCGTGTTGCGAAAGTCCACGGTGCGGCCTTTGCCATCGGTCAGTCGTCCGTCCTCGAGAATCTGTAGCAGGACGTTGAACACATCGGGGTGCGCCTTTTCGATTTCGTCGAACAAAATCACCGAGTAGGGATGCCGGCGCACTTGTTCGGTGAGTTGGCCGCCTTCGTCATAGCCGACGTAGCCCGGAGGAGCGCCAATCAGGCGCGAGACGCTGTGCTTCTCCATGTACTCGCTCATGTCAATGCGGATCATGAGCTTTTCGTCGTCGAAGAGAAATTCCGCAAGCGCTCGCGCGAGTTCGGTTTTTCCGACGCCCGTTGGCCCCAGGAAAATGAACGAGCCAATCGGCCGCTTGGCATCTGATAATCCGGCGCGGCTTCTGCGAACCGCATTAGCCACGCGTGCGAGAGCGTCCTCCTGCCCAACGACGCGCTGCCGCAGCCGCTCTTCCATGTGCACGAGCTTCTGCGCCTCGCCTTCCATCAGGCGACCTGCGGGGATGCCAGTCCACTTGCTCACAAGCTTCGCGATATCTTCCTCGTCGACTTCTTCCTTGAGCATCGGCGAATCTTTTTGCACCGAGGCAAAGCGCTCCTCGGCTTGCTTCAATTCCCGCTCCGCTGCGGCAATCTTGCCGTAACGGATTTCCGCCACCTTCGCCAGTTCTCCTGCGCGCTCAAACTTCTGTTCTTCCGTTTTAAGCTGGTCGATATTTTCTTTGAGCTTGCGGATTTTCATGATGGCGTCTTTCTCCGCTTGCCACCGAGCCTTCCGCGCGCTCGAGTCTTCCTTCAGCTTTGCCAGCTCTTGCTCGATCTGCTTGCGGCGTTCTTTCGAGTGCGCGTCGCTCTCTTTCAGCAACGACTGGCGCTCGATTTCCAGTTGCAGGATACGCCGCTCGATTTCGTCAATCTCGACCGGCAGAGAATCAATCTGCATGCGGAGGCTGGCCGCGGCTTCGTCGATCAGGTCAATCGCCTTGTCCGGCAGAAAACGGTCGGAAATGTAGCGGTGTGAGAGCGTGGCCGCAGCAAGAATCGCCGCGTCCTTGATGCGCACGCCGTGATGAACCTCGTAGCGTTCCTTCAAGCCACGCAGAATCGCGATCGTATCTTCCACGGTAGGCTCGCTGATGAGCACCGGCTGGAACCTCCGCTCCAGCGCGGGGTCCTTCTCGACGTATTTTTTGTATTCATTCAGCGTGGTCGCGCCAATCGCGCGCAGTTCGCCGCGCGCCAGCGCGGGCTTTAGGATGTTCGAGGCGTCCATCGATCCTTCCGCCGCGCCTGCTCCCACAAGTGTATGCAGTTCGTCGATGAACAGAATAATCTGGCCTTCCGCTTCGCCAATGTCCTTCAAGACCGCTTTCAGGCGCTCTTCAAATTCTCCACGGAATTTTGCGCCGGCAACCAGCGCGGCCAAATCGAGCGCTACGAGACGCTTGGTCTTTAGCACGTCCGGCACATCGCCGGAAACGATGCGCTGCGCCAAGCCTTCGACAATCGCAGTCTTTCCAACGCCTGGTTCGCCGATCAGCACCGGATTATTCTTCGTGCGCCGCGCCAGAATCTGCATCACGCGCCGAATCTCTTCATCGCGCCCAATTACCGGATCGAGCTTGCCGCGCCGCGCCAGATCGGTCAGGTCACGCGCGTATTTTTCCAGCGAAGCGTAGGTGGCTTCCGGATTCTGCGACGTCACGCGCTGCGTTCCGCGAACGCTCGTGAGCGCCTGCAAAATCGCTTCATGCGAAGCGCCCTGCCGCTTCAGCAACTGTCCAGCCGGATCGCGATCTTCGCCGGCAAGCGCCAGAAAAAGATGCTCCGTCGAAACGTACTCGTCCTTGAATCTGCCAGCTTCATCGAAAGCACGCTCTAAAACATTGTTCAGCGGCTTTCCCAAATGCTGCTGGGCAATGCCCTGTACCTTCGGCAGGCGCCCAATCTCGCGCTCAATCTCTTGCGTCAAGGCTTCGCTGCGAATTCCCAGCCGCGTCAACAGCGACGGCACCACGCCGTCGGTCTGCGACACCAGGGCCGCCAGCAAATGCACGGGCTCAATCTGTTGATTCTCGTGGTTTGCCGCCACATCGTTCCCTTGTTGCAGCGCTTCCTGCGCTTTCACCGTCATTTTGTCAAATCGCAACATGTGCTTCCTCGCTTCAAAACTTTCGCGTTTCCCGACAAAAAGGGGGCTGGCTTCCAAGCCAGCCCCTCAACACTATAACTCCGTTACGGGCTTACTTCGCCCCGGCAGCCGTGGCCACCGCGGGCGTCCCGACTTTCACGTTAATCTGCTCCGGCTCTGCTTCCTCGGCTTGCTTACTGCAAGAAACATAATATTATATTAGCGTCTAATTGTCAAGTATGCTTTACAGTCTCCGAATTTCAACTAAGTATTGTATTGTCAATAATATACGGATACTTCTGCTAGCTCCCCACCCTCCGTTGCGTTCGACTACCTGTGAGCCTCGGGAACCCTAGGCGGCGGAATGGTTTCTCTCGAATCTCACGCTAGAGATGCTGCTAAACTGCCCTTTTATGCGACTGGAAGACCTTGATTACCACCTGCCTGATAGCCAAATCGCCCAGCGGCCCTTGGATCGCCGGGACGCCTCGCGTCTTCTTGCGCTCACGCGAGCCGATGGCGCAGTACAGGACCGCCAGTTTGCAGACTTTCCCGACCTTCTCCGTGGCGACGAACTAATTGTCGTCAACAATACGAAGGTCATCCCGGCCCGCCTGTTTGGCCGTCGCGCCGGAGTCCACTCCCAGCCTCCTTCGCGCGCCACGCGCCAGGAGCATCTCAATGGCAGAGTGGAAGTGTTCCTCACTCGCCAGATCGGTCCGCAGACCTGGGAGGCGCTGGTCCGCCCCGGCCGCAAGATGCAAACCGGCGAACGCGTCCTGTTTGGAGAAGGGGAACTCGAAGCGGAGGTCATTTCACGCGGCGAACTGGGCTTGCGCACACTGCGCTTTGTTTCACGTGACACGCACGGCGTCCCGGAGCACCTTGAACGCCTTGGGCACGTCCCGTTGCCGCCCTACATTCGTCGCACCGACGAGGTTTCCGACCGCGAACGTTACCAGACGGTTTTTGCCAAGAGACCCGGCGCCATCGCGGCACCAACAGCAGGCCTGCACTTCACGCCGGAAATTTTGCAAAGGATACGAGCGCGCGGCGTCGAGATTTGCGAGGTGACACTGGAAGTCGGGCTAGGAACTTTTCAACCGGTTCACGGCGAAACGCTGGAAGGCCACGCCATGCATTCCGAAGCCTACGAAATCACCGAAGAAACAACACGCCGCATTATGCAAACGCGCGCCGCGAGGCGCCCGATCCTTGCCATTGGTACGACGGTTGTCCGTGCGCTGGAAGCAGCCGCGCTGCGCGCCGCAGAATCCGGATCAGCCGATCCATTACTTCCCGGCAAAGCCGATGCGCGGCTGTTTATCTATCCGGGGTTTCATTTCCGGGTCGTGGACGCACTGCTGACGAATTTCCATCTTCCGCGTTCGACGCTGCTCGCACTGGTATGCGCATTTGTGGGCCGTGAAAAAGTGCTCTCCGCATACAATCACGCTGTCCAAGCGGGCTATCGTTTTTACAGCTATGGAGACTGCATGCTGATTCATTAGCGTCGAGCGGAGTTATGCGAAAGTGGAAAAAATCTCTTGAAGCCGGACGCAAGCCGGCACATCGCATCGCCGGCGGCCGAAACCGGTTCCTGCCATTTCAAAACTTGTCCTGCGAATATGACGAGGAGAGAGGCCATCGTTCCATGCAGCCTCCCTCTCGTCCATCGGATAGGAGTCACGAAAACTCCTCGCTTATTCGCTGAAAACAAAAACGCGAGTCTGGCCCGAAAAACGAACTTCTTTCACCTGGCCATTCTCGCCGATCAGAACGGAGTCATACGCGGATTTTGCGCTGCGATCTTCCCAGCGGCCTTCGGATTCCGCCAGGACCTGGTTTCCCTTTTGTACTGTGGCCTTGTTTCCATCAATCAACAGGCGATATTCACCTGCGCGCAGGTCGGCCTTGCCGATCTTTGCGGCTTGCGTGATGTTGATGGTTTTGCTGATGGGTTTTGCGAGGAGTGGCACTGTGCACGCCAGCGCCGCCACTAGAGCCATGCTACGGACAATCGAATTGAATTTCATGCGTGTCAACTTCCTTTCCGTCAGGATTGAGTCAGCCGTACTTCCAGCTGCCGGCGCAAGCGGAAACAGAGTTGACACGGATGCTCGGGGCGAGTAGTCTCACCCGCAAGACACCTCGTTCTTCCTGGACTAACGGCCGGAAAGACTGCGTGTCATCGCCCCGCGGCTGCCACCGCGGGGTTTTTCTTGAACCCCTCTGGCTTACCTGCGCAGCTCCATCGGCTGCATTTGTATAGACGAGTCGGCTCACTCGAATGTTTCGTCGGTCATCAGAAATTCTTCTGGAATCTCGCGAATTATTTGCTTGGTTTGCCATGGACACTTTTTTTCATGCCGTTTGGTTGCCTGTATTTCTCAAATTTTGCTAAATATTCTCAATTTCCTGCAAAACCTTCTGGCCCCTATAACGTTATTCCGGCGCACTTTTCGTGATCCAAAGGTGCATCGCTTCCCAGCTTCATCTATACTCAATGGAATTTTGCGGACAGGCTGAATGCGGATACTTGTTCTCAGTGATCTTCATGCCAACGCAACGGCGTTCGCTGCTGCACTAGACTGCGCAGCGGGGCGGTGGGACGTTTCCGTGTGCCTCGGCGACGTTGTCGGCTACGGGCCCGATCCGCACGAGGTCGTTGCCCTGCTTCGCGAACTTGGCACGGAAACCATCCGCGGCAATCACGACAAGGCTGTCGCGGGACTCATGGATACGAGCGATTTCAATCCCGTTGCGAAAGCTGCCGTGGACTGGACCCGCTCTCAATTGAACGCCGATGATCTTGCGTGGCTTTCCGCTCTCCCTCCGGGCCCTCTCGCGACAGACGGAATCGTCTTGGTACACGGCGCGTTTCAAGATGAAGATGAATATGTATTCACGCCCGCGCAAGCTCTGGACGGGCTTCTTGATTCCTCCGCCGAAGTCACGTTCTTCGGCCATACGCACCATCAAGGCGGGTTCTCTTATGAGGATGCTAATCTCGAAGTACTCCAGATTCGTCCGCGTCCCTCGGAGCCTTTTGCCGCGCTGCGCATCGAACAGCCCCGCCGTTACCTGCTGAATCCGGGTTCCATCGGCCAACCCCGCGACGGTGACCCGCGCGCCGGCTTCGCGATCGCTGATCTCGAGCATCAAACCGTGGAATTCTGGCGCGTTCCTTACGACATCTCTGCCGTCCAGGATCGCATGCGCGCCGCCCACCTACCCGAACCACTTGTGCAGCGGCTCATCGTTGGCCGGTAAAGAAGGGCCGATGAGCACGCTCTCTCATTTCTTAGGCGGTCTTGACGCTTGCCAGCATTCAGGCCAGCATCTTTCTTTGCGTGCATTTCATGCCTGAGACATTGCACATCGAAACGATCGATCAGCCGCAGCCAAAGCCTGGCCGTTCCTGGATCGTGTGGATGGGCGCCGCCACCATCGCAATTGCTCTGGTCATTCTAATGTGGCCGGGCGCGGAGCGGCATCCCGCGACCACCACGCGCGAAGCACATCTTCCGTTCGGCGCTCCGGAACGGGCCTACGCTCCGAAACTTCAAATCGAAAACCTGGCGCTCAGCCGCGCCGAAAATTTCCTGAATCAGGAAGTCACCACGCTATCGGGCCGCCTGACGAATGGCGGCGACGAGCCGCTCGCCAACGTGGAAGTGAACATAGAATTTTCCGATCAGTTTGGCCAAAACGTTTTGCGGGAGTCGCGTTTGTTGTTTCTGCAACCCGCGCCGCCGCTGGCCCCCGGTGAAGGGCGCAATTTCGAAGTGTCCTTCGAGCACATCCCATACACCTGGAACGTGCAGCAGCCCAGGGTCGCGGTGTCCGGCATTCTGTTTACTTCTAATAAATAGATGCTCCATTGCCATACTAATCATCTATAATTCCCTGCGTGGACCTCTCCGCCGAACTCCAGGCTTGTCTCAAGGAATTCACAGCCGACGGTGCCATCGAGATCCGAGAGAACGGCGGCCGCCTCGCCCCGTTCTCCGGGCTTTCGTGGGAAGTTCGCGGCGCCGCGGAGAAGCCGCTGCTGCACCTGTGGTCCGAAAATTACAATGTGACGCGCCGCGTTTTGGCCATTACCGATCACTCCGATGACCGGCTCGCTCTCGCGGTCGAGCGCTTCGGCCGCTCCAAGCCCGACCGTCTCGAATTCATTCGCCTGGAATTTGAGCGCGCTTCCCGCGAACTCTCGCGCCAGGCGTTTTGCGATTTTCTCGGCCATCTGCTTGCCGAGCGTTTCCCCGATGAATCCGTGGAATCTCTCACGGTCTCTTCCGATCTGGAACACTCCATCTCGGGCAATTACGTTCGCGGCCTTCTCCGCCGCGGCTCTTCGTATATTGCGGTCCTGGCCGTGCCCGACGGCGAGTCCGCCGACACCGCGGAAAACAGCCTCACGTTTGCGCTGCTTTGGTTGGAGCGTACGCGCCATTCCAGCAAGCGTGGCACGGTTTCCGCTATCAGGCTCATACTGCCAAAGGGCGGATTGCGCCATGTCGCGCCTCGAGCCGCAGCTCTCAATCCCGAATTATCCATCGAATTTTACGAACGCGATCCAGTCCGCGAAACGCTGGAAAGAGTGGACCCGCGCCACGCAGGCAACCTCGATTCCTGGCTCGTTCCCCACCGGGAAACGCAAGCGCTCCTGGATCTTTCGCGCGCGTCACTCGATCCTGTCGTTGCGCTCTCGCCCCGTGCCATCGCAGTGCATCCGAACGTGCAATCGCGCGAGGTTTTGCTGCGTTTTCGAGGCTTGTTGTTTGCACGCTGGGACAATGGACGCGTTTTCTTCGGCAACCCGGATCCTCGCGAAGAACTCACCCTGTCCTCGATGCCCGCCTTCAAGGAACTCATCCAACAGCTCGAACTCTATCGTCATCCTCTCGCGACCGATACGCGCAACCCGCTCTATCGCGCCCAAGCAGAGCGCTGGCTTGAAGCTCTTGTCCGCGAAGATGTCTCCCGCGTCGATGCTGTCCTGGACCAGCGTTTTGTATACTCGCAAGTCTTTGCACGTGCCGGCGGTGAGCACGGCATTCTCGATCTACTCACTGTAACTCGCTCAAAACGCCTCGCCATTCTCGAGCTAAAAGCTAGTGAATATCTTCATCTTCCTCTTCAAGCCGCGGAATATTGGCTGCGCATCCGCCGCCATCTGGAGCAGCGCGATTTTGCCCGTTACGGATATTTCCCAGGCATCGAGCTACAAACCGCGCCACCACTCGTCTATCTCGTAGCGCCGGCGCTACACTTCCATCCCGTCACCGACACGCTTCTCCGGTTTCTGCCGCCTGAAATGGAAGTCACGCGCGTAGGACTCTCGGAAAGTTGGCGTCGCGGCCTGCGCGTCGTCATGCGCCAATAAAGAACAATCCCGCGAGCCGCTCGCCCAGCCTCCAACCCTATTCCCGGTTTTTCACCATATTTTGTTACTCGCGAAATAATCTGTTCCTGCCCGCCTCGCCAAAGTAGAATTATCCCTGCCAGCCGTAAGGGGTGAACAGAGTGGATTTTTCCGCGACCATCCGGCATTCGCCGCAGGCTTCTCTCATCGAACTTCGCGGACGTCTGACCTTTTTCGAAGTCGGCGTTCTCCGCGAAAACATTTCCCGCCTTCTCGCTGAAGGCCGCAAAAATCTCGTCCTCAATTTGAGCGGTTTGCAGTACCTGGACAGTTCCGGGATCGGTGAACTCGCGCGCATTTACGTCAGCGTTCTAAAAAGCGGCGGCGAAATGAGAGTGGTTGGATTGTCGCGCAATGTCCAGCAGGTTTTGAAAGTTACGCATCTCTACGAAGTGTTCCCGGAATTTCCTGACGAAGAAGCCGCGCTACAAAGTTTCCACCCGGCGCGGGCGGGCAAGCCAACGGGCACAACCTGAAGCAATTCCGAGGAACAATTCGTAGGGGCGGGGCATGCCCCCGCGCTTGTATGCGATGCCACCGCGGATTGTTTCCGGCGCAGAACGCGACAGTGAAAAAAGCTCCCTAAAAGGAGAGAAGCAGCCAAGGTGTGTACCTTGGCTGCTTCCCGGGGTGTGTCCTCGAAGTGGTTAGTTATTAATTTAGATGCATGGCAGCGAAAAAGGTTTCGATCTCTTCAAATATTTCTTCTTGGCTGCTTTTTCGCCGAAAACGCTTAATAAAACAGGTACTTACGCCACCGTTCGTCGCGGTGTCCGATGAGCCGCATCAACTGCCGGGAGGTATGCAAAGTGAACGGCCTCGGTCGCCGTGCCAGTTTGAACCCGGCCTCTTCCGGAGTCCGGTCGCCTTTGCTGTTATTGCAACGGTAGCAACACGCCACCAAATTCTCCCACGAAGACCGCCCGCCGCGCGATCTTGGCACCACGTGATCCAGCGTCAGTTCCGAACTGGGGAAGACCCGTCCACAGAACTGGCAGGTATTCCGGTCACGCAGCAAAATATTTTTCCGCGATAAAGCCCGGCTCTGCTGCGGAATATGCCGGTACGCCAGCAAACGAATTACCGACGGCACTCGATGCGCATGCGCCGCGGAGTGCACTTCCGAGCTGTGCATTTCCTCCGCCTGCGCCACGCCCTTCAACAGCAGCACCATCGCGCGCCGCACCGCCGTCACATTGATCGGCTCATACGTAGCGTTGAGCACTAGCACCGGCTCCTGCATCAACGAGGCACGCCTCGGTAAATTTGGGTTGTGGGATCTACTGCCTTCGGGACTCTCAGCGCCGGGCGCAGCGCCTCCGCCTACTTCAGGGGCAGGCCGCCCCCGGAAATCTCCCGACTTGGGCCGGTTTGCGCTCATCGCGCGACCTTACCATGCGAACCGTACTACCTTAGGTTACCACGGACCGGAGCCGGCAGTGGGTTTCTTGCTGCGCGCGCCACGGTTAGTCCTAGTACCGACTTGGCTCCCGACTCCAGTAGCGCCCTTGCGCATTCATTCAGCGTCGCTCCAGTAGTCATTACATCATCTACCAGTAAGACGCGATGATTGTCAACTTGGCTGCCTGGACGTGTGGCAAAAGCGCCACGAACCGACTCCCAGCGCTCCTCAAGACTGAGAATCTGCTTGTCCGGCCGTGGGCGCGTCCTCATCAACAGCACCGCCTTATGCGGCAAACTTAGCTTTCGCGCCAACGGCTTGGAAATAAGCCTCGCCTGGTTATACCCTCGCTCCCGCTCTCGGTCCCGATGCAGCGGCACGGGCACAACCACATCCGCTGCCAGAATCGCGCCCTCCCGCCGCACCAACTCCGCCAGCCGTTCCGCGAACCACGCCCCCAGAGGCTCGAGCTGCTCCCACTTCAACAGGAGAATCGAGCGCACCAGCGCCCCGTCGTAGATGCCATAACTTCGCGCCCGCTCAAACGCGTAAGTCCTCTCCTGGCACGCGCGGCACACCAGTTGCTCTTCCTCGTTCTCCGACAAGGCGGGAAGCGGCTGCCCGCAAATCTCGCACTTTCTATCAGGAACCGTCGCGAAGGAATCTAGGCACTCTTCGCAAATAGGAACCCGGCTGGCCCCCGTAAGCAGCTGATCGCATATCCGGCATCCCGCCGGAAAAAACACGCTGACCACCGCGTCGCCAGCTTCCGCTAGCCATCTGCGCACACCCCTCCGCACACGTCCTGCGGCCGCCATGGAGCAGCTTTCTCCCATGCGCAGAAGCAATCTACTCTTCCTCTTTGGATAAGGAAAGAGGGAATGTACGCTAAGGTAATTTCAGGAGGAAGTGAGCCGAAAAAGCGTAAGGCCAGCCCTGTGAGGCTGGCCGCTTTTCCGGCTCATCTCTGTCGCGCTACCCTACAACAGTCCCTGCTCCATCTTCTCCTGGCAGGTGATGCAGTGCTTGGCCCAGGGTACCGCTTCGAGCCGCTTCTGCTGCATCTCATCCTGGCAGTTCGCGCACACGCCGTAGTCGTCCGTGTTGATGCGCTTCAGCGCCGCATCAATCATGTTCAGGATTGTGCGGTCCGTGTTGGTCATGCCAAAGAGAAACTCCTTGGTATAGGAGTTTGCCGCTTTGTCCGCGAGGTCCACCGTCGGATCTTCATCCGCGGTTCGCCCCTCTTCCTGCGTGCGCGCGATGGTCTTCATCAACTCTTCGCGCCGTATCTGCAGCTTCTTCTTGTAGTAGTCGAGCCTTTTCTTGTCCATGGAAGTCCCGCCCCTCTGTCTGCTTTCGGGGCCATCTAAAAACTCCGTAGTGTAGACCTGACCTCTCTGAGAGTCAATACATGAGAGACCTGAGGGTTCTTAGATGCTGGAAGGGCGGATCGGTTGCAAGTCCCGCCTCAGCCCACGGAACTACTCACGGAACTACTCATGGAACTACCGGCAGAATCAGTGAGGAAGGATGAGCCTTGTCGTGATAAATCACGTTGGTAGCTTTGATCATCCGCGAGCCGCGCGACTGAATTTCTCCCGTGTTCAGGTTGCGGTCGAATCGCGGGAAATTGCTGCTGGAAACTTCCAGCCGCAGCTTGTGTCCCACCAAAAATACGTTGCTGGTCGCCCACAAATCCACGGTCACGTGATACGTCTCTCCAGGGTTTGCCAGCTCCGGCTTCTCCTGCGAATTCCGGTAACGCATCCGCAAGATCCCGCTCGTCAGATTTTGCGCAAATCCATTTGGCCAGACGTCCACAAGCATCCCCGTGAAATCAGTGTCCACCGCCGAACTGCTCACGTACAAATCCAGCGTCACCGGCCCGGTCACTTCAAAATCCTTCCCAAACGCAGGCGTCGTAAATGCTAGTACATCACTCCGCGATTCCGCTGGACGCTGGTCTTGAGGCCCATTTCCCGGAGGGGGTGCGTTCCCACAGCAGAGCGACCCGCCAATAGTAGGTGCCGCATCCGCCGGGTCGTAAACAAACTGTTCAGCTTTTTCTTCCGCGGGCGTCGCGGTGCTCAACGTCCCATTTCCACCAAGGCCATTCGCCAAGCCTGCGGAATGAAGGTAATACTTCGTGCTCTTTGCCCGTGCCAAAGGCCAGTCGTCCTCGTCGCGCCACTCATTTTTCCCCATCACAAAAATCTTCACAGGCTTTTCGTGCTCCACCCCATTCGCCTGCCCTTTGAAAATCCAGTCGTACCAACGCAACGTAATCTCGTCCTGATCAATCGGCAGCTTCTCTCCGAAATCCACCGCGCCGACCCGTCGGTTGCTCGACCCTCCGGCGTGCCCGCCCACATAAACCATCAGCCTCTGCCCATGTTTCGCCGCCTCAGTCCCACCCTCCGTTTTCAATCGCGAATAATTCCTCAACGATCCGCCAAGAAAAATGTCGTACCAGGCCGCAAAACTCAGCACCGGCACCTGGATATTCGCGTAGTGATCCTCAATGGACCACTGCTTCCAATAAGCGTCGTAATCCGGATGCGCCAGCCAGTCGGTAAAATACGGCGCAATCCCCGTCGCCGAAGGCGATTCAATCACCGGAAAATCCCGCAGCGGCAAAATCTTCGTCCAGCCCAGTGCGTCGCTCTCCTCCACGCGCCGCCGCATCGTGTTCTCCGCCAATCCCGTCGACCATGATTCATTGAACCACTGCTCAAACGCCCCGCCCTGGTAAGTCCATCCATCGTGATAATTCGAAGCCGTCACAGTCGGCGCAATCCCCGCCAGATGCGGTGGCTTGGCAATCGCCGCCAAAAACTGTGTCGCGCCCACATACGACCCGCCAAACATCCCCACTTTCCCATTCGAATAAGGCAGCGCCGCCGCCCATTCCACTGTGTCGTAACCGTCCGCCGATTCATTCTTGAACGTGTACCATTCGCCTTCCGATTCAAACCGCCCGCGCACGTCCTGCTCTACCACCACGTATCCACGCGCCGCACCCTTCATCCCAAACGAAGACTCATGCGTCTTGTCATAAGGCGTCCGCACCAGCAAAACAGGAAATTTTCCATCCGCCTTGGGCCGGTAAATATCCGCCCGCAAAGTCACCCCATCGCGCATCTTCGCCGCAACGTTCCGCTCGACAATCACCTCATAATTTTCCGCCGCCATAACCCGTGGCGTTCTCAAAGACGTTGCAAGCAGCACGATCCAGACGATGAACAAGCCTCGCCGGCCCGCTATCGTCGCGAGTCCGTGCCCACTCGTCCGCAGTCTCCGCATGATCGCCTCCATCGCCGCCCACTTGCGCAGTCGCCGCGAAATGTGCAGCCTAGGCCCACCCTATAACTCTGTCAAGCAGCCCGCGTCCCTCATTTGTAGGGGCACAGCATGCTGTGCCCCCATCTCGGCAACCAACCCGAACTTTCGGCCACGATCGGACGCTAAGCCTTCTTCTTCTGTTCTTCCCTACCAAACAAAAAATATCCAGCCACTCCAACCGCCGTGAGCATCAGAGTTATTCCCAGAACCCAATACACATGCGCGGTCAAAAATGGCAGCATCTTCCGTCCGTACCGGCTAGCCAGATATCCGAGAATGGAGTAACGCGCGATTCTTCCCATCGTCATCGCCAGCAGGAATTTTTTCCAGGAATACTGCATCGCTCCTGCGGCCAGCACAAACGGCACCAGCGGAATCGGCGGCGGCAGCATCGCTGGAATCGCGATCGCTGCAAAGCCCCATCGCCCGAATATCTTGAAAACTTCTTTTCGCCTTCTTGCTGAAAGCCTCTTTTCGAGCGCCTTCTCCCCGCCTTTTCGCCCAAGCCGGTACGTAACATAGCTACCCAACACCGACCCAACCGTGGCCATCACCGCGTAGTAGGGCCACAACTCCCCGTCGCGTGACGCCAGCACAATCGTCAGCACATCCATGCTTCCGGGCACGGGAATCACGGAGCTGTCGAGAAGTCCAAGGGGAATAAATCCTATCGCGCCAAGGTGAAAAATCCAGCGCCGCACGCTGCGCGCAACAGTGGGTGCCACGGCAGCGATAAGCTGGAAACTGTGCATTCTCGTGGGAAATCAGCGCTCATTCTCGCACGCGCTGGTCGAGAATTTATGAACTCTTTTCCGATGGAGCGCGAAAGAGGACGCTACCGATGCCTGGAAAACCAGCACCCCTGGACACATTGACGATTCAGGATGTGACCAGCATCCCAACCGCTGCCGCGGTCATGAATGCGAACGTAATCCATCCTAAATATTTTAGTACCGGCGAGTTGACGTGCTCTCCCATCACTTTGCGGTTGCTCGTCAATAGAATCACCAGCAAAATCAGCGGCGGTGCCAGCAGCCCATTAATCACCGCCGACCAGAACAACATTTTCACGGCATTTAGTCCGATATAGTTCAGCGTCAGGCCCAGCGCCATCGCCACCGTCATCACGGCATAAAACGCCCGCGCCTTTTTCGGCCGGTCATTCATCGAGCCTTCCCACTTCGCCGCCTCCGCCACCGCGTACGCTGACGATCCTACCAGCACCGGCACCCCCAGCATCCCGGTCCCGATCAACCCCAGCGTAAAAAGCAGATACGCGCCATTCCCCGCCAGAGGACGCAGCGCTTCCGCCGCCTCTCGCGCCGTTGTAATGTTTGTCTGTCCATGCGCGTGCAAAGTCGCGCCCGTCGTCAAAATAATGAAGTACATAATAAAGTTCGAAAAAAACATTCCGGCCACTGTATCCGTCCGCGCATCCTTCAATTCCTTCGCGGTCGCACCCTGCCGCTGCACGAGCGTCGTTCGTCCCTTGGCACGCTCTTCTTCTACCTCTTCCGCCGCCTGCCAGAAAAAGAGATAAGGCGAAATCGTCGTCCCCAGAATTCCCACAAGCACAGCCAGGAAACCTCGTGACCATTCCAGATGCGGCACCAAAGTCACTGCCAGCGCCGCTTTCCAATCTACGTGCGCATAAAACGACGCGAGAAAATACGCGAACAACACCAGCGTCAGCCACTTGAAAATCCGCGCGATTAATTTGTAGGAAGTCCAAAACAAAAGCGCAAGGATCAGCAGCACATAAAAGGGAATCCAGAAAGCGGGGCGTATTCCTGTGACGAGCTGCGTCGCCTCCGCCATCCCGCCCAGATCCGCACCAATATTGATCACGTTCGCAACCACCAGGATCGAGCAAGCCCCCCACAGAACCCAGCGCGGATAATTGTCGCGCACCGCAGCAGCCAGCCCGCTTCCCGTGACCATTCCCAGGCGTGCGCACATCAGCTGCACCGCGGACATCAGCGGAAACGTTAGCAGCGCGATCCAAAGCGTCGCATATCCGTAAGCGGCCCCAGCCACCGAATAAGTTGAAATTCCGGATGGATCATCGTCCGCCGCACCAGTGATTAGCCCCGGCCCTAAAGCCGCAAGTAGTTTCCGTACCGGCCCTGGTTTCATAAGGCTCTCGCCATCGTTGAGGCTTTTCGTTTTATCGGGCTTCTCATGAAACCTTCTTGGTTCCGTCAGCATCATATTCAACGGGTGCAAGTTCGCTTGCGCGAGTTTGTGGATCGCAGGCTCGCTCCGTAGCACCTTCAATCTACTCCTCTACGTTCGCCATCGAAAAGCTCATCCTCAGAGTTGAGAAAATGTGTTCGCCTAGCTCCGCGTGCGAAGTTTTATTTTCCTACTTGTCAATTTTATATAAATCTTCTTTCGCATCTCCATCAACTTTCAAAACGTTTAGCAAAACATATTTTGTAAATATTTTGTGACACTTCATTGAATTTCATAAATAAATCGCTCAGTTATATGGGTATCTGTAGAATCTCAATCGTCCTCAACGCGAATTGCTTCACATGAATCCGCATAAGTTTAAGAAAACAGAAGTCTAAATAAATGCTTCGCAAGAATATCCGAGTTTGGAAAGCTACTTGCACTTCAGACAGAGCGTCAGAGTTGCAAACGATTCTTCCGGCCGTTCGGCAGATAATCGCAGTATTGCAATCTCGGCTGGGCAACTCAAAGTAGTGCCCAATATTGGTCATCGGGGGATTTAATGACTTCACGTGGCAGCGTGAAAAGATTTGCCGTATTGTTTTCCATCGCTTTGCTGTTCTTTTTCTCTCCTTCACTTTCCGCTCAAATCACTTCCGAGAAGGGCGCGATCCGTATCGCGGTCGCGGACCCTCAAGGCGCCAGCGTTGGCGCAGCCAAAGTCTCTATATCCTCTAAAACCGGCGTTGCGCTGACCAAGACGAGCGCGGCGGATGGCAGCGTGGTTTTTCCCTTACTCGATCCAGGCAACTACGAGGTAACCGTCGAGAGCCCCAATTTCCGGCGCGCGGTCCTGCATGACGTCGCCGTCCATGTCACGGAAGTCACCACCCTAAACGTTGCACTCGAGCTGGGAGAGGTTTCCGCGGAGGTCGTTGTTTCCGCCGATGCCGTTCAAGCCGTCAACACCAGCAACGCCACGCTCGGCAATGTCCTCACCCAAAACGTCTTACAGGATCTTCCCCTATCCACGCGCAATTTCACCTTTTTGTTGGCTCTGAATGCGGGCACTTCTCAAACTCTGCCGGACGCCACGCAAGCCGGCCGCGGCGAGGCCGTTATTAACGTAGCCGGTCAGCGCGGCACGGCAAACAACCTGGTCATCAATGGCACGGACTCGAATGAGCTGCTGAGCAACAATTTCAGCATTGTGCCGGTTCCGTCACCCGACAGCCTCGAAGAATTCCGCGTCCAGACGAGTCTCTACGATGCCTCCCAGGGAAAAACCTCCGGCGGAAACGTCGACGTTCTCACCCGCGGCGGCACTTCCGCTTATCACGGCGAAGCCTACGAGTTCTTTCGCAATGACGACTTGAACTCGAATCTCTACTTCTTTAACGCCACCGGCACTCCCCGCCCCGAGTTGAAGCAAAATCAGTTTGGCGGAAATTTCGGCGGTCCGATCCCCGCGGTCGTCTCTCCGCTCAAGAACACTTTTTTCTTCCTTTCCTATGAAGGAACTCGCCAAATTAATGGAGTCGCCGGCGCCGCGCAAGCCGATTTCCCCGTGCTGCCCGCGCAACGCACCGCTGCCAACATCGAATCCGCATTCGGACTGAACTCGATTGATCCCACAGCGTTGGCACTTCTAAACGCCCCCGGGAAATTCGGCGGATTTCTGATTCCTTCCGGCACCGGAGTTCCGGGCACTTTTGGAGAAGCCACGTTCTCAGAGCCCCTCATCTATAACGAGGATCAGTTCAACCTCAACATAGACCGCCTTATCGGAACCAAGAACAAAATCTCCGAGCGCTTCTTCTTTTCCAATTCGAATACGCTCAATCCTCTGGGTGGCGAGGATGCTCAAGCCGCAAATAACAATAGCTTCGGCAGTGGCAACGTCGAGCCCGTCACGAACCGTTTGGCGACCATCGCCTGGACGTCCACGATCTCGCCGAACCTCATCAATGAGGCTCGCCTCGGCTACAATCGCATTACTTTCTCGAATATGGCTTCTCCCACGGCCTCTTTGGCCTCGGTTGGCATGACCAGGTTCAACTCTGCTACCAATCCTGATATTCCCGTGTTGGCGACCTTTGACATCAACCCGGAATTCGGCGGCGCCTCCACTAATTTCGACCAGCAGGATATCGACAATACCTTTAACGCCGCGGACACCCTCGCATGGACTCACGGCAAGCACACCGTTCGCGTCGGTGTCGAATATCGCCGCTACCAGATCAATCTCTTCAATAATTTTGCGGAGAACGGATTTCTCCTGTTTGACAGCTTCAATGATTTCCTCCAAGGTAATCTCCAGAATGGCGAAACGTTCGTGGGTACCGGAATTACCAACCGCGACTTCCGCGGCAACGATATTGGCGCTTACGCTCAGGACGACTGGAAAATCACCAAGCGTCTCACCCTCAACCTCGGCATTCGCTACGACTATCTGGGCCCCCTCACAGACACGCAGGACCGCTTGGGCAACTTCGATCCCACCCGGCTCGACATTCCCACTCGCGAGAACGCGGGCGAGGGTCTCCTGAACGGGTTTATCCTGCCGGCAGGCGCAAGCTTCGGCGCCATTCAGGGAACTTCCGGAGTAACTCCCTCTACACTATTGAGCAACAGCCCGCATAACTTTGCTCCGCGCATCGGCCTGGCTTGGGATCCCAAGGGCGACGGCAAGACCTCCGTCCGCGCCGGCTATGGCATCTACTACATTCGCACCTCGGGGCAAACCCTGCTTCAACTCATTACCAGCGAGCCATTTTTCCAGCTGTCAGCCCTCCAGTTTGGACCGGGTAACCCCGGCGTCTCCCTCGCTAACCCGTTCCCCAATCTGCCGACGGCTAACCAATTCCCAATCTTTTCAACACCGCCGACGTTCACCGGTATCAACACCGCGACAGATTCTGCTCCGACGTTCAGCAGTGGCCTTTTGGCCCTCAACCCGTTCGATCGCAACCTTGTCACGCCTTACGTTGGCAACTGGAACCTCACCATCCAGCGCGAACTCCCGATGCATTTCTTTATCGAGGTCGGCTACATCGGTTCCGAGGGCGTTCATCTCTTGGACAGCCTGCAAAGGAATCAGGCCCTATTGGCGAACGCTGCTAACCCCATCACTGTCGGCGGCCAGAACGGCGTGCCCCAATCAATTATCACCACCAACTCGGTCAACAATGTGGAAGCCCGCGCAGGCGTCCTGGGATTCGACGCTGGCGGCGGTCTCAACGAAGTCACCGACCTGGGTCACTCCAGCTACAACGCCTTCATCTTCACGGTTAATCACCGCACAGGAAACCTTTTCCTCCAGGCTTCCTACACCTTCTCCAAGACCATGGACAATGAATCCGGCGGCGGCGACCAGGATCTTGGGGCGGCAGACGCCAACCAGCTTGACATCCGCAACCAACGCGCCGTCTCTGACTTCAACGTTCCTCAGCGTATCGTCGCGACCTATGAATACAAAATCCCCGGCTTCAAATCCGGAGCTCTCGGCCGTGCGCTCGGCGGCTGGTCCATCGGCGGCCTCACTACTTTTCAATCCGGCCTGCCAAGTTCGATCACTTGCCCGACTTGTGCTGCCACTCTTTTCGGAGTGCTGGCAGGCAACACCTATCCGAATCTTGCAGGCAGTCTGAACAACCTCGTGTTGAGCGGCCGCCCTGAGAACTTCACGGGCACGAGTATATTTAATTCCAGCGTCCTCGCCGCAACCCAATCCCTGGCCCCCGGTTCAACCGTTTCAGGGCTCAATATCTTCGGCGGCCCGGGCAATCAATCCTTCACAATCGGCCAATCCGGTGGTGCGCTCTTCGGTGATCTCGGCAGGAACATTTACCGTGGGCCTTTCGAGCAGGACTGGGATTTGTATCTCAGCAAGAAGATCCCGATAACGGAAAAATATAGCCTGACCTTCCGTTCGGAGTTCTTCAACGTCTTTAATCATCCGAACTTTGCCAACCCCAACACTGAGTTCGGGACGCCTGCTTTCGGCCAGTTTTTCAGCACCGTAGGCAACCCGCGCATCATCCAACTCGCTCTGAAGTTTGACTTCTAATCCAGCCTTCTAACAAACGCACAAAACAAAAGAGGGGACGCCGATTTCGCCGTCCCCTCTTTGCATTTCTCTGCGCCCTCTGTGTCTGCGTTCAGCTTTCTTTTATTTCGTCAGAAATGAGTATTCTTGTCTCTTAAATTTTGCCCACGTCCACTTCAGTCGCCATCTCCCGGTAAGCGCATAGCGCATTCGCCAACTGCATCTGCCGCGGCGTCCGGCACTCCGGCTCGAACAACCTCGGGCTCCCCACTACAATCACCGCCGTCATCGCCCTCGAAGTCGCCACATTCAATCGGTTCAAACTAAACAGAAACTCCATTCCATGCGGGATGTCTTCCGGCGAGGACGTCGTCAATGAATAAATCACCACGGCAGCCTCTTGGCCTTGAAATTTGTCTACGGTACCGACTCGAACATTTGGCAGCCGCTCAGCTAGGTCCGTCACCTGAGCATTGTAAGGCGCTACAATCAGAATCTGGTCCTCCGGCAACTGCGCCTTGTTGCCTTTGCTATAAAACCATTCCACTTCTGGTATTAATAAGCTCTCCACAATGCGCGCCACCACCTCCACTTCTTCTGCGCTGGAGTTCCGGTTTCCTTCATGCTCCACGGGCACGAACCACATTCCAGCACTGCTCAACCACTTGTGCCCTTCGAGCACTCGGCTCTCGGCAGTCGCATGCGATCCCAACTTGCCCTCATAGAAAATACCGGAGGTGTATCTACAGATCTTTGGGTGCAGCCGCCATGTCTCGGGTAGCAGAAAGCCGAGGTCTGACGAAATCGTTTTCTTGCCGTTAAGCAGATGCTCTAAGGCAGATTTTTCTGCTCCGACCGGATGACTGCCTTGCAAGGGATGCTCAAGTTGCTGAGGGTCGCCCAATAACACTAAGCTGCTTCCCGCTTGGGATATTGCCAGGACGTCGGCCAAAGACATCTGTCCGGCCTCGTCTACGACGAGCACATCAACGACCTCAAAAGCACTTTCGGGCGACCATAGCCAAGATACTCCCCCAAGGACGTTTGCCTTGCCGGAGCTAATTGCATCCAGCGCCTCTTCATTGCTTTCCTTGGCGACGGCAACACCTGGGCTTTCGACGCCGTTTCTGTCTCGATGCAAGCACCGAACCTCGCCTACATCTTTTTGGTGCGCCGCTTCAACCACGGTGTCCAGAAGATTTCGAATTACCTTGTGGCTCAAAGCTGTTACACCGACCCTTTTCCCCCCTTTCACCAACTCGCAGATCATTCGTGCGCCCGCATAGGTTTTGCCGGAACCAGGGGGGCCCTGGATCGCAAAAATTGATTCACTCATCGCAACCGCGATACGGCTCGCCGTACTTTCGGGTCTTTCCGATGCGAGCTGCTCCAGCTTTTCTCCGACAGGCAGACGCGGAGGTCTCCGCAAGAGCAGATCTCGTGCGGCGCGATAGCTCCCCTTTGCATCAACTCCGTTGGCGACCACCCACTCGCCAAGTCTAAAAACTGACTCTTTCTGTTGGTCCACGTTGTATGGCCGATCCCACATGTAGACCGCAGACGGATGAAAGTCTGCTGTCTTTCTGGTTTTCTTTATATCGATTAGCCTTGCCGCAGGGTCCAGTTCCTCGATGGTTCCAAAGTCCTCGCCTTGCCAGCGCAGGTTTTTCCCTTTGCGGACCTCGGTCTCCTGTTTCTCAAATGAATAACGATCCACCGGGATTTTCCGTTCGACGCGCAATCGCGCGACGAATTTGAGGCCCGCGAGGCCTGCTCTGTCTTCAAGCAAGCCTTCCTCATCCAGATCCTTCAGCCTATAGCCCTCCCAGTACGTTGACTTGTCCTCGCGGCGGTGCCAATCCAGCAGCTGTGCAAGCAACCACCGGGCCTGTTGCTCCTCCGAGCGCTCCGCTAATTCTGCGGGAACATCCGCCGTCAATTCCTCTGAGAGCGCTGCTACGCGTTTTTGCCTCTCGTCCACATCTTCCGGCGGCGAACCATCACGCGGCGCTGGTCTGGGTATCTCCGCTCCACCTCGCAATTTGTCATCTCGTTCCTTTTCTAGCCAATCCCGCATCGCTGCGGTCGAAAAACAATCTTCGCCGTTGTATCCTTCCATCGCGGCCCGATATTTTTCTGGAAGCTCCTCGCCATCCCAACCCAGTTCCAGCCGGTGATCGATGTAGCGCATCGCCGCGCGAGATTCTTCCTTCGGAATCTTTCGCGCAAACCTGTACAACTCCTCCAACTTCTTCAGCGAATACTCCTCTACGCTGGCTCTTACCGCCTGCCTTAGGACAGTATGTAAATCTACGAACAGCCCAGCCCGCAACATGCTGTCGACTTCCTCTTCGCGTGTCGCATGTCGCCCCATCAATCGCTTGAATGCTGATGGTTCATGCGCGGTGAAGTGATACACGTGCATCGTCGGAAGTTCCTTCCACCTGAGCATCACCTCATCCACCAGCCACTCAAATCCCGCCCTCTCAGCCTCCGCGGTCAACGCCCACCGTTTCTCATAGCAAAGTTTCTTCTTACCTTCCTGTGCCACAAAGCCAAACAAGTACTCTTGCCCCCCAGCCGTCTCGAATCCTCCTGCAAACGGATCCCCCTCGAAATCGACAAACATGTCGCCCGCTGAGGGTTCCGGCAGCAGGCAAAGCCCGGCTCCAGGTTCCACTCTTAGTCCTTTGTGAATGATTCTCCCTTGCGAGCGACCCTCTACCTGCACCCTCGCTTGGTCCATCACGTTCTCATATCCCGCTTTCGACCCATGCGAAGGCCTCTCCTTCAAAGGAAGCGGCAGCACCGCCAGCTTGGCCATCGTCTCCGTGTCCCACTTCTCGAACTGATCCCGCTGCTGCCGCCGGATTCCCGCCACCAGCGACAAATGGTCGTCCGCCCGCCTCCGCCGATCGCATTCCTTGAACCACCGGCAAACGTTGCAATGCTCCACTGGCTCTGGATACGTCTCTCGCTCCGCGCGCTCGGCAACGGATTTCACCAATCGATTCCGCACGTAACGGTAATAAGCCGTATACTCCGCCACCCGATACTTCTCCTCCTTAAACCCTCCGCCCGCCGACGGCGTTACCACGCACAAAAATTCCGGCTCAATGCCTTGCGCTTCCTTCAACAACTGTGAGTACAGAGACAACTGCAAAATCGTCGTAGCTTTCGTCTCCCGCGCCAGTTTCGTATCCGTCACTTCATATGACCATGCCCACTTCCCGTCGCCCACTTCCATTCTCCGCAATACGTCGGGACGCCCGAACCACTCCCCATCGCCCAACGCACCCTGAGCAATTACGTCCACACCCCGCTCCATCGCCGCCGCCGTCTCCTTCAGCACGCGCTGATCATCGTGCTTAATCTCCGTCAGGCTCATCACTTCCAGCTTCCGTCCGTCTCCGACCGCTTCCAACTTAGCCAGATGTGCCAAATACCTTTTCTCAAACTGCAGGCCCAGCTCCGCACGCACCTTCGAATCCGGATCCGCCCACGCCGGTTTGGCCAACTCCCCTCGTGCCGCGCCTAAATCCAGGGTAGTCAAATGCCGACAAGCCAGATGATTGCTCAAATCGGAAGCGCTTAACCGAATTCGGCCTGAGGAGACTTTCATGGGGGCTAAGAAGCGAGTAAGGTAACACAATCTACCGTATGTGGAGTGCCGGAGCCTTACTCCCAATCTTGAGGAGTTATGGTGCAGTAGTCAGTACTGATGCCAGGATTCGCGCGCTCTGCTTCTGAGCTTGTCGCAAGTTACCAATCTCTCTGCCGTCAATCATCACTCACCTCTTTTCTCCCCGTTGACTTTCCTCTCCATCTCGTTGCAAATGGTCACTCCGGAATCACTCCATTTCCCGGACCGAGCCGCCCATGAATATTCTCGACCTACTTGTTGGCAAGCCCATCAAAACCTCCGACGAACGTGCCGAACAGATCGGCCCGCTACAGGGCATCCCCATATTCGGCTTGGACGGCCTCAGCTCCGCCGCTTACGGCCCGGAAGCTGCCCTCAGCCTGCTCATTCCATTGGGCTTGCTGGGCGTTCAGTACATCGTCCCCGTCAGTGCCGCCATCATCGCCCTGCTGATCATCGTTTATTTTTCCTACCGCCAGACGATTGCCGCCTACCCGGGCGGCGGAGGCTCGTATACCGTCGCGCGCTACAATCTCGGCGCGTTTCCCAGCTTGATGTCCGCAGCCGCCTTGCTTACCGACTACATTCTCACCGCAGCTGTTGGAATCTCCGCGGGGGTCGGCGCGCTGGTTTCCGCTGTCCCCTCGCTTCTGCCGCACACCGTTTGGATCTGCGTCGGCATTCTTTTCATCATCACCATCATCAACCTTCGCGGAGTCAAAGAGGCGGGCTCCCTTTTCACGGTTCCCACGTATCTCTTTGTCGGTACGCTTCTCATCACCATCGTTGGTGGTTTGGTTCGCGCGTTTCTCAGCCACGGCCATCCCACGCCGCTCGCAACTTTGCCTCCGCCTCCGGCCATGACCCAAGTCGTCAGCTTCTGGCTTCTATTGAAAGTTTTCTCCAGCGGTTGCACCGCCCTCACCGGCGTCGAAGCCGTCAGCAACGGCGTGAAAGCCTTCCGCGAACCCGGCGTAAAGAACGCACAGCGCACGCTTACGATAATTATTTTTCTTCTGGCGATTCTTCTCGCGGGAATCTCTTACCTAGTCAAGGTCTACGGCATCGCGGCAACCGACCCAGGCCAGCCCGGCTACCAAAGCCTTCTGTCCATGCTCATCGCCGCGGTTTTTGGCAAAGGAGTCTTCTACTACGTCACGATCGCCTCGATCCTGCTCGTGCTTTCGCTTTCCGCAAACACAGCCTTTGCGGACTTCCCTCGCCTCTGCAAGGCCATTGCCCAGAACAACTACCTTCCGCACGCTTTCGGCTATCGCGGTCGCCGTCTTGTCTACACCTACGGCATCGTCGTCCTGGGGGTCCTTACAGGATTGTTGCTAATCGCCTTCGGCGGCGTCACGGACAAGCTCATCCCTCTCTATGCTGTAGGCGCGTTCCTGGCGTTCACGCTCTCTCAGTTCGGCATGGTGGTGCACTGGCGCAAAAACCGCGGCCCGCACTGGTTCAAGAGCGCCCTGGTCAACGGCCTCGGCGGCACGGTAACGGGAATAACTGTAATCGTGGTCCTAGTCGCCAAGTTCCTCGACGGAGCCTGGATCACTCTGCTCTTCATGCCGCTGGTCATCATTTTCTTTCGCATTGTTCGGCGACACTATCATGCGGTGGTCGTTGCCACCACCAGTTGCGTGCCCGTCGTCCCGGCGAGCCACGGTCGCCCACCCATCGTGGTGGTGCCCATCGACCGCTGGAGCCGCATCTGCAAGCAAGCGCTGGAATTTGCATCGCGACTCTCGAAGGAAATCATTGCCATTCACGTCGAACCCGGCGAGCACTCCGAGCTGCTTCGCGAAGACTGGGAACGCTACGTCGAGCGGCCGTTCCGCGAAGCCGGCGCCGAGCCGCCGCAGTTCCTGGTGCTTCCATCTCCCTACCGCTTCGTCATTGTTCCGTTGGTCCAATACGTCCTCGAGCTTTCCGAAAAACACCCGGACCGCCGCATCGTGGTGGTCATTCCGGAACTCGTCGAAGATCGCTGGTACGAATATTTTCTGCACAACCAGCGCGGCCGCCTGCTCGAGTGGACTCTACTGGTCAAAGGCAACGACCGCATCTTTACCGTGTCCTCGCCCTATTACATCTCGGAAGACGCATAACCCGCCAAGGCGGCAACCCCGGCGGCAAAGCGAGAAAGTTTGAAGCGCGAAGAACCTGGCGTGAGAAAACGACGGTCCCTTCCTGTGAGTTGAAGTGCTCAGCACAAATACGTTCTCAAAGGAGATAAAGGTTTGAAACTCCATCTCTCGCAAATCTAAAGAGGTGCTGAGCTATTGCCGGCCGGAGATAGAAGCGCGTTCGGGGATCGGGAAACGAACGGCGAAACGATAGCTTGCGGGCGGCGAGGAATCCTCAGGTGCCTGACGAACGGCGGCGATCCACAAGCCAGGCGAGGAGAGCGAAAACCACAAAGTAGCAGACAGTGTTGACGCCGATGGCGATGCGGAGAAACCAGCTGAAGGTCCAGGCAAGCGACTCGTGGCTGCCGGGCATGACGAGCTCGGCGATCTTCAATCCGGGCGAAAAGAGAGAAACGACAGGGACGGGAAGATTCGATTCGTTCGGAACCATACAGGCCAGCGCGAGGAAGCCCACCAGGAAGCCAAGCAAGGCTGGCAATACGAGGCGAACAAAAGGGTGGCGGAGCATCAAGAGGAATTCTATCAAACGGGAAGCCACTCGTGGCCCCGGCCGCAAGCCGTCGTTGCGTCGATTGAACTTCAGCGAGGCGGGCCTCCGCTCACCGGGAAGTCAGAGCGTGGGCTAACCGCATTGTTTACGCTTTGAGTGAAACGATTTCGGCGTCTCGCGCACTACCGGGTAGTTAGGCCAATCCCAATTCAAATGCCCCCGTTCTAACCAATGGGGGCACCGTAGTTCCAGGTGCCAGTCGTGGGGGTAATTGGTCGGGAGACGCGTGGGGGAGCACTTCAGGGAGAGTTGTGCTCCTCCCGTGTTAACCGTTCTTGGCGGAATTCACATCGCGCCAGTTGCGGGGTTAGAGGGTAACCGAAGAGGATCAAACAGATCCGCTGCAAGCCCGTTTCCAGACACCTTCCAGCATTGCGGGTACCCATTGGGCGGCCGGACAACCACTCCAACTATCATCCATAAAAACCAGTGAACGACCTCCGTTGGATTTGCTGGCCTTTCCAATCTCTAAGACAAATAGCGAGTACTTCGAGAACGGACAGCCTCCTGACGTTCCGGCCGATGTAGCCTGCCGAAAGAGGCTTACCGGAGCCGTCAGGCACTGGCTGACAGCCTTTTCCGCCGAAAGGGAGCTTCTGGCGCCCGGGTCCGAATAAAGGCGCCTCATCTGCACGAGGCTCTTAACGATGTTGTGCGAAGCTATGCCGATGCCGTTCACGGCGGAGAGGTCTCCATTTACCATGCCCGCCAGCAGTCGTTTGGCGCGGCGAACTTTTCCGGAAACAAACCACCAGAACACTTTGAACCAGTTCGACAAGCGAGGCGCCGTCACGAGGGTTTTTGCGGCCTCCCAGCTTTCCTGAGTAGCGGCAAACGTCGGAGAGAATAAACGCCCCACCAACTGCTGTACGAATAATCCCACTTGAGAATCGGAACCCGCACCCCTGATCCAGGAAGCCAGACTTTCCAATTCTTCAGGGCCTTCTCGCAAAGAGGAAGCCTGAGCGCTCAAGGCCACCCCCAACTTCGATTGCGCCGACGCACGCTCCGCCGAGTCTCGCGGCTCCATTGTCGGAAAACGCCTTCCCGCAAACGAAAGGACGCTCAGAGAACGTTTCAGGATCAACCAATTGAAGATGGGCAAGCGCGGACGGAATTGGCGGTCGACTCGAGGGTCATGGTTCAGATCTATTATTTCGTTGGGATCGTCAACGTTGATAACGTCGATGAAACCGGGGATGCGGAATCTCTTCAACGAAATACTCCTTTACTCTTCGAGCGCGAGTGGTTGCTCTCTTAAGAGGTAGCCGCTCATTGCAGCATCCATCATGCGGGCGACGAAATTCAAGATGCGAGCGGCTGCTTCCTGAGGGCTCAATCCTCGTGCGTGGATATTCGAGATGAGGTTTCGATTCGCGTCCGTGTGGGAATCGTGGGGCTGGTAGGCAATGTAGGCGGACAAACTTTCGGCCGTGGCGAGGCCAGGGCGCTCGCCAATGAGGAGGACCACGACGCGCGGTTTGAGCAATTCGCCGATTTCGTTGAGGATTCCCACGCGGCAATGATGGACGACGAATGTTTGGCCGACAGTCCAGTGGCGCTCCTTGGCTCCGTCGTAAAGCAAGGGAAGCAGGGAAGGAACCTGTAATGCGACGGCAGAAACGGAGAGGCCGTCGCCAATGGCAATTTGAAGGTCGCTGCCAAGGGAACTTTTGCTTTTTAACGCAGCCCGAGATTCATCCGAAAATTGGCGGCCGAGGTCTGGGCGCAACAGATATTCGTCTTTGCTGGCGGCTTTTGTATGGAGTTCAAACAGCTTCCAGCGCTGTACGAACTCGCCGTCGAAGTCTTTTGCAGGATTCAGCTCCGCGCGGACGGCATCTCGCGCCGCGGCATGAGCTTCACGCAAATCCAATTGAGTGCCCGTGCGATAGGCGGCTCCCGCGCGGCCAACGAGGAGGCGTGTCGGAGTACGGGCCCGAATTTTTCGGACGATTTCCGGCAGGTCGGGCTCCGGCAGGTCCGAATTGATAAGGGCGGCATCGCGTTTTTCGGCCATTCCATCCGACCCTTCAACCAATTCCTTGCAAGGTAGACTCCAGCCCCTGCATCAGTTGACGGCGCGCCGGCGCTTCTAGCATGGATGGCTCGCCGCCACGGAAGATACCTGCCTCTTCCAGCCACGTCAAAAATTCGGGAGCAGGCCGAAGATGGAAAAGCTTCCGGACGGCGAGCGCATCGTGATAGCTGGTGGATTGATAGTTGAGCATCACGTCGTCGGAGCCGGGAACGCCCATGAAGTAATTGCAACCCGCCGCGCCCAGGAGCAGCAGCAGATTGTCGGCGGAGTTCTGATCGGCGGCCGCGTGATTGGTGTAGCAGACGTCACAACCCATGGGCAGTCCAAGAAGCTTGCCCATGAAGTGATCTTCCAGGCCGGCGCGGATGATCTGACGTTCGTCGTAGAGGTATTCGGGACCGATGAAGCCGACGACACTGTTCACCAAGAACGGGTCGAACACGCGCGCGACGCCGTAGGCACGCGCTTCGAGCGTGACCTGATCCACGCCGTGATGCGCTTCCGCGGATAGCGCGCTCCCCTGGCCCGTCTCGAAATACATCGCGTTCGAGCCTTTCCACGCAACGTCCCGCCCGCGATGATGCTCGAGGACGCGCTCCCGGCCTTCGCGGAGTGTGGCAAGTGAAATGCCGAAGCTGCGATTCGCCGCTTCCGTGCCGCCAATCGACTGGAAGAGCAGATCCACCGGCGCTCCGCGTTCCATGGCCGCGAGTTGCGCGGTGATGTGCGCAAGACAGCAGATTTGCGTGGG
>Ga0209773_10000006_pt1 | contig 77622 bp, 58 predicted proteins | sample BogFormECP14_OM1_FD_188244 | JGI IMG/M metagenome (GOLD analysis project Ga0209773, IMG submission 188244) | Bog forest soil microbial communities from Calvert Island, British Columbia, Canada - ECP14_OM1 (SPAdes) (version 2) | ecosystem: Environmental > Aquatic > Freshwater > Wetlands > Bog ... | reverse complement strand
TGCGGTGATCGTGCCGGCGTTTATGTGGAGCTTTCTGCACAGCAACTATCCGCAGGAACCGCCGTACATTCGTGGCATTGAGATAGGGCTTTTCGGCATTGTGGCTGGAGTGGTGATGTTGCGCTACGGCATTTTGGCGACGCTGATCTGGCACTACACCGTTGACGCATCGCTGGTGGGGTTGTTCCTGCTGCGGTCGAACAGCCTTTATTTCAAGGTGTCCGGGGTGGTCGTTGCAGCGGCGGCGGTTGCGCCGCTGGCGTTTGCTGGAGTTGCGTATCTGATTCGAGGACGATTCGAAGCGGATGAAGACTTGCTCAATAGCGCCCCGCGGACTGTGGTTGTGCCCATGGCCGAGGCGCCTGTCGAGACGGCAACTGCGCGCGGGACGCGGCGATACGAAGCGCTTACACCCGCAATGTTCGGAGCTCTGGCGGTGTGCCTGGTGGCCGGCAGCGTTCTTGCGTGGCGGGTGAAAACGGAATCGCTCGGGGATAATTTGAAGTTGTCCGTGAACGCGAAAAGCGTGCGCGCGACAGCCGATGAAATCATGCGGAAACGAGGGGTGGATCCGGCTTCGTACAAACGCGCCGTTGTGATTGTGAATGTCACCGATCCCATCACGAATGAGTTTTTGCGGGAACGCGTGGGCATCAAACGCCTGAATGAGATTTACGCCACGGAAGTGCCTGGTGTGGTGTGGCAGGTGCGGTACTTCAAGGACAGTCAACCGGAAGAGTTCTCCGTCAAACTCGATCGCGATGGAGCACTGCTGGCGTTCAATCACCGACTGCCGGAAGATGCGGCGGGAGCATCGCTGAGCAAGGAAGAAGCGCTGGCCAAGGCGCAAACGTATCTAAGCGAAGTAAAAAAACTCGATCTGAGCCAGTGGAACCTGGTGGAAGAGAACTCGGACAAGAGAGTTCACAGAACAGACCATGAGATTGCGTGGCAGCAGCGGACTCCGATCGACTCGGGCTCGACTTCCTCGAATGATGTGGTGAGCCACGCGTTTGTGCGCAACAAAGTAGCCGTGCTCGGCGATGAGGTTGTGGATTACAGAGGATCCTACTACTCGAAACCGGATGCGCGCGAAGACCAGGAAGCGGCGGAGGGGGGAACCCTTTGGACATTCATCAAGATTCCTGACGAATGGCGGCGCAAACAGGAAGAGCAAACGCTGCCGCGCACGCTGCTGGCTTACGGAGTGCCCGTCTTGTTTTTTGTTGGAGGCGGACTCACGGCGCTCATCATTTTCCTCAAGAATATTCGCTCGGAAGTTGCGCGATCGGTTCCCTGGAAGAAACTGTCGGGATGGGCGATCTGGGGAATGGCTGCTTATTTGGCCGTTTTTGCGTTCGGGGACCGCATCCAGAGTGCGTTCAACATGTACAACACGGCGATTCCCTTCAAAACCACAATGGGGATTCTGGGAATTGGCATTCTACTGGGAGCACCGTTTAACTTTGGCCTGGTGGTGTTCGTGTTCGGGCTGGCGTGGTATTACGGGAAGCGCGCGTTTGGGGAAGAATTGCTGCCCGTGGGCGGACGGATGCCAGCGGTCTATTATCGCGATGCGCTGTGGATCGGGGTGTGCGGGACGGCGGGCCTTGTTGGATTGGGGCGGCTGATTGCGCTGCTTTCCAAGTATTGGCAGACGGTGGATCGAAGCTTCCCAGCGTCCTTTGGGCAGAGCTTTGATGCCACGGTTCCGTTCGCGGCGGCGTTCGGGCAAGGGCTGAACAGCGGATTATTGCGAGCGGGGCTTGTGGCACTGGTTGCGGCGTTTGTGGTTGCGGTGGTCAAGGCGCCGTGGATGCGGTTTTTGATTTTCGTGCTGGGGGCGTTGTCGCTGGTGGGGGGAGATTGGAGCAATGGGACCGGCTTTGCGAAGCAATTTGTCACGGAGGCGATCGTATTGGGAGTGATTGTCTTCGCGGTGCGGCGGATTGTGCGTTTCAATTTTCTGGGATGCTTCCTGGTGGCGACGTGCACCTCTCTATTGGGCGGGGCGGCGGAATTGTTGGGGCAGCCTGACGCGTACTACCGCACAAACGGCTATGTGCTTCTGCTCATTCTGGGATTGCTGCTGGCTTGGCCATTTATCGTGTGGCGAATGAGGGCGCCTACAGGTGACGCGAACCAAATTGGTGCTCCCTTAGAATCGAGCGGGCGGGGCAACCTATAGCGTGCTGTGTAAATCCGAAACAAACAGGCTTCGATATTCGTTTTCTAAGTGGAAGTGGATGCTCACCCAAGGGGCGTTTGGCCGTCCAAATTGGGTGGTCGCAAGAGATTGTGTGTGTGGCGGGCCAGCGAAGTGCAGGCTAAGGCGTTTGAATACAGGAAGTAACGCGCGCACATACGAACAGAAAGCGAAATATGCCGCTTCCAAGATGGGCTTTAGCTTTGGCTAATGATGCAGGCCTGGCAGGTGGTTCAAGCGCCTCCGTGGCCGCGGCGGACTCTTTGCCCAATGTAAATGAGCAGTCCCTGGTGGCGGAAGCTCAGGCCGGCAGCAGGGTGGCTTTCGAGGAGCTGGTGCACCGCTACGACCGGGATGTGCTGCGGCTGGCACTGAACCTGATGAAGCGCCCGGAAGACGCGCGCGATGTTTATCAGGAAGCGTTTTTGAAGGTTTTCAAGAATCTGCACCGGTTTCGGTTCGAGTGCAGCTTTTATACGTGGCTCTACCGGATAGTGACGAACGTTTGCCTGGATCATCTGCGGCGGCGGCAGGCGCGGCCTGAGGATCAGTCGCCGGAACCCAACCCCGGGCACCATGAAGAAGGCATCACGGACTTTTTTGAGCGGCAGCGGGAGCATCGTCCGACGCTGGATCCCGAGCGGCAACTATTTGGCAAAGAGATTCAGGCGCGCATTGCATCGGCGATGGAACGGCTGTCGCCGCGCGAGCGCGTTGTGTTTGAGATGAAGCACTATCAAGGATTGAAGCTGCGAGCGATTGGCGACGCGCTGGGCACCACGGAAGAAACCGTGAAGAATTCGCTGTTTCGCGCGACGCGCAAACTGCGCAGCCAGCTGGGAGGCTTGCGATGAGCGCGCCTCAACAGACACAGTGCAAAGAAGTTGCCGCGCTTCTTGTTTTTTACGCTTGCGAAGAAACCAGCGCGCAGGAGAAAGCGCGGATCGAAAAGCATCTAGCGGGTTGCGCGGCTTGCGCCTCGCAGCTTGCTGAGGAACGCTCCCTTCACGAGTCCTTGATGGAAGCGCTGCAAGCCTCCGAACAATTTGATAGCGGAGGCATTCTTCTTTCGCGGTGCCGCAGTGAACTTGCGGAAGCGTTGGACGATTTATCGGCACCCCCTTTGAAGAAACACTGGCAGCCGCTGGGATGGCTCCGCAGTTGGATGGCCATGCGGCCGGTCTGGAGCGCGGCGGTTTTGGTTTTGATTGGATTGGGGCTGGGTACGCAAGGGTTGCCGTGGTTGTCGGCGCGGCTGGATTCCGGGTCGAACGGGCAGACTGTAAATGTTTCGCCTTCGGCACGGTTCACGGATGAACAGCTGGCGAAGATGGCTGTGGCGAGCATGAGTTTTTCTCCTACGTCTGACAGCACCTCCGGAAATGTGCAGCTGCACATAAAGACGGAACAGCCGCTGGTACTTTCCGGAAGCGTGGACGATCCCGATCTGCGCCGCGTTTTGACATACGTGGTTGAAAATGGAAATCAGACAGAAGCTGGAGTGCGGCTCGACTGCCTGGAAGCGCTGCGGGCGCGCACGGGAGATGCCGACGTGCGCCGGGCGCTGCTTTATGCGGCGCGAAATGACCAGAATCCCGCGGTGCGGATGAAAGCGATGGAATCGTTGCGCGATGTAGTGGTGGACCAGACCGTGCGCGAGACGCTGATTGATGCGCTGGAGCACGACTCCAATCCCGGCGTGCGCGTGGAAGCGGTGAACCTGCTGGTGCGCTCGCTGGAAGGCGGTACACCGGAAGCTGCGCAGACTCCGGAAGCGGTGCTGGCCCCGGAGCCTGTGGAACGTTTGCTGGACCCGTCGATGGAACGCGTGATTCAGACGCTACAGGATCTAGAGCGCAGCGATCCCAACCGCTACGTGCGGCTGCGCAGCGCCGCGGCTTTGCGGCAGATTGGCCCGCACGAAGTTCAGTGAGAAGTGCGGTGAGAAGTTCAGCCGGTTGAGAAGAGATCCAAGCAAGAAATGAGCACCCTTCCCATTTTCGTGACGATTCGCGATACGCGGACGAAAGTTTCTCGCGCTGCGCTGTCAGCCATTTTCTGCTCGATACTACTTTCGGGTTTGGCTTTTTGCGCGAACTCCAATGAACCGTTTGCTGCTGGAGCTGTCGTTCCCGGCGATCCGGCGCCGCGCGTGGCCACGGATCGCTCCGGCACGCTGCAAACCAAAGACGGACTAACGCTGCACCTGACGACGGACCTTGGCTTGGTGCGAATCATCGCGTTGGAACCGGGCGCGCCGCAAGTGGTGCGTTACACGGTGCATATTGAGACCGATGCGCGCGCGCCATGGGCGCAGAATCTTCTGGACCGCTATGCGCTGACGGCAAAAACGACGGCGTCCGGCGTGGAGATGACGGGAACCTTGCCGCCGCAGTCCGGGCACGGTGAAGCGATTGCGCAATTCTGGGTGCAATTTGAAGTTGCGGTTCCCGCGGGCTACAGCGTCGACGTGAACACGGGCGCCGGAGACATCGAAACGAGAGACATCGGCGGATCCGCGAACCTCATCACGCAGGGCGGAAACATTCGGACTGGGCGCATCGGCTTCAGACCGGTGCTCAACGTATCGCAGAGCCACTTGCTCGCAAAGCTCTCCACGCAGGGCGGACATATCCAAGTGCAAGATGTTGCGGGCGACCTGGATGCGTTCACCGCGGGCGGGCACATTGTCGCGGGAAACATCACGGGAGATGGAACGTTGCGCAGCGGAGGCGGGCACATCCGCGCGGGACAAATTGGCGGGCGTGCGCAACTGGAAACCGATGGCGGCAACATTACGCTGAAGCAAGCGGGGAGTTTCGTCAGCGTGCGCACCGGCGGCGGACAGATTGATTTCGGCGAAGTGCGCGGCTCGGTGCGGGCGCAAACGGGCGGCGGCGGGATTCGCATCATCACGGTTTCCGGGCCGATGGAAGTCGAATCCAACGGGGGGAGCATTTGCTTGACGCGCGTGGCAGGCGCGGTGCAGGCAGCCACCGCGGGCGGCACGATTCAGGCGTGGTTCAATCCGGATGCGGCTTCCTCCAGCGGCGTCGTGAGCCTTCCGGGCGCTTCGCAACTTTCTTCCGGAGCGGGAGACATCATCATTTTCCTGCCGCGAAATCTGGCCGTCACCATTGATGCGCTGGTCGAAAAAGGGGGCGTGAGCCGCATTGATGCCGACCCTGCGCTGCTTTTGAACATCCAGGCGCAAGGAAATCGAGACCTGGGCGCGGTGCGCGCCACGGGAATTTTGAATGGCGGCGGCGCGCTGCTGAAATTGCGCACGACGGTGGGCAAAATCCGGCTGCAATACCTGGATGAAGGCACGGGACTGCGTGATTCGCTGATTCAGCAGCAGCGCGAACGGATCGAGCGCGTGCGTGACTCGGACTTTCCTTCCAACAAGTTTTCGGAACCGGGCCCGGGAGCCGCAGAGCAGCCTCCAGCCGATGAAAGACGTGACTGGTTGGAGAGCTGGATGGACAGTTTGGAGCGATTTCTTCTTGGCGGAATACACGAAGATTCCAGCGAGTTCTTCAAGCGGCTCATCGCGAGGCCGAACCCCGCGTATCCCGAGCTTGCCCGGAAGGCAGGTATCCACGGAGTTGTGAAGCTGCAAGTACGGGTGAAGATAGATGGAAGCGTGGAAGTGATCAAGATTCTGGAAGGCGAACCGGTTCTTGCGGATGCCGCGATAGACGCGGTCAAGAGGTGGCGCGCGAAGCCGGCATCCATCAATGGAAACCCGGTGGAGACCATTTCAACCGTGGCATTTGATTTTGAACCGTCGCACTGACGGGGAGTGATGATGGCGGCGAATCGCGCAGGCGTGTTATTGGGGTTCGAGGTTGGTTCCACTGTGAGCAGCAACGAGCAACCGCTCGTGAGATGAACTCGAGGGGGTAGAACGAGATGCTACGTCCAGGTTTGCGCTCGGCGGTGTTGTTCATCCTGATGCTTGCGGGGGTGTCCGCTGCTCCTTGCTTTGCGATCAGCAAAGACTTCAATCAATCGTATTCGCTGCAGCCGGGAGGTTCGTTTGAGCTGCAGAATGTCAACGGCCCCGTCGAGGTGGAAGGGTGGGACCGCAATGTCGTGGAAATCCACGCGGTGAAAATCGCCAAAGAAAAAGAGGCGGACCTGGAGCGCGTAACGATTGAGGTGGAAGCGCGACCTAATGCCGTGTCGGTGGTAACGCGTTATCCGCAGAATGAGGGCGTGGAAGTGGCCGTGGAATACACCATACATGTTCCGCATGGAGCGCGCGTGGAACACATTGGGACGGTCAACGGGACGCTGAAGATTGCGGGCGTCGAATCCGTGGAGGATTTGCGCACCGTGAACGGAAATATTGAAGTGTACGAGGGCGGCGGAAGCGTGCACGCGCGGACGACGAACGGGAATCTGCATCTAGAACTTTCGCGTGCGATGGATGACAAGGGCATGACGGCGGAGACGACGAACGGGTCGCTGCTGCTGGCTGTGCCGCAGGATACGCAGGCGAATCTCGAAGCGCGCTCGTTAAATGGCAATTTTTATTCGGAGTTGCCGCTGTCGCTCGAGAGTTCCTTGAAACCGCGGGAGATGCGCGGCAAGTATGGCAAAGGCGGCGCGCCCATCAAACTGAATACCATCAACGGCGGAATTCGCGTGGTGATTTTGCGGTCAACGGTTTAGCCCGGGCCGCGTCTAAGCAAAGCAGGAGGCAGAAAAATCATGCTGAAACGTAATTTGATTATGTGCGGCGGAGCGGCGGTGCTGGGTGTTGCGCTGATTGCGTTGCCCAGCCCTTCCGCGGTGGCACAAGATTCTGCGGCCGCAAAGGTGGCGCAAGTGGAAGCGAGCCGTGCGCAAGTGGCTGCCGCGCAGGCCGCATTTCAAGAGGCGCAACAGGACCAGCGAAACCGCGTGTTGATTACGCCTGGGGCGGAGGTGGACTCTGACGGCCCGGTGGTGCTGTTTGGCGACGATGGCGCGAGCTGGCTGGGCGTGGAATCGCAGGAAGTTAACTCGGAGAAGGCCAAGGAACTGAAGCTGCCCGCGGAGCGCGGCGCCCTGCTGCAGCGAATCGTGCCGGACAGCCCGGCGGCAAAAGCCGGTTTGAAAGAAAATGATGTCATTACCGAAATAAACGGACAGCGAGTGGAAGGCGCTGCGCAATTTCGCCGCATGATTCACGAGATTCCCGCCGGACGGACGGTGCAATTCACGGTATGGCGGGACGGCCGCGCGCAAACGATTGCCGCGACGCTCGGCAAATCGGAAGATCGCGCGAGTGTCTGGTCCAAAACTGCCCCGCGCGCATTTTCCTTCCAGCTTCCGAAGGTGGAAATGCCGGAAATGCCTGATGGACCTGGGATGGATTGGAATTTAGAGATGCTGCCTGGCGGGCGGCCGCGTCTGGGCATTGACGCCGAAGACCTGAGCGGACAATTCGGAGCCTATTTTGGCGCGCCGGACGGCGAAGGCGTGCTGGTCCGCGAAGTGAATGCCGGATCCGCGGCGGACAAGGCCGGAGTGAAGAGCGGCGACGTCATTGTTTCGCTGAATGGCGATCGCATTCGTTCGCTCGGCGATCTGCGGGAGAAACTTGCCGGAAAGCGGGAAGAAAAGACTGTGAAACTCGGTGTCTTGCGCAACAAGAGCGAGCAGTCGATTACCGTGGAATTGCCGCCGCTGCCTTCGAAAACTCCGCGAGTTATATCGCGACGCACCAATATTTAAGAAAGCTTTGCGCAAGAAAGCCCGGACAAATTGTCCGGGCTTTCTCGTTTTTGCATCGGGCTCGCGGGTGAGGGGGCCGCGTTCGCGCGCGAATGCGCTTCAGGGCTTGCCGTCGCGGCCATATTTTCGCGCGAGACGAAATGGACGTCCGAGGGCATCGAGAAACCAGTGGCGCTTGTTTTCTTCGCCTTCGACCCAGTCTTCCTCGGTGGGCGAAAAAGATAGCCGAAAAAGATAGCCGAGCCCGGAAAAACCGCCGCCGTACATGCCGATGCGAAACTTAGCGCGTTCAACAATTCCCGTCGGCGCCGTACCGGCTGCTGGAAGCCACCGAATAATCTGAGAAGACAGGCGGCCGACGGCGCGGTCCGATCGCACAGCCGCCGCGATTGCATCAGGTAGCGGAGCACCGAGCATATCGGCGGCCAATCGCAGGCCGACTTGTAACATGCGTTCCGCCCCAACCTCTTCGGCGGCTGACTTCACGAGCGCCCAATCGAGTTGCTGCCGGGAGACGAAGGCGGCCACGTCGGCGATATAAACAAGGCGCTCCCAAAAATGCTTCGCTCCGTGAATACAAATCAGGATCAGTTCGTCTTCCGGCGAAAGCGCGGGAACCTCGTGCGCATCGAACTTTTCGCGCACTTGCCGGCGAAAGAGCGCTTCCAACGGAAGGGGTTTCGGATGATAACGGAAGGTAAGCTCGGTGTGGAATTCGATCAGGAGCTTCGTGGTGGGCTGCCGAAAATTGTATTCGCCGGGAATTTTTTTAGCATGAATGGCGGTCAACGGGACGCTGGGGGCGTATCCGAGGCCAAGCATGAGTTCCGTGGAGCGCAGAATATCGTTGTCGCGCACGATCAAATCCAGATCGCCGTATTGGCGCAAGCCTGGATCGCCGTAACTACGCACGGAAAGCACCGGCCCTTTAATCACCAGCGCCTCGATGCCGGAGGCGGCAAAGCGATCGAAGAGCCGGAACATCTCCGCGCTCAAATTCAGGGTGAAAAGGGTGTGATTGCGGCGCCAGACGCGCAGAGCATCGCGATTTTCCGGCGGAATGACCGCTTCGTTGAAGTCAAACAGGCGGGCGACGGTTAACCCGAGGACACCGTGGTCTTCCGCGAATGCAATCAGTGATGGCCAGTCGAGACGAGCGCGGAGTTTTTCGGCAAGGCGCTGGCGGTCCGGTTGCGGCCTGGCGCACTCGAGCAGCAGCGTCCACTCCGCTTCAAGAACTTCCGCATCCTGTGGCAGTGTTTCCGTCAGAAAATCCCCCAGCAATTTTCATGGAGATCGGCGGAATTCGCAATCGCTTCCGCTAGCGGGAAAATCTTTCGGCCAAAGCAGAAACGCGCCGGAAGGCATCTTCCGGGCGGCGAAAAACCTTTGGGAATTGTTCCGCGGCGGCTTGCGCGATTTCCTGCAAAGGCGCGATGCCGTCCATGGCCTGAAGGAGCCAGCGTTCCGCCAGACCCGCCTCCGTGAGGAGAGGAACGTAATCCGCCGCGCGGCGACGAAGAGTCTCGGACATGAATTGCGCGCCTTCAAAAGTGGACTGGCGAAAAACTCGTTCGCGTTGACCGTTATGAGCGGCGATCCTGGTATCCCAGCGCCAGATGTAGTCGCCGCCGACGGGATCGGCGTGCAAATCAACTTCAATCTCCTGCCCGGCCTCCAGAGCTACGGGTTCAAGCCAAGGAAGAAAACCCTGACCGTAGACGGTCCCCGCGGGTCCCGGTCCGGTCGAGAATCCGATGTTTTCAAAGAGCTTCGTTTCAAACCAGGCGCTCACTCCATGCCCAATCCCGCTGCGCGTTGCGCGGAATCGCATCTTTGCGGAAGCGCGGGTATTCAGGTGCGCCGTGTAATCCAGCGTGCACCAGTTTTGCGGATCCGTCAGGAGCTGCTCCTTTTTCGAGCGCAGTTTGTAAACACCATTCAGAAGGAGCGGAAGCGGAGCGGAAAGATCGATCTCGCTCCCCGGCTCCTTCCATGGCGAGGTGATGCGCTCGTAATAGTCAGGAGCTTCGACGATGGCAGCGTAGAGGGTGTCGCGCTCGGGAATCTGCGTTCCGCCCTCCTTCAAAAAGCGCACCCTGGCGTCCTCAATCGACGGCAGCGCGTCATCAAAGAGCGGCAAGGCTCCACGCACATCGGAAACAACGACGTTCGCGCGTTCGGGCAGCTGGACTTGCCTGGAATCCTCGTGGATAAATTGGATGCGATCCGCAAAGCCATTGCTGGCGGCCAACTGCCGCGCGAGGTGAACGATGTCCCCGCCTTCGATCGCATAAACGCGCTTCGCACCGGCGCGGCAAGCCAGCAGCGCAAAGATTCCGGGACCGCAGCCGAGGTCGACGACGACATCGCCGGGACGCACGGCGCGGCTGATGGCATCGGCGTACGCTCCAAAGCGCGCCTTGTCGGCGATCATGTCGCCAAATTCATTGAGAAGGTACATTTCAGCGGCCGGCCGCGGCGCCCAGGCTCACCTGGCTGGCCAGCAAACGGGTGGCATCGGCAAGAATCAGCTCGGAGAGAGCGCCGATCCGCGATGGATCGCTGTGAGGAACAATTCGCCGAACCGGAATCTGTGAAACCAGGCGAGAGAGCAGTTCGAATTCCGCCGCACGTTGCGCGCGGTCCAGAAGCCAATTCATATACGTATTCTGGACTAGTTCCAGAAGCACATCGCGACTGCTCACCTCTTCAATCCGCGGAGCATTCTCCATTTCTCGCGGACCAAGAATATAAACGGCTCCAAGAGGTTGCTTGCGGGATTCCAGGCTGGCTTTCACGCCATCCAACTGCAAATAACATTTGTCCCAGTTTGGCGCAATCCGCGGCAGTGCGTCCCGGTGTCCCATCAGCATCTCGACGGATTCGGGCCACAAACAAACGCGTGGATATCCCGCCTCGACGGCGAAACCTCCACCGGTTTCCTCGACCGCAGCAATATCCTCGCAAAGAACCGGCAATCCAAGCAGTCCCAACGCCGCCGCAGTCGTGGACTTTCCAGCTCCAGCCTCACCGGTCAGCAGAATAGCCTTGCCGTCCACGCATAGCGCGCTGGCATGCAGCGCCGTGATTCCTCGCCGGCGCAAAATGAATCCCATGACAGGTCCGAGCAAATAGGTGGAAAGGTCCTGGATTGTTTGGCCGTCGCCAGGGATGCCCCAAATGGAGGTTGCCTCGCCGTTCACTACAAAGCGAGTCCCATCAGAATAGGCCAGTTGAAAAAATTTCCCAACTCCCAGAGAAGTAAGTACGAAGGCAGGGTCCTGCGTTTCCGGAGAGGCTGCAATACTTTGAAGAACCGCGCGTGGCAGCTCGAGCGCTTCTCGCACCCATAAAGGTTCGCGGCACAACTCCAGGCGAACGCCCGCGCGACACGAGCCGTCAATTTCCTCGTTCAATCCGGGAATTGGAGAATCGGAAGAGAGGTCCAGGCCGTAAGTACGATAGCGGTAAGTCACGAAAGGCCAGCACAGAGATAGCTACGTATCAGGGAGAGCACCCTTAGCCGGTCTTGCGCATGTTAATAGGCGTCTTCGCCCCGTCCAAAGTCCCCTTATTCGTCTTGGCCCGGGTCATCTCCGTTAAATTTCCATAGACAAGAAGTTTGGGTGCTCGGTAGGGCTTTTTCGCAGATGCCTCAGACTGCGGCCTCATTCAGTTTCCCCCGATTCGACTGTACTGAATACTTTGTTCGTTTTCAACGCTTTTCAGCCAATAATCAAGAGCAATGGGCCGCAGGTCGGCCCACAATGCCAAACCTAAACCCCGGGCGGGGTGAGAAGTTGCGTTGAGCATTCTGCAGTTTACAAACATCCGCAGTCTCTCGCAAGCCCCGTCTTGCAGGGCCGGCTTCCAACTATTTTTTTCGGAATGGAGAAGGAGCGGGTCGCCTTGCAAAGGCGTCTTGCGGCGGGTGCGTATTTCCTCGGGCAATAGACCTTGCATCGAGTCGCGAAGAAGTTCTTTATTCATACACCAGGGCACCGGGGGTACGCGTAGGAGGAAACGGATCAAACGTTGATCGTGCAAAGGAGCGCGCGTTTCCACCGGCACACCTGTCCAGCCCGAATCTTCGGGCTCATAGATGCTGGGCCAGTACGCGGTGGTCAACGAGGCATGCCCGGCGGGATGAAGCGGATGTTGCTCTTTGGCGGGCTGCTGCAACTCTCGCCAACGATCGCGCAGATGCCACTCCTGCTCAAAGGTCGGTTCCAGCCACGGAGGATAATCCACCGTTTCCTGCGCGCGGCCCATCCAGCGCCGCAAACGCGTTCGAAGCCCTGCGCGCAATGGTGGAAATCTGCCGTGACGGAGCATGTACCCACCGAACGACCGCGCCATTGTGCCCAGGTGGCCTCCCTGCAACAGCTGGACGAGATACGGCCAGGCGCGCCCGGTCAGAATGTCGTCGCCGCCGTCGCCAGTGAGCATCACGCGCCACTGCATGGCTACCTGGCGGTAATGCTCGACGTGCAGTGCAAAAAACGGTTCAACACAAGGCTCCGGAGTGCTCAGCCCCAGCTCGTCCCATCCACCAAATGGCGGGCACGAAGCTCCCGAGAGGATCTCGATGGGAATGCCGAGGTGCTTCGCGGCCCGCGACGCGAGTGTGCCCTCCTCGTCCTCAAAAAGCGGAGTGTAATCCACGGTGTACGCACGCAGCGAATCCCGGACGCCTCGCGCGACCTGCACCTTGCCGGCGATCGCCGCGACGCTCGTGGAGTCCAGTCCTCCACTCATGAAAATTCCCGCCGCGCCCTGCGGCAAGCGGTCCCGCACAGCTTCTTCCAGGTGTCCGCGAAAGGCCTCGATGTACTCTTCGCGCCGCCTCAATAAGAGCGGCTCTTCGATAGGCAGGCTCGTGTAACGGCGCACCTGCACTTCTCCATTCGAAAAGTGCAGAGCGTGGCCCGCCGTCAACCGGCGCACATCGCGATACGCAGTGCGTTCGGGATCAGAGCACCAGGATTGCAGCAGAAAGTCGCCGATAAAATATGGGTCGAGCTTCGCGGATACTTCTGGCGCAAGCCGCACGGTGTTGAGTGTGTTGCTGAAAATAAGCTGGCCGCCAACGTGTGCGTAAAAGAAGGGTCTGGCGCCCAGCAGACTGCGCGCGCACCACAACTCTTTCGCTTCCGAATCCCAAAGCGCAAACGAAAAATCTCCGATCAAAGTCTCAAAACTTTTTTCGGCCCACAGTCGCCACGCCCGCAGAATCAACTCTTCATCGGTGGTGTCCGCGGGAGCCTTTTCTCCATGCTGCTCGAGCCTTCGGCGCATCTCCTCGCGCCCGTCCAGCCGCACATCGCCCAGCAGCCAGACTCGGCCATCCAGGGAACACGGCTGTGCGGCGGCTTGCGGAGACGGACCGGTTCGCAGCAGAGTGAAACAGAATCCCGCCCCGGGGCGCATCCAGACCTGCGTCGCATCCGGCCCGCGAAATGCCAGGCTCTCTGCCATTCGCTCAATGATGCGGACATCGGGCGTTCCGCCGTCCGGGCGCACAATCCCCGCAAACCCGCTCATCGCGGCCCCGGCGGCAGAGAGGACAGCGCCGCGTCAAACGCAGCATAATGCTCGTGGAGCGCTTCCGGCTCATTCAACGCAGTCCCCGCGCGCTCCACCCAGGCATGCGCCTCGAATTTTTCGGCCTCTTTGCGAACGCCAATGCGCAGTTCGCAAGCAATCCCCTGGCGCCCCAGCAGCCACCACAATGCAAGCGATTCTTCCAGGCAGGTGGGATGACCACCACTGTGACGCACCGCGGCGCGCACCATGCGCGCCGTGCTTTCCGCAGCTGCGGCGGGCACTGAACTATCGGGCCGCTCCTTGGGCGGGGAAAGAAACCTTTGCAGGAAGGCCTGAGTCTTACGAAATCCGCGCAGGCGCAAACTCATGGAAATCAGGGGCAACAATGCCGCCGCACGCAGGAAAAGCCCGCGCGCCGGGCGCTCCAGCGCGCTAAACCGTCGAAGCCGTTCCCACATCGGCAGGCTGAATCTGTAGCAATCCGTTTTCGACGAGCCGCCCCAGGAGTTCCGTGAGGTGCAACCGCAGCAGTTCGGACTCGACGTCGAACTCGTTCTGGAGCTCCTGATAGGCAGCGTCAATGCTCGGCGCAGCAGTGACCACCTGCCACATGCGCGTCCCGGTTTCATCCAGGCCGAAGTAACGCTCCGTCTCCAAATTCAAAAGCACGGATTCCCTATCGAGAAAACGCACCAGCACATGCGGCACCGTTCCAGCGCGATCTGCGAATGACACCATCAGCCCCGCTCCTCAGCTCCTCGTCCAAACACGCAGGTCAGGCCATTGCGTGCGTCTTGCGTCACAAATTCTAGTGCTCATATTCTACCGGGGATTCGAGCGGTTCGCCATGCGGAGTAACAGTTGAGATGGAATCAAATTTCGACATGCAGGCGAATCACGATCGCTGCATTACCTTGCCTCACGGAGTTTCATCCTCTGTGAGGATAAATTCTGCCGTCACACTTTTTCGTGCGCCCTCTTCCATTTCCACCTTTTCGCCCTTCCCTGCATAGAATCCTGCGAACCACCCCAACCTGGCCATTTCGTGCAACCGATTGTCTTCGCGCCACAGACACGCTATAAGTTTTGTCGTGCCGGAAGCCGCGATTGCTGTTGCATCCCTCGAAAAATTGTTTCCGCCCGCGCGCAGCGGCTGGCGCGCTTTCTTGCAGCCATTTGAAAAACCGTCCGTGGTCGCGCTCGCCGGAATTTCCTTCGAGGTTCGCCCCGGCGAAGCGTTGGCGCTCTTGGGTGCAAACGGCGCGGGAAAATCGACCCTCCTCAAAATTCTCGCCACGCTGCTTCTTCCCACGCATGGCCATGCGCAAATCGCCGGACACGATGCCGTTCTCGACCCGCGCGCCGTCCGCCGCCAGATCGGCTATCATGCCGGCAGTGACCTCGGCTTTTACGCGCGACTCACCGGCCGCCAAAATCTGCGCTTCTTCGGGCGCCTCAATCATCTTTCGGACGCCGCCTCTGCGCAGCGTATCGCGCTGCTCTCGGAACAGTTCCATCTCGGAGAAGCACTCGACCGCCAGCTCCGCACGCTCTCCTCGGGAACGGTCCAGCGTCTGAGTCTCGCTCGCGCCCTGCTCCACCAACCGCACGTACTTCTGCTCGACGAACCCACTCGCAGCCTGGACGCCATCGCTGCCTCTGAATTTCGCCGCTTCCTCAAATCCGAAGTCCTCAGCCGCGGCGACACTTCCCTGCTCTTCGCTTCGCATACTCTGCCCGAAGTCGAGATGCTCGCCGACCGCGTCGCCGTGATTGATGCGGGACGTCTCGTCACCTGCGACACTCCCGCTGCCTTGAAGCGCACCACGAACGCTGCATCGCTAGAAGACGCCTTCATGCGCCTGACGGGTCGCTCCCCACATCTCACCGGAGAGGGAACCCCGGAATGACGCGCAGCCTGCGCGAGTTGTGGGCTTTCTTCTGGCGCGACCTCTCCATCGCGCGCACCTACCGCACCGTCTTCGTGCTCGAAGCCCTCGAAGCGCTGTTCGGAGTGGCCATGTTTTTTTATGTCGCGCGCTTCGTGGACAGCCCGCAGCTCCGGAACGCGCTCCCGCAGGGCGGAGGCTACTTCGCTTTTTCCCTAATCGGCTTCGTCTTCCTCGATTATCTCAACGCCGCGATGGACACCTTCGACCGAAGCCTCGAAGAAGCCCGCGACTCCGGCACGCTCGAACATCTGCTGGTCACGCAGACTTCTCTCCCCGTCATTCTGGCCGGCTCAGCAATCTATCCTTTCGCAGTGACAACGCTGCGCATAGCCGTCTACGTCGCCTGGGGCGCACTGTTCTTCGGGTTTCCGCTGCGCGGTGCAAACTGGCTCGCCGTAGCCGCGGTGCTCCTCGCCACTCTGCTCGCTTTTTCCGGACTGGGAATTCTCTCCGCAAGCTATCTCCTGCTCTTCAAGCGCGGCAATCCCGCGAAGTGGTTCCTCCTCGGCGTTTCCAGCGTTGCCGGCGGCATGCTGTTTCCCATCAGCGTGCTTCCCGATTGGCTTCAGATAGTGGCCCGGTTGAATCCTGTCACTTACGCGCTAGACGCTATGCGCGCCGCTCTTCTCGGCGGCGCGGATGTGCAAGCCGTCTGGCGCCCGCTGATCGTCCTTCTCATTTTCAGCGCAGTCCTTCTGCCCCTTTCCATGGCGGTATTCTCCTGGGCGCTTCGCCGCACCAAAACCACGGGAACTCTAATGCACCGCTAGAGACTCAATCCGTATTGCCAAGATCCGTAGAGGCTGGGCTTGCCCCGCCCTCCTTCGACGGCGTGGATCTCTCATTCCAAAAAAAGGCCGGCCCCGCAAACCGGAACCGGCCCAATAGAAAGCAGTTTGAATCCTGCTCAGGACTTCTTTTTCGCGTTCACCTTGATATCAATGCCCGGAGCCATCTGCTGCAATTGTTCCAGCCCCTCTTTAGCCTGCTTGCCAAAAGGTCCGTTGGGGTCGAGTTCAATCGCCTTCTGGTATGCCTCAATGGTTCCCGGCGCGAACTCGGGCACATCTTTGTTCCCGACTTTCTTTACCGTCATTTTATAGATTAGGCAGGCACCCAGCAGATACCAGGTCTGCGCGCTCTTCGGGTCCAGTTCTGCGGATTTCTGTAGAGGTTCGATGGCGTCGGCTCCGCGGTTCGCGTTATACAAGCTGATACCAAAGTTGCGCCAGGCCGTCGCGGCTTTCGCCGGATCCAGTTCCGCGCTCTTCGTGTAAGCGGCCCGCGCTTCGTCGATCTTCCCCGCTCGCGCCAGCACGTTTCCCAGATTGTTGTAGTAGCCGGGGTCATCCGGCTTCGCGTTGATGGCCTGCTGGTAAGCTTGCGCTGCTTCGTCATTGCGCCCCGCCAGGTCATACGCTTCGCCCAGACGCGCCCAAAGCAGGTGCTGGTTGGGGTCTTTTTCCGACGCCGCCTTCTGTGCCGCCTCAAATTCTGTAGCGGCTTTGTCGGATAGATCCTTCAGGTTTTGCTTCAGCGCATCTTTCTGATCCGCAGGCGCCTTGGACAAGTCGTCTTTCGCCTTGCGCTCCTGGTCCAGGAATCCAGTCCCGGCAGTGTAGTGCGCTTTCATGCCCTCGAACTTTTGCTTTTCCTCGGCGTCCGCCTTGGTTTTTTGCGCCGCAGCCGCGCCCTCTTTCGCCATCTCTGTCTTGAAGTTCATGTCCAGTTTCGCTTCATCGTTGCTGGTCACCCGGATTTGCCCCATCTTGACAGGAATTTGCTTTTCATTCGGCGGCGGGAAAGTGATAATCGTCACGTCGTAGACGCCCGGGCGGAGATTGCGAAAACCGTACCTTCCTTCCGCATCGGTCTTTGCTTCCAGCTTCGCGCCCTGGTCGCTTATCGCCTCGACTCCCAACCCAAACCACGGCTTTCCGTTGATATCCATAATTATGCCGCTGAGTGTTCCAGTCACTTGCGCCTTCGTGCCCGGCGCAAGCACGCAAACCAGCGCGGCCACGAGCACCGCAGCCATCGCGCAATACTTCCTAAATCTTTTCATACCCATTTCTCCTTTTGCCGAGGCATACCCTGCCCGGCCTGGCTGGCGGGATGTGCCCTATTATGCCTAATCTTAGCTCTTTTCCAAGTGTCAGGAGTGCGCCGAGACCGCCTGCCGGTAAGGGATGGGATCCGCCACGCCAGCCTCCGCAAACGCCTTCAATCGCAGCAGGCAGCTGTCGCACGCTCCGCAAGCTTTTTCTTCGCCCTGATAACACGACCACGTCAGATGCAACGGCGCACCAAGCGTGATTCCGCGTCGAATAATTTCATTTTTCTTCAGCGTAATCACTGGAGTCGCAATCTCGATCTGCGTCTCTGGCCGCGTTCCCACGCGCACCAACTCCTGAAATACCTGGTAATACTCCGCGCGGCAATCGGGATAGCCGGAGCTATCCTCCGCCACGGCTCCGATGCAAACGGCTCCCGCCCCAATCGCTTCCGCCCAGCTCACTGCTACGGAAAGAAAATGAGCGTTGCGAAACGGCACATACGTCACGGGAATCGAGCTCCCATGCGGCCCCGGCGCGCCAAGCTCATTCTCCGGCACCGCGATTTTCTTGTCCGTAAGCGCCGATCCGCCTATCGCTCGAAAGTGGTCGAGCTGCACCACAAGCCGCTGGCTCACGCCGTAAAAATCCGCAATCGCCTCAAACGCTCGCCGCTCGCGTTCCTGTGTCCGCTGCCCGTAACCTGCATGCAGCAGCGCAATGTTCCCGGCCCCATGCCGCTCGCGCGCAATCGCGGTGCAAACACAAGAGTCCATCCCTCCGCTCAGGAGCACCACTGCCTTCGAGATTTGCGACCCAACTGTCATACATCCCCATTATAACTCGCGCCGTCCCAACAACTCGCCGCGCGAGTAAGTTCAGGGGGGCAGCACGCTGCGCCCCTGGTCTGCAAAGCTCTAAACTGGCCCCTTCCAATGTGGGACAGACTATGTGTGAGCTAAGCGCCAGTTTGGAGGAGGGGAGCGAAAAATTCGAATCTTCTGAGTGACCCCGGTAACTCCTAAACTCCCTTTGTCGCCGGGTCCCACACAAACTTATGCAGCTGAAGCCCAAGCCGCACCGGCAACCCATCCGCAAGTATCCACTCCACCACCTTGCGCGCCTCCAACCCCTGCCATTTCCCCGCCGGATCGTCAAACACCGGCGAAAACAAAACCTGCTTCACGCGCTCCGCCAGCCGATGCTCCGCCGTAAAATCTCTCGCAAACTCATAATCCCGCCGCGTCATGAGCACAAACTTCACTTCATCTTTCGCATCCAGCTCCGCAAGATTCCGCATCTCAAACGTATCCGCTTCGCCCGAGTCCGGGCATTTCACATCCACAATCTTGATCACCTCGCGCGGCAGCCGCCCGGTAAACCGCTCGCCGCTGGTCTCGATCATCACCGTGTATCCAGCCGTAACCAATTTCTCCGCCAGCGGATAAACCTCTTCCTGCAAAAGCGGCTCCCCGCCAGTCAATTCAACAAGCGGCACGCGAGCCTGCGCGCCAGATGCCGCCGCCTCGCGCCCAGCAAGTTCATCCACTCGAGCCAGCACATCCTCAACACTCATTTTCTTCCCGCCATGAAACGCATAAGCCGTATCGCACCACGTGCACCGCAAATTGCAGCCAGTCAGCCGCACAAAAACACACGGCAACCCCGCCCGTGTCCCTTCGCCCTGAATCGATTTGAAAATTTCGGTTATGAACATATGGAGTGCGGCAGCTTGATGCCGCCTTTCTTACCGCGCAAAATTCTGCGTCGAATTGTTTCGCTCTACCTCGGCCCCGAAGTTTTCTCGCGGGCCGCCCCTCGCCCGAACCACCACAGCGCGCCCCCGACAAACGCAAACGGCAAAATCAACCTCCAATAACCCGGCGGAGTCCCGCCCATCAGCCGAAATACAACAACATATCCAATCGCAACCAGAACCGCCGGAATCAAGACGATGTAGAACGCGCGATTCATCGACTCATCTCTCGCGGAAACGCTTAGTCACCCGGCCGATATTGCGCCCGGCTGGTATCCGTCTCCCACAAAATCACATCCGTAACTCGCGCCCCAGGCGGCAAATCCTTCAACCCCCGCGCCACTTCCTCATAAAAATACTTCGCCATATTTTCCGCCGAAGGATTCACCGTCTTAAACGGCTCCAGATCATTCACAAACTGGTGATCCAACCGCCCCATCACCTCACGCACAATCTGTTTCACCCGAGTAAAATCCACCAGCAACCCAATCGAATCCAGCTCCGGCCCCTCCAAGGTAACGCGCACCCGGTAATTATGCCCATGCACGTTCTCGCACTTCCCCCGGTACCCCCGAAGCGCATGCCCCGCCGAAAATGTCTCTTCCACGCTGACCTGAAACATTCTTCTCTGTGTCCTCTGCGCTCTCGGCGTCCTCTGTGTAATGTTTTTCTTAACTCTTCTTCTTCGCCAAAAATCTCGAAACCGCCGCCAAATCCTGAGTCACCCGATACTTCGGAAGCGACTCAATAAAAATTTTACCATACGCCATCCGCTGAATCCTGCTATCCAGCAGCGCCAAAACCCCTCGATCCGTCTTCGTCCGAATCAATCTTCCGAAACCTTGTTTCAGCGCCAAAACCGCCTCCGGCACTTGAAACTCCGCGAAGGGGTTTCGTCCATCCTCCTGCAGCGCCTTTACCCGCGCCGCCACAATCGGATCGCTCGGCACCGCAAACGGCAACCGGTCCACAATCACGCAAGAAAGCTGGTCCCCCGGCACATCCACGCCCTGCCAAAAGCTAGCCGTAGCAAAAAGCACCGCTCCCGGTGTGTTCTTAAACCGCTCCAGCAAAACCGAACGCGGCGAAGTCCCCTGAAGCAACAGCGGAAACGGCACCCGCGTCCTTACCCGCTCAAACAACTCATTCATCTGCGAGTAGCTCGTAAACAAACAAAACGCCCTACCCTGGCTGGTCTCCAGCAAATTCACAATCTCATCGGCCGCTTTCGCCACATACGCCGGATTCCGCACGTCCGGCATCCCCGGCGGCAAATACAGCAAAGCCTGCTCTGGATAATCAAACTCCGGCGGCAAAGCCCGTTCTTTTGCATGATCCAACCCGAGCCGGCTGCGAATGAACTCGAATCGCCCTTCCACCGTCAACGTCGCCGAAGTCAGCACCACGGTATCGAACTGCTCAAACAGCCGCTCCCGCAAAATCTGGCTCACATCAATTGGGGTAGCAGCTAAAAACACTCCCTTATTCCGCCGCTCATACCAATACACAAAATTCTTCTCGTTCGATTCGAACAAAAACGACAGCTCCTGCCGTATCTCAAAACTCCGCCGCGCAATCCGCAGAATCTCTTCCGGCTTCTGCGTCATCGCCGCGCATTCCGTCTCAAATCCCTTCAGCGCAGAAGCCAAATCATCGTAAGCCTCGCGGTTCTGCTCCAGAAACGCCTCGCGTTCCACACGCGAAAATGGATATCTCCCGTCCCGCGGCGGAAACGTATCAAAAAACGCCCGGCTCCTCTCGCGAATCCGCTGCGTCCGACGCAAAACGGAAGGCGTCCCCAGATGCAGCAGCCGCAAAGTCTGGTCCGCGTCGCGCGCCAACTCGTCAAACCGGAAATTCGAAATCTGCCGCCCGAAATAATCGCTCGCCACGTCCTCCATCTCATGCGCTTCATCAAACACAACCGCCGAATACTCCGGCAAAATGCTCCCAAAATCGTCCTGCTTCAAAGCCAAATCCGCAAAGAACAAATGGTGGTTCACAATAATCAAGTCCGCGTCCTTAGCCCGCTGGTGCATCCCGGTAACAAAACACGGATTGAACGATGGGCACTTCTGCCCCATGCACGTGTCCCGCCGCGCATCCAGCCGCGGCCACAAATCCGAATCGTCCGGCAAAAATGTCAGCTCCGCACGGTCACCGGTCTCCGTCAGCTTCGCCCATTGCTTGATCTGCTGAAATGCATCCAGCTCATCCATCCCCTTCAGCAGCGCCTGGTCCGCCATGTGGTTCATCTTTTCAACGCACAGAAAATTCGATCGTCCCTTCATCACCGCTACTTTCAAATTCGGCGCAAAGTGTTTCTGCAAAAACGGAATATCCTTCTGAAACAATTGCTCCTGCAAGGATTTCGTCGCAGTGGAAATCACCACCCTCCGCCCGCTGCAAATCGCTGGCACCAGATACCCCAGCGTCTTCCCCGTTCCCGTCCCCGCCTCGAGAATCGCGTGGTGATGCGTCTCAAACGCATCGTGCACCATCTCCGCCATTTCCAATTGCGCGCGCCGGTGCTCGTAACCGCCAATCATGCACCGTTCCAGAAATCCTCCCGGCCCAAACACATCCCGCATCGAAGGTTTTTCTGGAACAGGATCAGAAGCTGCCGAAGCCGCACCGGAAGCCGGCTCCTCCTCCACCATTGTCCCTTCCGCATCCTCTTCACGAAGCGCCGGGTCCGGCCCACCCGCCAAAGCCGCCTCCGCAATAAACACCTCTTCCTCATCACGCGCCAGCGCGCTTCGCCCCGTCTCTTCAGTACTCCTCACCGATTTGGCAGCTTTTCTAGCCAGAAAATTAACCTTCCCCTTCGCTCATTCGCTGCAACAAAACCAACCATTCATGCCAATCCGCATCAGCGATTTCGTAACAATATCACAGCGCCTCTCATCATTCCGGCGTGCCCTTCGTCACCAGCCACTCGCCACTTCTTCATTCCAAAAAATTCGATTCCTCATCTTTTCCCATCAGAAATCCAGCACCAGCAAAGTAATGTCATCCTCCTGCCGCCGCCCGTCCGAATGTCCGGACCACCGCCCAATCTCCTCAAGCAGCGCAGCCGACAATCGCGCGGCAGAATCCCCTCTATGGCTATTCAGAAACTGCGCCAGCCGCGCCTTCCCGAACTCCTCCTGCCCCGCATTCATGGCCTCGAACAATCCGTCCGTATACAGCAAACAACGGTCCCCAGTTTGCAATGCAATCTCCAAGCTCGCGTACTCCGCCTCAGGAAACAATCCCAGCATCAACCCATTTTCCTCAATCGCCCGCACTTCCTCACTCGCACGCGGAGCCAACAAGAGCGGCGGATGCCCCGCCCCGGCGTAGCGCATCACTCCCTTCTCCAAATCCAGGAAAACATACGCCGCCGTAACAAAGTGCTCCTCGAACTTCCCACAAAGCGCCCGGTTCAATCCCGCAAGCACCCGCGCCGGCTCTTTCGCATTCTCCGCTTGCCCTGCAAACGCCACCTTCAGCATCGAAGCTATTAGTGCCGCGGGCACGCCATGCCCCGTAACGTCCGCAACAAGAATCCCAACCCTGCGCTCATCTACCGCAAGAAAATCATAAAAATCACCAGCCACCGCGCTCATCGGCACATACCGCGCTGCAACTTCCAGCCCCGCAATCCGCGGCACCTCTTTCGGCAGGGTCGAAGCCTGTATTTGCCGCGCAATCTCCAGCTCTTTATTCAGGTTCAGCAGACTCTCTTCCTTGGCGAAGCTTAGCGACGCCGTCACATATCCCAGGCAGCCAACGAAAACTAGGAGCCCGACAAACTCCACGTTGAGGCCCTTCAAAATCTTCAATCCCAGCAGGTTTGCCTGCAAAATGAACAACAGCCAGATCGAGAAACCGGTCATAAACACGACCATTCCCCTGCTGACCGGTTTGCGGGGACCAGCAGAACGCGGGCCAAAAACCAGGAACAATGCGCTGGCCAAAAAAATTCCCAGCACCATCAGGTTATTCGAAAGAAACAAAGTTTTGAGACTGACTCGCAACGCAGCCCCTAGAATCGCCCATACCGCAAAAGCAGCCTGAAAAATAATCAGCCAGCCAAAGAATCGACGGAATCGTTCGGGGGCCACCTGATGGAGGAAGAGTCCAAACGGAAGAATAATCGTGCCGGTGATCACCCAGTTCAAATACAACCAGAACGCCGGCGAAAACCCCAGGCTGAACTGGATCGTTTGCAATGTAGTGAGCAGCCGGAGCCCATACAAAATGCAGAACAATCCGAAATAAATCAGCGTCAGTTCACGTGTCTTGCGCCGCGAAAGAAAAAGCACGATGGCCACCGTGCCAAACGACAGCAGCATCACGGCAGCAGCTATGTTCAGCAACTCCCAGCGCAGTTGCCAGACTTCTATTTTCATGATTGTCTGCGCTCCTGTGCCAGCCTGAAAAAGAGCCGACATAAGCTCAATCACGGGTGCCATTCCATTCCAGAGAGACGGATGTCATTCGAATCGCTTTGGGTAGAAGCAGCTATCAGTGCTCGCACAACGGCGGCTGCGAGCCATTATCGCCTTTTGCGCGGAGACTTTGTCATCTGCCTCGGGCCGGCCGGCTCTTTGCTTTTCTTGCCGGACTTCGCATTCTTTTCCGTCCGCAGCTTCCACGCCGTGCGCAGGGCCCCTTCCAACAAATCTTCATTCGCCGCCGCCAACCGTATATGAGTCGCCCCGTTTCTTCCCCATCCTCCGGGGACAGGCAGAAAAACCTTCGGCATCTCCTCCACAAACGCCGCCTGCTGCTCCACCGTCAGCATCAAGTTCCCAAAACCTTGCTTTTCCGAAGCCAGCGTTGCAAAAATCCTGCCGCCCACGCGAAAGTCCGGATTGCCCATGTGCGAACTCTCTTCCGCGCCTTCCATGCTCAGCGCAATCCTTCGAAAATCTTTGGCCTTCATACGCGCCTCACTGTCCCCGCGCTCAATATCCTACCGACCTGCTCAAATCATGCCACCGCAAACTCAGTCTTTCCCGCAATCTACCCGTCATTCCGCGTGAATCACCTTGTGCTGGCTCACCGTGTTGCCGTCCCCCCTCTTTAACCTGTGAAAAGTAATCGCCGACAAAATTGTGAGGCACCCCAAAGCAAGAAAAGCTTTGTGGATACCGCTAATCATCTCCTGCGCGTTGGTGTGCGCGCGATTCGGAATGAAAAATACCGTAGCCAGGCCCGCCGTCGCCACTCCAAAACTGATGGACATCTGCTGCACCGTGCTCGCGATGGAGCTTGCGCTGCTTGCCTGCTCTTCCGTGACGTCCGCGTACACCAGCGTGTTCATGCTCGTATATTGGAGCGATGTGAAAGCGCCGTAGCAGAAAGCCTGAATTACAATGATCCAGACCGGCGTCCCTACCCCAATCGTCCCGAAAAGCAGAAGCAGCAGTCCCAGTATCACGGTGTTGGAAACGAGCACGCCGCGGTACCCGAAGCGGTTCAGAATTTTGGGCAAAAGAAACTTCGTGCTCATCGACGCAACCGCCTGCGGCATGATCAGCAACCCGGACTGAATGGGCGTATATCCCAATCCCACCTGGTAAAGCAGCGGCAGCAGAAAAGGCACTCCGCCGATTCCCAGGCGCGTAAAGAAATTGCCGCTCACCGCGGCGCTAAACGTCCGAATGCGAAACAGGCTCAGCCGCAGCAGGGGGAACGCCGTCCGAGAGGCATGCAATCCGTACCCTGCGAGCAGCGTGAGGGAAACCACCAGCAGACCGGCCATTTCCCCGGCGTTCAACGCGTGCTCGCCGAATATCTCCAGCACGTACGACAGCAGCGCGATCCCCGATCCGAATAGAATCAGCCCCACAATATCCAGCCGAGGCGTTTTTTCTTCCCGATAGTCCGGCAAATGGATGAAAACCATCAATAGCCCGGCGATTCCAATTGGAATGTTTACGAAAAAAATGACTCGCCAGTGCAGGTAGCCCACGATCAGTCCGCCGGCGATCGGACCCAGCATGGGGCCAATCAACGCCGGAATTGCCACGAAACTCATGATCCGTATAAGCTCGGATTTAGCGAACGCTCGCACCAGCGTCAGCCTGCCCACTGGCACCATCATCGCTCCGCCGAAGCCCTGCAGAATCCTGCACGCCACCAACAAATGAATATTGCTCGATATCCCGCAAAGAAACGACCCCAGCGTAAAGATCCCGATCGCCGAGGAAAACACTCTCCTCGTTCCAAACTTGTCTGCCATCCATCCACTGATCGGAATGAATACCGCCAGGCTCAACGTGTAGCTCGCCAGCACAGACTTCATGCTCAGCGGCGTCACTTTCAGCGCCTCCGAAATAGCCGGCACCGCGGTATTCAGAATCGTCGTATCCAGCGACTCCATGAAAAACGCCACCGCGACCAGCCACGGCAGATACCTCTTGCTCGAAGCCGACGGCTCGGCTGGCAACATGGGCGCGTTTGTGCTTTGGACCGGGGCGGTGGGCATGAAGTCGAGCAACTACTTTACTAACGAACCGGGCAATTTGCTTGCCCAGAGAACTCCATCTTTCAACATCGAGTTAGTGAGGCAAGCCGCCGATCGCCAGCATAAGGACGTGACTAGTACGTCGGGCGGGCTGGTCTGCGGCATGCCCGACTGTCCATTTAGTAGTAGGGCAACGAGCTTGTTTTAGCAGTCCCATTACCTCCTTCGCAGGGTTAGATTCATCCGTGGGGCAATTCCGTCCATCACGGACAGTGTGGACGTCGCACTTTCTGCAAGCGTGGGGTACTCGATGAAATCCTATAAGTCTCTTCTTTTTCTAAGTTTAGTGCCGGCTCTCACCTTGGCCTCGTGCTATCACGAGTTCCCAGGCGGCGGAGGCGGCGCCGGAGGTGGCGGCGGCACTGGGACCCAGTTCGTCAATGTCCTCCTTACCTCGACTCCCTCTTCGACTTTCTCGTTCGCCTCTCTCAACTGGCAAATTGGGAGCGTCAACATCACGAATTCCGCGGGCGTTGCTGTTCCCCTTGGCACCACAGTAGGAGTTGTCATTCCCGATTTCGTGCGCATGCAGACCGACTCCATCTACATGAGCCATACGACTCTGGCAACCACGAGCTACACCAGCCTCCAGGTCGAATTCAACGCACCGCTTTCCGGCTATATCTACAACAACTCCAATGCCACCCTCTTTTCCGGGGCCAATGCCTGCTCGCCTGGCACCGTTTGTCCGATTCCTAGTACTGTCCCTGGCTTCTCCTCCAGCAGCGTTACCATCCCCATAACCTATACCCCTTCCGCTGCGTCCACCGGGGGCATTCGCATCAACTTGGATCTCAGCAAAGCCGTCACCACTGCCGGAGCCGACGGCATCACCTTTGATTTCACTCAGGCCGGCGCCATCACATTGATTCCTCTTCCCACTACCTCCAGCCAGGCCTCCGTCATTGATACTATCGACAACTTTACAGGCGTCGTTACAGCTGTCACTTCCAGCACCGTTACCGTGGCCTCCTATGAGTTCGATGCCCGCACCTTCAGCATTGCTTCCACCGACGAATTCGACGACCCTTTCACCATTTGCCCCCAGCCGGCTACTATAAGCTGCCTGGCCGTTGGTCAAAACGTCAGTATTGATGGCATCGTAAACAACACCGCTACCTCTAGCCCATTTACAGTCAACGAAATTGAATTTCTCGACGCCGCCCCTGCCGTCGGGGAACTGGAAGGCGTTATCATTTCCACTCCTGCAAACAATCAGTTTAAGATCGCCCTTAGCAACGGTGTGGGTTTGTCCAACTTTTTCGTTGGCACCACCACAATTGTCAATCTGAACGGCGCCGAAACCTATCTTGTGGATCCAAAGGAGCTCGGGATAACCGACATTGCGAACCCTGGCTTCCAGAGTCAGGCGGACCTGGTTCTCGGCCAAACCGTTATGATTCAGGGCGGCACGGTAAACGATAACAACACCAGCATCAATAACCCGACCCGCGTTTTGCTCCGCTACTCCAGCATCGGTGGAGCGGTGCAGACACCTTCTGGCACCACATTTACGCTGGGATCTCCCTCCTTCGCTGGTCCATTTAATCTTTCACTTGCCGTTCAGACCTTTCCCAACACGGCCTATGACAACATCACTGGCTTCAGCGGGCTATCTGGAGTGAACAACGCCTCGGTACGCGCTCTCCTTCTGAACCCCAACAGCAACGTCCAATTTCCACTCTTGGCGGCAAAGGTTCGCACTCACTAGATTTCTCCGCCTCCGCAAAGGCAACGGGCGGGAGCATCCAAGGATGCTCCCGCCCGTTCTTCTTTAGTGGCGCCACTACTTGCGTAACCGCTTTAGAATCAACACCTAGACATAGCTCCGTAAGTGTTGATTCTAAAAGACTTACAAAGATGCTAAACCCTTTACAATCAACAGTTACAAAAACTGCATGGGGCCAAATCGACAAACGCCTTGCCAACTAAGTCTCAACGCCCCGAATATTTGCTATGGAGTTCTCAAACGACAGCCACCACGCCTGATCCCGCTTACGCCGGCTGAACTCCGCTGGCCACCGGTGTCATCGTTCCAGTCGCAGGAATCGCAGCCATCTTTGGCTGCAGCCGCCCATAGAGCGCGATCGCAATCGCTCCAGTGCCCCACATCACGATGCCCAGCCCGACGAGCCAGCCAATCACATGGATCGGCTCGATCGGAGTGTAAATGACCCGCACAATCACAAACCCGACAGCCATCCTTCCGATCAGCCCCCAGGTATCGCTCGTCTTCCCCATAATCCAGTTGCCGATCACGGCGCCCACGACAATCTCCCCGCAATTAATCACCAGCATCCAGAGTCCCAGGGTGAGTATCCCCAACGGAATACCAACTACCGTGATGCACGCAATGATGGCCGCAATCGGCACTCCGGGCAGCACAAGCAGGCCCAGCCCCAGCGGCGCGCCGACGCGCTCCCCGGCTCTTACAGAGTCCGCTGCGAATTTCGGCAGCAACAAAAACAGCACCATCCCAAACAGCACAAAAGCGGCCGTCCAGATGACGCGCCACACGTAATAGTGGCCTTGCTTGTACCTGGATTCGTGCACGTGTTTGGTAAATTCGGGCTGCGAAGCCAGCTTCGCGCCGGAGGCGACAGTTGGGGGCTTCTCACCCTCAAAATGGATCGGTCCTGCAACTTGCGCGGATGAAGCGAACGACAGCGTCTCGCCCTTCGTTTGAATCGCTCCTCCGACGTCCCCGGAGACGACGGTGGTGCCGCCCATGGCATACAAATCGCGGCCCAAGTGGCCGTCGACGCCCACAGTTCCCGCAAAAGCCGTCAAGCTGCCATTGACCGTGCCAACCGAATCCAAGTTGAACGAATCGTTCGCGGTCAGAGCATTTTTCCCGACCGTCCCCGTAATGGTCAGGTTGTTGCAAGCCGTGCGAACGTTCCCGTCAACCTGCCCGCTGATGCGCACGGATTGCGCGAAAACAATCGCGTCGCCTTTGATATGTCCATTGATATCAATACTTTGCCCGAAGAAGTAGAGGTCTCCATCCACCGTGCCGTCGACCCGCCCGCGCGCGCCGGTCATGAACAGGTCGCTCTTGACGATCTCATCCTTCGTCACTTCAAGAGTGTCGCCTTTGCGAAACTCCGTTGCCGAAGCCGGCGCAGGCACGGCCAGGGCGGCGCACAATCCCGCAAGTACCAGCGCTAATGCCGAACCGCGTCGCAGGCGCCGCCGGAAAATAGCCACGGCGAATCCCGCCACGATCAGCATCGCCAGTACCTCGAGAAGTGTGAGCATGGATTGCCATCCTTTCCAGAAGGCGCCTTGAAAAATCATCAGGCTGAGTAAGCTTGTGCCGCCAAAGCCGGCCTGTTCCAAACGGGCCTGCCAGGGTTCGACGAGGTAGGTGTAAAGCGAGTAGACGCCGGTGGCCGCCAGGCCGAAAACCAGACCCCAAATCCATCCAAACGATTTCCGCGCTTGCTCCTGGAATTCAGCGAGGCGCGCCGGCAGCGGTTCGTCTTCCTCAAGCATGGCGCGCGTCAGCAAGCGCGATTCGCGGTCGAGCGCCCGGAGCAGAGTACGGCAAGAGGCGCACTCCTGCGCGTGCGCGGAAACGGCTTGCGCGCGGGCGCGGTCCAGTTGCCGCTCGGCGTAGAGCAGGCACGTTATTTCATCCAGATGATCCATCGTCCGGCCCGCACCATCCTGCAAAGCGTGGTCAGCAGGTTCGCTCACGTCGTCCCTCCCGCAGCCAGCGCACTTTTCCCCTCCAGCGCCTGCCGAAGTTCATGCCGCGCACGCAGCAGCACGACGCCCACGAAGGCGCGCCGCACGCCGAGCTCGTCGGCAATTTCGTCATAACTCATGTCCGAGTAATACCGCATTACCAGCGCCATGCGCGCCCGCGCCCCCATCTTGCCGAGGGCGCTGCGCACTTCCTCGCTGGTCTTCTGCTCAATCAGCCGGTCCAACTGGCTTGGGTCGGGATGCTCCAGAGGCACCTCGTCCACGTCTTCGGTCTCTTTGTCCTGGCGTATTTTGCGCCGCCGCAATATATCCCAACAATGGTTTGCCGCCACCCTGTAAAGCCAGGCGGAGAAGGATCGAGTCTCGTCGTACTGGCTCAGATTCTTCTGCAGCTTGATGAAAATATCCATGGTGGCGTCTTCGGCGTCTTCCCGCGTCGGCAGAGCCCTCCTGCAAAAGCGAAAGATAGCCGGCGCAAAATCCCTATACAACTGGCCCCAAGCGTCGTTATCCCCTGCACGAGCCCGGGCAACAGCTTCCGTGGTCTCCGTCATTCCCGGCACGCTCATCGGGCCTGGTCTCAGCGGTTCCATAGACTAGTACGCAGGGGAGCCCCAAAAACTTACACGATTTTCGCAAATAGCAATATCGCGGAACGGGGCTATCTCGTCTGTGTTCAACACTCTACCAGAAATGTTGGGCGAATCTGCGAGGAGGCAGCAATAACGGGGGAGTGCGGAGGCGGTTGAGGGTTAAAAGTTCAAGGTTTAAGAGTTCAAGACCAAGAGCTAGGAGTCCAGGGTTCCAGGGTCCAATGCTTGGAACAGGAGCAGGGTCGAGGGAATGGAGGACATGGCGCCCGGCCTCGGCGGCTTCGGACGCGGGTGAGTAAGTTAAGTTGATTCAATCTTCAAGACCATCAAATCGAAAACTTTGGATTGACAGTCCAATATGGAAAGGTGTTAGGTATATGGCAACCGAGGGGTGGTCAACCAAAATTTTTGCCGAGGAACATTCGACTGAGGAGGGGTGTTTTTATGCACGATAAGAATCGAAGAGAATCCAGGGGATTCTGGTACGCACTTTTACGGGTGGGAACAGTTGCGCTTGCGCTCGCTCTCCTGGTGCTGCCGGGATACGCACAGACATTCCGCGGGGCTATCAATGGCACGGTAACGGATCCATCGGGAGCCGTCATTCCCAATGCGCAAGTAAGAGCAACTGAAGTAGCGACCGGGATTGACCACAACGGCGTTACGACCAACGACGGCCAGTTTTCGTTCCAGGACATTCCGCTGGGATTCTACAAAGTCACGGTAACGGCGACCGGATTCCCCGTGTATACCGTGGATAAGGTCGAAGTCATCGCAGGCACCATCTACACGCTGCAGATCAAGCTGACGATGCAGGCGCAGGCCACCACGGTAGAGGTCTCGGCTGCTGCTCTTGCTCTGGATACCACCACGCAAACGCAGACCATGACGATCAACGAAGATATCGTCCAAAACATGCCTCTGAACGGACGCGATTTCACGCAATTGATTTCCATCGAACCCGGCTTTGGGGGCTACAACGTGGGAGGGTTCGGCTCACTCAACGGGACAAGGCCCAATCAAATCAATTGGCAGATCGACGGCGTGGACAACAACGATTTCTGGCACAACATTCCGGCCGTCAATCAAGGCGGCGTTTCCGGAATTGCCGGCGTGGTCCTCCCGATCGACTCGGTTACGGAATTCTCCGCGCAGACCTCATCGGGCCCGGAGGGCGGGCGGAACGCGGGCGGCACGGTAAACGTGGTTACCAAATCCGGCGGCAACGATCTTCATGGCTCCGCGTACTACTACAACCGCAACGAGGCGTTCGGCGATCCTTCGCCATTCTTCGCGCCCAGCCCAGAGGTTCCCAAAGCGCCGCCCGAGCGCAACGAAAATTACGGATTCTCTCTCGGCGGGCCAATCCTCAAGAACAAGCTCTTCTACTTTGCGAACTACGAGAAACAGCAGTTCATTTTCGGACTCTCGGGCGTGGCGACGGAACCTTCCAGCGCATGGATCACGCAGGCGCAGGCCCTCTTGGCCAACACAGGCGATCAGTTCGGCACATATGCTCCTGTTACGCCAAGCGCGGTATCGGCAAGCCTGATTGGTCCTAATGGCTTGTGGCCGCAGAAAACCATTAGTAGTCTCCCATTCGCACCGGACAATTTCTTTAGCCCGAGCGCGGAGACAGGGTATAGCTACAATGGCGTTGCCAGGGTGGACTACGAGATCAGCTCGAAACATCACCTCTATTTGCGCGCGTTCGGTGGCCAGGGAAGCCAAACCGCTCCTCTGGGTGGCAGCCCTGCCCTGGGAACGGCGAGTTCAAACCTGGACTACTACTTTGAGGTTGCTCCCATCCACGTATTTAACTACTCGGCGGTCTTGAACTCCACGCTGACGAGTACGATCACCAACCAACTGCTCTTCGGAGCCAACTACTTCAACCAGCTGTTTCACGACAACAATAATAGCTTCAACACCAAGGATCTGGGACTGTACCTGAGTCCGGATGCGACCAGCCACGGCCAGTACATTCTCGGAGCTCCGAACATAGTTATTGCACCGCCCTCGTCAAGCGGATCTGGTGGATTCGAACAAATCGGACTGACGCCACCAGAAGGCCGCAGTGACCTGACCTGGCATATAACCGACATCGTTTCGCAGACGTGGGGAGCGCACCAGTTCCGCTACGGAGCGGAAGTGCGGCGCGCGACGCTGGATGAGTTCTATCATCGGCGCGGAACGGGACAATTCATCTTTGACGGAAGCGCGGGGCCCTGGGCCACCAGTCTGGCCGCGCCTTGCACAGCCAACACGACCTCGCCTCTTGTGTGCGCCTTGGCCGACTTTCTTGCCGGCGATGTGTCCGCCTGCGACACGACACATCTCCAAGCGGGCAATATCTGCGGTTCAACCATCGCAGTAGGAAACCCGGAGCGGTTTGTTCATGTGACGGCCTTCAATGCCTACTTCGAGGACTCTTGGCAATTCAACAAGAGACTCACCTTCAATTACGGCCTGCGCTACGAATACTTCGGGCCCATGGGTGACGACCACAACGACATCGCGAACTTCAATCCTGCAAGCGGGTTCGTGATTCAAAACGGCAGCCACCCGCTGTTCAACCCCGGCAAGGATCATTTCGCTCCGCGCGTCGGCTTCGCCTATCAGCCCACTTCCAAGGGAGACCTGGTGGTGCGCGGCGGTTTCGGCGTGTTCTACGATCAAATCAACCTGAACCCGTTCCTGGATTTCCGGCCGCCGGTGGCGGCGCCTCAAGGAATTGAAGGCAATCCGGTGGGAGCCAATCCGGTTTCCACGTACAGCCTGAGCGGCTACAACTGGGATGCGGTGCAGACCGGAGGTGCTTCGATTTTCCCCGGCGTTCGCACCTGCTCGACGCTGAACTTCAACACGCAGTCTGCGACCGACAACTGCGGAATACCCAACTACGTGTCGGGAGCGAACCTCTACGGCGTTTACTCCGTCAGCCCGAATTTCCGCACTCCGTATTTCTTTAACTTCAACCTGCAAGTCGAGAAGAGCTTCGGCAGTCTCGGAGTCCTCCAGGTTGGATACGTGGGCAGCGAAGGGCGCAAACTGAATATCGTGAGCAACATCAACCCGGCGGGCGGCGGCGCCGCCGATCCGCTCTTCGGGCCGCTCAATACGGCCTATCCCAACGTCGGCAACGTGCTGCAGCTCAACACAATTGGCACATCGAACTACAATTCATTGCAATCCACCTTCCGGCTGCGATCGTGGCACGGTCTGACGTCGCAGGTTGCGTATACGTGGTCGCATGCCTTGGACGAAGTCAGCGAGTATCGTGGCGCGATCTTGACCGACTACACCGATCCCAAACTGGACTACGGAAACAGCGATTTCGACACGCGGAATCTCTTCACCGTGGCCTTAACGTATGACGTTCCAAAGGCGCCGTGGGCATCTTCCAACTGGTCGAAGCGCGTCTTCAACGGCTGGCAACTCAGCAGCGTTATGAACTGGCACAGCGGACAGCCTTCCGACGAAACGCGGCTTGGCCTGGACTTGATTGGCAATCCCTACGCGGGAGTCAGTCACAGCTTCAGCTCGAGCATACCGGGCGTCCAATGGTGGAACCCGGATGCGTTCTGCTCACCTGGCGGATCGGCTTGCCCAGGCACGACGGACGACCTTGCTCGCAATAAGTTCACTGGACCGGGTTTCAGCGATGTCGACCTGTCGTTCATCAAGAACATCCCAATCACGGAACGCGTCAGAATCCAGCTCCGCGCAGACGTGTTTAACCTGTTCAACCGCATCAACTTCGCCTCCGGCGTGGGATCGGTGAACAGCGTATGCGCAGCCAACGCTGTAACCGGAGTCTGCACCGGGAATAGCGGGTTCGGAACGGTGACGGACACCATCGGCGACTTCAACGGGGCACCTGCTATCGGCCCTGGTGAAGCGCGGAACATTCAGCTTGTTGGAAAGATCATTTTCTAACGACTGCGGCTCGCTAAACTAACTACTTTCCGAAAGCGCCTCGACACTTCGTGCCGGGGCGCTTTCGTTTTCTTTGGGAGCGGGTGGGGATTCGCGGGATTTGTGATCGCGGCTGGGCTTGAAGAGGGAGGGGCAAGCCCCTCCCCTACGAATACACAAGGCACGGTTCGATTGAGTTGCCGGCGTTAGGGAGGCAGGGCTTGGATGCGGTACAGTTGAGAGTTGCAGCGTTGTTGCGGTTCTTGACTGTCCGCGGCGGCTTGCGTCCGATACTCTTTTAAATGACCCAAACACTTCCATCGCTTGTAATTGTGGGACGGCCCAATGTGGGCAAATCCACACTTTTTAATAGATTGACGGGGACGCGGCGCTCGATTGTTACCAATGAGCCGGGCATTACGCGCGACCGCATTTATGGGAAGGCGGAATGGCGCGGGCGGGCTTTGGAGATTGTGGATACGGGTGGAATCGTTCCCGACGACAAGGCGCTGATTCCGCAGGAGATTTTGCGGCAGGCGAACGTCGCAATCAAGAAAGCGGCCTTGCTGGTTTTGGTGGTGGATAGCCACGCAGGCATTACGCCTTTGGATCAGGAATTGGCGCGGCTTTTGCGCACGACCGGCAAGCCGTTTGTAGTGGCCGTGAACAAGGTGGATTCGACGTCGCAGGAGGTGAATGCGGCGCAGTTTCATTCGCTGGGAGCGCCAGTGTTTCCGATTGCGGCGGAGCACGGGACTGGCGTGGACGATCTTTTGGACGCGGCTTTGGCGGAAGTGGATGTTGTCGAGTCTGAGGAACAGGCCAAGCAGGAAAATGCCGTTGAAGTGGCCATCATCGGGCGGCCGAACGTGGGCAAATCTACCTTGCTGAATCGCATGGTGGGCGAGGAGCGGTCGATTGTTTCGCCGATTCCGGGGACTACGATGGACAACGTGGACACCGAGATTGTGCGCGAGGGGCATACGTACCGGTTTGTGGATACGGCGGGGATTCGACGCAAGGGGAAGACGACGCTGGTGGCGGAGAAATTGAGCGTGGTGATGGCGCGGCGCGGGTTGGAGCGGTGCGATGTGGCGCTGCTGGTGGTGGATGGGGAGCAAGGAGTGACGCAAGGCGACGCGCAGATTGCGAGTTATGCGGAGGAGTCCGGACGGTCGGTGATCATTGTTATTAATAAGTGGGATTTGGCGGTCGTGGCGGCGCGCAATGCAGCTGCTCGGGACGCGGACAGCGCCAAGGGGAAATCGAAGCGGGCGCCTGGAGAGCGGCATCGGCCGGAGGATTTCGATCCGGGGAGACTGCTTTTCGATTACGAAAAGATGATTCGCGGAAAATTGAAATTTTTGAGTTATGCGCCGATTGTTTTTCTTTCTGCTAAGACTGGCGAGCGGGCGAGCAAGCTGTATCCCTTGATTGATGAAGTGGCCGCGGCGCGGAGGAGGCATATTTCCACGCCGGAGTTGAACCGGTGGTTGAAAGAAGACGTGGATTTGCAGCGCGGGACTACGCCAAAAGCGCGACCCGTGCGGATTTATTACATTACGCAGGCCAAGACGGCGCCGCCGACGTTTTTGCTTTTTACGAACCAGAAAGAGGCGATGCATTTTAGTTATGAGAGATTTTTGGAGAATCAACTGCGAGAGAAGTGGGCGTTTGTCGGAGCGCCGGTGCGGTTTGTGCAGAGATTGCGGAAGCGCGAGGGTCGGCCGCGGCGGGAGAAAGAAAAAGAATAGCGTAGTTCACGGTTGAGACCCTGTCCAAATGGGGGCACGGTGAATCGTGCCCCTACATGAGTAGCGTGGCAAGGCCCGCCCCCACGAGAAAATCTGCTACGATAGCGGCGTCCCCCTCGGACTGGAATTCGAGATGCCTAGCACTGCTGCCGCGACTCAAACAACAAGCGAACAGGATTTTTTTCGCATTGGTGAAGTCAGCCGGCTGACTGGTTTGAAGCCATTTGTGTTGCGGTATTGGGAGACGGAGTTTCCGATGCTGGAGCCGGTGAAGAGCTCGAGCGGGCACCGCTTGTACCGGCAGGAAGACGTGGAGATGGTGCGGCGGATCAAACGGCTGCTGTACGACGAGGGATTCACGATCGCTGGCGCGCGTCGCCACTTGCGCGAATTGAATGGCGAAGGCACGGCTTCCGGCGAGAGCGACAATGGCGCAGGTAGTGGCTCGGGTGCTGGCGCGGCTTCGGCGGACGGCGCGGGGCAACTCCTTAGCCGCAAGATGTTGCTGGACTTGCGGGATAGTTTGCGCGGTTTCTTGACGCTCGTCGAACGCAAGTGATAGCCTGATAAAGCTGTAAAGCCCACTTCGCATTGTATCGGTCGGGACGTAGCGAAGCCTGGTATCGCGCACCCTTGGGGTGGGTGAGGTCGTTGGTTCAAATCCAATCGTCCCGACCATTTTTCTCACCGAAGCAACCCCCATCACGACCGTACAGTCAACAAGGAAGGGGACTTCGATTATGGCAACTTTCACCTGCCGGATGATGGTCACGCTGCTATTGCTTTTGCCGATCGGTGAGGCATTTTCTCAGGAATCTGAACAGACGGCCTTGGTTAGTCAAGGCTTTGTTAAGGCCGAGCAATATGTTAGCTTCGGGCAATCGCAGCAGACCACGTATGCCGCCGGCCTGATGGATGGAATGTACCTTGCCCCGGCCTTCGATGCTCCAAACAACGACAAGTATCTGCTGGCTATCAGGAACTGTGTGAAAGACATGAGTGCCACACAGGTTGCCGCAATCATAATGAAGTATGCGAACGAACACCCGGAAAAATGGCACATGGGCACCAACCTGGTTGCCTATCAAGCTCTCAGAGAAGTCTGCCCGGTCAAATGACGATGGATATAGCTGAGCAGTTCGCTGAGCAGTATCTGAGAAAGCAACCGCTGCGCCCTGAGCGCTTCGGCAAGGGTGAGATGCGTCAGGGCAAAACGCCTGACTTTCGCGTCTTTAAGCACGAAGAGCTTGTTGCTTATTGCGAGGCAAAACACGTTCAGCGTGATGATTGGTTAGATCAACAATTGGTGTCCGCGCGTCCGTTACAGTTTGTCGGCGGTTTGCGTCCTGACCCGATTTTCAATCGGTTGACGGCCCACATTCACAGAGCGGCGAAGCAATTTGCAGCAGTGAACGCGAATCATGAATTCGCAAATATCCTGGTGTTCGTAAACTCAGATAGGGCTTTCTGCACCGCTGAAGACCTGCGTCGAGTCATCACTGGTATGGAGAGGCTAAAGGGCGAACAAGACGAGCCGATGTTCTCTGAGTACTCGGAGGGCAGGATCAGATACGAGAAGTTCACCATCGATATGTATGTTTGGTGGGATTCCTGGAAGAATCCAGAGAAATTCACCCGCTATCTCTGGAGGGAATCCGCTCATAGAGCAGCGTTAGATATTTTGCTGCCCCGTACAGATCTTGTTTCCGCACCCTGACATGCTCGTAGGTTTCGGGTAGGCCCGTAGCTCGGTGCAAGGGGAGACAAGCCGCCCTACCATTAGCTTGCGCAAATGCCGAATATATTACTGACCAACGATGATGGGATACACGCGGAAGGGTTGCGCGTGCTGGCGGCGGCGTTTACGGGATTTGCTGACGTGAGCATTGTGGCGCCCAGCCGCGAGCAGAGCGGGACGGCGCAAGCGTTGACTTTGCGGCAGCCGATTATTTGCAACCAGGCCGGCGAGCGCGAGTGGGCCATTGATGGGACGCCGGCGGATTGCGTGATTGTGGCGCTGCACAAGCTTCTGACGGAGAAGCCGGACATTGTGATTTCCGGGATCAACCACGGGGCGAACCTAGGCGAGAACGCTTATTACTCGGGGACCGTCGGGGCAGCGCGCGAGGCGGCGTTGCATCATATTCCGGCGGTAGCGATGTCGCTGTGCTCGAAAGCGCCGAAGGTGAGTTTTGAGCCGGCGGCTCGAGTGGCGCGCCAGGCCGCGGAATTAATTTTGAAAGAAGGCTTGCCGGACCAGGTGCTTTTGAACGTAAACGTGCCGGAGCCGTGGAGCGGCGGCGTGAAGTTTACGCGGCAGTCTAAGAAGATTACGCGGAACCAGCTGCATGAAGGCAAGGATCCGCGGGGGCGGATTTATTTCTGGTTGTACGAACAGAAGATTGACGGGGACGTCGAGCCGGATACGGATTATGCGGCGATTTTTGGCGGGGCGGTTTCGGTGACGCCGTTGCATCTCGATGCCACGGATACGAAATCGTTGAATCACCTCTCGCATTGGGCTGCGCCGATTGGGCGGGCGCTTGGCCGTTGATTTGTTCTGCAACGAAAATTTCAGCTGAGAAAAACGAGCAGCCTGACGGGTGAAATTGTGCTTGCAGGGGCGCAGCCCGCCGCGGCGGGCGCCCCTACAAAGGCAACGCGTACGATCGGTCAGCGAGCCGGAGAAGCAGCTGGCGCCACTAACGGCACGTTGTTTTTGCGCATGGCTTCGTTCAGCGCGACGAGGTCCTTCGAGAGGGCTTCGCGCCATTTTGCCAACTGGGCTTCGAGGCGCTGATCCAGGTCGGCGAAGACGGCGGCTTCCGCTGCGGTGGGGGCGGTATCGGCGCTGTCCACCAGGGTTTGCAGCAGGCCGAACTTGCTGTTGAGTTTCGTCGGATAGTTTGCCTGGTCTTCGCTGGCTTTGGAATTGACCTGAACGAGTTCTTCTTCGATGGCGCTGATTTTTTTGCGCAGGTCGGCGGACGTGGCGACGAGAGATTTTGACGCGTCGTCGGAGCCGATGCGCTTCTCCAGGGCTTGCAGTTGTGTGCGCAAATCGCGGATGGCCAGAACGGTTTTGTTCATTGTGTCTTGGCGGTCGCGCAGCTTCAGCATCAGATCGAACTGTTTGCGAAGGTCTTCGGCTGAGGTATGGACGCGGGGATCCATTTTCACTTCAAATGCGGCCGTCTGAGATTTCCCGGCGACGGTCAATCGGGCTTGGTACTTGCCGGGAAGCGCTAGCGGACCGATCGGCTCACCCGCGTCATAAATGAGGGCAGGAACTTTCTTCGGCAATTCGTAACGCAAATCCCATACGAAAAGATTCAGGCCGGCCTTGGCGGGAATTTGCTCGGTAGGCACGTCGCGCTCTCCTTCGTCGGGGACGTCGTCGGATTTCTTTTCTTCGCTGGTGAAGGAGCGGATGATTTTGCCGTCGGCATCCAGCAGTTCGAGTTTGGCGGGATCTTTCGGCGCGTCTTTCAGATAGAAATAGAGGATGGCCCCGGACTGGGGATTCTCGCCGATGGGATAGCGGCGCGGATTGGTATGGCCTTCGCGCGTGCGGAAGGCGGTGTTTGGCGTAAAAAGATGCGCGTCCTCGGCAGCCGTAGTCCCGGTGATCTGGCGCAGAGGGCTGAGGTCGTCGAGAATCCAGAACGAGCGTCCGTGCGTGGCGACGGCGAGATTGTCGTCGTGAATGATCAGGTCGTGGATGGGCGTCGGCGGAAGGTTGAGCTGGAGCGGCTGCCAGTTTGCGCCGTCGTTGAACGACACCCATATGCCCGTTTCCGTTCCGGCGTAGAGCAGGCCTTTGCGCTTGGGATCTTCGCGAACGGCGTGAACATAAATATTGTCGGGCAAGCCGGTGGTGATTTTTGTCCAGGATTTGCCGAAGTCGCTGGTTTTGAAAATGTACGGCTTGGAATTGTCGAGCTTGTGACCGTCCACGGCGATGTACGCTGTGGCCGCGTCGAAGGGCGAGGCTTCGATCAGGCTGATCATCGCCCATTCGGGGATGTCTTTTGGCGTAACGTTGGCCCAGCTCTTGCCTTCGTCGCGCGTCAGCTGAATTAAGCCGTCATCCGTGCCAGCCCAAAGCAGGCCTTGCTGCTTTGGCGATTCTGCCAGGCTGAAAATCACGTCGTAGTATTCGACGGTGTACTGATCTTTCGTAAGCGAGCCGCCGGAATCCTGTTGCTTGGATTTATCGTTGCGCGTGAGGTCGGGACTAATGGTGGCCCAGTTGCGTCCACCATCGTTCGAACGAAAAACGTATTGCGAAGTGTGGTAGATGACGTCGGGATTGTGCGCGGAAATGACGATCGGCATGGTCCAGGTGTAGCGATATTTTTGCGTGACCGCCGCGTAGCCATTCGGGTCTTCAGGCCATTCTTCAATGCTTTGGGCTTGATTGATGCGGCGGTCAAAGCGAGTGAAGACGGGCCCTTCGTCGTCGGCGTAAACGATATTCGAATCGCGCGGGTCGGGAACAATGTAGCCGCTTTCGCCGCCGCCGACGGCGTCCCAGTCGCCCGGCAGGATCGCGCCGTGGTCGCTGCGCGTCCGAATCCCGATGGAAGAGTTGTCCTGCTGCGAACCATAAACGCGAAACTGAAAATCGTTATCGGCGGCAACGTGATAGAACTGCGCGGTGGGCTGATTGTCTTGCGTGGTCCAGTTTTTGCCCCCGTCCACGCTAATGGTGGCGCCGCCGTCGTTGCCGTTGATCATGCGGTTGGTATTGTTGGGATCGATCCACAAGGCATGATGATCGCCGTGGGGCGCGTTGATGCGTTCGAACGTCTTGCCGCCATCCTTTGAGCCGTAAAGGCCGGTGTCGGCGATGTAGACGCCGTTTACGTTTTTCGGATCGGCCCAAAGGTGCGTGAAATACCAGGCGCGTTGCGTGAAGCGGTGGTCGTCGGTGATGAGCGACCAGTTCACGCCGCCGTCTTCGCTGCGATAGAGGCCGCCTTTCTTGGCTTCGATGAGCGCGTAGACGACGTTGGAATCCGCGCCGGAAACGGCAACGCTGATTCGCCCGAGTGTGCCTTCCGGCATGCCGTTGCCTTCCACGCGCTTCCAGGTTGTGCCGTCGTCGTTCGAACGGTAGAGGCCGTCCTTTGCGCCGCCGCTGTTGAGAGTCCACGGAGTGCGCCAGCCTTCCCACATCGCAGCAAAAAGAATATGCGGATTGTGGGGATCGAAGACGACTTCGATACCGCCGGTGCGATCGTCGAGATACAGGACTTTTTCCCAGGTCTTGCCCCCGTCGCGTGTGCGGAAGATGCCGCGCTCCGTGTTCGGACCGTAAGCGTGGCCGAGCGCGGCGACAAACACCACATCTGGATTCGTGGGGTGGATGATGACGTCGCCGATATGGCGCGTGTCTTTGAGTCCGACATTGGCCCAGGTTTTCCCGGCGTCGGTGGATTTATAAACTCCATCGCCGAAGGAAATATTGCCGCGAATGCACGCTTCGCCGGAGCCGACGTAAATCACGTTGGGATCGGAATCGGCGACGGCGATGGCGCCGATCGAGGAAATCGAGGTGCCCTGCTTGTCAAAGAGGGGATCCCAAGTGATGCCACCATCGGTCGTTTTCCAGACGCCGCCGCTGACCGCGCCAAAATAATAGGTGTACGGCTGGCTGGGAACGCCCGCCACGGTGATGACGCGGCCACCGCGGAAGGGGCCGATGAGGCGCCACTTCATGCCGCCGTAAGTTTTAGGGTCGATTTGCTGAGCATTGGCGGCGCGAGAAACGGCAAAGATTAGGGCGCAGGCGAAAAGCAAGTAATAGAGCGGCTGGCGAAACGATTTCACACGATCCTCCGGGGACAAGTGAAAGGAACGTTGCATCGTATCACTGGAGACGGAAGAAACTACAGACCCTAGTACTAAGATGGGACGCTCGAAGGAGCATCGAATCGAGCGACTGTGAAAACTCCAGAGGCAGGAGTGCCCCTCGCAGCTCAGGGCCAGCCTGTGCTACCAGGGACAAATACGATAGGATGCATCGCGATGACTACGACGAAAACGTACGACGTGGCGGTAATTGGCGCGGGGGTGTTTGGCGCGTGGACGGCGTGGCACCTGGCGCGGCGCGGCCAACGCGTCGTGCTGCTCGATGCGTATGGGCCGGGAAACGCACGCGCCAGCTCAGGCGGCGAGACGCGCATCATTCGCATGGGCTATGGAACGGACGAGATTTATACGCGGTCGTCGCAGCGGTCGCTGGCGCAGTGGAAGAGTCTTTTCGCGGAAACTGGGCAACGGCTCTTTCACGAGACGGGAGTTCTTTGGCTGGCGGGGGACGATGATTCGCGCGTGATGCAAAGTATGGCCACGCTGAAGCGCTGCGAGGTGCCGTTTGAAGAGATGGATAAAGCGGCGCTCGAGAGGCGCTATCCGCAGATTTCGTTTGAACGCGTGACGCGGGGATTTTTGGAGCCGAAGAGCGGAGCGCTGATGGCGCGGCGCGCGGTGGCTGCGGTTGTAGAAGATGCCGTGAAGCTGGGAGCGGACTTTCGGATTGCAAAAGTGGAGATGCCGCGTGGAAATGGAAATTTGAAGAGCGTGACTTGCAGCAATGGCGAAATCATCTCGGCGGGGCAGTTTGTTTTTGCTTGCGGGTCGTGGCTAGGCAAAGTTTTTCCGGAAATTCTTGGGCACAGAATTTTCCCCAGCCGGCAGGAAGTGTTCTTTTTTGGCGTGCCACCCGGCGACGAACGGTTCGCGCCTCCCGCATTGCCGACATGGCTTTTTCAGGAAGACGAGTATTACGGAATGCCGGATATCGAAGGCCGCGGATTGAAAATTGCGCTCGACCATCATGGAGAGCGCGTCGATCCCGACACGCAATCGCGCTTGCCCACGGCTGCGGAAGCGGAAGTCGTCCACGGATATGTGGCGAGCCGTTTCCCTGCATTGAAGGACGCGCCGGTGGTCGAGACACGCGTTTGCCAGTATGAAAACACTTCGAACGGAGATTTTTTGATCGACCGTCATCCGCAAATAGAGAATGTGTGGTTTGCTGGCGGCGGGTCGGGCCACGGCTTCAAGCATGGACCGGCAGTGGGTGAGTATCTTGCCGGGCAACTCCTCGACAAAGCGAAAGCCGAGCCGCGCTTTTCGCTGGATACTAAGGCGACGACTCAAAACCGCGCCGTTTACTAATCGCGCGCGGAGTGTGAGCGAGGCTCCTCATGCGCCGCCTCTTCTACATGTTCCTGCTTTCTGCGTGCATCTGCCAGACGCTTCCCGCCCAGGAAGATCAGAATGACATTTCCTGCCGTTCGGATCAGAAAAAAAACGCGGCATACAAAAAGAAACTTTGGGACGGCTACGAAATTTCGCTCGGACCGGTGAGAGATCAGGAAGAAACCGAGTTTCGCTGTACGGCAGCCATTTACAACAGCTCCGGGCGAGTGGTGTTCCGCACCAGCGGATTCAACGTGACGTTCGACGAAAACCTGACGGGCAAAGACTTTGATGGAGACGGCAAACCGGATGTGGTCTTCCGAACGGACAGGGGTGGTGGAAACCATTGCTGCTGGGGCTACATCATGTACTCCCTTTCGCCAAAGCCGCACAAGTTGTTTGAAATTTCCATGGAAGCCCGCGTGGATTTTGAAAAAGACAAGGACGGGAAAACGGTGATCTGGCAGCGGGTCAGCGCACCGGGCGCGTTCGGGACTTCCATGGCGGGCCGGCCGTTTGCGGAGAAGGTGTTCCGCGTACGCGAAGGCAAGCTGATGGACGCGACGCCGGAGTTCTGCGAGACGACCGACGTGCGATTCGAGCGGCATCAGATGACACCCGAAGAAATCGCACAATTGGCAAGCGCCGGGGAACCTGGAGCCGTGGACAAAGAGCATATTATCAGTGCGCTGGAGGCCCGGACCGCGCAGCATGTCTTCTGCCACGAGTATGACGAGGCAATGAAAGATATAAATCTTTGGCCAGCGGAGAAGCGGGAACTTGTCATCGAGAACCTGTTGGATGCGCTCGGAAAAGAGTATCCGGAGTTCACCGCAAAGCTGCGGCAGCCTCCCAAACACAACTGATTGCTTATCGCACTTGCCGCCGCGGAGGAAGCAAACCGTGGGGAGTCATCGCTGTACCTGAACGCAATGCCTACGCTTTCGGCGTGCGGCGGCGGTAGTGGAATGCGGCGATGCCGCGCTTTACGCGGCGCGCTTTTTCCGCGTAGAGATCCTGATCGGCATCCGCGAGAAGCTTTTCAATGCGTTCGCCTTCTCCGTGATAGATCGAAATGCCGATGCTCGCGGAGAGCTGCGGCGTTTCTTCATCCTCGGCCATGACCTGGCGAATACGATTCGCTACGTGTTGCGCTTCCCGGTCCTCTGATTCCGGCAAAACGAGAGCAAACTCATCGCCGCCGTATCGCGCGGCGGTGTCAATGGCGCGGCAGTGGACGCGGAGAACGGCGGCGACGCGGCAGAGCGCGCGGCTGCCGACCAGATGTCCGTGGCGGTCGTTGATTTTTTTCAGGCCGTCGAGATCGAGCAGAAGAATGGCGAAGGGCCTGCTCGTGCGGTTGGTGCGCTCGGTTTCGTTTTCGAGGACGTCGAGGAGACGGCGATAGTTGGCGAGGCCGGTGAGCGGATCGCTGACGGCGAGATGCCGGACTTGTTCAAAGAGACGCGCATTGTCGAGGAGCGCGCCGCCGAGCGCGAGAGCGTAACTGCTGACGGTGAGAATCTGGGCGAGGACAAAGGGCGCGTCAAGAAGACGCACGGACTGGCAAGCCGCCAGTTGCGCCGCGAAATTCATCCAGGCCGCGGCGTAGATGGTGCGGTCGAACGCAGAGTCTTCCAATTGGAGACGGCGGCGATACCAAATCACGGCCACGAGAAAAATTACGCCGGGCAAAAGCTGCTGCGGGCTGGGCACAAAAGCCAGCGGATGGCGGGAAACTTCCGGCGGAAGCCGGCGAAGCGCGGCGGCTATCAAATAGGTGAAAGCGATCACGGCCAGGAGGGCGCCGGTGATTTCCACTTTCGTGTGGCGCGAACGAGGAATGAAACGCTCAACCAGTAGAGCGACGAGAAGCAGGAGAGCCAGAACCATGCGGCTGAGCCACCAGGCAACCGGAGCCCACGTGACACTGACGGTCGGGTCCTGCTGAAACTGAAAGAAGAGCACGCTGGAAGCGGACAACACGGCGCCCGACAGAAGAAATCCGGCGCCGAGGATCAGCGAAACGCGGTCCTGCGTACCCTGGAACCGGACGAAAGTAAGCGCGGCGAAAACGAACGCCAGCAAGGCGCCGATGACCTGGAGATAGCCCTGGAGAACGGGATCGGGTTCGAGAGCAACGCTTCGCAGGGAGTAGGCGGCGAAGAATACGGAAACGAATCCGAGGACGTGCCACACAAAGAGGTTTGTGGGACTGCGACCGTTCATGACCGTGTTCTCGCCCATACAGATGGCCCTCGACCGGGACGAGGTGCTACTTAATTAGACTCCTTTGCCGAGAGGGGCGTTGCTGAAAAAGTGTGAGAACTTTAACCAATAGACACCGGGTGTGGAAATTCTACGTACTGTACGAAAGGACAGGTCCGAGGATTAGAAAACGTTTATTGTTGCGGGAAGCCAGGCGGACGCGAGAGACCGTTTGCGGAAAGTTTTGCCTTGCGCGTCGAATGCAATTGATAGAAAATGCCTGCATTCAAACGATTCAATGAGTGAGCAATTGGCGAGCGCTCGCCGTATTACTGCGCTCAACAAGGCCGTGCAACTTTCCACGAAGGCCGAGCAGCCGAAAGGGACCGGGCCCGAGTGAAAAAAGACAAACGAAAAGCTAAGCACAAAAAAGCGGCGGCTGGGCGCGGACGACGAACGGCTAAGGACGTTGCGGGCAAGCAGACGCTGCAGGAAATCCTTTCGCAGCCGGATACTTGGATAAAAACCGCGGCGCAGTTTGAGCAGAACGGCGAGCTTGCCAAAATCTCTCAACATTTTTCGCCAGAAGGACCGTGGTTGTTTGTGGCTTGTGGTTCGAGCTATTACGTCTCGCGGACCATTGCGGCGCAGTGGGCAAAACTTCCTGTAGTGGCTTGCACGGCAGTGCCTGCGTCGGAGCTGCTGTTCGCACCTGAAGAAACGTTGAAACGCACTGGTGCGCGGCAGGTGGTGCTGGTGTCGCGCTCCGGGAAAACTACCGAGGTTTTGCGCGCGGCGGAATGGCTTAAATCTGGCGGCGCGGTTCGGACGCTGGGCGTGACTTGCAGCGAGAGCAGCGTTCTCAACGAATTGTGCACGCTTACGCTGAAGCTGCCGTGGGCTGACGAGCAGAGCATGGTAATGACGCGGTCGTTTACGTCCATCTTGCTGCTGTTTCAAAAGCTTGGCGCGCAATACGCTGGCGATGCTGCGCTTGCCGCGGCACTAGATGGCCTGCCGCAAAAGACTTCCCGGTGGCTTGAGGGGAATGCTGATAAGATTCGCGCGTTTGCGGCAAAGCGGCGATTCGCGGATTACGTTTTTCTCGGGCAAGGCGCGCATTACTGGCTGGCGCAGGAGGCCGCGCTGAAACTCACGGAGATGTCGTCTTCTTACGCGCAGGCTTATCACACGCTGGAGTTTCGCCACGGACCCAAGTCCATTGCGGGACGCGACACGCTAATTACTTTTCTGCTTTCGGATGCCGCGGAGGCAGAAGAGAGCTTGCTGATTGGCGAACTGAAAAAGCTGAGGGCGGCGACGATGGTCGTTGTAAACCGTGCGACGCCTGAGCTTCGGCGTGAGAGCGATCTACTGGTCGAACTCGGAATGGATGAACCGGAATATGCGCGGATGGCGCTGACCTCGATTCCTGCGCAACTGCTTGGGCTGGAAATCGGTTTGCGCAAGGGACTCAATCCCGACGTTCCGAAAAATCTGACTCGCGCCGTTGTGCTGGACGCGAAGAGCGCTGCGCCCACTAAAAGGAGAAGCGCTTGAGCGAGGAAACGAGCAGCGGCGGCGGACTGCGGCGCGCGCTCACGTTAAGGGATTTGCTGCTGTACGGAATCATCGCGCTGCAGCCGGTCGCGCCAATGTCCGCGTTTGGAGCGCTCAGCGACCGCGGGCGTGGCCATGTTGTGACGGCGATATTGATCGCCATGGTTGCGATGATGTGCACCGCAGTGAGCTACGGAAAAATGGCGCGCGTTTATCCAAGCGCGGGTTCGGCGTTCACGTATGTGGCGCGAGAGATTCATCCTTCGATGGGGTACGTCACCGGGTGGAGCATGGTGATGGACTACATCGTGAATCCCTTGATCTGCACGATCTGGTGCGCGGGGCAGGCGCATGAATTTGCGCCGGGGCTGCCGGTGTGGGGCTGGAAGATATTTTTCGCGGTGGTATTCACGCTGCTGAACATGCGGGGGATCAAGACCTCCGCGAGAGTTAACGCGACTCTCGCCGCGTTGATGAGCGGCGTCGTGGTCATCGTTTTTGTGACGACGATTCGTTACATCTTCGGCCATCCGCATAGCGATCCTGGATTTTTTACGCGGCCCTTTTACGACCCGAAAACATTCACGTACAGCGATCTCTTTGGGTGTACTTCGCTGGCCGTGCTCACGTATATCGGATTCGACGGAATCTCAACGCTTTCGGAGGAAGTGGAGAACCCACGGCGGAATATCATGCTGGCCACCGTTTTGGCTTGCGTGGTCATCGGGCTCCTATCGGCAGCGGAAGTCTACGTGGCGCAGCTGGTGTGGCCGGCGTCGGAACCGTTTCCGAATCAGGACACGGCGTATGTTTATGCGGCGGCAAGAACCTGGGCGCCGCTTTTTTCAATACTGGGCGCGACATTGCTTGTGGCCAATTTCGGATCGGGAATGGCCGCGCAACTTGGAGCGGCGCGGCTTCTCTACGGAATGGGCAGGAGCAATGCGCTGCCGAAATCCTTTTTTGGACAAGTCGACGCGAAGCACCATGTTCCGCGAAACAATGTCGTCTTCGTCGGCTTGATTGTGCTTGTGGGGTCTTTTTTCCTGACGTTTGAAAAAGGCATAGAGCTGCTGAATTATGGCGCGCTGATTGCGTTCATGGGCGTCAACGCATCTTCGTTTGTGTATTATTTTCTAAAGGGCGCTGGGAGAACGGTCGGAAGTTTCATCGTGCCGATTGTAGGATTTTTTGTTTGCCTCGGACTTTGGTGGCACCTGAGCAAACCGGCGTTAGTCGCGGGAACCGTGTGGATGGCGGCGGGGATCGCGTTCGGCATCTGGAAAACAAAATGGTTTCGCGAGCCGCTTTCGTTTGATGTGCCTGCCGAGTAGACGAGCGCCCGCAGAGCGGCATATTCCCAAGCAGAAGAGAGGACTCTGGCAGTATGATGACTCCCCCTGGAGGCACGCCGGTGAAGCGCGCGAGCGGGAAGAACCAGACAGTGACGATGCGGGACGTCGCGGAAGACAGCGGCTTCTCGCCCGCAACCGTCTCGATTGTGCTGAACAATGCGCCGCTGGCCCGCTACATCGCTCCCGCGACAAAAAAGCGCATCGAAGAAGTGGCCAAAAAGCTGGGCTACCGGCCGAATGCCATGGCGCGGTTTCTTCGCAGCAAGCGCAGCCACAGTGTGGGGCTGGTGTTTTTCGACGTCACCGATCCTTTCTGCACGCCGGTTCTGCGGGGGATTGAAAATGGGCTTTATGAGTCCTCCTACGTTTCGATTTTTGCGGACGCGCACAACCAGCGGAATCGTTTTGAGCGTTACCTGGAAATGGTGCTGGAACATCACGTCGAAGGGCTGATCGTCGTGGCGAACTGGCTGGTGGTGGACATTCATCTGCTGGCCGATTTGAGCAAGCGGAATATTCCCGCGGCCACGATTGGCTGGGAACTACCCACAGTGAGTTCCGTGATGGTGGACAACGAGACCGGCGGGCGAATGGCGCTGGAGCATTTGCACCAGCTTGGACATCGCAAGATTGCTTATATTCGCGGACCGAAAATGCTGATCGACAGCGCTCCGCGATGGCGAGGCATACAAAAGTTTGCTCATACCGTAGGCCTGGAGATTGATCCTGCGCTCGTGATGCAGCTACCGGATTCGTTCGATCCGAATTCCGGATTCGACGGTGGTCACCGGCTGACGGATGAGTTGTTGCAGAAGAAGAAAAAGTTTACGGCGCTGCTGGCGTTTGACGATTTGACGGCGCTGGGAGCGATTCGCGCTTTGACCAAGGCCGGCGTGAAGGTGCCGGAGCATTGTTCGGTCACCGGATTTGACGATGTGGCGTTTTCCGCGTTGAGCGCGCCTTCGCTAACTACCGTCCGCCAGCCACTGGAGAACATGGGGACACTGGCGGTCAATATTGTGATGGACGGAATCAAGGCCGGACTGGAGAAGCGCGAGTGGAGTATTGTGAGCCAGAAGATGAACCCTGAGCTGGTGATTCGGGATTCCACGCGGGCCGTTTCTCACGGCAGTTCGAACGATTAAAAGGGGTGGGACGCGCTGAAGCGCGCCCCTGCATGGAACTGCGCGCGCGGCTATTGGAGCTGGACGGGCGCGACGTTGAAACCGTCGATGGCTGAGACTGGTGCTGCTCCGCCCAAGTCGGTCTTCCTTACTTTAACTGTGATTTCGCGTTTTTCGCCTGGGAGAAGCGAGATGTAATTGTCGTCCCAGAAGACTGGCAGGACTTCTGCGCCGTCTTTGCCTTTGAGGATGCGCAGGCGGACCAGGAAGGCCAGGCCGGAGCCGGTGTTTTCGAGCGTGATGTGCGCGGTCGTGTCAGCGCCTGCGTTGGAAACTTTCCACGAAGCGTTGAGTGTGGCTTTGGGTAGATCTTGCAGAGCGGCGAAATCGGCGTATTCGGTTAGCGGGGTGTAGTACCACTCGGTTTTGGCGAAATCGGGGACGTCCTGTTTTGCGGAGAGCCAATAGAAATTGCGGCTGAGCAATTCGCCCGACGGCGAATACAGCTGGAGGTTCAGGAAGTAAGTCGGAGTGATCCCATCGGGCTCTGGGATTGAGAACACTTTGCTCACGCCATCCGCCGACACGCCGGAAACTTCCTCGTGTGAGAACCTTTCTTTCATGGCGGTGTCGTATATTTTCGCGGCGACTTTCAGGCTGGTGAGGGCTTCCTGTTTGCCGTTGACGATCGCGACGGTGCGGTCGTCGTAGGAAAATTGGACGTGGACAGGTTCAAGGGCTTTCTTCGAGCCGAAATAGCCGCCTGCGGGGCGCAGATCGTAATCGTAGAGATGCCAGATCAGGCCGTTCCACGCGTTGTTCAGCATCCACTGGATGATGCCGGTGGATTTGTACTTGTTGCGGCCATAGGCTTCAAACATGGCGCGCTGGCCTTCGTAGGTCATGGCTTGCGACTTCCAGGCGAGGTCGGAGACATCTTTCGCGATGCCGTAGCGTTTTTCCAGGGCGTTTGTGAAGACTTTGATGTTCTTGAATTTGCCGCCGCCTGCGTGGAAATCCCAGACTTCGTTGATGGGCCAGAGCTTGTCTGGCGGGAACATGGATTTTAGTTCTTCGAGCGGAGGAACGGCGGGGCCGGGACTAGTTTCGGTGTTGAAACCGTAGGCGCCGCCAGCTTTAGTGTCGAGCAGCCAGTAGTTTGAGGAGACGTACTCGTAGGGGCCGGACATTTTCACGCCGCTGTCGCCAGTGGGCTCGGTTTTTTTTCCCGTGGCGGAGGAAATGACTGGCTTGGGCCAGTTGGCTTCTTTTTCCACGTCGAGGTAGGCGCGTTCGCGGTCGGGCGGCGGCGGATTGTCGCTGCCGTTCAGCCAGACGAGCAGACTGGGATGCGCGCGGAGGCGGAGAATCTGGTCGCGTAGCGAGTCCACGGAGACGCGACGGTTTTCGTCGCCCCACTTGCCCCATTTTTCCCAGGCGTCGCAGCAGCACCATCCGGCCATGATGAGAATGCCGTCGCGATCGGCGCGCTCAAGGAAGGATTCGTCCTCGAGCTTGCCTTCGAGGCGGATGGTGTTGAGGCCCATTTCCTTGACGTAGCGGAATTCGGCTTCGCGGCGCGATTGATTGATGCGCAGCATCATGTCCGGCGCCCAGCCGCCGCCGCGCACGAGGACGGGTTTGCCGTTTACCTTGAAGAGGCGATAGCCCTCGGGCGTCAACTCGGAATCGGTTTGGACAATGCCAAATTTGATGGTTTGTTTGTCGGAAACTGGGCGGTTTTCAGGAATGAATTCGAGCTCCAGTGTATACAAATACGGGTTGCCCATCTGATACGGCCACCAGAGGCGGGGATTTTGCATATTCAGCGCGGCGGCCTGGTCCGGAGCGATCGCGACGGCGCGGCGTTCGCCTGGCTTTAATTCAATGCTTCGAGAGAAATTGCTTGGATTGAGGCCCATGTAACCGTTGACGTCAGAAATTGTGCCGCGCAGGAATCCTTTTACGGTGGCGTTGGACGCGTTCTGAAGCTCGGCGCGCACGGTGAGATGAGCTTTGTCGGTTTCAGGCAGATCCAGTTTTGTTTCGACCGCGGGATGGCGCACGGATACGGGTCCGCTCGCGGAGAGAACAACCTCCTGCCACAGGCCCATGTCCTTGTCGGGTGGCGTGGGGTTCCAATCGACCCAGGTGATTCCCAGTTCGTTGGCGTGCGGGGCAGAGACTTCCACGGCGACGACATTTTTTGCGCCGGTTTTGACAAAGGATGTGACGTCGAATTCATAGCGGCGAAATGCCCCGACTACTAGATCCGATCCGGCCAGCTTCTTTCCGTTGATCCAGATTTCGGCGCGGTAATTGATTCCGCGAAACGCGAGCCAGATCGTCTTGCCGCTGAATTGGGCGGGAACTTCGAACTCTCTGCGGTACCACCACGGGACGGCGTAGGGACTGTCCGCCGGCATCTCCTGATTGGCGAATTGCGAACCGATCGTGTAGGAAACGCCGGGGACGGAGCGCAGGTTCATGCCGAAGTACGGGTCTTTGTAGACGCCGTTTTCGACGAGGACGGCGAAGACGGTACTTGGCGCGGAAGTCTTGTACCAAGCGGAGGCGTCGAAACCGGGCGTGGAAACGGATTCACCGCCGGCATTTACTTTGGCGGAGGATTCGACCGTCCAGCCTTCGCGCAGTGTGATGCCGCCATCGGCACGCGAGAGGGGCGCCATCAGCATTCCAGCGGCGAGGAACGCCGTAGCAGCAACAATAAGCACTCCACGCAAAGCTTTAGGCTGCGCGACAGGCCACGAACGAAATCGCAAACCCAAACTTTCTTGAATGTCCTCAGGAATCATGATGCGCTCCCCGCCGCGACGCCATACGAACGGTTTCATTTAAACCGTTTCAATAGAGCACATTCTCCCGCACGCGCGGTTCAGACGCCGACGGGCGGTAGTTTAGCCTGAGGGCGAGAAAAGAGACAAGGGGCATCCAGAAAGCGGAAAGCGCGGACCTTGCGGCCCGCGCCTTCTTCCTCTGAGTTTACCTAACGCGCCGGAAATGGATTACTGCACGGCAGGCAGAAAGACTTCCGAGGGGGTCAGAAACTCCACGTTCGGAGCTTCGGTGTTCACCCGCACACGCTCGAATTTTCCCTTTTTGCCGCCGTTGCCGACGAAGGTGAGCAGGTATTGGTTGTTGAGATGCATCTGTATTTCGTCGAAATAGGGCTTCAACGTGACCGGCGAACCGAAGCCGAGATAGTACGATTCGGCGCCGGTTTCTTCCGAGAGACGGCTGAGGTTCGACTGCGCGTTGAACACGCGGAACGAACGGCGGCCGACGTGGCCAGCATCCGGAACGTAAATCGTCCAGATGTTGATGTTCTTCTTCTGAGCGTGCGCGATGGTGGTATCGAGATCGGGATCGATGGGATCAAAGCTCCCGCGGAAATAGTCGACGCCTGAAGAGAACAGAATCAGGGATTTGCGCTCGTTGGAATCGGGCCAGCGCTTCTCCCAATCCTGGACGGCGAGATACGGGCTGGTGAAAGCGCCTGCGTTGCCAAGGGGTATGCGCAACGCTTTAGCGGCCAGCGCGTGATCCTTGGTGAAGTCCTGAGCGACCATGGCTGCGCCGTTTCTCGCATAGGCCACGGCGATGTAGGTGTTTTCGGGCTGCGCCATCATAAAGGCTTTCAAATCGTCCCATTGATTGGCAACGACGCTCTCGAGCGAGTCGTCAATCAGTATCGCGAGGAAAAGCGTGTCGCCGCGCTTCCAATCCGCAACCTGGACTTTTTCTTTGCCCTGGTAAAGCTGCACGTCATCTCTGGTGAGCGGTTGCGGCTGCGTTTCTTTCTTGCCGACGGCGGTGACCGTCGTGGTGACCGCAGCGGAATCAGCGGCCGCTGCTTTCGGTGCGAGCGAAACTTCAGCCGCCATCGCCAGAGCCATAGCAGCCAACAACAGAGCCCCTTTCGATCGTAGATTCATTTTCATAATTGTTACTCCTTCTCCTTCATCCCAGTAAATTAGATGCGTACAAAATTGAAAGGGTGTACATGTTCCGCGAGACGGAAGTGGACTCCTATTTCAGCAGCCCAAAACTTCGCTAGCTTTGAGACATATTCCGGACGCGATGGAAAAAGCCGCCGCAGGTGAGCTGCTGTTTGGAAATATTGATGCCTTTCTCGTCAGGAACCTAAGCGGCGGGCCAAAAGGTGGAATTCACTTCACCGATGTAACCAACGCGAGCCGGACGCAACTGCACATTCATATAACACTGGATTGAGATGAAAAGTTGCTCTCGGCGATTGAGATTCTGCGAGTGATGCTGCCGGAGGTGCGCTCGAGCAGCGAAGTCTCCGCAGAGCCCGTTGATCGGTCCTCCGTTCGATGGCGCACTGGCAGGGCTGCCTTTGCGCTCCCTCGCTGTTTCCTAGCAACCGTTCGCAAGTACAAGTAACCGATTCCACATGCGGCACGCGCCCTGCGTGTATGCGCGTGGCTCGGCTGCGTTACTCTGCAATGGAATGGAAACATTAACTCTAGCTCCGCCCGAGCCGCACGCTTCGGCGCCTGCTCAGTCTGCTGCCGCACAGAATCCATGGATCTATCGGCCGTGGATTGATTTGACCGTTGGCTGCGGGGCGTGGTCCGCACCGTTGCTGCTAGCGGGATTTTATTTTTCAAATTCGTACAACCGCGGCTGGACCGTGGCATTTTATTTTCTCGCGTTGCTCTCCAACTATCCGCACTTCATGGCCACGGTTTATCGCGCGTACCACACGCGCGAGGAGTTTCAGAAATATCGGATCTACACGGTGCACGTGGCGCTTCTGCTAGGGCTGGCGGGCGTTGTCACGCACGTGTGGTACGGGCTGCTGCCCTGGATTTTCACGCTGTACATTTGCTGGAGCCCGTGGCACTACACCGGGCAAAATTTCGGGTTAATGATGATGTTCGCGCGGCGCGCCGGTGTTTCGCCGACGGAAGCGGAACGGCACGCGCTCCGACTTTCCTTTATTGCCTCCTATATTTTGCTGATGCTGAGTTTTCACACCGGGCCGTCTGGCGATGCGCTGATTCTTTCTTTGGGCCTTGCTGCAAAATTCACTTTGCCGGCACGAGCGGCGCTGGCGCTGTTTTTTGTGGGGTGCAGCGGATGGGCGCTGGCGTCACTGGCTCGCAGAAGCAGTTTCCGCGCAATCCTTCCGGTGCTCACGCTGACCGTGACGCAATTTCTCTGGTTTCTGCTGCCGGCCGCGATCGAGCTCATCGGCGGGCACGAAATTCCGCAGACGCGGTACAGCAGCGGCCTGCTCGCGGTACTACATTCCACGCAATATTTATGGATCACGAGCTACTACCAGAAGAAAGAGGCTGTCGCGGCCGGCGATTCGAAGTGGTCGTTCTGGCGATACATCGTGACGCTGATTGCCGGCGGCGTTGCGCTGTTCATTCCCGGGCCGTGGATTGTCAGCCGCGTTTTTCACAACGATTTCGCGGCCAGCTTTCTCACTTTCACTGCGCTGGTGAACATTCATCATTTTATTTTGGACGGCGCCATCTGGAAATTGCGCGACTCGCGCATCGCCTCCCTGCTGCTCGACGCGAAGCAACAATCGCTTCCCGAAGGCGCAGTCAAACGAAATGGATTTGCTGCCGCGGCTCACTGGTTGACTGGAGGCGCGCCGGCCGCTCGCGCGCTGCGCATCGCCACGGTCGCATTGCTCTTCGCCTGGGCCGCGTTGGATCAACTGCACTTCTGGTGGTCGAGCGAAGCGAGCAGTGTCCTTGCGCTTCAGCGGGCTGCCGGGCTGAATCCCAACGACAGCTCCGTCCAAGCGCGGCTCGGCCTTGCCGAGCAACAAGCCGGCCAGCGCGAGGCTGCGCTCACGGCCATGCAACGCGCGGCGTCCCTCAATCCCGCGAGTCTCCCAATCCAGGAATCCTACGGCCGCAACTTAATCGAAGCGGGCCGCGACGCTGATGCCTACGCACAGTTCCAGAAAATGATCGAGCGCTGGCCGCGCAACGCCGACGCGCTCATCAACTATGGCATCCTCGCTCATCGCCTGGGCCACGACGAAGAGGCTGTCGACAGCTGGCAACGCGCCATCGACGCGGACCCGGCACAGCCCAACGCGCAGCTTTACGTCGCGCAAGCTCTCGATCAGCAAGGGCAACTGCAAGCTGCCGCTCGCCATTACCGCGCCTACATAGGAATCGTCACCGCGCGCCACGAAAAGAATGCCGCGAAAGGTCCGTTGCTCGCAGCGCTCATAAAAATTGCCGACGCGGATGCCGCGGTGAATCACGTCAGCGACGCACTCAAAGGCTTCACAGCCGCCGCTGCGTTTGCTGAGAAAGCCAACGAGAAGCCTCTGGAAAGCCTGGCGCTCGTGCACCTCGCGGATTTGCAGGAGAAGCAAGGCGACATCAGCGGTGCGGCACAGTCTTATCAGCGGGCTTTGCGGCTGGATGCGGGTCTTTCCGATCCAGTGGGTGCGGCGTCGGACTGGTTCAACTTCGGCCAATTCTTGCGAAAACAAAATCAGCCGGAGCGCTACGTGTTGGCGTGCTTTCTCCATGCGGAAGATTTATTGCAGAAATCCCCAGAAGACGAACTCACGACAGTAAAGCAAGCACGCGAGGACAGCGAGAAGCGTCTGGGCCGAGAGGCCGCAGGCGTTCGCAAGAAGCTGGATGCAATCGCCGCCGAATCACTGACTCTCAGCGTTTCCTCAAAAACAGCAAACAAATAGTCAGTGGAAGTAACCCGGGAGAACGGCGCGACCGGCGAGATGGAGCCTGCTGCGACGGCAATTCGAAACTTGGCTAGTGGCTGCTCTTTCCCGCAGCGCTTGACGCGGCCAGTCGGGCTCGTGTGTGCTTCACGATTTCTACAAATTTCTTCGCATTTTCAATAATGATCTCCGGTTTGTTGGCTTTCAGCGCCTCTGCCTGCACCAATTCTCCGCCGATTCCCAGCGCCACTGCACCCGCTTCAAGAAATTCCGCGGCGGTGTGCAAATTCACTCCACCGGTCGGGATAAACGCAATTTGCGGGAACGGTCCCCTTAGCGCTTTGATGTATTTCGCGCCTCCGACCTGGCCACAAGGAAATATTTTTACGAAATCGGCGCCCGCTTCCGACGCAGCCATAATTTCCGTCGGCGTCAATGCGCCGGTCATGATCAGCTTCCCTTCCCGCGCTGCGAATTCCACCGTCGGAACATTCAACCCCGGGCTGACAAGGAACTGCGCGCCTGCATCGAGACACTTGCGCGCAGCTTCTGCACTAAGGACAGTTCCAGCTCCGATAAGCACATCAGAACCACATTTCATGGCCAGTTCGCGAATCACTTCGATGGCTCCGGGAACCGTCATCGTAATTTCGACGATGGGAATCCCTCCTGCGCAAACAGCTTCCGCAGCGAGGCATGCTTCGGCTGGCGACGACGCGCGAACGACCGGAACAATTCCAATTTCGAGGATTCGCTCGCGAACTCTTTGCTTGTGCATTAGACGGTCACCTTGTCCCGAAATCTACTCCTTCAACGCGCGATGCGCGCTCCCACTCCCTTCATGACTTGCAACACATCCTGCATCGTGGCCATGGAAGTGTCTCCCGGTGTGGTCATGGCAAGAGCACCGTGCGCCGCGCCGCAGTCCACGGCCCATTGCGGACCTTTCCCCGCAAGAAATCCGTAAATAAGGCCTGACGCAAATGAATCGCCGCCTCCCACGCGGTCGAAGATTTCCAGATTTTCCCGATTCTTCGCCTGGAAGAAGTCTCCGTCGCAATAGCAGATCGCGCCCCAGTCATTCACCGTCGCCGTTTTCGCTTTCCGCAGCGTCGTGGCTACGGCTTCGAATGGATAATCCTTCACAACCTTGGCGATCATCTGCTTAAAACTTTCCGCCTCGAATGTCGAGAGATGTTCGTCCATGCCCGGCACTTCATACCCCAGCGCCGCCGAAAAATCCTCTTCATTTCCGAGCATGACGTCCACGTGCGGTGCAATGCGGCGATTCACTTCCTGCGCACTCTGTTTTCCGCCGTGAGACTTCCAAAGCGAAGCCCGGTAATTGAGGTCGTACGAAACGATCGTCCCGTGGCGCTTGGCAGCCTGCATGGCTTCCAGCGCAACTTCCGGAACCGTTGCGGAAAGCGCGCAGAAAATGCCGCCGGTATGAAACCAGCGCGCGCCATGTTTTCCAAAAATCTCCTCCCAATTGATGTCGCCGGGCTTCAGTTGCGACACCCCAGTGTGCCCGCGATCGTAACTTCCTAGCGCCGCACGGACTCCGAATCCGCGCTCGGTGAAATTCAATCCATTGCGCGCCGCCCGGCCCACGCCATCGTGCTCGACCCAGCGCACCAGCGACTGATCCACGCCGCCTTGATAAATCAAATCCTGAAGCAGCCGCCCGACCGGGTCATCCACAAGCGCCGTAACGACCGCGGCCTCCATACCGAAGCAGCGCTTCAATCCACGGGCGACGTTGTATTCGCCGCCACCCTCGTAGACATCGAAGGAGCGCGCCGTGGCGATGCGCCGGTCGCCAGGATCGAATCGCAGCATGACTTCGCCCAAGCTGACCAAATCCCAGCGGCATTCATGCCTCGTCTTGATCGTCAACCCCATGAACTCACCTCAACCAGCGCTCTCAATTGTGATCTTCGAATTCTCTTTTCTTTTTGGAATCGTCTCACACTGTATCACTGCGCATCCGTTCCAAGCCGGGCCGGTTCCAGTCTCGGCGCCAAAACATGGATCGCAGCAATCGCCAGCAAATACGCGCATCCGGCCATCACGAAGGGCACCATGTAGCTCCCCGTCCATTGCAGCACGTGACCCACCACCGCCGCGCTAAAACTTCCCGCCATCGCCCCAGCCATGCCACCGATTCCCACTACAGATCCCACGGCTCGCACGGGAAACATGTCGGAAGTCAATGTATAGAGATTCGCGGAAAATCCCTGATGGCAGGCTGCCGCAAGTCCGATCAGCAAAACCGCGGACCACGTGCTCTCCACGCGATACGCGAAGATCACGGGGACGACCCCGATGGCGCAAAGAAGCATCGCAGTCTTTCGCGCCGCATTGACAGTGCTCCCCCGCCGAATCAGCGAAGAGGAAATCCATCCTCCCGCCACGCTGCCGACATCGGAAATCAAATAGATCGCAACAATGGGAAATCGAACTCCTGACAGGTCCAATCCGTGTTTGCTTTGCAAGAATCCAGGCACCCAGAAAAGATAAAACCACCAGACCGGATCGGTCAGAAATTTTCCCGCAAGGAACGCCCAGGTTTGCCGCAGCGTAATGAGGCTGGCCCACCGTATTTTCCCCGCGGGCTCCGGGGGGTCGCTTCGAATATATTCCAATTCGGCGCTCGAAACTCTCGAATGGTCGCCCGGGTTGCGGTAAATCAGAAGCCAGAACGCGAGCCAGACAAATCCGAGCGCGCCAATCCCCACAAACGCGCCGCGCCAGCCCCAATGCGCGACAATCCCCGGGACGACCAGTGGCGTGATGATGGCCCCAATGCTGGTTCCTGCGTTGAAAATGCCGGTGGCCAGCGCCCGTTCTTTTTTGGGGAACCATTCCGCTACTGCTTTGATGCTCGCGGGAAAAATCGCGGACTCCCCGAATCCCAACGCATATCGGGAAAGTGCGAAGCTGCTCAGGGAATTTGCCAGAGCCGTCCCCATCGACGCGAGGCTCCAGAAAATCATCGCCAGGGCGTAACCCAGGCGCGTGCCCAGCCTGTCGATCAGACGCCCAGCGAGCACCATTCCGAATGCGTACGCGATCTGGAACGCAGAGACCAGATTTCCGTAATCGATTTCATTCCAGCCAAAATCGTGCTGCAAAGTTGTCTTGAGGACTCCCAGAACCTGGCGGTCCATGTAGTTCTTCGTGGTCCCGAACAGAAGGAGTGCGCAAATGGCCCAGCGGAAGTAGCCGCTGCGGGCCGAAACTGCAATAGCCGGCCCTGGATCGGCCGCCGCGCTTTCATTGGGCGACCGCAAGTTGCCCGATGCGGGTTTAGGGCGCGATGTGTCCATTGTGTGAAGGGAAAGCTACCCGTTTTTTCGCCCGGCTGCCAGCCCGGAATTTTGACGGTTGAGGTCCGGCCTAGGCCGCCTTACACTCCGCTGTCAAAGTGAAAAAACTGAAGTGGAGTTTCAACGAGACTTAACGGACCGCGCCTATTTTCGCGCGGCGGCAAACAAGCCACATTCTCACAGCGCCAAATCTCTAAATCTAGGCTGCTGCGAGATAAATATAACGCAAGATAAAAAGCCCGGTAAGAATCCAAATCAGCGTGTTGACTTCCGCAATTTTGCCTGACGCCACTTTCACCACCGTATAAGAAATTAGGCCGAGGCTCATGCCGGTCGCGATACTGAAAGTAAGCGGAGTCGCCAGCATGGTGATGAACGCCGGCAGCGCTTCGCTGAATTCGAGCCATTTCACCTGCGCCAGCGATTGGGACATCAGCACGCCCACCAGGATTAATGCCGGAGCCGTCGCAAAGCCCGGAATGGCCGTCGCCAGCGGCGCGCAAAACATGGCCAGAACGAAAAGCGCCGCCACGGCAATATTGCTGAAACCCGTGCGCGCCCCGGCCGCAACTCCCGCCGCGCTTTCGATGTAGCTTGTGACAGTCGAAGTGCCGGTCAACGCGCCAAAAATCGTGCCCACGGAATCGGCCATCAGCACGCGCCCGACGCGGGGAATCTTGCCATCCTTAACAAAGCCGCCTTGTTCGCACACGCCGACCAGCGTGCCGACGTTGTCGAACAAATCGACAAACAAAAACGCGAAAAGAATCTCCAGAAACCCGAGGTGAAGAGCTCCGCGAAAATCCAGTTGAAGAAAAGTGGAGGAAGGGTGCGGCATCGAAAAAAACGCCGAAGGCCAGCTCGAAATGCCTCGAAGCATCCCGACGATTGTCGTTCCGAGAATCCCAACCAGGATGGCGCCGTGCACCTTCCGAGCCATCAAAACCAGCGTCAGCGCCAGCCCGAAGCACGCCGTTTGCACTTCTTTGTCGGCGAAGCTGCCCAAGCCGACAAACGTCGCCGAGTTGGCCACCACCAGCTTGGCGTTTCGCAATCCCACAAACGCGATGAACATGCCAATTCCCGCCGCCGTCGAGTGCTTCAAGCAATCGGGAATGCCGTTCACAATTTGTTCGCGAACGCGCGTGACGGTAAGCACCAGAAACAGCACGCCGGAAAAAAATACCACCGCAAGCGCGCTTCGCCACGGCACATGCATCGACAGACAAACGGAATACGTGAAGTACGCGTTGAGCGACATCCCCGGCGCAAGCGCGATGGGATAGTTCGCATACAATCCCATCACCAGCGTTGCGACCGCTGCCGAAAGGCAAGTCGCAAAAACCACGCCGTCGGCGGGCATTCCGGCCTGCGCGAGAATCTGCGGGTTGACCACCACGATATACGCCATGGTGATGAACGTAGTCAGTCCGCCCAGCAATTCTTGCTTCACGGAAGTCTGATTCTCGGCAAATTTGAAGTAACGCTCGATCAATCGTCCCCTCCGCTCTCTCCCAACCCAAATGTTTCTGTTCGATCTCGGCCGCGCCGCGGCTATGGCTCAACAAAGGTGCGGCCCATTCCGGAATCTGCAGGCCCAGAGCGCGTCACACAAAATTTCAATAAGGAATCTTGTCCAGCCGCTCCGCCCAGGCTCGAAATCCCGCGAGCGCTTCGTCGCGCATCATCTGAATCGCCGGAATGCGCCGCTCCGCGTGAGGTTCTTTCAGCTCACGGTAAATAAACGAATCGTCAAAGCCGATTTTCGCGGCGTCTTCCGCGGTGTTCGCAAAATAAATCCGCGAGAGCCGCGCCCAGTAGATGGCCCCCAGGCACATGGGGCAAGGCTCGCACGAAGTGTACAGTTCGCAATTTTTCAGCTCAAAGACGCCGAGTTTTTTACAAGCCGCGCGGATCGCTAGAACTTCCGCATGCGCCGTCGGATCATTGCTCGAAGTCACCTGATTAAAAGCCTCGGCAATTATCTGACTGTCGGCGACAATCACCGACCCAAACGGCCCGCCCTTCCCCGAGAGAACGCCCTCGATCGAAAGCTGAATGGCGCGTGCCATGAAAGGATTGTTCATACGCTTTAAAAAATTTGTCGGTCGCTCACTACTCGCCCTGCAATTTCGCGCAACGCTCGAGTTTCAGCGTAATAACCCTGGACAGCCGGCTTCGGGCAGCAAGTATATGTCCAGAAAATGGCCAATTAGCAGTTTTTTCGAGTTGAATTATCGATTTTGCCGAATTGAAAAACGATTGACGCAGCGCCAGCCTCATGCCTCAATCTCAAGAGACTTGCAAGGATCCGTCTTTCCCTATGAGTTTGCGCGCCTTCGTCTCCCAACGAGCTGTGACGCCGCAAGGCGTGCGCCCAGCCGCCTTGCTCGTGGAGGGCGAACAAATCCGCGAGGTTGTCAGTCCAGATAAAATTCCAGCCCACGCCGAACTCCAGAATTTCGGCGAACTGACAATTCTGCCCGGTCTCATCGATTCCCACGTGCACATCAACGAGCCCGGTCGCACCGACTGGGAAGGTTTTGCAACCGCCACGCGCGCCGCAGCCGCGGGAGGATACACGCTTCTGGTAGACATGCCGCTGAACTGCCTGCCGCCCACGACCAACGTCGCCGCGCTCGAAGCCAAGCGCGCCGCCGCGCGCGGCCAATGCCGCGTGGACTGGCTGGCTTGGGGCGGAGTAGTCGCCGGCAATCCGTGCGACATCGAGCCGCTCGCCAACGCGGGCGCGCCGGGATTCAAATGTTTCCTCGTTCACCCCGGCATCGATGGCTTCACGATGGTCACCGAACAGCAGCTGCGCGCAGCTCTGCCGCACGTGGCGCGCACCGGGTTGCCATTGCTGGTTCACGCCGAACTTCCCGGCCCTATCGAGACCGCCGCAAAAAATCTTGCGGACGAGGATTGGACGCTCTACGACACCTATCTCAACTCGCGCCCCGAAGAAGCCGAGCTCTCCGCAATCCGCCTTCTCCTCTCCCTCTGCCGCGAATACAAATTTCGCCTGCACATTGTGCACCTCTCCGCCGCCAGCGCACTTCCGGAACTCCGCGCCGCGCGTTCCGAAGGCCTTCCAGTCACTATCGAGACCTGCCCGCACTATCTGCATCTCGCAGCCGAAACAATTCCTCCCGGCGCCACACTCTTCAAGTGCGCTCCGCCCATCCGCAGCCGCAAAAACTGCGACCAACTCTGGGAAGCGCTCCACGATGGCACGATCGACTTGATAGCCACGGATCATTCTCCATGCCCGCCAGAGATGAAGCGCCTCGCCGAAGGAAATTTCCAGACCGCCTGGGGCGGCATCGCCAGTCTCTCCGTCGCGCTTCCGCTGATGTACACCGAAGCCAGCAAACGCGGATTCGCACTGACCGACATCGCCCGTTGGATGGCCGAAGGTCCAGCAACGCTCGCCGGATGCGAAAAACACAAAGGCCAACTCGCCGCAGGATACGACGCTGACTTCGTCGTCTTCGATCCCGAAAGCGAGTTCGTCGTGAGCACCGAGCGCTTGTTCTACCGTCACCCCGTTTCGCCTTATCTTGGAGAGAAGCTGCGTGGTGTTGTGAAAACCACGTATCTTCGAGGCACGCCGGTTTTCAGTGACGGCGAATTTCCGGGAGAGCCAATCGGGCGGGAATTTCATAAACTAGGCTCAGCAGCCATACCGGCGCAATAGTTTGGAAGATTTCACGACCATCATGAAAAACGCTCCGATCGTCGGCACTTCCGTACCCCGCATGGAGGGGCGCGGCAAAGTCACCGGTCAGGCGCGTTATGTCGACGACATGGTTTTGCCTGGCATGCTCTATGGCGCGACAGTGCGCAGCCGAATCCCGCGCGGCGAAATCAAGCAGCTCCACTTCAGCTCCGAAATCGACTGGAGCGAATTTGTAATCGTCACGCCAGCGGACATTCCTGGAAAAAACTGCATCACGCTGATCGAAGACGATCAGCCCTGCCTCGCCGACGGCACCGTCAATCATCCCGAAGAGCCGCTTCTCCTCTTAGCGCATCCGGATCGCCACATTCTTCCAAAAGCCGTCGAAGCAATCTCGTTCGAATACGATTCGCTCCCCGCCATCTTCACCATCGAAGAAAGCGAATCGCGCTCGCAACTCATCTGGGGCACGAACAACATCTTCAAAGAGATCCTGATTGAAAAAGGCGACGTCGACGCCGTCTGGGAAAACGCAGCCCATATCGTCGAAGGCCAGTACACCACCGGCGCGCAAGAACAGCTCTACATAGAAAACAACGGAGTAATCTCCACCTTCGACCGGCAAAAGGGCGTCACCGTGTGGGGCTCGCTCCAATGCCCCTATTACGTTCACAAAGCCCTGATGAAACTCTTTGCCTTGCCCGCCGATCAAGTGCGCATCGTGCAGATGGAAACCGGCGGCGCCTTTGGCGGCAAAGAGGAATACCCTTCGATGATTGCCGCGCACGCCGCGCTTCTCGCCAGGAAGTCCGGCAAGCCAGTAAAAATTGTCTATGACCGTATGGAAGACATGGCTGCCACCACGAAGCGCCATCCTTCGCGCACGCGCCTCCGCACCGCCGTCAGCAAAGACGGCAAAATTCTGGGCGGAGAAATCGACTTCACTATCGACGGCGGCGCCTACAAAACGTTGTCGCCCGTAGTTCTTTCACGCGGCGCGCTTCACGCCGGCGGCGCTTACTATTGGCCCAGCGTTCGCATTCGCGCCAAAGCCGTGGCCACCAGCGCACCGCCGCACGGCGCCTTCCGCGGATTCGGCGCGCCGCAATCGCTGTTCGCTCTGGAGCGCCACATCGAACGCATCGCGCAAGTCGTCGGACTTTCCCCAATCGAAATCCGCAAGCGCAATTTTCTCCAGCCCGGCCAGACCACGACCACGGGACAAACCATCCGCGAAGAAATTGACCTCAGCAAGCTCCTCGACCACGCGCTCGAACTTTCCGGCTACCAAGCGAAAAAAGAGCAATTCGCTAAAGAAAATCAGCACGCCACCCGTAAAAAAGGCGTTGGCATCGCCGCATTTCTCCACGGCGCAGGTTTCACCGGTTCCGGCGAGCGCTTTCTCGCCTCGGTAGTCGGCCTCGAAGCGTGCGCCGCCGGCACCATGCGCATTCTGGTTTCAAGCACGGAGTTCGGCCAGGGGACAAACACGGTCCTCTGCCAGATCGCGGCGGAAGCACTCGGCTTGCGCTACGAAGACGTCACCATCGCGCAACCCGACACGCAAGAAGTCCCGAACAGTGGCCCAACCGTCGCCTCGCGCACCGTCATGGTGGTTGGCAAGCTCGTGCAAACCGCCGCCATCGTCATCCGAAAAACGCTGACCTTCAGCGGCATGCTTCCCGATTCCTATACGCCACAGCAATTTCGCGCCGCCTGCCGCGCCTATATTGCACAACACGGAAAACTCCGTGCCACCGTCCAGTACGAACAACCGGACGAAATCGTTTGGGACGACGAAAAATATCGCGGCTCCGCCTACGCCGCCTTCGCCTGGGCGGTTTACATCGCGGAAGTCACCGTCGATCTCACCACTTACAGCGTAACGGTGGACGACTTCGTTGCCCTTCAGGAAGTCGGCAAAGTGCTTCACCCGGTTCTCGCGAAAGGGCAAATCATCGGCGGCGTCGCGCAGGGCATCGGCTTCGCCCTCTATGAAAAAGTCATCTGGGATCGCGGACGCATGCAGAACGGCCAGATGACCAACTACATCATGCCCACTTCCGCCGACCTGCCTGTCATCCGCGCGTATTTTGAAGAATTGGGCAACGCCCACGGCGCTTACGGCGCAAAAGGGATCGGCGAGCTCCCGATGGACGGCCCAGCCCCGGCGATTATCAACGCGATTGAAGACGCGATCCACGTCCCATTCAATTCCGTGCCGTTACTTCCCGAAGATATCTTCGCCGCACTCGCCGAACAAGCCGTTCCCGAAACTGCCGCAACTTCAGCCCGAGGCCGCGAATGACCCACGAGCCGAGCGCGCCCGCAAAGCGGGAAATCTCCTTCACGGTGAACGGAACGCCGCAAACCGTTCGCGCTCACCCGATGGCGCGGCTCCTGGACGTCCTGCGCTTCGACCTCGCATTAACCGGCGCGAAAGAAGGCTGCGGCGAAGGCGAGTGCGGCTCTTGCTCCGTTTTGCTCGACGGCGCGCTCGTCAACAGTTGCCTGATTCCCGCGCTGCAAGCCGACGGAACGAACATCGTCACCATCGAAGGCCTCGCCTCCGTCCGGCGTGCGCAAATCCTCCAGCAGGCTTTCCTCGATAGCGGCGGAGCGCAGTGCGGCATCTGCACTCCCGGAATGATCCTTGCTGCACACCATTTGCTTGGCAAAAAATCGCAGCCCACGCTCGACGAAATCCGCGAGGGCCTCAGCGGTAATCTCTGCCGCTGCACCGGTTACATGCAAATCTTCGAAGCCGTAGCGGAAGCGGCGCGGCAGGGAGCCGGTACATGAGGGCCAATCCCGCCGAATTTGATCTCGTCGCTCCCGGCACGTTGCCCTCCGTGTTAGCGCTCCTCGCGCAAAAGCCCGGCGGATGGCTTCCCATCGCCGGCGGCACCGACGTCATGGTTCAATACTCCGCCGGAAAACTTTCGGCCAGAAATCTCGTCAGCATCTGGAATCTCTCCGAACTGCGCCGCGTCGAAATCTCGGCCGGCGAAATCCAAATCGGCGCAGGCTGTACGTACTCCGATTTGCGCGAACACGAAATCGCAAAACGTGAGTTTCCGTTGCTGTCTCAGGCTGCAAGCTGGACCGGCGGCATCGCCAATCAGAATCGCGGCACCCTAGGCGGCAATATCGTGAACGCTTCGCCCGCCGCCGATTCTCTTCCCGCGCTTCTCGTTTATGAAGCGGAACTCCTTCTGGTTTCGGCCAGAGGCGAACGTCGCGTGCCTTATGCGGGATTTCACATCGGCTATCGCAAAACGCAGCTGGCATCCGACGAACTGATTCGCGCCGTCTGCCTGAAGAGGCAGTTTTCAGGTTACTATGCGCATGCGCGCAAAGTAGGCGCGCGAAAAGCTCAGGCCATCTCGAAAGTATGCCTCGCCGCGCTGGGGCTCATCGCGGATGGCGTCGTCGAAGACATTCGTCTCGCGATGGGAAGCGTCGCGCCGGTTCCGCTGCGGTTGAGCGAAACCGAACGAGTCGTGAAAGGCAAACACATCGATCCTCAGCTCATCACTCTCGCCAGAACAACCGCGGCCGCCGAAATCCGCCCGATTGACGACATTCGTTCCAGACAACGCTATCGCGCAGCGGTAGCTGGCAATCTGGTTGCTGAATTCCTGGAGTGTCTCGCCGCAAACCACGAACGCTCGCAAAAAATCGCAAGTGCGCTGGCGCGGTGGAACGCGCTGCCCCCCGGCGAAGCCGCAGAAGAAATTCTGCCGTGTTGCGGATCAAAATCCTGGGCCCACGAAATGGCCAATCGCCGGCCGATCCACGGCGAAGCATCTCTTTTACACGCGTGCGATCAAGTCTGGACGAATTTGCCCGAATCCGATTGGCTTGAAGCTTTTCGCAGCCATCCTCGCATTGGCGAATCGCGTTCGCAAGCTGCCGCTTCCGCGCAGTCAGCAGCGTGGTCGGACCAGGAACAGAAAAAAGTCGGCGTAGCGCAGGAAGATGTAAAACTCGCTCTTGCCGATGCCAACCGCGCTTACGAACGGCGCTTCGACCGCATCTTCATCGTTTGCGCCACGGGCAAATCCGCTGCCGAAATCCTCGAAATCCTTCGCCGCCGCTTGCAGAACGACGATGCCACAGAACTTCAAGAAGCAGCCGAGCAGCAGCGCCAGATCGCGCATCTCCGGTTGAAGAAATGGCTCTACTCATGAGCCGCATCTCCACTCACGTTCTGGACACAGCGCAGGGCAAGCCCGCGAAACACGTCCCGGTGCGCCTCGAAAGGCAGGAACCTGCCGGAGAGTGGCGAGTGCTCGCCGCTTCGCAAACAGACGCGGACGGCCGTTGCGCTCAACTGCTTCCTGAGAACGAAGTTCTCCGCGCTGGCGCGTATCGTCTCGCGTTTGATACATCGAGCTATCACCGCGCGCAAAAAATCGAAGGACTGTATCCAGTTGTCGAGATAACGTTCCAGGTGCGAGACGGCGAATCGCACTTCCACATTCCTTTGCTGCTGAGTCCGCACGGTTACACGACGTACCGGGGAAGCTGATCCGATGAGCAAGCTGGCCGAAAATGTTTATGGCAAATCGCGAGTCCGCCTCGCAAAAGTGAAGCGCCACGCGGACCATAACGATTTTCGCGAATGGACCATCGAGATTTCGCTCCAGGGCGATTTCGATTCCTGCTTCGTCGCTGGCGACAACAGCAAAATTCTTCCGACGGACACCATGAAGAACACCGTCTACTCGCTCGCAAGAACTTCCTCGGCTGAGTGCATGGAGGAATTTGGCAAAGAACTTGCCGCTTTTTTCCTCGAGCGCAACCCACAAGTCTCCATGACGCGAATTACGCTTGCGGAAAAGTACTGGGATCATCTCCACACAAACGGAAAGCCGCATCCGACCACGTTCGTGCAATCCTCCGGCGAACATCAGACCGCCGAAGTCTCTGCAAACAGGAACGCCGCTCCGTCGATTCGCTCCGGCCTCGAAAATCTCGTCATCATGAAGACCGCCAACTCCGCATTCGCGGGCTTCATTAAAGACTCTCTGACAACTCTTCCCGAAGCCACTGACCGCCTCTTTGCCACCTCCGTACGCGCGCGGTGGAACTACTCTTCTGCGAATTTGCCCTTTCCTGCCCTGCGTTCGAGGATTCGCGAAATCCTGTTGAGCGCGTTCGCAGATCACACCAGTAAATCCGTTCAGCACACGCTCTACGCCATGGGTGAAAGCGCCTTGGAAAATGTTCCCCAAATCGAAGACATCGAATTGACCATGCCCAACAAGCACTACCTGCTCGCCGACCTCTCTCGTTTTGGCCAGGACAACCCCAACGAAATTTTTGTGCCAATCGACGAGCCTCACGGCACCATAGAAGCACGCCTTCGCCGTCAAGGTTGAGACCACGTGCTTACGCTAAGTAACGCAAAGCTTCGCGCCCAAGAGATTCTTGCCCGCTGCACGCAGCTCGCCTCTTTCTCGGAGGACGCAGGCCGAATCCGCCGCACATTTCTTTCTCCTCCTATGCGAGACTGTCACCGCGAAATCACCAGTTGGCTTACCGCCGCGGGCGCCGAAGTGAGAATCGACGCCGCGGGAAATCTCCGCGCCCTCTACGCCGCCGCGCAATCCGGCGCGCGACGCCTGCTGCTCGGTTCTCACGTCGATACGGTTCCCAACGCCGGAGCCTTCGATGGCGTTCTCGGCGTACTCATCGCCGTCGCCCTCCTCGAGGCCCTCGAACATCGCCACCTTCCTTTCGCAATCGAAGTCGTCGCCTTTTCCGAAGAAGAAGGCGTCCGCTTCGGCAAGCCTTTCATCGGCAGCCGAGCATTCGTCGGCAGGCTGGATGAATCCCTGCTCGACACGCGCGATGCCAACGGCATTTCGGTTCGCGCCGCCATCGAACACTTTGGACTGAACCCATCCGAGATTCCGCGCGCGGCGTTGAGCGACGACGCCTTTGCGTATCTCGAATTTCACATCGAGCAGGGACCCGTCCTCGAATCGCTCGCGCTGTCGCTCGGATTGGTGGAAGCCATAGCGGGCCAGACTCGCGTGGAGCTTGTGTTTTCCGGACGCGCCAACCACGCGGGCACGACGCCGATGCATCTTCGCCACGACGCCATCGCTGCCGCGGCGGAGTGGATCGGCGCCGTCGAACGCACAGCGCAAAATCGTTCCGGCCTGGTCGCAACCGTGGGCAAAATCGAAGCCAAGCCCGGCGCGATCAATGTCATCGCAGCGGAAGCGCGCGTAACTCTGGATCTTCGCCACGACTCGGATGAGGTACGCAACGAAACGACGGCTGGACTCGTTCGCCAAGCCGAAGAAATTGCCGCGCGTCGCGGATTGTCGCTGCGGCACCGCGTTCTGCTCGATCAAAAAGCCGTGGCGATGGATCCCTTTCTCGCTACTCAAATCGAAGATGCCATCCGCAGGAGTGGCTGCAAGCCTCATCGCATGGTCAGCGGCGCAGGTCACGATGCAATGATCCTCGCCGAGAGAATTCCCGCAGCGATGATTTTTCTGCGCTCGCCCGGAGGAATCAGCCACGATCCGGCGGAATCCGTCGAGCTGGAAGACGTGGCGAAGGCGCTCGAATGCGGGCTGCATCTGCTCGATCAGCTTGCGGCTTCTCCTGAATTTCTGATGGGACGCGAAGCGCGCAAGGACGCGTGAGGAAAGGATGCCCCGTGCGTAAGAAGCGTCAGAAAAGGATGTGCCGTGCATAATCTTGGTCAAACGCGCAGCGCGCAAAAAGACAATCATGTTCTTCTGACACCGGATACTTTCGTCCGCACCGTTCTTCCCGGCATGACGGGCTGCACAGCCGTCGTGCAGGCAGGCCCCGCCATGGGCGCGAAATTCACCGAGTACACCGCTGAATTCGAGGACGGCGGCGAACTTGGCCCAACCACCGCCCAGCGCTTTCTCTATGTGCTGAACGGCGAGCTGAAGCTGGAAGCCGGCGGCCACGAGGCCGACCTGAACGATCGCGGCTACGCGTACTTGCCACAAGGCTTGCCGCATCGCGTGACGGCCACTCGCGCGAGCCTCGCTATCGTCATCGAGAAAACGTACCAGCCGCTCGCTTCCATCGAACCTCCGGGCGCCATCATTTCCAGCGAAGACGCGGTTTCCTCGCAACCGCTTGGCGACGATTCGAGCCTGCGGGTGAAATGCCTGCTGCCTGATACGATGCAGTTCGATTTTGCCGTCAACTCCATGGTCTACCAGCCCGGAGCCGCGCTGAGCCAAGTGGAAATGCACATCATGGAGCACGGCTTGCTCATGCTCGAAGGCGGCGGGATATATCGCCTTGGCGATTCGTGGTATCCGGTTACGGCCGGTGACTTTATCTGGATGGCGCCGTGGTGCCCGCAATGGTTCGGCGCGATTGGCAAGGTTCCAGCGAAATACCTCATATATAAGGACTGGAACCGGCATCCGCTTTCTTCCGCGCCGCCGGCGGACACTCTGAAATGAATTTGCAAGTGGATGGAGATCGTCTTCACGCGGAAATTGAAGAGCTCGCGTTGATCTCTGATGCCGAAACGCCCGCGGTCACACGCGTTGTTTTTTCGCCGACGGATAGGAAAGCGCGTGAGTGGTTCACCGGCCTTTGCGAGCAAGCCGGGCTGGTACTGCGCCACGATCCCGTCGGAAATACCTTTGCACGATGGAACGGCGCGGAGCCGAGCGCTCCGGCGGTGGGAACCGGCTCTCACATCGATGCGATACCGAATGCCGGGAAATATGACGGCGTCGTGGGCGTGCTGGGAGGACTGGAAGCGATTCGCGCGCTGCAACGCGGCGGATTCCGTCCGAAACATTCCATCGAGCTCCTCCTTTTCACTTCGGAGGAACCGACGCGTTTTGGAATCGGATGTTTGGGCAGCCGGCTGCTTGCGGGCACCATGTCGGCTGATGCGGCGCGCAAGCTGATGGACAAAGAAGGCGCTTCGCTGGACGAAGTCAGGCGCAACGCAGGCTTTAGCGGTGCGCTTGAAGAAGTAAAACTCGCCGATGGATACTACAAAGCGTTTGTGGAGCTGCACATCGAGCAGGGTCCTCTGCTCGAACGCCAGAAAGTTCCTCTTGGGATTGTTACCAGCATTGCGGCTCCGGCGAGTTTTCGTTTGGTGGTCGAAGGCGCGGGCGGGCACGCTGGGGCTGTATTGATGCCTGAGCGAAGAGATGCCCTGTGCGCCGCGGCGGAGCTGATTCTGGCCATTGAAAATGCGGCGCGCACCAGCGGGGCGATCGATACCGTGGCGACTGCGGGCATCTGCGATGTGTTTCCCGGCGCGGTGAATAGTATTCCTAGCCAGGTGAAATTCACTTTGGATTTGCGGGATACAAGTCTGGAGCGGCGCGACGCGGTGTTGCAGGTGATTGAGGAAGCGCGGCAGGGCATTGCCACGAAACGGCAGGTTACGATCCGAGAGGAACTTGTGAATGCAGACGCGCCAGCGCAGTGTGCTACAGAAATTACCGGCGCGCTTTCGCAAGCTTGCGCGAAACATCAGATTGCTTCGATTCCCATGGTGAGCCGTGCTTATCATGACTCACTTTTTATGTCTCGCATCGTTCCGGCGGCGATGCTGTTTATTCCCTGCCGCAATGGATACAGCCACAGACCTGATGAATATTCTTCGTCGGAAGATATTGAGCGCGGCGTGCTCGTCCTCGCGGAGACGCTCGCTGCGCTTGCTTCCTAATAGCGGAGGCCACTCCTTTTCCGCTACGGACATCTTGTGACTAACGTCGATTTGTCGGAGGGTGCTTTAGTCTCCACTCCCCCCAATGCTTCTCTTCTACTTCTTTCATTTTTTGACCGACTGTTGGGTAATTAGCCGGTGAGTAGGCCTCATTTAACTGGCTGAAGTGTTGCCCCAGAAACGTCGCGAGACCTTGCAGGGTGCCGAAGGCCTCGTAGGGCGGGTTCGGTGGAATCGTGCCAACAGCCATTAGCGCCAGCGCCTGCCACGCTGAGACAGGTGATTTGAACTTAATGGGCGCATGGACCGGCGCGATACGCGCTTCGATGTATGCCGAGGGGAGCATCACATCCCGACACACTTTGAGAATTACGTTGCCGACCTTAATCGTGGCGGTCCTTGCGCCAAAACTAGCCTTCAGATATGTGCTGTCTACCAGAGTGGCCCCCTCTTCGACAAACAGCCTCGATAGGCCTCGTTGCACCTCAGCACCCCAGTCTGGATCTGGGTGGATTTTCGGGCTCATTTGGATGGCAACTTGGCGCGGATTTTTGCGTAGCCTGGCTTGATCACCGAATAGATAAATTCCCAACGGCGTTGATAGGTCAGAAAAGCGCTCTTCATGGAGTTGACGGTGATTTTCTCGAAGTCCTCGAGGGTGAGGCCGAAGGTGTCGCGGGCGGCCTCGAACTCTTTGGTCATGGTGGTGTCGCTCATCAGGCGATTGTCGGTGTTCAGCGTGACCCGGAATTTCTCCTGATGGAAGATTTTGAAGGGATGCTCGGCGAGGCTGCGGGCGGCGCCGGTTTGCACGTTGCTGATGAGGCAGATCTCGAGGGGAATTCTTTTGTCGAGGACGTATTGGGCGAGGTCGCCTAGTTTCACCACTTTCCCGTCTTCCGCGAGGGCGATGTCATCGATGAGGCGAGTGCCGTGCCCGATGCGGTGCGCGCCGCAGTATTGGATGGCTTGCCAGATGGATTCTTTTCCAAAGCCTTCGCCGGCGTGGATGGTGATGTTGAAGTTTTGGCGCTGGATGTAATGGAAAGCGTCGACGTGTTTTTTGGGAGGGTAGCCGCCCTCTTCGCCGGCAAGGTCGAATCCCACGACGCCGCGCTCGCGAAAATCGACGGCGAGCTCCGCCATTTCGAGCGAGACATCCATGTTGCGCATAGCGCAGATGATCAGGCCCGAGGTAATGCCAAAGTCTTTTCGGCCGCGCTCCAGGCCTTTCAGAACGGCGGAGACCACCTGCTGGTGGCTTAGTCCCTTTTGCGTGTGGAAAACCGGTGCAAAGCGAGTTTCAAAGTAGACGACACCGTCGCCGGCGAGGTCTTCGGCCTGTTCGTAGGCTACTCGTTCGAGGGCTTCTTCGGTTTGCATTACCGCGATGGTGTGGACGAAGCCTTCGAGGTATTTGGGGAGGCTGCCCTGGTTTGCGCCTTGATGGAACCAGCGGGCGAGATCTGCCGGGTCTTCGGTGGGAAGTTGGCGGTAACCTTCGCTTCTTCCCAAATCGATGACCGTGGACGGGCGCAGGACGCCGTCGAGATGCTCGTGCAGGAGCACCTTGGGGAGGGCGGCGAGGGTGGCGCGGTCTAAAGGCACAGGGTACCCCTCCCCCCATATTTTGTAAGTGTTGCAGCTAAAGGACTTAGATATTGTGTAAGTGCTTTAGAATCAGCACTTGCAGATGGGCACTTAACTGTTGATTTTAAAAGGCTTACGGTTGATGGAGTGGGGCCAGCCAGAAGGCACCGGGAAGGTCGTAGGTCAGCCGGAATCCATGGACTCAAGTCAGGTAGGGCAGCCAATTGGCGGGCGGGTGTGCAAAGGAAGGGGCCAGAGGTGGGGAGAAGCGGCGAAGGTTGCGCAATCGACGTCATAGATGCTTATAGCACAAAAGAGTAAACATGTCAAGTCATTTATAAGTGATTAGGAGTCAGTGGGTTGCGGGGGGGCGAATGGGCTAAGAGGGGAGGGGTGGAGCAAAAGAGATGAAACGGCAGCGGGAGAGGGCGCTGCCGTTCCGCGGGGAACGTGGAATACCCCACCAGGGCGATTCCACTGGGTACAAACTCAGAAGATAAATTTCAGGGACATCTGGATTTGCCTCGGGCTGCCGATGGTCTTGTTAACGATGCCGATGCCGCTCAATGTCGGCGAGGAATAAAGGGTTGTGCCGTAAACCGGGAAGTCGTTGAAATTCAGGTTTTGGGTGACGTTATTAATGGGGATGTCGAAGCTGGGCGTGTTGAATAGATTGAAGACGTCGAAGGTGAACCTGGCACTGACGCGCTCGGTCAACTGGGTCAGTTTGATGAGGGAGAGATCGGTGCGGCGCTGCCAGGGCTGGCGGAAGATGTTGCGCTGGCCAGTTGTGTAAGTCGTTTCGTACGTATCGCCTGCAGGGATAGCGCCGTTGAGAGCGCCGGGGCTGAGTAGCGGCAAGGTAAAGCAGTTGGGGTTGAGGGCTGGCTGGCCGGGGGTCGTTCCGCTGGCGCCGGTGAAAGCGTTGGAAGGGGTGCAACCGGGGGCGAGGGGGACGATGGGATTGGTGATGCCGTCGCTGGTGCCATAGAAGAGGCTGCCGACGGCTCCGGAGTAGTCAATGACACTGTAGGGCTGGCCGGACTGGATGATGGCCAAGCCGGAAATGGCCCAGCCGTCAGCGAACCTGCCGCGGAAGGAGGTCAGCTCGTAGAATTTCGGCAACTCATAGAGGTAGGTGAAGTTAATGACATGCTTGCGGTCGTAGTCCGAGAGGCCGTAACCGCTACGAAGGTCCGTGGCATTGTTGCCATTGTAGAAGAGGCCGAGGCCGCTTTGTTCGTCGGTGGCGTGGGAGAAGGTGTAGGAAAAGCCGACCTGGAGACCGTGGCTAAGCCGTTTTTCGACGTGAGTTTGCAGGGCGTTATAGGCGGAGATGCCCGCGGCAGTATAGGACTCCGATTCGGACGAGTAACCGATATAGGGTACGCGAAGGTCGATGTTGCCTCCTTCGAAGTTGGACATCATGGGCCCCGCCCCGCCCGGAAGGTTAATTGGCTGGCAGCCTGTGGTCACGGCGGGGCTCGCGTTGGGATTGCACTGTTGGGTGTACGCGCAGCTCGCTGCGGACGCACCTGGATCGCATCCTTGGGGACCGAGGACGGTGTAGCCATATGTATAGCTCTGGCCGTGAATGGGATGGCTCGGGGAAGCGATGCCAGCCTGATTGAAGGGCACGGGAATGATCTCATGACGACCGAGGTTGCCGACGTAGCCGATGGTGATGGCGAGATCCGACCGCGGCTGCCATTGGATGTCGAGTGTCTGGTTCAGAGAGTAAGGGAGTTTGTTCTGGCGGTTGTAGTCGGCGAAAGAGAAAAGCTGTGCGCCGTTTTCAATGGCTGCCTCATTGGGAAGGACGATAGTGGCCGGATTACCGGTGGGCGGGGCTTGGAGCGCTGCACCCCATGGATTGGAGAAAGAGCCGCCTGTTCCAGTACTTCCCGGGCCCGCCTGAGCTTGCGTGGGATCACAAGTAGGGATGAATCCCTGGAAATAGCTGCCGATGGTCTGGCAAACCTGGGAATTCACGAAGGGCGGAGCCTGGTTGACGCCGAACGGGCCACCGGCAATCACGCCTGCGGCAAAACCTGGCGAGAGGTAGGTGAAGAGTTCGCCGCGGTCGTAATACATGCCCCAGCCGGCGCGGACGACGATTTTGTTATTAAACTTTTTGGGGCTCCAGGCGACGCCGAGACGCGGCGCGATACCCCATTGGCGGCCGGTGAGGGTTGAATCGCTAACGCCCTTGCTGGGGAAGTCCTTGTTATTGCCGGCGATGAGAAAGCCGGTGTTGACGATGGTGTCGGTGGCCTGGTCGTAATCGTATTCCGAAGGATCAAAATTGTAGAGGCGGCCGTATTTTTCGGTGAGACCACCATGATCGTCGAAGCGAACACCAAAGGTAAGGCTGAGGTTGGTCCGGAGCTGATACTTGTCCTGGAGATATAGGCCGGTGTCCTTGGAGCGATAGTAGCGGTTGGCATCGCCCTGGAGGAATGCGGTGGTGATGAAGCCATCCGGAGTGTAAGGAACCACCAGGCCCTGGAGGAATTGGGAGAAATCGGCAAAGCCGATGGTGCCTTTGTCGGTTCTCTGGTCGCGAGCGTCGAGTTGGGTATAGGCGAAGCTGCCGCCGAAAGTGAGGGTGTGCTTGCCGAAAGTCCAAATGGCGTTGGCAGAGGGCATGAAGCGGTTTTGGAAGACGCCGGTAAAAGCGCCCTGAGAAGCGGCGCCGCTGCCGATGTTTGTCGCTGCGTTGTAGACGAAGGCCTGGTTGTAGGGATTCTCGGAGAAGCCGGCGTTTTGGTTTCCGTAGTCGTCAACGATGGAGATGCCGGGGAAAAAGTTGGAGCCGAAGGTGTTGATGGTGGAGTCGGACAAGGAGGCGCCGGTAAGCTGCTGGACATAGGCGCCAAACGCCTGGGGCGTGAAAGGCTGGGAGATGGTGCTGTAGACCTTTTCACGGATGAAACCGAAGACTTCGACGAGGCTGAGATTCGGCTTGATGGATTGCGTGTTGGTGATGGAAGCAACCTGGCTGCCTGCATCGAGATGCTGACTGAAGCCGGGGGAGCCGGAATAGGCGTAAGGAGCGGTGCTGGGATCGTGCTGATAGTAATACTTGAGGGCCACGGTGTCTTTGGAGGTGGCGATCCAGTCGAGATTGGAGACGGCCTGGTGAGAGAGGAAGTAGGCGGTGCCAGGAGTGAACGTGTTTTCGGGGAAGGAGATGGTTGGGACGAAACTGTTGGCTGAGGGGATCAGAAACTGGCCGTTGGGGAGCTTGTAGTTGAGCAGGCCGTAAGCGATGGGACTGATGTCCCCGGGGCCCGTGCCGATCGTGGCGTTAACTGGCTGCTGAGAAGCGGAGAAATTGCAGGGAAGCGCGGGACATTCCGCGGAAGTGGTGCCATTGACGAGGGCGGCCAAGGCGGCGGGGTTGCGGTCATTGGTGAGGCCAGGAGGAACAGAGACGCGAGAGCTGCCGATTTCGGCGTCGGAATCTTCGATGTGCTGGTAGGAGATGAAACCGAAGAGTTTGTTTTTGAGAATGGGGCCGCCGAGGGTCGCGCCCGCGGTGTAGCGGTGGAGACCGGGGACTTTGTCGCTGGCGGGAATGTTGGGGTCTTCGTTGTAGAAGAAGGGAGCGGCGTTTAGGGCGTTGCTGCCGCGATGGATGTAGGCAGAGCCGTGAAGACCGTTGGTGCCTGAGGCGGTGCTCATATCAATGTGCGCGCCGCTGGTGGAGCCTTGCTGGGCGTCGTACATGGAAGTGTTGACGCGAAATTCCTCGATGGTTTCCGGAGCGGGCGTGGGGAGCGCCTGACCAATGGCGAGATAGGGAGATGCAGTGCTTTGGATGGGTTCCGCAGTGGTGCTGGAGATGCTGGCGGCGCCGCCGATGCCGGTGTTGTTGACGACGCGGGCGGAGGCCACGGAGCTGGTGCTTTTGCCGTTGAAAAGATTGCTGGCATCGACGCCGTTCAGGAGGAAGGTGTTGCTGGTGTCGCGCTGGCCGTTGGCCCAGATGGGTTGGTTGCCGAGGCCCTGGTTGACGCCGGTGCCTCCAGAGAGTTCTGCGTTGACGCCGGGGGAAAGAATCGCGAGGCCTGTGAAGCTGCCCGTGGGGAGCGGGATGGATTCGATCTGATCTTTTTCGAGAATGTAGCCGTTGGTGGTGTCTACTGCGTTCAAGAGCGGGCTGGCTTCGACGGTGACAGTGGTGCCGACCTGACCGACTTTTAGAACGGCGTTTACCGTGGCGGTGCGATCGGCCTGCACGCCGATGGAGGGGATTTTTTGCGTGTCGAAACCAACATGCGAGAAGGTGAGAGTGTAGGGGCCGATGGGGAGATTCACGAAATCGTAGCTGCCGGCGCTGTTGGTTTTTTGCGTGCGGGTGAGTGTGGTGGCTTCCGAAACAACCGTG
>Ga0209773_10000005_pt1 | contig 78933 bp, 66 predicted proteins | sample BogFormECP14_OM1_FD_188244 | JGI IMG/M metagenome (GOLD analysis project Ga0209773, IMG submission 188244) | Bog forest soil microbial communities from Calvert Island, British Columbia, Canada - ECP14_OM1 (SPAdes) (version 2) | ecosystem: Environmental > Aquatic > Freshwater > Wetlands > Bog ... | reverse complement strand
ATCCGAATTCCAGGATTCCTTCGGCCCCGACAACTACCGCAAATCCATCCGCTCCGGCATCACCTCCAACCACACCCGCCTCTTCCCTCCCGATCCAGTGCCGGATGCTACCCTCGAATCCTTTGCCGCCAAATCCGCCTCCGACCAACCCGCCGTTGTAGACGGTAGGGGCGGGGCTTGCCCCGCCCTCGCTCCCGACGCACCGTCGCCCCAATCTGCATCAGTCCATCCACAAGCCCACCCCCCGGTTTGTCATCCTGAGCGTAGCGAAGGACCTCTCCCCGTTCCCGCCGCCGCACCCAACAACCAACCACCCGCCCCAGTCCGCCCGCAACCCCCCGCCGCGCAACCCCAACCAACAACTCCACCCCCCGCCAACCCGAAACGCCGCCCTGACAGCCCACACCGCGACCCCTACGCCATCCACTTCGACCACACCCACCGCCTCCTCGAACCCGAAAAAGCCTATTAGAATCAACACTTAGGAGCCTATCCAGGTAAGTGCTGCGTTACCAAGGCTTTAGGCCGCGCAGGGGCCCCGTCATTCTTGTAAGTGCTGCATTGAAAGGAGTTAGCTGACCTGCAAGCACCTGAAAATACGACCCGTAGGGGCACGGCATGCCGTGCCCGGCTTCGGCGCTGACCATAACCGAAGCCACGCATGGTAATCCGGCGCGACGGTAGTAATCCAGCCCGACTGGTGTAGGCACACGGCTTCAACCCAGGCTCCGAGTGGCACAGACTTCAGTCTGTGCTGCAGGAGGTTTTCAGACACGCAACACGAATCACTGAACACAGGGCTCGGGACACGGGACACGGATCACCGGACACGAATCACGCCTCAACGTGCGGCAAAAACCGTGGCGCCTGCCGGAATTTCGTAGCCTGCTCGAACGCGTAAGCCAGCTTGATCAAAACCGGCTCGCTCCACGCGCGCCCAAAAAACGAAATCCCCACTGGCAAGCCATGCACAAAACCAGCCGTCACATTCACGTTCGGATACCCGGCCACCGCCGCAAACTCGGAGCTTCCTCCGCCGAACGAGTCGCCGTTCACAATATCCGTCAGCCAAGCCGGCCCGCCCGTCGGCGCCACAATCGCGTCCAGTTTCTGCTCGTCCATCGTCTTGTCGAGCCCTTCTTTCCCGGCCAGCTCGTGATTTTTCTCAATCGCATCCACATACTCCTTAGTCGTCAGCGGCCCTTTCTCCTCCGCTTTCAGGAAATTCTCCTGCCCGAAAAACGGCATCTCCTTCGCCGCATTCTTTTCGTTGAACTCGATGATTTCCTTCAGCGTCTTCACGGGAGTATTCGGCCCGAGCCACGCGAGGTACGCATTCAAATCCGCCTTGAGCTCGTACATGAATCCCAAAAATTCCGTCTCGCCGAATTTCCCGGCCGTTGCAAGCTCCACGGGATCCACCAGCGTCGCCCCTTGTTTCTTCATCACGTCGAGCGCCGCCTCCATCAATTTGTCCACCGCGGGATTGAAGCCGAACGCCTTCCGCAGGACGCCGATCTTCGCCCCGCGCAATCCATCGGCATTCAGGAACTGCGTGTAGTCTGTAAAAAATTTTCCACTGCTCGCGGCCGTCGCGCTGTCCGTCGCATCCACTCCTGTCAACGCTCCCAGCAAAATCGCCGCGTCGCGTACCGTACGGCACATCGGCCCCGGCGTATCCTGCGTGTGCGAAATCGGAATAATTCCGGCGCGGCTCAGCAACCCAACCGTGGGCTTGATTCCCGCAAGTCCGTTCGCCGAAGACGGGCACACGATCGATCCGTCGGTCTCCGTTCCGATTCCCACAGCAGCGAAGTTCGCGGAAATCCCCGCGCCCGTTCCCGAACTCGAGCCGCACGGATTCCGGTCGAGCGCGTACGGATTTTTTGTTTGGCCGCCGCGTCCGCTCCATCCGCTGATGGAATGGTTCGACCGAATATTCGCCCACTCGCTGAGATTTGTTTTTCCCAGGATGACCGCTCCCGCGTCTCGCAATTTTTTCGCAATGAACGCGTCCGCAGGCGGCTTCGATCCGACAAGCGCCAGCGATCCCGCCGTCGTCTGCATGCGGTCCGCGGTGGCGATGTTGTCTTTGATCAGGACGGGAATTCCATGCATCGGCCCGCGCGGCCCTTTTTCTTTTCGCTCCTTGTCGAGCGCTTCGGCAATCTGCAGAGCGTCCGGGTTTGTCTCGATCACGCTGTTGACGCGCGGCCCGTTCTTGTCAATCGCCGCGATGCGCGCCAGATATTTTTGCGCAATCGCACGCGCTGTGTATTTTCCGGATTTCATCCCATCTTGCAATTCGCCCACGGTGATTTCGTCCAACTCAAACGCCGGAACTTCCGCAGCTTCACGCGAACCCAGGTTCGCGTTCCCGCGAGGCGATCCGAATACAGGCGGCAGCGCCGGACCAGCTGCGGCGGCCACGCCGCCCAACAAACCGGCCTGCAAAAACTTGCGCCGTCCGGCAGCATTCAATTCGCTTTTCGTCTCTTTTTTCATTTTCGATTCCCCAACCTCTGCCTCTCGCAAGGAGGGGAAATAGTATGCCAAACACCCCGTTCCGTCCGCTCAATATCGTGTAAAGACCGGGTTTGCGGGGAGGCAACTGAAAGAGAAAAACATTTCCCATGGCTCCCGATTCAGGGTAGACTTCTTCTTACGCGGAGTCCCCCCGTAGTCGGTTTGCCAATGCTGCTTTCTGACCTTAACGGCCCTCGGCCCCTCCAGCCGCGTCGCACAGGCTTGGGGGGAATTCTGCCTTCGTCCCTTTTGACCGTTCGCTTCGCTACTTCCGCCGTTCTGGTTTTGTCCTCAGCCACTTTCGCTGCCACCATCTGCCGCGCCCAGGATCAGCACCAAGCTGTCGCCGACGCCGCGCGTCAAGCCCGCGCCAAAAAACAAGAAGCACATAAATCCGCGAAGCACGTTTACACGGAAGAAGATCTCAAGCGTAAGAGCATCCTGACGCCGGAAGACCGCGCACAGATCGAAGCGAAGCGCAACGAGTGCGCGCAGAAGAATAATTGCTCGCCGGTTCCCGCGGAAAATTCTCCAGCGGCCGTCGACGCAAATTCAGAGACTCCGGCAACTTCTCTCGGCGAAGTCGCTCGCCAGTATCGCAAGCAAAAAGAATTGCAAGCTCAAAAGCGAAAAGAACTGGAAGCGCAGAAGCAGTTGCAGGCTGTGAAACCAAAACAGTCCGAGCCGTTCCATCTTCCTTTCTCGACTCCCGCGCTCGCCTCTCCCATTTTGCCGGAGCGTCCAGTGATTCAACTTCCGACGGCACCGGATCTTCGTCCGAGACCTTCTTCTCGGATGACGCGCCGCGATCCATTCTCGCGCGGCCGTATAACTCCCGAAGCTCGCCGTCCGGAAGTTCCACTCGCCGGAATCTGGCAACCGAAGATTTCGCCTTCTGAGAATTTGCGTCCTAAAGTTCACGTCAAGGTCCGTCCACCAGTTATCGCGGATCCTGAACCTACTCGTCATGAAGCTCCTCCTGCTAAAGTTTCGATCGCTGTGGCTCTCGCAAAAGTTCGTCCTTCGTTTGGCCAGCCAGTGCGTCCGACCGTTCTCGCTCACCCAAGAGTTTTTGCCCGTGCCACACCGCCGGTGTTTTCCGTTCACCCCGCGCTTCCGAAAACTTTCGCGCTTCCCGTGCCGGCAGAAATTCTTGCCCAGCCCGCGCAACCTGTCGTGCCCGTGGAAACAGTTCGCCCCGAACAACCAGCGCACTCGTCGCCTGCGACTCCGATCGCATCGGCAAAATTCGTCAATGTCCAGCCCGGCGATTCCCTCTGGAAGCTCGCGCAACAAAACCTGGGCAGCGGCCGCCTCTGGCCTAATCTAGTAGCTGTAAATCCTTGGATCGCCGATCCCAACCAGATCCGCGCCGGGGCCCGCGTCGTTCTACCGGCCATCACCGCCGCGCCACGTACGACCCGGAGCACCACCGACAGTTCCACCCATATCGTGAAAGTCCGCAAAGGCGACACCCTCTGGGCGCTGGCAAAAGCCAACCTTGGCCGTTCTTCCGCTTGGCCCTGCGTAGCGGCTGCCAACCCCGCCGTCGCCAACCCGGACCGCATTTTCGAGGGCCAAGAGCTTCTCCTCCCCACCAGCTGCACAACACAAACCCACTCCACTCTTTCCCCGTCCAATCCGTAAACGATTCATTTGTATAGGCTTACGAAAAGAGCGCCGTCTTCCTCCTTCCGCTCGCCTGAAGTTCGGATACAATTGTCTGGGGTAGTTTCGACCAGGCCTTTAGAGGAGCACTCGTGATTCATCGCAACATCTTCCATAACGAAAGCCTGCTGCCTATCGAGAAAATGCGCCTCTCGCCCGGCCAGGCGGGTCTCCTCTGCGGCTGGGGGATTTTCACCACGATTCGCATTTCGCGCGGCGAGGCTTTCGCCTACGAGCGCCACTGGCGCCGCCTCGAAAAAGACGCGGCCATCATTCGCCTGCCTATGCCGTACAGTTCCGCGAAGGTTCGCCTCAGTCTCCACGAAGTCATCCGCGCGAATCAGGTCACGGATGGCTGCGCACGCATCTATCTCATTTATAATCAAGTCGGGTTTTGGCAGAGCGACGAAAAACATCCCGAGGTGGATCTGATTATTTATTCCGCGCCCGCGCCGCAATATCGCGAACCGGTGCGGCTCGGTCTTCGCGAACAAGGCCGCCACGCCGCGTCGCCACTCGCGGGAGTGAAAACCACTTCGTGGCTGCAAAATGTCTGGGCCGTCGCCGAAGCGCAAAAAGAAGGCCTCGATGAAGTGGTTCTACTCAACGAACGCGGCGAAGTCGCCGAATGCACCGCGGCAAATATCTTCGTGGTGAAAAATGGAAAGGTATTCACGCCGCCGCTGAACTCCGGCTGCCTCGAAGGCGTGACGCGCGGCATTCTTTTTGAAGTTGCTCCCGAGGCGGGCGTGGCCGTCGTCGAACAAGCTCTGCATCCCGAAGATCTTTATTCCGCCGACGAAATTTTTATTTCTTCCACCAATCGCAATCTCATCGGGGTCGGCGAAATCGCCGGCCACAAAATCGCCACGGCTCCCGGCCCCGTCACGCATCAACTCAACGATCTCTTCGACGCCAACGTCGCGGACTACGTCACGCGCCGCCTCGCCACCGCTTCGCATTGATTGGCGTGAGTAATGAATCCGGTCACTTGCAGTGGATTTTTCTTATTTCATCGCAAACCATGTTTGAGTCTGGAAGGGGTGATGCCTTGCCACACGCTCTGGCCTCCAGTCTTGCGCCTCAGAGGTGTTCTGGTTAGAGAAAGAATAGGTTAGCAGTGTGAGAGCCAGATTAAGGAAAGTTGACGTTTATGCGCGGAGGAGTATCGACAAACGTATAACTTAGCAGGGAACAGAAGCGCGCCAGGTCTCCAATAGCATCCACTACAGGCCGGGATACTTGGCGAGGAAAAGCAGGACGATGTCGATGGTGTCGCAGACTCCGTGAGCCACGATGGGAACGGCGAGATTGCGGCGGCACGCAAGATACATCAACCCCAAAATGAGGCCGTCGGAACCCTCTTCGATGATACCGGTAAGTCCCTGCGCGTAATGCGCGAAGCCAAACAGCGCACTAACCAGGAGTAAACTCACGATCCAAGCCGTGCGTTTGCCTCCGCCGAAGAGATCCGCGACGCGATTCATCAGGTATCCGCGATAGACGAGTTCTTCTCCATACGCTGCAAGGATCCAGAGCAGGGCGATCATGAGCAGGGCGAACTTGAGGTTCCCGCGGACGGCGGAAAAAGTCGCGAGGTCGGGCGGCTTTCCCAGCAGGCGGGTGAGAAGGCGCTGCTTTCCGAACAGGTCAAAGAGTTCCAGGCCCACGCCACTGGCGAGGCCCAGGAGAAGAGTTGTTGTCCAGTTGCGGTAGCGCGTGAAGCCAATCTGCTTCCATTGCACGCCGCGAACACGCAGCGAAATCCATGCCAGGAGGAAGAGATACGGCGTAGCGCTGACCTTCAAGATGTGATGTTGACGCCCGACGTAGATCGCTGCGACGAGGGCAAATTCAACAAGGATCAGCCATCGGCTGTCGCGCCAGGACCGGCCGCGATTGCCGGCGGATTCGATTTCCATTTCGGAAAGACCTCCCGGGGCAATACGGTGGGGGGTTGGAAAAAGTCTCATTTAAGACGTATGGGCGGACCATTCGGGGCGAGCGTCCAAGGTTTGGAGCCCTGCCAGACGGAAGTTAATTCCACCGTTTCTCAAAGAACGGGAAACGGGTTGGCGCGTCGGGGGGCCGGGCGGGGCAAGCCCCGCCCCTACTCTTGACAATCTAGAGGAGCGGGATATACTTCTCTCGGCAATCCAGAGGAGAGACGGTGACCGACACTTCGGCAACGCTGGTGCAAGGCACGCTTGACATGCTCATCCTAAAGACTCTGGCGCTCGAACCGCTGCACGGGTGGGGCATTTCGCAGAGGATCCAGCAGCTTAGCCACGGCGTGTTCGAAGTGAATCCCGGTTCGCTTTTTCCGGCGTTTCGGCGGTTGGAGAGGGCTGGGTTGATGGAATGCGAGTGGCGGACTTCGGTGAATAACCGGCGCGCGAAATATTATTCGTTGACGCGCGCTGGCAAGCTGAAACTGAAAAGCGAAACCAAAGAGTGGGAACGGCAGGTTGCGGCTATTGCGAGGATTTTGCAGACGGCTTCGTGAGGAGTGGCGGCGGGAGAGACAGCTTGCAGCGATGGTTGACAGCTCGCGGCAAGAAGGCATAGCGGTCATCCTCAGAAGGATGACCCAACGGGAAAACATTACACAGAGGACACGGAGAAGAGTTGGAGCCAGGAGGGTGCTGTGGGGATATGGGCAAATTTTGCTGCGGGAGTGCGCGGATTGTTTCGCAAGGAAAAGGCGGAATCGGAGCTTGACGAAGAACTCCGCGACTTTCTGGATAAGTCTGCGACGGAAAAAATGCGCGCCGGAATGACGCGCGAAGAAGCCCACCGTGCCGCGCGCCTCGAAATAGGGGGCGTGGAATCCGTGAAAGAAAACGTACGTTCAGCAAGCTGGGAGTCGCATTTCGAAACTCTCTGGAATGACTTCCGCTTCGGCGCGCGGCTGCTGCGATTCAATCCTGTTTTCGCTGGGGCGGCCATTCTTTCACTGGCGCTGGGAATCGGCGCGAACACGGCGATCTTTCAGCTCCTCGACGCCGTCCGCCTGCGCACCCTCCCCGTAAAAAATCCGCAGGAACTCGCCAGCGTCGCGATTGATCACCGCAGCCGGGCGAGCGGCAGCTTTAATAGCCGCTACCCCGATCTCACCTACGCCATGTGGCAGCAAATTCAAGCGCAGCAACAAGGGTTTTCGGAGCTTTTCGCGTGGTCGCCGTCGCGATTCAACATTTCACCCGGCGGAGAAGTTCACAACGTAGAGGCGCTGTGGGTCAGCGGAGGCTTCTTCGAAACGCTGGGCGTCCAGCCCGAGCTTGGCCGTCTGTTGACACCGGAGGACGACCATATCGGCTGCGCGTCCTCTGGCGTCGTCATCAGCGACGCCTTCTGGCAGCATGAATACGCCGGGGACCGATCAGTGATCGGCCGAACGCTCACCATCAGCCGGATTCCCTTCCCAATCATTGGTGTTACACCCCCGAGTTTCTACGGCGTGGAAATGGGACGCAACTTCGACGTCGTGGCGCCGCTTTGTACCGAACCGATTATTGATGGCAGCGAAGATGCCATGATGCCCAGGCGCGACATGTGGTGGCTAGCGGCCATGGGCCGCCTGAAACCGGACTGGACGGTGGAACGAACTTCCGCGCAACTGCGGGCCATTTCTCCCGGACTGTTCGAAGCAACGCTGCCTCCGCAGTTCAATCCAGAGATTGCGGAGCATTTCCTGAGCTTCCGGCTTGGCGCTTTTCCAGCGGGCACGGGCGTTTCCGATTTGCGGCGTGATTACGAGAGTCCGCTCTGGCTGCTGCTGGGGCTTGCGGCGCTGGTGCTGGTAATCGCTTCAGCAAATCTCGCGAATCTTCTGCTGGCGCGAGCCAGCGCCCGCGAACGAGAGATGGGCATGCGCATGGCGATTGGAGCCAGCAGGCCGCGGTTAATGCGCCAATTGCTTGCGGAGAGCCTGCTTTTAGCTGCGATCGGAGCCGCGTTGGGAGCGCTGCTGGCGCACAACTTGAGCCAGTTGCTCGTTGTTTCGCTGAGCACAAACCATGATCCGCTCTTCCTCGATCTCGGAACAGATTGGCGTGTGCTGGGTTTCACAACCGCGCTTGCCGTGCTGACCTGCATTCTTTTCGGATTAGCGCCGGCCTTGCGTGCGACGAGCGTCTCTCCGGGAGTTGTCCTCAAGGAGGGTTCCAGGGGAACTACGGAAGGCCGGTCCCGCTTCGGATTGCGCCGCATTCTGGTGGTGTCGCAAATCGCGCTGTCGCTGACTTTACTTGTTGGCGCACTTCTCTTTGCGCGAAGCCTGGACAAACTCTCCGCCGTGGATGCGGGTTTCCAGCGCGATGGAATTCTCGTCAGCGATATCGATTTTACGACGCGCAACCTTGCCAATGAGCGGCGCATTCCATTTGGAAATGAGCTGCTGGCGCGCGTGCGTGCAATCCCCGGAGTGGACGCCGCGGCCATCGCGGTCATTGTCCCTCTCAGCGGCAACGGGATTGCGCATGACATTCTTCCGGGGGTATCCAGTCCTCCGCAGAAGGATAATCCTGCCTCGTCGTTTAATCGGGTGAGTTCCGGATTTTTCCGCACTCTGCAAACGCCTGTTCTGGCAGGACGGGACTTCGATGAGCACGACGTCGCGGGCGCACCGCTTGTTGCCATCGTCAACGAAACGTTCGCGAGAAAACTCGCGAAGACCGGCAATCCGGTCGGGACCATGTTTCGTGTCCGGGCGCTGAGCAAGATAACAGGTCCGTACGAAATTGTTGGACTCGTCAAAGACACGAAGTATAGCGACCTGCGCGAGGATCCTGAGCCGATCGTCTACACGCCGGTTGCGCAGTACGACCGTGCTGACAGCGATGCACAAATCCTGATTCGTTCCAGAATGCCTGTGTCCAACCTGGTCTCCGAGGTAAAAGCGGCCGCGAGTACCGTCGATTCCAATCTTGATGTCAACTTCTTCCCCTTTCGCCGAATGATTGAAGAAGGATTGCTGCGGGACCGCTTGATGGCGCGGCTCTCCGGATTTTTTGGCGTGCTGGCGGTGCTTCTCGCGGTAATTGGACTCTACGGAGTGATCTCTTATATGGTGGCGCGGCGGCGCAATGAGATTGGCATTCGCATGTCGCTGGGGGCGGACCGCGGATCGATTATTGCTCTCGTGCTTGGCGAATCGCTGCAGCTTCTCACCGTGGGACTTGGCATTGGGATCGTTCTTTCACTGCTTGTGTCGAGAGCGGCGGCTTCCCTGCTGTTCGGATTGAAACCGCACGATGCCACCACGCTTGTCGTTGCGACGGTCAGCCTTGCCGCTATCGCTCTGGCCGCCAGCTACCTTCCAGCGTTGCGCGCTTCCAAACTCGACCCCATGGAAGCTCTGCGTAACGAATAGGGAACGCGGGCTTCCGGGCGCAGAGCCAGGAGTTGAGCCGGCGTGGCCCGGCGTCAACTCCAGTTGATAATTACGAAGGAAGTACTTGTAGCAGCTCGGGAACAAATCCAGGCAGGGCAGGCACTTCACGTATCCACGAGGTAGCCTCCAGCGCCGTTTTGCAGGCCTGCATGCTACAATCCCGTCGCGAACAATCATGCCTGACACAGCTTCTATCACACTGGGAGGAGCGGTACTGGAAGTCGTTTCCCCGGACGGCGCTCGACGGTACGTCCGCGTCGCGCAAACGCCCTTTCTTATAGGGCGCGGCGCGGAAACCGGCAACCATTTGCAGCTTTCTGACCGCCGCATCTCGCGCAATTGCGCCGCTTTGGTGATGGAAGCCGGCCACCTTTACATTGAAGACCGCGGGCAGAGGCGCGGGCTTTTCGTCAACGGGGAAAAAGTGGAGAGCCGCGCGCTGAATGACGGCGACTCCATTACGTTTGGTCTCGAAGACTCGTACGAAGTCGTTTACCGCTCCGGCTCTTCCAGCGGCGAGGAGTCCATTCCGAATTTGCTGACGCGCATCGAGCACATCACCAGCTCGGAGCCTGTCGGCGGCGGGCTGAGCAACCTGAACCGTTTGCTCGAAGCCGCGGCGCTGCTTCACTCGCAGCTTCCTTTGGATGAGGTGCTTGGACGGGTGCTCGATCACGCCGTTTCGGTTACCGATGCGGATCGCGGAATGCTCCTCGAAGCCGACGCCCACGGCATACTCAAAGTTCGCCTGGCGCGTCGCAGCGGCAGTCTGCGTCTTCCGCCGGAAAGTCTCGCGCCCAGCCAGACCGCGATTCAGCTGGCGCTTCGCCAGCATTCTCCGGTCATTACTGAAGATCTTGCCCAGGCTGAAATGGGTTTGCAGTCTGCGCAGAGCATCATCGCGCAGCGCCTGCGCGCCGTGGTCGTGATTCCTCTTTACGCCGTGCACCGCGCTACAGGGGATTCCGGCGTTACGCCGGCGTCGCATGGCCATTCTCTCGGCGTGCTTTATCTCGACTCCCGCCGCCCGGCGGCTTTCTCCAAGCTCGATCGCCAGATTCTCGATGCACTCGCCGCCGACGCTGCCAGCATTCTGGACAATGCGCGCCTCGTCATCCGCGAACGCGAGCGGCAGCGCCTCGAGCAGGAAATCAACATCGCCCGCGACATTCAGCAGGCGCTTCTCCCCAAGAATTTTCCGGATCACCCGCACCTTGCCGTGGCGGGCTGCAACTATCCGTGCCTCGCCGTCGGAGGCGACTATTTCGACGTTTTCCCGCTGGATAACAACCGCACTGCTTTTCTTCTTGCGGACGTTTCCGGCAAAGGACTCGGCGCGGCTATTGTGACTACCATGCTTCAGGGCGCGCTTTCCGGCATGACCCTGGGCACGGATCCCGCGCGCGTCATCAGTCACGTCAATCGGTTTTTGTGCGATCACGCCGAAGTGGGCCGCTATGCCACCATGTTCTTCGGCATTCTGGACGACGACGGCCATCTCGAATTCATCAACGCCGGGCATCCGTCTCCCTTCCTGATCCGCAAGGGTGTTGCCGAAGAGCCCTTCAGCGAAGGTTCGTATCCCGTGGGCCTCGTTCCAGAAGCCGAATATGCCGTCGCGCGCCTCAAGCTGGAGCCCGGCGACACCGTTGTCCTCTTCAGCGACGGCGTGACCGAAGCCATGGACCCCGACGAGGAGCTGTTCGGCGTTCCGCGACTTCGCCAGGTTCTGACCGGCCAGCCTGAGGGCCCTTTGGATCAGATCCAGAAGTCCATCCTCGAAGCCGTGGAAAACTTCGCGCGCGGCGCAAGCCAGGCCGATGACCTCACCCTCCTCATTGTCCGCTATCGAGCCGCGGGCGCCCGTTCCAGCACCGACACCGACGCCGCGCCCGCGGCGCAATCCGTCTCGGCGTAAAGCAGAGACAATCGTTCGCTTGCCGTCCTCCCAAGCTGCCGCGCCAGGCTTCGTCAATAGCCTCATTGTAGTTGTGGGCTTCTTGTGAAATGCTCTCCTCCTTCGTGAAAGCGTTTGATAAAACATTTGGGTGACGCCGTCCGCGAAAACGGCGAGAGGGTCCTTAGGAGCGCAATGAACACGGTAAATTCGAATCGACGAGATGTACTGAAGAATGGGCTGGCGATTCTTGGCGCCGGCCTCATTTCCTGCGAGGCTGCATTCGGAAACACTAAAGAATTCGCGGAAAAGCGTGCGCTGGCCCCGGATTCCAAGAGCGCTTCCGCTTGCGGGTGCGATCGCGCGGCGGATGGTTCGCTGCTGGACGTCAGCTTCAGCGAATTTCGGCCGATGATTGAACGGTATCAGGTCGACCTGCGCGATTTGAATCGCATGTATCCGCTGTCTTTTTCTCCAACGCGCAAGGCGAAGGCGGAGGAATTTTTTGCGGGACAGATCAAGTTGATGGACGGCGTTAAGTTTGAAGCGCTGAGTGAGGACGGCCGGCTCGATTTCACATTGTTTCGGAGCCATCTGGAGCATCAGCGCAAGCAGTTGGGCGACGACGACCGAAAAAATGCGGAGGTGGAACAACTTGTCCCTTATCAGGCATTCGTTGTGAATCTGGAGGAAGCGCGGCGGCGGATGGAAACGCTCGATCCGCAGAAAAGCTCTGTGGTGCTGACGAGCGCGCTTGTGGACATCAAGAAGGCGGCGGCGGCGCTGCCAAATGCCAAGCCGCGTGCAGGTTTGCTGGCGCGCGCCGCAAACCGCATCAACGAACTTCGAGGGGCGCTGCGCTGGTGGCACGACTTTTACAATCTTTACGATCCGGAATTCGCGTGGTGGAACGACAACTTGTACAAACAGGCGGATACGGCGATGGACCAGCACCTGCGGGCGCTGCTGACCGCGGCGGGAATCAAGCTGCCAGCTGAGGGCGCGCCGGCACCGGAATTCCGAGGATCGGGAGATGCGCGCGGGCCGCGGAATGAGTTTACCGCGCCGACGGAAAGCGGTGACCTTGGCGGCGTTGGCCCCGCCGGGCGTGATGCGCTCATCGAAGCGCTGCGCTACAACGTTGTGGCGTACACGCCGGAAGACTTGGTGGTCATAGCGAACAAGGAATTCGCCTGGTGCGACAAAGAAATGCTTCGCGCCTCCCAGGAGCTGGGATTTGGCGACGCGTGGAAGAAAGCGCTGGAAAAAGTCAAAAACGATTATGTGGCGCCTGGAAAAATGATTTATCTGGTCCGAGACCAGCAGAAAGAGGCGATCGAATTCATTGAGGCGCACGATCTGGTCAGCCTGCCGGCTCTGGTTCGCGAGGATTGGTGGGAAGAGGCGATGACGCCTCAAATGCAATTGGCGAGCCCGTTTTTTCTGGGCGGCGAGGTCATCATGGTGTCTTCGCCGGCGAGCACCATGGCGATTCAGGAACGCATGGAAGTGTTGCGCGGGAATAACACGAATTTCTCGCGAGGGATCGTATTTCACGAACTTGTTCCCGGTCATCACATGCAGGGTTATATGTCGCAGCGGTATCGCGTTTATCGCGCGCCGTTTCACACCGCGTTCTGGACGGAGGGTATGGCGTTTTATTGGGAAATGCTGATGTGGGATCTCGGATACGACGGCACGCCGGAGCAGCGAATCGGAGTGCTGTTCTGGAGGATGCACCGGTGCGCGCGGATCATTTTTTCGCTTAACTTCCATCTCGGGCAATGGAGCGCGCAGAAGTGCGTGGACTTTTTGGTGGATCGTGTCGGCCACGAACGCGCTAATGCGGAAGGAGAAGTACGGCGGTCGTTTGAGGGTTCTTACGAACCGATCTACCAGTGCGCGTATATGCTTGGGGCGCTGCAGTTTTATGCTTTGCACAAGGAGTTTGTGGTTGCGGGCAAGATGCCGAACCGGGCTTTCCACGATGCGCTTTATGCGACCGGCAATATGCCTATAGAGCTGGTGCGCACTTCACTGGCCAAAATGTCGGTCAGCCGCGACTATCAGCCGAATTGGAAATTCTACGGCCCCATCACGGGCTGAACTGGGAAAAACTCGCAGGGCGGGGCAAGCCCCCCTACGAACCTTGGCGAAAACTGTCAATTGCAAAAGATTGAGCCACGCCATATGAGCCTGCGCTGTCCTGAGCGGTTTACTCGTAATACTCGGGCGCCTTTTTGAGTTTCGGCCACTGCAAACCATCGTGGCCAAAGACAACCAGCCCTACTTGCTCCCGTTCGACCAAATCAAGCAGTTTCCGGGTGCTGGCAAGCAGTTGCTCCTCGTTGTCGTCCATGGGCCAAGGCTTGCGCTCCATCGTAAACAGCCGCTCCAACATCACCGCATCGATGGCCAGCAGCACCGGCCCTGTTTGCGGCAGGCGTACGAGCACGGACTGATGTCCCCGCGCGTGGCCGCTGGTTTCGAGCAAGGTCAGCCCGGGCAGCAGCTCCGCATCCCCTTCAACGAGACGGTAACGCAGCTGCGGATGGTCCCAATGAGCCCGCGCCGCGGCAAATCGCGGATTCCCGCCGCGGGCCAATTCGTAATGCTCGCGCTGCACAATAAACTCAGCCCTCTTGAAAAAATCGTGGTATCCGACATGATCCACATCGAAATGGGTAGCGATGACCATATCGATGTCATGGGCGCCGAGCCCAAGCTCCGCCAAGTGCTCGAGCACACTTTTCTCGTTCGTAGCCGGAGGCGCGTTCGCAGGCGTCGGCAAATCAGCAGGATACCCGCTATCAATTAAAATCCGTTTTCTCCCTTTGGTTTCAACAAGATAGCAAACCAGAACCATCTCCAAGGTCCGCCCACCCGGCAACGGAATCGTGGTGGTAGAGAGCTGCATAAGGTAGAGTCGCGCGATCGAAGTATCGGTAGCCATCAATCGAATCCTCGTTGTTAGAAGTTCGCAGAGGAGTTCTGGCGTCAGCGGGTACTCCAAGCCTTACGAAAACAGACCGGGTCCGTCCCCTGCTAGAGTCCACCTCTACGGCGTGGCCCCCAATGAAAGCGGGCCAAACGGCTTGCACTAATTATATCACATCTTACATACATTGTCAAATTGATATCGACGGAGGCCAGCGCACGGCACTTGCTCCCTGTGGATTGGGCAGCGCCAATGGTTCACGAATTTCTACACTTTTTTGCACATCCATGGGGCGGGCCATGCGGTATCATGCGAAAACTTTTGTATCTTTTTTGGCCGATTAATCGTCGAATACTTGACTTCGCGGGAGTTAGGGTTTATGAAGGGGTTGTAGCGCGGGGTTGCAGTGCGTTTGTCTCTATCCCAGGGGGTAACATGCAGGCTTCCCGCAGAGATTTCCTTAAGTTCACAGCGATAGGTGGGGCTGCAGCCGCCGTTTTTGGTTTCGACCTCAAGCCTGCTTACGCGCAGCTTCGCGTCCTCAAAATTGCCAAGGCCAACGAGACCCGCTCCACATGTCCTTACTGTGCAGTGGGTTGCGGGACAATCATCTACACCATTGGCGACCGCGCGAAGAACGTCACTCCCCAGGTTATTCACGTGGATGGCGACCCGGACCACCCGACCAACCGGGGGACGCTCTGCCCCAAGGGAGCTTCACTGGCGCAGGATATCCTCAATGATCGCAGGCTCTTGAAGCCGCAGGTGCGGCGGCCTGGCGGGACGCAGTGGGAGGATATTTCGTGGGATGACGCGATGAATGAAATCGCGCATAAGATCAAGAAGACGCGCGACGACAGTTTCATCGAAAAGGACGCCAAGGGAATCACGGTCAACCGGACAGAAGCGATTTCGTGGATTGGCGGCTGCACGGATACAAATGAATTTAACTTCTTAGTGGTCAAAGCGATGCGCGCCCTGGGGGTCGTGCATCTGGAAAATCAGGCCAGAGTTTGACACGGCCCCACGGTCTCAAGTTTGGGACCAACGTTTGGACGGGGCGCCATGACGAACGGCTGGGTGGATATCAAGAACACCGACATGATGCTGATCATGGGCGGGAATCCAGCCGAGAACCATCCCTGCGGTTTCAAGTGGGCGATGGAAGCGAAGCGCAATCGCAACGCGAAAATCATTTCCGTTGACCCGCGCTTTACCCGCACATCCTCGGTGGCGGACCTTTTCTGCCAGATTCGCGCGGGAACGGACATCGCGTTCCTGGGCGGCGTAATCAATTACGCTATTCAGAACAATCGCATCGCGAAGGAATACGTCGTCAACTACACGAATGCCGCGTTCGTTGTAGAGAGCGATTTCAAGATGCCTGGGGACACCGACGGCGTTTTCTCCGGGTTTAACGAGGCGAAGACCAGCTACGATCGATCGAGCTGGAACTATGCGGGCGCGAATAGCGCGGGCGGAGGAAAAACGGCGCAGAATCCCGGGCCGTCGACGGGACAAGCCTCAATGCCGGCGCCCCTGCCGCCGTTGCCGGAAAAGGTCGATTACGACCTGACGTTGCAGAACCCGAATTGCGTCTTCCAGCTTTTGAAGAAGCATTATTCGCGTTACACGCCGGAGATCATCGAGCGCATCACGGGCATTCCCAAAGAGCAGTTTCTCAAGGCCGCGGAGCTTTTCACGTCGGTACGCAAAGACGGCGACATGAAGAAGGCCGCAACGGTCATTTACGCCGTCGGCTGGACGCATCACACCTTCGGGACGCAAATTATTCGGACGGCAGCGATGTTGCAATTGCTGATGGGAAACGTGGGGCGCGCCGGCGGCGGCGTGAACGCGTTGCGCGGGCACTCGAACATTCAAGGCGCTACGGACATGGCTGGCCTCTACGACACCATTCCCGGTTACCTGAAGGTGCCGACGCCCGCGGATGGGTCTTTTGACGCATGGATGAAGCGCGTTACGCCGACGGCGTCGAAGCCAGCGCCGTGGGATTCCTGGAACTACTACAGCAACACGCCTAAATTCACGGTCAGCTTTATGAAGACGATGTACGGCGCCGCGGCCACCAAGGAGAACGGGTGGGCGTTCGACTATCTTCCTAAAGTGGACCGGGATTATTCCTGGACGAATTTGTGGAACGACATGTACAAAGGCACAGTCAAAGGTATGCTTGCCTTTGGCATGAATGGCGTGGCCATCGGACCGGATTCCAATAAAAATATCGACGCTCTGAAAAAGGCGGATTGGCTTGTGGTTGGGGAGATTTATCAGGACGAGACGAGCGAGTTCTGGAAGTCGCCTCGCGTTATCGCGCAGGGCGACATGAAACAGATTCAGACGACCGTGTACCGGCTGCCGTGCGCGGGTTTTGCGGAGAAAGATGGTTCGTTCACCAATTCCGCACGGTGGCTGCTTTGGAAAAATGCGGCGGTGCCGACGCCCGGAGATTGCCGTCTGGACCAGGCCATCGTGGCGGAGATTTTCCTGAAGGTGCGGGACTTGTACAAGAAAGAGAGCGGCAAGTTCCCCGATCCCATCCTGAAGTTGTCGTGGCCTTATACCGTGGCCAATAGTCCGCCCTTGAGCGAGGTGCTGAAGGAGCTTAACGGCAAAGCGCTGGCGGATTTGGAAGACCCGGTTACAAAGGTGCAGATCAAGGCCGGGCAGCAGCTTCCCGGATTTGCCTGGCTAAAGGATGACGGCACGACGGCTTGCGGCAACTGGATTTATTCGGGATCGTTCACGGAAGCGGGGAATCAGACGGCGAGGCGCGATCCGTCGGATCCTTCCAATATGGGCGTGCATCCTGGCTGGGGCTGGTCCTGGCCGGCGAATCGGCGCGTGTTGTACAACCGGGCGTCTTGCGATGCGGACGGGAAGCCGTGGGATTCGACGCGGCCGCAAGTCTGGTGGAACGAAGGGGCGCAGAAATGGGTCGGCAACGACGTGCCGGATTTCAAGGCCGATTCCAAACCCATGGATCACATGGGCCCGTTCATTATGAATGCGGAAGGCGTGGGCCGGATTTTCGCGCCGCTGGCGGCGTTTGCGGACGGGCCATTCCCGGAGTTTTACGAGCCGATCGAAAGCCCCATCGACAATCTGCTGCACGCGGGGCGGACGCATAATCCAGTGGTTACGAAATTCAAGGATAGCGACGATAAATTCGGAACGCCGAAGGAAGGGTACAACGTGGTATGCACCACGTTTCGGCTGACGGAGCACTATCACTATTGGACCAAGAATAACCCGATGAACGTGCAACTCGTTCCGGAGCCGTTTATCGAGATGGCCGCGGAGATGGCGGATGAAATGGGTATTCGCGGCGGAGAAAAAGTGAAGGTTTCCAGCGCGCGTGGCGATTACATCGCGAAGGCCATGGTCACCAAGCGAATTAAGGCGATGATGATCGACGGCAAGAAAACCTACCAGATCGGGATCCCGTTTCATTGGGGATACCGCGGCATCGCGGAAGACGAGGGGAAGACATCGCGAACTCTGGTGAATGCGCTGACGCATACGGCGTCGGACCCGAACGCGCACACACCGGAATTCAAGGGGTTCCTTGTGAAAGTCGAAAAGGCTTAGGGGACGCATGAGCCAAGCCACATTACGCGTTCAGAAAATTTCGGGACACGCCGGCAGCGTTCCTGGTGATGACGCGCAGCGCGAATACACCGTCTGCAAACTCATTGACACCACTACCTGCATCGGCTGCAAGGCTTGCGAAGTGGCGTGCATGGAGTGGAACGACCTGCCGTTTGGCGAAACGGTCTTCGACAACACGTACCAGACGATGCCGGAGACGCGCTGGAACTATTGGAACCTGATTCTTTTCAACGAGCATGAGAAGGAAGACGGCTCGCTCATGTGGCTGATGCGAAAGAATCAGTGCATGCATTGCGCGGACCCGGGTTGCCTGGCAGCATGCCCTTCCGACGGCGCTATCGTGCAATACACGAACGGAATCGTGGATTTCCAGCAGGCCAACTGCATCGGCTGCGGCTACTGCATCACTGGGTGCCCGTTCGATATTCCGAAGATGAACCCGAAGACGAATCGCGTCTTCAAGTGCACGCTGTGCGCGGACCGCGTGAGCGAAGGGCTCGAACCGGCGTGCATCAAATCGTGCCCGACAGGGTGCCTGCACTTCGGAAGTAAAGAGGACATGCTGGATATCGCGGAGAAGCGCGCTAAGCAGCTTCGCGAACATTCCGATTATCCGAAGGCGGGAGTCTACGACCCGAAGGGCGTGGGCGGCACGGGCGTGGTTTACGTGTTGCACGACGCGACGCAGCCGGAGATTTACGGCGGGCTGCCGGCGAATCCCACTATTCCGTGGAGCGTGAGGCTTTGGAAGGGCCCGCTAAAGTGGCTGGGCAATGCGGCGATGCTCGGCGGGCTACTCGGGCTGGCCATCCACTACTTGCGATATGGTCCGAAAGAACGGGAAGAGACCATCAAAGAACCCCATGAAGGAGCGGAGCCGTGAGCGAAACCGAACAAGCGGTGCCCGCGGGGCACGTGCTTCGCTACAACTTTAAGGAGCGGCTCACGCATTGGGTGGCCGCGGGTTCCTATCTTTATTTGCTGCTGACCGGTTTGGCGTTCTGGTCGCCGTGGTGCTTCTGGATCGCGGCGTTGATGGGTGGCGGCCAGGTTTCTCGCATGATGCACCCGTGGATGGGATTGGTCTTCGCGATTTGTGTGCTCGTCATGTACGGCATGTGGGCTGCGCACATGCGTGTGGATGAGAACGACAAGATCTGGTTTAAATCCGTGGGTTACTACGTGCAGAATGAGGACAAGAAAATGCCGCCGGCGGGGCGCTATAACGCGGGGCAGAAGTCGCTGTTCTGGGGCTTCGTGGTGTGCATGGTGCTGCTGGTGCTGAGCGGACTGGTTTTGTGGTTTCCTGAAAATATTCCCTGGAGCTTCCGCTACCTGCGTTACGCGGCGGTTTTGGTGCACGCTTCGTCCGCTTTGCTGACGATCGGGCTCTTCTTGCTTCACGTTTACATGGGCGTATTCGCGGAGCGCGGCGCGTTGGATTCCATGGTTCACGGAGACGTGTCCCTGAACTTCGTGAAACAGTATCACCCGGGATGGTATAAAGAGATTACGGGGGAACCAGCCTCGCCGAAGAAATGACCTCTCCACAAGCGGTGAGCGGGGAATACGACGCGCGAATCCGGCGCGCGGAGAAGCTTATCGCGGATAAATCTTCTGCCAGCGAGATTCTTTCGTTTTATAAGCGCATCTCCAGCTTCCAAAAAACGTTCGTCACGCAAATCGCCGAAGCAAACCGGCAGCAGTCAACGTCCCGGAGTTCAGGCGCGGAATGGCCGCAATTCGGATCGGTGCGCGACGCTCTCGACCTCACGCTGGTGCTGCCGCATTTCCGGAACTTCCTGTCACTTGTGGAGCAGAATGCTCCCAATGCGCTGGCAGCGGCGGCGCGGGAAATCGCGGCGCTGCCGTCGGAGTCGTGGATTGCGCTGCTAACTGCTTACTGGGAAAATGCCGGACGCTTCGATCAGCAGATCGGGGCTTTTGCGCAGTTCTTTCCGCGCGCGTTTCTGCAGCCTTATGCCGCGTATATCGCGTCGCGAACCGCCGTGCCGCCGGTGCTGGTGACTCTGCGCGTTTGTCCGCTGTGCGGTGGGCGGCCGTATGTGGGCGTGCTGCGCGTGGAAGGCGATGGCGGCAAACGGTGGATGGTGTGTTCGTTTTGTGGGTACGAATGGGATTTCCGGCGGCTGCTATGCCCGACATGCGGCGAGGAAGACGAGAAGAAGCTGCCAGTTTATGTTGCGGAGCAGATTCCGCACGTTCGTGTGGAGGCGTGCGAGACGTGCAAGTTTTTTATGCGCACGATTGATCTGACGAAAGACGGGTATGCCGTACCCGTGGTGGATGATCTGGCGGCGATTCCGCTTACGCTTTGGGCGCATGAGCATGGGTTCAGCCGGTTGCAGCCGAATCTTTTTGGAAGCTGAAGGAAATTGCCCGGGATCGCAGAACATGGTGAGCGCGTAAATACGGCCAGAGGGTTGCGATGGAAGAAAAGCGGCATCAAGCTGCCGCACTCCAAAGGGATCGCGATTCTAGATTATTGGTGCGGATTGTTTGAGGGCGAGACGGTGGGAACGGCGTCGCCGGAGTCCGGGGCGGCGTGGAAATTTTCTTTCTTGAGGCGCGTGTCGCCATTCACGTAAGCGGTGAAATCCGTTCCTTTTGCGAAGGCGATGTCTTTGCCGTGCATCACCGGAATGACCATGCCCGCGGTGGAACTGGAACCTTTGGCTTCACCTCCGGAACGCAGGCCGGCTTGCTCGTTGTCGGCGAGGCGGACGGTCTTGACCAGGACGCTGAGTTTTCCGCCGCGGCCCAAAGCCTTGCGAGGTTCGGCTTCGTTGACCACCCCTAGCGCGTTGGCACCTTTGGGAATCACGAGGAAACCGTCGACGACCACATCTTCGGAAACTTCGAAATTCACCTCGTCGCCGACTTGCGCATCGGCGGAGGAGATCGTTTTGCCAATTTTCATGCGGACCGGTGTGCTATCGAGCAGAACAAGAAGTTGTGCCGGGCTTGCAGCGTTTGCAGGAGCGTCGGCTGGCTTCGAGGGGTGGTCGTAAGCAAGCCTTTCGCGATTCGGGGCCGCAGTCGGCGCGAGGACCGGCTTTGTGCCTGGAACGGTTTTCAATATCAGGAGAGAGTCAAGCGTGACGTAGCCGGTCTCGCCTTTGGCGGTGCGCACACCGTAATAGCTGTCATAGCGGCCGGTGATTTCCACTTGCTGGCCGCACTGGAGAGTGGCGCGTACGTCGAGAGTAACCATGGAGCTGTAAAGAAAAGCGTAATCGCCGGAGCGGGCGCATTCGACTTGACCAATGTCCTGCGCTTTGCAGAAGGATGGAGCGAGAAGGCAGAGCAGGAAAACGAGGAGCTTTGCCAGACGGTTGGCGTAGCGCGAAAAGACGGATTGGATTGGTGACTTCACTTTTGTATTTCAGCGCAAGAAACGTAATTGCGGCAATAGAACTAGGGCGAGTACTGTTCATAAAGAGACAATCCCACTCGGTGAACAACGGATAGCGACGGCCTACAGTGGTTTGAATCGTTTGCGGATTGGGTTGAGTTTTTGCCGGGTCGTGATTCGCAAAGCGGGAGCAAGCTCCCGCACTCCACTTTGGGCTGACGTCTTGCAATTGGGCGCGTTGGTGGGGCAAGCTACCTGCGCTTTCGAGGAGAGTTCCATGAGAAAAGTGATTTTGTACGCAGCGATCTTGCTGATTTTTGGCGTGGGCAGTTTGCCAGGGCAGAACGCCGCGCCTCCGGCGGGTGCGCTTACCGTGATTCGCGCGGGGACTTTGATTGATGGAGCGAGCGATGCGCCGCGGAAGAATCAGCTGATTTTTGTGCGCGGCGAGCATATTGAAAAAGTTACGGATGCGTCCGCGTCGATTCCAGCCGGGGCGAAAGTGATTGATCTTTCGGCGGCGACTGTTTTGCCAGGGCTGATTGATTCGCACACGCACATATTTTTGTGGGGTGAAGATCCTGCGAAGGGCGGATACGACGTCAATATTTTGAAGGCGGGCATTGCGCTGCGAGCGGCGCGGGCGACGTTTGCAGTGCGGCGTGCGCTGGAACAAGGATTCACTACTTTGCGCGACGTGGAGACAGAAGGTGCGGGCTACGGCGACGTCGAAATAAGACAGGCGATTGAAGAAGGGACGATTCCGGGGCCTCGGCTGTTCTGCGCGACGCGGGCGATTTCGACGACTGGCGGATACAACCTGGAAGACTACGCGCCGGAGTTGGACATGCCGAAGGGAGCGCAGATTGTGGATGGACCGGTGGAGGCGCGAAAGGCGGCGCGGCAGCAGCTGGAGCATGGTGCGGATTGGATCAAAGTTTATATGACGCACCGGTCGTGGGTGGACAAGCAGGGGAAACTGGTTTCGCAGCCGACCTTGACGGTGGAAGAGTTGAAAGCGATTGTGGACGAAGCGCATGGTTGGCAGAAAAAAGTGGCGTGCCATGCGTATAACGGAATTGGATTGCAGCGGGCGCTGGATGGCGGATGCGATTCGATCGAGCACGGACTGGAGATTACGGATGCGCAGATCGCGCAGATGTCGCGGCAGGGGACGTGGTATTGCCCGACGCTTTCGCCTTACTACGATGACTGGGCGGAGCCGGATACGCCGGGAGGCAAGCGCGACCGTGCGCGGGCTGCGGTGCATGAGATTTCGTTTCGCAAGGCACTGGCGGCGCATTTGAAGATTGTTTATGGGACGGACATGGGTGGGATTCCTTGGACGGAACCGCTTGCGCAGGAATTCAAGAGGATGGTTTCGCTGGGGATGCCGCCGATGGATGCGATTCAGTCGGCGACGGTGCGGGCGAGCGAGATGCTGGAGATGAAGGGCGAGATTGGGGTGGTGGCGGCGGGGGCTTATGCGGATGTCGTGGCGGTGAGTGGGGATCCGCTGAAGGATGTGGGGGAGCTCGAGCATGTGCATTTTGTGATGCACAATGGGGCGGTGTTTAAGAATGAGATGAAGTGAGTAGTGGGCAGTGAATAGTGAGTAGCGCAGAGCGCGCGGCTGGTGTTTTGGTGGCGATTACAGACCACTGCGGCTCGACGTGCGTTGCAAGGGCGAACGGTCAGTTGTTTCCTGTTTCGACCCGAACGCCTTTCCAGAACGCGATGCGGCCCTTGATTTCCTCGGCGGCAGGCTTCGGCTCGGGGTAGTACCATGCGGCGTTTTCGTTTTTCATGCCGTCGACTTCGACGTGATAGTAGTGGGCCGTGCCTTTCCACGGGCATATGGATGTGTGACTGCTCGATTTCAGGAAATCCTTGGCGACGGATTCCAGGGGAAAATACTCGTTGCCTTCGACCACGACAGTGTCTTTGCTGTCGGCGATTACTCTCCCACCCCAAATGGCTTTAGCCATGCTTTTTCTCCTCAGATTAAATGCTGGCTTGGCGCTTAGGAATACGTGGCGCGTTGCCGCTTGGATGATTGGATGCTCCTGTGCGCTCCCACGTTCCATCGAAAATCACTTCAGGGGCGTTTGGAATGCTTACCAGAATAGGGCATGGAGTAGCGGTTTGCTACTATTTGGGCTGAAACAATGGCCGCAATAGAAAGGAACTTATGGCTGCGCAGAATTTCGGAAATCATGCAAAGTGGGTACCGCCATTCCACTTTTTTATTTTGCCGGTGACGCTTATCAACTTTGGGTGGTCGATTTACCGGTGGATTCATTTGGGGTATACGGTGGACGGATTCATCGGGATCGTGGTGGCTGCGGTGTTGTTCGTGGGATTTGGGACGGCGCGGGGGATGACGTTGAAGGTGCAGGACCGGGTGATCCGACTGGAAGAGCGGATAAGGTTCGAACGCGTGCTTCCAGCGGATTTGCAGGCGCGGATGAGTGAGTTCACAGTGGACCAACTGGTGGCATTGCGATTTGCGAGCAATTCGGAATTGCCGGAGCTGGCGCGGAAAGTGTTGGACGAGAAATTGAATAGCCGCAAGGAGATTAAGAAGATGATTAAGGTGTGGAGGCCGGATTTTGCGCGGGCGTGACGGAGCGATTAGTGGCGCGGGATTTGCGGCGCGATTAACAGCTCGATTGGTGCTCGTTGTAACAAGGGCGGGGCAAGCCCCGCCCCTACGAATGAGCGGCCGGGCGATCTGGAGTTAGAAGATGCTGCGGAGGACGCCGCCTTCGGCGCGGACGGCGGCGCCGTTGATGGCAGCGGACTGGGCGCTGGCGACGAAGGCGACTACGGCGGCGATTTCCTCACTTGTTTCGAAGCGCTTGAGCAACGAACTCGGACGCGCGGTTTTAAAAAATTCTTTTTCCACTTCGGCTGCTGTGAGGCCTTGTTGGATGGCCATGCTTTCGAGAAAAGTGGAGACGCCTTCGGAGGCGGTGGGGCCGGGGAGAACGGAGTTTACCGTAACGCCGGTGCCTGCAACGGTTTCCGCCAGACCACGGGCGATGGAGATTTGGGCGGTTTTGGTCATACCGTAGTGAATCATTTCTTTGGGAATTTGCTGGGCGGATTCGCTGGAGATGAAGATGATGCGGCCCCAATTGTTTTTGAGCATGCCCGGAAGATAGTGGCGGGAGAGGCGAACGCCGCTCAGGACGTTGACCTCGAAGAAGCGGAGCCAGTCGGAATCGGGAATTTCCGCGAAGGGTTTTATTTCGAAGATTCCGAGGTTGTTAATCAGAATGTCCGCTTGAGGGACTTTCTTTAGGAAGAGTTCGGCTCCGGCGGCGGTGCCGAGGTCGGCGGCGATACCTTCGAGATTGGCGGATCTATTTTGGTGGCGGATTTTTTCGAGCGCGGCAGTTACGCGGGCTTCTGAGCGGCCGTTGAGGATTACGTGGGCGCCTTCTGCGGCTAGCGTGGTGGCGATGGCCAGGCCGATGCCTGCGGTTGAGCCGGAGATTACGGCTTTTTTGTCTTTTAGTCCTAGATCCATTTTTAATCCTTCCGGTCGATTTCGTTGCAGTGTGGCGGAAAAGATAGTTCAGTTCGATAGCTTCGAGCGTTGGCGGGGCAAGCCCCGCCCCTACGATTGCCGCAAAACGTCCTACGCTTTGGCTGTGGCGGCTGCGGCTGCGCCTTCTACTTCTGCGATTTCTCCCGGGGTTAGTTTTAATTCGCCAGCGCGCATTACGCCTTCGGCTTGCTTGGCGTTGCGGGCTCCTACGATGGCGCCTGTTACCGCGGGATTGCTGAGCACCCAGGCGATGGCTACTTCGCCGGGATTGCGGTCGTGGCGGGCGCCTACCTTGCGCAGGCGTTCAACCAGCTCGATGTTTTTCGAGAGGCGCGGCTCGCGAAACTCCGGATTCTTGCTGCGGAAATCGTCGGGGGGCAGCGCGGCGGCACGTTCGCGTGTCATTGCGCCGGTGAGAAGACCGGAAGCCATGGGCGCATAGGAGATGATACCGATTCCTTGCTGTTTACAATACGGGAGGATTTCTTTATCGACCGCGCGCCGAATCATCGAATAGGGTGGCTGGAGCGAGGTTATGGGAGCGATGGCTTGGGCGCGCTGGATTTGGGCGACGTTGAAGTTGGAAACGCCGATCCAGCGGACTTTGCCTTCTTTTTGAAGGGCGGCCATGGTTTGCCAAGCTTCTTCGAGGCCTGGGCCGTTGTCGGCGGGCGGCCAGTGCATTTGATAAAGGTCGATGTGCTCGATTTGAAGGCGGCGGAGACTGTCTTGGCATTCCTGACGGATGCTGGCGGCGGTGTGATTTTGGGAGACGTGGCCTTGGGTGTCCCAGCGGAGGACACATTTCGTGAAGATGTACGGCTTGGGGCCGTGCCAGTTTTTCAGGGATTGTGCGACGACTTCTTCGGAGTGGCCCACACCGTAGACTGCGGCGGTGTCAATCCAGTTGACGCCGAGTTCGAGGGAGCGGTGGATGGCGGCGATGGAGTCTTCGTCTACCTGGTGGCCCCAGGCGAAATCCCAGCCGCTGCCGCCGATGGCCCAGGCGCCGAAGCCGACCGGGGTGATATGCAAATCGGAGTTGCCTAGTTTGCGGGTTTCCATTTGGGTGGTTTCCTCAATTTTGTGTGGAGATTGCGATGCTGCCTTTCCTGACGAGTGAATTCTACATTTTGTGAGATGAAAAAGTGGAGGATTTGGTTAGGGTGTATTTTGGGGGCGGACGGATGCGCCTGGAAAAGAAAAAGAGAAGACTAAATGAAGTTAACGCCAGGGCAAGATGGGGCACAAGACGGGCACGGCGTGCCGTGCCGCTACTGGTTGGCGGTGAAGGCGGCGTCTAGGGAGATCGTTTCGCCGTCGGGATTAGTGATGGTTACGCGCTGCGCGCCTGTTGTGAGAGCGGGTGTTACGACCGTGAGAGTGTTTATGTCCTTGAATGTTGCGGTTGCACTCTTGCCGCCAATTGTTACTGCGGTGCCGCTTTGGAAGCCGCTGCCGCGGATTGTCAGCGTGGTGCCGCCTGCGGCGGAGCCCTGTGCGGGATTCATAGTTCCAATTCCCAACGGGACATTTGCCAGTGTCAATACTGTGACGCCTGCGTTTTGCGCTGTACCGTCCTTCGAGGTGATGGCGAACAGGCGTTGGCCGTTTTCGTCGGTGGTTAGGAAGCAGCCGTGCATACCGTCCACATCGGTCATGAATTGTTGGGGAAGCAGGATGCGCAGGCGGAGAGTGCCTGAGTTCGTGTCAATGATATCGATGCCGCCCTGTACGCCGGCGTTTCCCGCGGGCCCGGTGAGAAAAGGCTGGTAGATCAAGGCACCGCTGGGATGGACAGTGACTCCTGGAACTTGTACGCGACCGGGGATTTGCAGGAGTTCCGGATTTGCGGGGACGGCGGTCAGAGAAAAATTAGCGTTGCGAATCTCCGTGGTGCCGTTAGCCTGGAGAGCAAAGACGGTTCCGTCGGCAGCGGCACCGAGATCCGTGGCGGCGTCATTTGCGGTGAAGGTGGCAAATTGATTGGGCGTGGAGGCGTTCCAGAGGGCGAGCGGTCCACCCGGGGCGGTGCCAAAGGCGACGAAGACTTGAGAGCCGTCGCCGCTGGATTGCACGAGCGGAGCTCCGGTCAGGCTCATCACTTCGGGTTGAGAGGCGGCTTGAATGGTGGGCGGAGAGGCGGAGAGATTGAGCTGGCCGAGGCAGGAAGTGCACGCGCCTGAAGAGCCGGACTCGACGTTGAGGCCAACGAAGACGGACTGGGTGCTTGTAGCGGCGACGCGTGCAGGCCCTGAGTCCGCGAAACCTGCGACGCCGCCTACCGAGACGCTTGTGCCGGCCAACGTATCCGGATCAAAAAGATAGATATTTTGCGCGCCGAAATCGGCAACGACCAATTGCGTGCCATCCGGCGTGAGGGATAAGCCGCGGAGTTCGGTGTCGGGAGGCGGGCCGCCCGGAGGCTCGAGGCTGCCGGTGTGTAAGACGCCGGTGGCTAAATCGAAAATGTCCACGCCAGCGATGTCGCTGAGATAGAGCTGCTGGCGGCCTTGGTCGTAGAGGATGAACTTGTCGAAAGATGGCTTGGGATAAAAGTTTTCGCTTTGAAGATATTGGAAGGATTTCGTTGCCGTGATGGAGCCGGCAGGCGAAGTGATGGCGAGGTCGGCCTTGCCGGGTGCGCCGGACGGAGTTTGCAGCGTGATGCGTTCGAGCGGGAAGGGATATGTAGCGTCGAGGCCGAGAGATGGGGCGATGGTCGCCAGGTTGTCGGTTTTTTGGACTGTGGCGCTTGCGCCGCCAATCGCGACGGTGATTTTCGTTGGGTCGTTGCCGAAACCGTGGCCGTAGATTTGGACAGTGTCGCCGCCGGATGGATTACCTGCGTTGGGCAAAATCTGGAGAATTTGCGGGCCGTAACTGAAGGCGCTCGGAGCGAGAGCCAGCCAACCGCTGGGGAAATAGGCGGTGATGTTGACGGGGCCGCTTGTGGCGCTGGGAGTCGAGGTTGTGTTGATTTGTGTGGGGCCTGTCACCGTGACCCCGCTGGCGGTTTGTGTGCCAATGGAGAGTTGTGCGGTTGGCTCGAAATTCTGTCCAGTGAGAACGATTGTGGTTCCGCCTGCGCTCGGGCCTTCGGAGGGTTGGCCGATGGGTGGCGCGGTGAAAGATGGGACGCTTGCAGGAAGTGAGCCTGGATTAGCGGCGTCGAGGAAACTCAGGCCGCGGTTGACTATGCCGAAGACTAACTTCGTGGAGTCGGCCGCTTCGATCTCTGAGCGGCGGCCTGCGAGCCACAAGTCCGGCACGTGGCCGATGGCGTTAAGACTGTTTCCGTCCAGAACGGTGACGAGGGGCGGTGCGGCCGTGTTTTCGCCGACGTATAGATAAAGGCCGTCGATGGAGAAGACCATGCCGTTCACGGAGGAGGTCGAATAGGCGCTCAGTTGATTCAGCGAGCCATCGAGCAGCAGGACTTGCGTGGCGCCGTTTGACGCGAAAACAACTGCGAACCTCGAGCCATCCGGGTTGGCCGCGACTAGAGGAGTTGTTCCGGAGCCGAGGCCGTGGGGGCCGGCGAGAAGATTGCCGTTCGCGTCGTAGATGGCCAGCTCGCCGCTCGAATCATTTGCCGCGACCAGGACTTTAGTTTGGTCACCCGTTCGTGCCATGGCGCCGAGACCATTTTGAAAAAGTTGGGGCGCGGTGGAAGTGAGATTGGTCAGCGTGTTCGAGGAAGGATCCCAGATGGCGAGCAACGCTTCGCCGGTCTGCGATTGGCGGAGGCGCATCATGAGCTTTCCGCTGGAAAGGGCGAGGAGTTCTTCGGGGCGGTCGAAAAGAGTGTTGGGGAGGGGTTGCAGGCCTGCGATTTCGTAGCGGGCTTTGATCTGGAGAGAGGTGGTGTCGATGGCGGCTACTTGTTCGGTGACGGTGCCGATCCAGATGGTTGTGCCGTCGGCGGAGAGGTCGGCGCTGCTTACGCCTGGAATGGTTACTTGGCCGGCACGCGTGGCGCTTGTGATGGAGAAAATCTCGACGCGGTTCATGGCGCGATTGGCGGCGAAGAGGAGTTGGTGTGCGGGATCGTAGGCCAGGCGGCGTTGGCGGGGCTCACCGGCGGGATCGTCCATTGCGGGAGTGGAGTCCGTTCTGACGTAAGTTGTTCGAGGGAGATTCGCGGCGACTCCTGTCTGAATGTTGAGCGCAAGATTGGCTGGGTGAGAGAGAGAACCACTGGTGCCGATCGCCATAATTGGGAAATTTCCCGTGGCGGCATTGTTTGCCGCGGAGAACAGCACGGGAGTGCTTGCGCCCGCGGCTACGCTAAAAGGACTCTGCGGATTGGAAACGATGCCATTGGGCAAGCCGCTGAGAGTAACCTGCACTGCGCCGGTGAAACCGTTCACAGGATTGATGGAGAGACTTACGGCGGGGCTGGTTGCGCCTTGCTGGACATTGACGGAGTTTGAGGAAAAACCAATCGTGAAATCAGCTTGTGGAGGCGGAGGAGGTTGAATGTATGCCGTTCCTCCGCCGCAACTGGAGCAGGCCAGCAGCAGGAGACCGAGCAGCGAGTCAGGGGCGCGACGTCTTAGCGGACCCATCAACAGACTCCGAGATTCGCGCGCGTCCGGCCAAGTCCGAGGTGCCGCGGAAGAGCGGCGGCGAAAGCCGTGAGGCGCGTTCATGAAAGGGTGACCGCGCCAAGCTTTCTCCTAAATCGCTATATTGTCAAGTTAAGAATTATTTTCTAGAATAGCTGAAGAATATAATTCAAGGAGTGAAAGACGAAGGGCGGCGAGGACTTAAGGTCCGCGCCGCCCTTTGGAAAATAAAACCTGGTGAATGGAGTTAAATCGTTTTCGTCGCAGGTGCGCCGACGGAAGCAGAGTTCTTGGCAAACCCGCTTTGGCTGGAATCCTTCTCGGAGCTCTTGTCGATTTCGATGGAGCCTTTGAAGTAGGCGCCGTCTTCGATCATGATGCGGGCGGTGGTGAGATCGCCGTTGACGGAGCCGTCTTTCTTGATTTCGATACGGTCCTTGGCGCGCAGGTTTCCCTTGACGGTGCCGTAAACCACGACCTCGCGGGCGATGATATCGGCAGTGACTTTTGCGGTGGTTCCGACGGTCAGCTTCCGCTCATCAAGCTGGATCAGTCCTTCGACCGAGCCGTCGATGAGAAGATCCTCGTTGCCGGAGATCTCGCCTTTCACGTGTAGGCTGGCCCCGAGCCGCGCGGTGGCGCGGTCCGCGGTTGCACCCAATGGACGCATGGCATCAGTACTCATTGCGGGTTTATCCTCCCAAGTCGCCGAAGCGGGCTTCGGCGGTTGATTCGTTGGCAAAGTTTTTGTTTCCGGTTGCGCAGCGGCTTGCGGCGTATCCGGCTTCTTATTACCCCACATCGGCCCTCCCAAAGGAGCCCAGCGCAGAAAATCGCACGGGGTATTGCAAACTGTAGTCCTCAGTATGGCGCGCGGCAAACGCAGAGTTCGTTGGCCGTTCCAGACAGTAACTAGTCCTTTGGACAGGATATATCTGCTGATCGCGGTCAAATTTGTGTGAAAACTTTGTGACCGCTTGGCGTGGGACGACTAGTGTACATGAAAACGGGTTCACGTGCCGCGTGGTTGCAGCCGAGAGAAGAAAGTGCAGAGCGGTCATCCTCGGAAGGATGACCCTACAGTTGTCTGTTATTCCCGCGTGGAGATTAGGAGCTTGGTCTTTCGGGGACGGGTTGGGTGGCCAGGAAATCAGATTGAAATCTTTTTGAGTAGGAATCGAGGAGTTCCTGAATGCGTTCCGGGTTTGGCGATTTCAGGACGAATCCGGCGTGATGATATTTTTTAATGCGATAGACAATTTCGGGGTCGTCGTAGGCGGAGGTGTCCGGAGTTTCCTGACGGGCGAGCGAAACTATGACGCCTGCGCAATCGTGGCGGGCCTGCGAGATCTGGTAAGGCTGCTTCCCTGCCCCGACTTCGAGGCGGGCCCATTCGCGCCATAAATTGATGCCGGTGGCGGCATCGATGACATCGGAGATATAGGCGCCGCCTACGCGCGCGGCGACTTCGAGGAAATAAAATTTGCCGTCTGAGTGCGCTTTCAGGAATTCGGCGTGCGTTACACCGCGAAGGAATCCCAGATCTTCCAGCACTTTGCGATTGAGATCGCGCAGGGTTTTCGCATCGGCCGAATCGCTCGGTAACGTGCGTGTCGTGAACACACCGCCTTGATGCGAGGTGTCCAGGGGAGGCGTGCCATAGGCGTGGGGTTCGGCAAAGACGATTTCGCGCTCGGAAGCGACGCTGTCCACGTGGTACACGCTGCCAGGAACGAATTGCTCGAGCAAATAATGAGATTGCTTGTCGCCGAGTTCATCGAGCCAGGGCCAGAGTTCCTGCTGGGCGTGAATCTTCTTCATGCCGATGCCGGAGGCTTGCGAGCGCGGCTTCAGCAGCCAAGGCGCGGGAACGCGAGCCATGAATTTGCGCAAATTGTCGTAATTGAGGACGTGGACAAACTCGGGGACGGCGATGCCGACTTCTTTTGCGCGGGCGCGCATGGCGAGTTTGTCGCGGAAGTAGCGGACGGTGGTCAGGCCCATGCCGGGGATGCGGAGATGCTCGCGGAGGGCGGAGACGTTTTCCATGTCAAATTCGTCGAGCGCCACGATGCGGTCGATGGGCTGCGACCTAGCGGCGAAACTTACAGCGTTGATGAGGTCGAGTACCGGGAGTTCTTCCGGCGTGTAGAAAAATTCATCGATGGATTCGCGCGGCCAATCGGCGTTGCGAAGTTTTTCCACGGTCAAGAGCAGCACGCGGCAGCCGATCGCTTTGCAGGTGCGGATAAACTCCTGCCCCTTTTCGTAAGAGGTGACACAGAGAATGGTGAGAGGACGGCTCTCTGGCATCGGTGACCCCTGAATCGCGAGCGGCGTGGCGCGAGGACGGCAACCACGGCCGCTCAATAGGTGCGGATTATACTGCGCACGGCCTACCGGACCGGATATAAAAATTGCAGAAAAGGAGCGACGCGCTGGGCCCAGGCGGCTTCGTTGTGCTCGGCCCCTTCGACGCGCTGGTAGTGCAGGTCGTTGTCGAGCTGCCAGCCTTTTTGGAGGAGGACGTCGCGAAATTGCTCGACGTCCTGGACGATACGCGGGCCTTCGCGCGTGCCAATGTCGAGCCAGATGCGCGGACGCGTGTAGACTTGCGCGGCCGCGGCGAAGCGGAGCATCACGCGCTGATTCCACCATACCGATGGAGAGAGAGCGGCAAGTTTTCCGAAAACGTGCGGAAGCTTGAGGCCGAGGTAGAGAGAGACCAGGCCGCCGAGCGAGGAACCGCCGATGCCGGTGTATTCGGGCCCGGGGAGCGTGCGGTACTCGCGCTCCATGAAGGGCTTCAGTTCTTCGATCAGGAATTTTGCGTAGCGGTCCGCGCGGCCGCCGCCGAGTTTCGGGACGCGCGTCGGAGTGTACTCGCGGATGCGTGCCTTGCCGGTGTTGTAAATGCCGACGATGATGAGCGGCTCGACGCGACCGGCGGTGATGCATTGGTCGGCGGTTTGGCCGACGTGCCAGTCCATGCCGGGAATGTAGGAAGTGGCGCCGTCGAAGAGGTTTTGTCCATCGTGCAGATACAAGACGGGAAAAGTCCGCCCGTACATCTGGTCATAGCCGGGCGGAAGATAGACGACGAGGTCGCGCTCGTTGCGCAGGAAGCGCGAGCGGAAACCTGGATGTTTGCGGAGGTCTGGACTGCTCACGGGGCGATGGTCACCAGCAGATCTTTTGCTTCCACGTGCTGGCCTGGCGCGACGAGAAGTTTCACGACGCGGCCGGTAATTGGCGCGTATATATTGGATTGCATTTTCATGGCTTCGAGCGTCAAGAGTTTGGCTCCGCGTTCCACTGGGTGATTCGCTTGCACAGCTATGCCGCTGATGACACCGGCGGTGGGGGCGGCAACTTGCCCCGGATCGGCCGGGTCAGCCTTCGGATGCGCGCGTTCCACGACACGCAATGCGCGGTCGCGCACGTTCACCTCGCGAGGCTGGCCGTTCAGTTCAAAGAATAGAGTACGCGTTCCATCCGGGTGCGGATCACTGGCTGTCAGAAATTTCAGAATGAGCGACTTCCCCGGCTCAATTTCAATTGTAATTTCTTCGCCGGAACTCAGGCCATAGTAAAAGGCGAGAGTCGGGAGGACGCTGACGTCCGCGTACGTCTGACGGAACTTGTCGTACTTCACGAAAACGTCCGGATAAAGAAGATAGCTCAAAAGGTCGTCGCGGCGCACGGGATGGCCTAACTTTTTTTCGAGAGTGGCGGCTTCAGCTTTGAGATCGACGGCTTCAAGGCTTGCGCCGGGCCGGCCTTTTAGTGGTGCGGCGCCGCGGAGGATTATTTTCTGCAATTTGCGCGGCCAGCCACCGGGCGGCACGCCGAGAACGCCCGAGAACATTTCGACGACGGAGTTTGGCAGAGAGAGGTCGTGCTTTTCGTCCAGCTTGAGGAGATCGGCTGGGTGCAGCTCGTTAGCCATCAGAAAGAGCGTCATGTCTCCGACGACTTTGCTGGAAGGCGTCACTTTTACGATGTCGCCGAAGAGTTGGTTCACTTCGGCGTAGGTTTTTTCCACCTCGCGCCAGCGGTGTCCCAGGCCCATGGCGGCGGCTTGTTCGCGGAGATTGGTGTACTGGCCGCCAGGAATTTCGTGTTGATAGAGGCGGGCCGAGCCGGCCTTCGGGCCGGAATCAAAGGGCAAATAATAGGTGCGAATCGTCTCCCAATAGTCGGAGCATTCGTTGAGCGCTTCGATGTCGAGGCCTGTGTCGCGCGGCGTGTGGCGAAGGGCTTCGACGATGGAATTGAGATTAGGCTGGCTGGTGCCGCCGCTCATGGCGGCGATTGCCGCGTCGGCGACATCCGCGCCCGCGTCGGCGGCTTTCAAGATGGAGGCGGAATTGATGCCGCTCGTGTCGTGCGTGTGAAAATGCACGGGGATGCCGATCTCTTCGCGGAGAGTTTTCACCAGTTCGTGCGCGGCGTAAGGCCTGCAGAGGCCGGCCATGTCTTTGATGGCGAGGAAATGCGCGCCAAGCCTTTCGAGCTGCTTGGCCATCGTTACGTAGTATTTCAGCGAATATTTCGGACGAGATTCGTCGAAAATATCGCCGGTGTAGCAGATCGCGGGTTCGCAGACGCCGCCCGTTTCCAAAACAGCGTCGATGGAAACGCGCATGTTTTCGATGGAGTTCAGCGAATCGAACACGCGGAAAATATCGATGCCCTGGGCGTGGGATTCACGGACGAATTCGACGATCACATGGTCCGGATACGAGGTGTAGCCGACCGCGTTCGCGCCGCGAAGCAGCATTTGAAAGCAGATGTTGGGAACGAGAGCGCGGAGTTCGCGAAGGCGTTGCCATGGGTCTTCGTGAAGAAAGCGCATGGCGGTGTCGAACGTCGCGCCGCCCCACATTTCGAGGCTAAACAGATTGGGGAGGCGTTGCGCAACGGCGGTGGCCGTGGCCAGCAGGTCATGGGTGCGGACGCGCGTGGCCATCAGCGACTGGTGGGCATCGCGAAAAGTCGTGTCCGTGATGAGCAGAGGCTTTTCTTTTCGCGCCCAGGCGGCAAATTTTTTCGGCCCCAGTTTTTGCAATAGTTGGCGTGTTCCGGGCGGCGGTTCGATCCCGGGAACCACTGGAAACACTGGTTTTTCGGGGTCTTTGGGAATCGCCTTGCCTTTTACTTCCGGATTTCCGTTGAGGATGACGTCGCCTAGATAGGAGAGCAGCTTCGTCGCGCGATCGCCGCGGCTTGGCAAGCGGAACAGTTCGGGCGATTCGTCGAGGAATGAGGTGGTCACTTCTCCTGCGCGGAAACGCGGGTGGTTGACGACATTTTCGAGGAACGGAATGTTGGTCTTGACGCCGCGAATGCGGAATTCACGTAGTGCGCGATCCATCCGCTGGCAGGCTTCGGGAAGCTTCGTTCCCCACGCGGTGACTTTTACGAGAAGCGAATCGTAGTATGCCGCGAGCACCGCACCGGCGTAAGCAGTGCCGCCATCGAGACGAATTCCAAATCCGGCGGGCGAACGATACGTCGTGAGCTTGCCGTAGTCGGGCGCGAAATTCTTTTCTGGATCTTCGGTGGTCACGCGGCACTGAAGGGCGGCGCCGTAGAGCGGAATGCTCTCCTGCGGCGGCAGAGCAAGCGGCTCCTCATGCAGCTTGTGGCCTTGCGCGACTAGTATCTGCGAACGGACCAGGTCGATGCCCGTGACCATTTCAGTGACTGTGTGTTCGACCTGGATGCGCGGGTTCACTTCGATGAAGTACCAATTCTGCGCGTCCACGTCGTAGAGAAACTCGACCGTGCCCGCATTGCGATAGTGGGCCTTGCGGGCCAGCCGAACCGCGGCGTCGCACAATTCTGCGCGCACGCTTGCAGGCAAATTTGCGGCGGGCGCTACTTCGACGACTTTCTGGTGGCGCCTTTGCACGGAACAATCGCGCTCGTAGAGGTGCAGCAGATTGCCGTGATGGTCGGCGAGAATCTGGACTTCCAAGTGACGCGCACGAGGCAAGTATTTTTCCAGAAAAACACTCGCGTCGCCAAAGGCCGACTTTGCTTCGCCTTGCGCTTCTTCGAGCCGCTGCTCAAGTTCGGCCTCGTTGCGCACCACGCGCATGCCGCGGCCGCCGCCGCCCATTGCGGCTTTCACAATCACGGGGTAGCCAATCTCCGCGGCGAATTTCCGCGCCTCGCCAGGAGACTTAATTGAGTCCTGCGTACCGGGAAGAACCGGCACGCCAGCCGAAATAGCCAAACCTCGTGCGGCGGTTTTGTCGCCGAGGAGTTCGAGAAGCTCCGGGGTCGGACCAATGAAGGCAATGCCCGCTTGCTGGCACGCGCGCGCCAAAGCAGGATTTTCAGAGAGAAAACCGTAACCCGGATGAATCGCGTCAACGCCCTTTTCTTTGGCGAGTGCAACGATGCCGGGGATATCGAGATACGCGACGACCGGACCTTTGCCGACGCCAACCTGATAGGCCTCATCCGCCTTGAAGCGGTGCAGAGCGAGGCGGTCTTCGTGGGAATAGATGCCGACCGTTCGAAGGCCGAGCTCGTTCGCCGCACGAAAAATCCGGATAGCAATCTCACTGCGATTGGCAGCCAGCAGTTTTCGAATGGGTTTGTTCTTCTTCATTCCTGCGCCGACAAGAAGGGTACTCGAAACCTTGCATTGTTTCACGCGAGCGCAGCGGCGCTGGAGCACTTTTTTCGATTTGCGGAACAAAGAAAATCGATGTAGCGGATGGACTCGAATTTAGGGAATAGCAGGAGCCGCGCCCGCATTCGCCGCCGGCGCGGCATTTTTCAGCAAAACAAGTTCGGACTGCACAGTGGCCCAAGCTTTGGCGTCGCGCTTCGTGGCATACGCCGCATCCGGATCGGAGTAGAAGTCCAACAGTTCTTCCTTTACCCCCGGCGAAATACCTGCAAATTTCTGTTGCGCGAGCTTATCCAGCAATTTGGCGTGGGCGTCATCGTTTAAGGCGTACTTGCCCGGCCCGGTCGTTTCGCCAATATCAATATTGTCGTTCACCAAATGGAACTGACCGCTCCTAAGGTCGCCGATCAGCCTTCGATACTCGTCGAGGGAGGAATTAAAGCTGGCGCGGAACATCTGCTGAGCCTCGGGCGTGGGCGTCCTGAACTCGAGAACCTTCAGCGGCCCGAATTTAGGAATGAGCTTGTAGAGAAAAGCGAGGAATCGTTGAAACACTGTGGGTTTCTGATAATTCCTGCCCCACTCCCGATCGTAATTGGACCTAGAAAGATTGTAGCGAAACTTTTTCTTGGTGATTCCGGGCTCCTCGGCCTGAATTTCATTCTTCTTCAGGCTCCATGCAACCTTCGTAGCCGTCGGAATGGTCTTGCTGACGGCATGGCGATAAGAATTGAGCGCCTTTTCTTCGTTTACAAGAACGTCTTTTAGCTGGAGCCCGTAGGTCTCCGCGAAAGCGCGATCGAGCAATTCCTGAGAGACTTCGAAGCCGATCAGGTCGTGATAACCGTCGGGCGCGTAGCTTTCGCTCGCTACCTCGAGCACGTCGAAACCGAATTCCGTCTTGGTGTGGGCGAGCGGATCCTGCTCGTACGAAACGCTGTCCCCGTATTTTTTCCGCAAGCCCGGATAAAGGAGCGGCACAGCGTGGTTGGTTGCGATGCGATGTCCCTCGTTGTCTGCGGCATAATGCGCCAACGCGCCAACGGCAAAGGCGTATTCGTCCAGATCCTCGGCATCCCGCAGCAGGGCTTGCACAAAATCGCCGCTGCGCACGTAGTGCGTCAGCTCGCTGAAAAAATAACTGCCATACGGGTAGTAACCCATGTCCTGAATGATGGAGCCGCCGTAGGCATAAGCTTGCGCTTCGCTCAACTGGTCTTCCGTCGAGCCGGGGAACCGCGCCAGTAAGAGCGGCTTGATGTGCGTTTCCCACACCGCGTCAATGATGGCCTCGTGAGCGAGCACGGCGTAAGCCCTGGATGGAATGGGGCAAATGAGCGTGGAGGCCAGAATGCAAACGAACAGTGCACGCAGGCTGCGAATCGTTCTACTCATGATTTTGTCGATGCAGGCTGGGATTGCAGAATTTTTAGCGTCACCTTTGAACGCGCACTGCCTCAGGGCTTGAGCAGCGGCTGCGCATAGCGAATGGGGACGCCGAAGTTGGAGCCGCCAAATCCTTTCACCACGGCAAACGTCACGCCAATCACCTGGCCGTCGCGATTAATCAGCGGTCCGCCGGAGCTACCCGAAGTGGTCTGCGCGTCGTAAACAATTTTATCGGACAGGACGTCGCCTATGTGGCCCTGGGTCACGAGAGGCCGAATGAGTTTACGCTGCTGAAGTGCCTCGACAATTCGTCTTGCATCGCCGCCGGAGCTCTTGACGATGTCCTTCACCGCGTCTTCGCCGGCGCGCGCAAGGATCGCGCTGATGCCCGTTGCGTACCCCAACGAAATCAATGGCTGTCCGCTCACGGCAGCTTCTTTGCGGCCATCGAGTTTCAGAATTGGCCGCTTCAGCGCGGAAAAATCACCTCGAAGCAGCGCGAGATCGGCCTGGTCCGAGATTTGCGAGACGCTCAGTGGAACGCCCGCCGTTGCATCGGGAAAGTAGGCGGTCATTTCCGCAATCGTCGGCTGCAACCCCTGCTGTATGACGGCGCTCATCTCCTCGTTCTCCCACCAGGGCTGTGCGACGTGATGGTTGGTCAGGACGGCGTTGTCCGCGACGATGAAGCCCGTGCCAAAAAAATCCTCGCGAACTTCCGGGGCGCGCCCTTCGAGCGTGTAGACAACGTTGCCGTCGCTGTCCTTCAGCGGCTCGCCGTCGGGATTGATCGCGCCATAACGCAACGGGCGGCGCGAATCCTTATCAAGCAGGGCAACCGAGATATGGAGGAGGCAGACGCTCGAAGCGTTGACGCGAATGACGCCTTCCGCGGCATCGGATTGCGTCTCGACTTTTTTCAGGCGGCTGGTCGTGTCGTCCAGCTGTTTACGCAGCGCCGCGACTTCGCTGGAGTCAGCACCGGAGATTTTCTGTCGAAGATCGTCAGACTGTTGTTGAAGCTGGCGCTTCTGCTCGGTGACGTCCGATTGCTGAAGCTGCTCGCGCGCTTTCCGGGTTTCGGCGACCAGCGCTTCTTCGGTGCGCACGCCGTGTTCGAGCTGCGCGATCACGGAATAGGCGCGGCGAGTCTCTTTGTCGGCGCGGCGCGTGAACAGCAGAAAAATGATGGAGATCACCGCAGCAACGGCGATGAGCGCGGAAACCCCAATCTTCAGCGCACGGCCAATGGAAAAGGCGTCGCGCGTCATTTTCTCCGTTACGGCGATAGCTTGAAACGCGTTGTGCGCGATTTCCTGGCCCTCTTCGGCGATGCGGGTTTTCTGCTGTAATTCTTGGAGCGCGTGCTTCTCCCGCAACTGCAAGCGGAGGCGGGCTAGCAGTTCCGCCGGCTCCCAGGGAGGCGTGAGCACATCATCAGCGCCGAGATCGAGGCCGCGGGCACGCTCGGCGCCGCCGCCTCGCGCAAAAAGTATGACGCGGGTGTTGGAAGTAGAGCCGAGTCCCTTGATTTCGGAAAGGGAGTTGCAGCAGAGCACATCGGCAAGATCGGCGGCGAGCAGGAAGATGTCCACGCTACCGGTCTGCACGACGCGGAATCCGTCTTCCGGTGTGGGAGCGGAAGAGGCTTCATAACCCGCGGAACGCAAGACCTCGAGTAGTTGCTGCCGCAGGGTTTCGTCCGGCTCGACGATTAATATGTTTTCGCGCTTGGATGGCAATTCAGCATTTTCCTTTTCGGCAGCGACAAGATTCGTTCCTGCCCATACTTATGATGTCCAGCCTTGCTGCTAAGTAGCAAGGAATTCACATATTAGCTGGAAATTCAAAAGCGTGCTTGCGAGCGCCGCAAGAGGAGGGCCTGTCTGTAGAAGAAGGATAGGAGTGGAATTAGAGATGGGCCGATTCGGGTAGGGCCGGATCCGCGGTAGAAGCATCCTTACGGCTTTGTACCAGGTGTTCTCCGTAGATGACGATGCGAGCGCGGGAATCTAGTATTTTCTGAGGACGCCAATCACGCGCCCCTGAATCTTGACGTCATTGGCAGCGACCATGATAGGAGGCATCTCGGAATTCGCCGGCTGCAGCCTGATTTTTCCTGCTCCTTCGCGGTAAAAACGCTTGAGTGTCGCTTCTTCCCCGCCAATCAGGGCCACCACAATGTCGCCCGCGTTCGCGACCTGCGTCTGCTCGCAGACGACGTAATCGCCATCCATGATGTGGTCTTCGATCATGGAGCTGCCTTTCACCTGCAATACAAACGAATTTCCACCGCGCGCAAAATCGCCGAGCGACAGCGTCTCGCGCTCTTCCACCGCTTCGAGAGGCCGGCCGGCGGCAATGCGCCCCACCAGCGGCAGCTCCTGAATCCTGCGGTCGCTGATCTGATCCTTCACCGGCTTCGGCAATTGCAAAATCTCGATCGAGCGGCTCTGGTTGTAGCCGCGGCGGATAAAACCTTTCTTTTCCAGCGTGGTGATGTGCTTGTGCACCGTCGCCAACGACGTCAGCTTCAGACCCTTGCCGATTTCTTCAAAGCTTGGGGCGTACCCGTGCTTGTTGTCGAAGGAGACCAAGTAATCGAGCACTTCTTTTTGCCGTTTTGTCAGGGCCATGGCGCGCCTCCGTGAATTCGGGTTTTCCACAGCAACTTTAGGCGAAAAGAAAGCGAACGTCAAGCGGCAAATCGCTTTCGCGTTACCTTTGCGTCTAAACCGCGACACTTCTGGAACTGATATATCCGGAAACAATAGACACGATCGAGCGCCAGTTGGGAAAATGAGAGTAATGGAAATGCTCCTCAAGAAAGAATCCCTTCCCGCCGTCACCGCTGCCGGAGTTGTCGCCATTATTTTCGGCATGTTCGGCGTTCTCGGAAGTCTTCTGGCCGCAGTATCCACACTTTTCCTTCCCGGCGTCCAAAGCGGGCACCACACGGCGCCTGTGCCTCCGGCCGTACGCGCCATGTCGGCGGTTTTTATGCTGTTCACCATGGCGATCTGCCTGTTCGGAATTTTTGTGGGAGTCGGAGTCATCCGCCGCCGCAATTGGGCTCGCATCTCCATTCTGGTGTGGGCGGGATTCATGACTCTCGTCTGCATCGGCTCGCTGGCGTTCACACTCTTCCTTTTCAGCGCCATTCAAAACCAGTTGCCAAACGTAAACCCCGCCGACGCGGCCAAGATGATGCAGTTTATGAAGATATTCCTGAGTATTTTCTACGGCGTGCCTGCCGGCGTGGGAATTTGGTGGATTGTTCTGTTCACGCGCAAACGCGTTGCCACTGCATTTACAAATCCCGGGGTATTCGTGTCCGGGATGGACGCCTCTGGTTTTCCGCAGCCCGCACTCTCGGTGCGGGCGCCTCAGAAGCCAAAGCCCGCGTGCCCGCTTCCGCTGGCGATATTCTCGGTTTTTCTCATCTTCTCCTCAGTCTGTACGCTGCTGTTCCTGATACTTCCGATGCCGGTTTCCTTTCCTCTGCTCTTATTCGGACATGTTTTGTCCGGCAGTTCGCCGAAGCTTTTCCTGGGGATATTTGGCGTGATCACTGGCGTCGCAGGATTTGGGGTGCTCAAACTAAAGCCCTGGGCTTTTTACACCGGGTTGGTGCTGCAATGTTTTGGCCTGGTCAATCTTCTGCTGACAATTTTCAGTCCGGCCGTTGCACCGGCCATGCGCGCGGCGATGCAGGAAATGATGGCGCAATATCCCGCCTCCCCGTTCGGGAATATCTTCCTTTCTGATAATTACCTTCGTGGCAGCATGATTTTCGGCTTGATTCTGTGTGCTGCGTTTGTCGCCCTTCTACTTTTCCAGCGTTCCCGATTCCTGGAAGCGGCCGAAGAAGCTGCTCAAGCCTAAAATTTTGGTGAACGGCGTAACCTCTTTCCGCTCGCGCGCGTCTTTTCTTTAACGACACATTCGTGCGCAGCGGACTCTCTCCCCGCTACGCGTGGGCCGGTATGGTATTCTTTTCCTGTCGGCTCCGGGCGGCCGGACTCAGCATCCAACCTGCTCTCCGCGCCGCCCATCTAACATTTCGAGCCACACTCCCTCGGGGAAAATCGTAGGGGAGTTCATCAACAGCGGAGCCTTGGCCACTATGTCAACTTTGATTGAAACGCCGCCGGTAAAGCACAAGCGCGAGGTCATCGACCGCGCGGTCATCCGCTTCGCCGGCGATTCCGGCGACGGCATGCAGATTACCGGCAGCCAGTTCACGAACACCGTCGCGCTTTACGGCAACGATATCGCTACGTTTCCGGATTTTCCCGCGGAAATTCGCGCTCCTGCGGGAACGCTCCCCGGCGTCAGCGGCTACCAGCTCCATTTTTCTTCGAGCGATGTTTATACGCCCGGCGATTCCGTGGATGTGCTGATCGCCATGAACCCGGCGGCGCTTAAGATGAACGTCGCCGACCTCAAGCCCAACGGCATCCTCATCGTAAATTCGGATGCTTTCACGGAAAACGACTTGCGCAAAGCGCAGTCAAAGACAAATCCTCTCGAGGATCATTCGCTCGATAAATTCCGTTTGTTCTCCGTGGAGTTGGAGCGCCTGACAAAAGTCGCGCTGGAACATCTCGGCATTGACGCCAAATCCATCAGCCGCTGCAAAAACTTTTTCGCGCTGGGCATGTGCTACTGGCTTTACAACCGCTCGATGGAGCCGACGGTTCGCTGGATCGACACAAAATTCAAGAACAAGCCACTGCTCGTCGAAGCGAACAAGCTGGCCATGAAGGCCGGCTATTCCTACTGCGAAGCCACGGAAGCGTTTCAAATCAGCTACGAAATTCCGCCTGCGCAACTCGCGCCCGGCTTCTATCGCAACTTAAGCGGAAACCAGGCGCTGGCGCTCGGCTTTGTTACCGCTTCGCAGAAATCCGGCCTGCGGCTTTTTCAGGGCAGCTATCCCATTACACCTGCATCGGACATTCTTCACGAGCTTTCGCAATACAAGGATTTCGGCGTGATGACGTTTCAAGCCGAAGACGAAATCGCCGCCATCACCAGCGCCATCGGCGCGGCTTACGCAGGCGCCCTGGCCATCACCACGACATCAGGCCCGGGCATGGCACTGAAAACAGAAGCGCTGGGCCTCGCGGTCGCCGTGGAAATCCCGCTGGTCATTTGCGACATTCAGCGTGGAGGCCCGTCAACCGGCCTCCCGACAAAAACCGAGCAGGCCGATTTGCTGCAAGCGCTCTTCGGACGCAACTCCGAAGCGCCCATTCCCATCATCGCCGCCGCCACGCCCAGCGATTGCTTCTGGGCCGCTCTTGAAGCCAGCCGCATCGCCATTAAATACATGGTGCCCGTGATTATTCTTTCGGACGGCTATCTCGCCAACGGCGCCGAGCCGTGGAAGATTCCGAACGTCGATGAGATTCCGGCGTTCCCCGTAAAGTTTGCAACCGAAATCAACGGCCCGAACGGCTACTTGCCCTACAAACGCGATCCCGAAACGCTCGCGCGCCCCTGGGCCGTTCCCGGCACGCCGGGACTCGAGCACCGCGTCGGCGGCCTCGAAAAGCAGGACGTGACCGGCAACATCAACTACGAGCCGCTCAATCACGAAAACATGGTTCGCATTCGCGCGGCGAAAGTCGCGTCCATCGTCCAGGAGATCCCCGACGTCGTTCCCGTCGGCGACGCGGAAGGCGACCTGCTCATCGTCGCCTGGGGCTCGACGCATGGCGCCATCACCGCCGCGTTGAAAGCGCAGCGCGCGGAAGGCCGCAAAATCGGCCACGTCCACCTGCGCTACCTCAACCCGCTGCCGGCGAATCTCGGCGAAGTGCTCAAGCGCTACAAGGCAGTCCTTGTGCCCGAGCTAAACATGGGCCAGTTGCTCTGGGTCTTGCGCGCCAAATATCTGGTGGACGCCATCGGCCTCAACAAAATTCAAGGCCGCCCGTTCAAACAAGTCGAAGTCGAGCAAAAGATCGAAGAAATTCTTGGAGAGAGTTCCCTATGAGCACCGCGACATTGCCGCCAATCACGCCTCTCACCAAGAAAGATTTTCAGACCGACCAGGAAGTGCGCTGGTGCCCCGGCTGCGGCGACTACGCGATTCTTTCCGCCGTGCAATCTGTTTTTCCTGAACTCGGCATCAAGCGCGAAAATTTCGTGGTGGTCTCCGGCATCGGCTGCTCCAGCCGCTTTCCGTATTACATGAACACGTTCGGCTTCCACACCATCCACGGCCGCGCTCCGGCGGTCGCCACGGGTATCAAGGCGATTCGCCCCGACCTCGAAGTCTGGGTCGCCACCGGCGACGGCGACGCACTTTCCATCGGCGGCAATCACACCATTCACATGCTGCGCCGCAACGTGGGCCTGAAAGTTCTGCTCTTCAACAACCGTATCTACGGTCTGACCAAGGGGCAGTATTCGCCGACTTCCGAGCTCGGCAAAAAAGCCAAATCCACGCCATTCGGTTCGCTGGATCGTCCGTTCAATCCGATCTCCCTCGCCATCGGCGCGGAAGCCACCTTCGTCGCCCGCTCCGTCGACGTCTTCCAGCAGCACCTCAAAGAAACGCTGAAGCACGCCGCCGCCCACAAAGGCTCCGCCTTCGTAGAAATCCTGCAGAACTGCAACATCTTCAACGACGGCGCCTGGTTCAACCTCACCGAGCGCGACGCCCGCAGCGAGCACATCATGCAACTCGAGCACGGCAAGCCGCTGGTATTCGGCAAGAACCGCGACAAAGGCATCCGCCGCAAGCCCGACGGCGACATTGAAGTCGTCCAACTCGGCAACGGCGTCACCGAATCCGACATGATCATTCACGACGCGCATCACCCGCGTCCCTTCTACGCTTTCCTGCTCTCCCACATGGAACTTCGCCCCGGCTTCCCCACGCCCATCGGCGTGCTTCGCGACTGGGACGATCTCCCACGCTACGAAGACGTGATGAACCAGCAGGTCAACGACGTTATAGCCAAGCGCGGCCCTGGCGATCTCGCAAAGCTCTTGCGCTCCGGCGACACTTGGGAAGTGAAGTAGCTCCGGCGAAGTCCGCGCCACCGCACTAACCGCAATCCCAATTCACTGCTCTCGCGTCTTGCCTAAGCGCATGCTTGACGGGAATCGCCAGTAGTGGGCTATTTTCATTTTGATCGACTGTGGAGCGTGCAAGATTTAGTGGTCCTCTGGGAAAGCCTACGAGCAGCGGAGGGTGGGAATAGCGGCGTAAATGAAATATCTGCGTTTCATGCTTCGCATTGTGGTTGCTCTCATTTTTGGCGCCGTAGCATTTGTTGTAGGTTTCTATCTGCCGCTGTTCCTCTTCGAGATTATTCACGGAGACCCTGGAATGCCGGGGGGTGCATCATTGGCAATTTTGGGGTTCCCCATTGGGGTAGCGGGAGCGATAACCGCAGGATTGTTTGCGTTTCTTAAATTTCCGATGCGGAAGAAATTTTAGAAGTAGCCCACTGCCGAATCGCCAATCCCCTTGCCTGAAACAATCCGAGGAACTATGATCCAGCAACTCGTTTTCCATGCGCCCTCAAGACAAGCTCGTATTCCTCGAGGCTGCCAGCCATTTTCAAGTCTGGATCCTGGTCCGGCGCACAAACGTTGCTTCTCTCAAATACATCGGCAAGCCCGGCTACATACCCAAGCGCATCGACTGCAAAGCCAAAACAGCAGACCTCGATAAAACAAACTTGAAGCTGGCCGGCCTGGTCGTCAGCCCCATCGTCCATCCTAAAAGCTTTAAGCCCACAAAAGTCAAAAAAGCGAAGGAATCCTGGGAAGCAATGAGCCCGCTGATGGGCACCGTTTACACCGTGGACATGGATACCAGGTCGCAGCATTACGGCTGCCTCAAACTTGGAAATTCTTACATCCATGGAGACTACGATCTCTATGACATCATCGACATCACCCAGGCACACCGCAATCTTGCGCTAGTTGAAACGCTCCTGGGCCAGCCACACCGCCGCGGCGCAAGAGTTCTCGCCGTGCAAAAATTTGTGAACACCCGCATCGGCTCGCCCATGGTTCAGCACGGCGGCGAAGCCCAATACGCAGACCACTCCGAGCAATCCATCGACGCCTTCGGACCAAACGGCGAAGACGTCACGATCCTCAACGAATTCAGCGTGCGCGGCTGGTATGAAAAGGTCTTCGGAGGCCGCCAGACGCTCGGACAAAAACAAGCCTGACCGTGGTGCAAATTTTGATCCTGGCCGAAAGCAACGAGCTTGGCTTTCCAGACGCGCCGACTTGCCGAAATGGCCGCGCCAAAAACGCAAGGAGCTCGCCGTGAAAAACTTCTTCCTGGGAATCCTGACCACCCTAGCTGTGGTCGTCCTCGGCGGACTTCTTTACCTAAAGCTGGGCTTCGCCGAAGTTCGCGGCGACCTCTCGCCCTCAAACCTAGAAAGCTCTCTGATGAATTCTGCCGTCCACGCTTCGGTGCGCCGCAGCGCGCCCGAACTTCCCAACCCGGTCTCGCCCACTGACGAGCACCTCATCGCCGGCGGAAAAATCTACGTCAACGAATGCTCCGGCTGCCACGGCGCCGCAGGCAAGCCCGACGAATCAAGCACCACTCTCTTCCCCCCGATTCCGCAACTCACCACCGCCGGAACCGATTACACCGAAGCCCAAATTTTCTGGATCGCCAAGCACGGTATTCGCAGGACCGGCATGTTCGCCAACGGCAAGTGGGATTCCGACGAAAAGCTCTGGACCGTCGCGGCCTACCTCAAACGCATCAAATCGCTTCCCCCGAAAGTTCAGGAAGCGCTCAGCAAGCCGAGCCCTCCATCCGGCACTTGAACTTCCCGCAATGACCACGCCTCAAAAAACGAAGAGGGCGGGAGCCGCTCTCTCCGGCTGACCCGCCCTCTTAATCATTGCCCGTGCTCTAACCCAAAACCCGAGCCTGTTCAGTTACTCTTTGCAACCAACAACTAAACTCCCGCCGCCTTCAAATCGTCCTTGGCTTGTTTCTCGGCGTTCTTCGCTTCGTTTTTGGAATCCGCGTCCGGCTTCATCGCGTGGATAGCCTTGCTCAAGCTGATAGCCTTATCGCCCGCGGGGCCCTTGCACGAGGACATATCCGCGCCCGTCTGCACGCCGGTCAGGTTCGACTTCAAGCAGTTGAAATCCACTCCCAGATTCTTGCTCACGTGCAGCGCCGCAACGCAATCATCCAATCGGTTGAAAGTCTCGCAGGCTGTCTTGACGTCCGTATTTGCCGGGAGCACGCCTTGCGCCTGCAAATTGGCCGTCAGTTTCTTGTCCTGCTCGGCCTTCGCGTCGAGCTCGTCGCTGGCGTTCTTCGAATCTTTCTTCACCCACTTGATGGGATTCAGCGAGTGTCCACCGCCCGAACTACCGGAACCTCCGGATGCCGCTGATCCAGCCCCCGCCCCCGCAGGCCCCTGCGCAGCAGCCCTTCCCGCATAAAAGGTCACGCTCAATGTCGCCACTGCCATCACTAGAACTAACTTTTTCATTTGCCCCTCCGTTCACTCTCTCAGGCCCGACTCGTGGAACCCGCGTAGGTCCCACCCTCAGTAGGCCATGCGGTTCTGCCGGGAGCGAGGCGAGGCAGGTCAAGTACTCCCCCAATCGGTCACTCTGTCCCTTAGGACAGGCCAATCAGGGATCGCGCAATATCTTCCTCCGCAAGTTCGAGCAGCAAGATTCCCTTCGGGATGCGTTATTGTGAGGTCTGCCGCATGACTCCCAATCGCCCCTTAAACCATGTGTCCGGCTTGCATGCATGGCTCTCGCCCGCCGATGCTCCGCGCAGAGCCGACCTGATTTTCGTCCTGGCAGGGCGTGTGCATCGCAAAGACTACGCTCTCGAGCTTTTTCGCCAGGGATTGGCGCCGGGCGTCTTGTTCAGCGTGAGCCGCTTTGAAATTCGCCGTTTCTCCAAAATGGATCTTCCGGTTCCTCTGGATCTCCTGAAACTGGCGCAAGAGCTGCCTGCTCCCCAGCGCCACTACCTAGCGTTCTTCAAGGCTGAAGAGGTCCAGGTGGATCACGTCCCCCCCGGCCGGTTTGGCACTCTCACCGAAATCGAAGCTCTTGCACGATGGTTGAACGCCCATCCGGATATTCGCTCCATCCTCGTCATCAGCAGCGCCACGCATTTGCGCCGGATCCGCATGTGTTGCCGTTCTCTCTTAAGCCCCAAAATGCAACTAGCCTTCCTGCCCTCGCCTGCTTCCCCACTCATCTTCAGCGAAGCGACAAATCACGAGAACTTGCCGTCCGCGCCCGAGCCGACAGCAGACACTGAATCGCCGGCGGACGAACTTCGGGAACTCTTTAAAATTTTGGTTTATTGGGTTTTACTGAAATTCAGGTAGGAGCGTCTTTTTCAGCCGAACGGGCCTCGTTTGCAACCGCCTGCATATCCAGAACCTGCCCTGCTACGATCGAATGTGTAGATATACCCCGTACAGGCACATCCCCAGCCCGCCCAGAAACACCACCGGGGACAAATAAGTCGTCACAAGGGGATTCAGTGGATAGGGGAGAAGCGCGCTATAACCGCCGGCGAAGTAATGAATCACGGAGCCCAGAAGCATGTATATCAGTCCCCGCCGAATTTCCCGCCGACCATTCTTGCCCACGCGGGCCGCCAGACGAACCTCGGGAACCTCCTCACGGCAATACGGACATCGGGTCAGCCGCGTCGGCACGGGCTTTCCGCAGTAGGCGCACGGGCGAGTAGTGTCACCTTGCCCTAGAGATGGATTCATGCATTCTCCAACTCTCCGTCCAAAATAGCGTAGTTTTGAGTTCAATCCCCGTCAAGCAAATCTCCCTGGGAGCGATACCACCAGTCATTAGCCCAATTGCCTATTCAGGCTTCTGAAACCAATTCGTTTGTGCTACATCTAATAAAGCAGCTCTGCCGAGCTTTTCAAAAATGGACGATTTCTCAAAATTCGCATCTTACGCCACTCTCGGCGACGTTGACCCCGTCCCTCAAAGCCTGCTGACCGCCTTCCCCGAGCAGGCTAAAACCCTCAGCCTGCTTTACGATATCAGCCGCGAGCTTACTTCCATCCTCGACCGCGAAGAGTTGCTCCGCCGCATCGCCCAGCGCGTCAAGCGTCTCGTCAACTATGACGTCTTCAGCGTTATGCTTTGGAACGAGTCCCGGCAGCTTCTTGAAAGCGCTTTCGGCATGCGCTACGAAGACTCCATTCCGACGTTCATGCGCTTGCCTCTCCGCCAGGGCCTCACCGGCACCGCTGCCGCCGAACGCCGTTCCGTTCGCGTGGACGACGTCCTCGCCGACGCCCGCTATATCCGCTGCGACACCGGCCTGGACACGCGTTCCGAGCTGGTTGTGCCTCTCCTTTTGCAGGACCGCCTCATCGGCGTTCTCGACCTCGAAAGCATGCAGCCCCGGGCTTTTACCGCCGAAAACGAACGCATGCTCACAAAGCTGGGCTCTTATATCGCGGTTGCGCTCGAAAACGCCCGCCTCTACGAAGAGGCCCGCGAAAATCAGCTCCGCCTCCAGGACGATCTCAACACCGCCCGCGAAATCCAGCGCCAGCTTCTTCCTCACGGCGCCCGCGGCGTCCCCGGCCTCGATCTTGCCGCCGCCTATGTCCCCGCGCGCGAGCTGGGCGGCGACTTCTACGATTTTCTTCCCTACGGCGAGGGCAAGCTGGCTCTTGCGCTCGGCGATGTCTCCGGCAAAGGTACTGCGGCAGCCCTCTATGGCTCCCTGGCCATTGGCACGCTTCGTGAGCTGGTCGTGAGCAGCAATTGCAACCCAGCCAGCATGCTCGAAATGCTCAACCGCCGCATGTACGGCGCGCGCCTCGACGCCCGCTTCATCGCCATGCTTTTCGCCGTCTACGACGCGCCCAACTGCCGCCTCACCCTGGCCAACGCCGGCGGTCCATATCCCTTGCTGGTGCGCAATGGCAAAGCGGAGGAAATTCGTATCGAGGGCGTGCCGCTGGGTCTGTTCCCCACTGTCGAATACGAAGAGACTTCCATCGATCTTCTGCCCGGCGACGTAATTCTCTTCGCCTCCGACGGCATTCTCGAATCGGAAAATTCCGCGCAAGAAGAATTCGGCTCCGAGCGATTGCACGCGCTGCTGGCGGAATCCGCGCCAGGTATTTCGGCGAATGAACTGTCAGAAAGAATCATCACTGCGACCGACGATCACAGCGGCCCCGGCACCAATCCGCACGACGACCGCACGCTCCTCGTCCTCCGCGTCACCTGCGAGGCCACCGCCGACTACACCAAACTCCCCGTCATTTATTAAGACTCTGCGATGGCACAGATTCGGGACTCGGGGGTTAGGCCAGCCAGTAGATTTGCACGAGCACGTTTGCCCACATGCAGGCGCTGGAGTAAACTTACCGCCGAGTGGCTGATACTTTTCCAACTGTCGGTCGCAAAATCACTCATTATACCGTCCTCGAAGCGATTGGCGGCGGAGGTATGGGCGTCGTCTATAAGGCCGAGGACACGCGCCTGGGCCGGTATGTAGCGCTGAAATTCCTTCCCGAAGACATTTCTCAGGACCCTCGTGTGATCGAGCGATTCCGGCGCGAAGCCCGCACCGCCTCCTCGTTGAATCATCCAAACATCTGCACCGTTTACGACATCGGAGAATTCGAAGGCCATCCGTTCATCGCCATGGAGCTGCTCGAGGGCCAGACGCTGAAGCAGCGCATCTCGAAAAAATCCATCCCAACACACGAACTCCTGGACATCGGCATTCAGCTTGCCGATGCTCTCGAAGCGGCCCACTCCAAGGGCATCGTCCACCGCGACATCAAGTCCGCCAACATTTTCCTCGTCGATCGTGGCCCCGCGAAGATCCTGGATTTCGGCCTGGCGAAACTCACCGAGTATCGCCAACCTGCCACAAATTCCGCCAGCGAAGCCTCCGCGCCCACGCACGTGCGCGTCCTGGACCAGGAACTCACAAGCCCCGGTACGTCCATTGGTACGGTCGCTTACATGTCACCCGAGCAGGCACGCGGCGAAGAGCTGGATGCGCGCGCGGATTTGTATTCCCTCGGAGTCGTGCTTTATGAAATGGCTGCGGGCGTGCTCCCCTTCTCAGGCCCGGCGATTGCTTTGGTTTACGACAGCATTCTCCATCGCCCCGCGACTCCCGCATCCAGAGTGAATTCGAATTCGCCCCCCGCTCTCGATAACATTTTGGCCAAGGCGCTGGATAAAGACATCGAGCTGCGTTACCAGACCGCCGGCGAGCTTCGCGCTGACCTGAAACGCCTGAAACGCGAAACAGATGCAGGCCGCTCGGGGACAGACGCCGTTCCACCGAATGTCCTGGAAGCGAACCGCACAACGCGCCCGCAATGGCGCCCTGTGGAAGCGGTGGCAGCCGGCGCTCTCATCCTCATCGCTGCCGTTCTCGCGTTTGTACTTCTGCGCCACGCGCCACCGCCCCGCGTCCTGCGCACCATCCAGCTCACGCACAACAATCTGCCCAAGTCAGACCTGGTCACCGATGGCTCACGCCTATACTTCATCGAGGGCCAATCCACCCTTTCGCAAACTTCCGTGAATGGCAGCGAGATTTTCCCCATTGCCACCTCCTTGGAAGACACCGGCTTTGCCAATCTTTTCGACATCTCTCTCGACGGCTCTACGCTCTTAATGAACACCGCCCGAGGCACTTCTCTCGACGGCCAGCTCTGGGCAGTGCCTGTCCTTGGAGGCACGGCGCGCAGATTAGGCAATCTCGAGGGCCATGCCGGCGCATGGTCCCCTGACCGCAACACCATCGCCTACGCCAAAGGTAACGAGATATTCCTCGCGAAGAGCGACGCCAGTGAGCCACACCGGCTCCTGACAACCTCCGGAACGCCCAACGATCTACGCTGGTCTCCCGACGGCTCGATTTTGCGTTTCACACTAAGCGATCCGCAGACCAATCTCCGTTCGATCTGGCAAGCCTCAGCCGACGGCAGCGATCTTCATCCCCTGCTTCCGGGCTGGAACACCACGCCCAACGAATGCTGCGGCAACTGGACGCCGGACGGAAAGTATTTCGTGTTCCAGGCCGTCCGCGACGGAACCGCAAGCCTCTGGGCCCTGCGTGAACACAGTCGTTTCTCTCTCTCCGCTCGAAGCGAACCGGCCCCGTTGACCACAGGGCCAATGAATGTAAGCGCTCCCGTCCCAAGCCGCGACGGTAAGAAGCTCTTTGCCCAAGGCCGGCAGTCCCGCGGTGAGTTGGTCCGCTACGACGTGAAATCCGGCCAATTCGTTCCTTACCTCTCGGGAATCTCCGCTCTGGGACTCGACTTCTCCGGTGACGGCCAGTGGGTCGCCTACAATGACGGCACCGATGGCACTCTCTGGCGCAGCAAAGTGGACGGCTCTCAAAAACTTCAACTTGTTTCCCCGCCGATGGAGGCCTATCTCCCTCGATGGTCTCCCGACGGCAAACAAATCGCCTTTTTCGGCCATCCACCGGCCGAGCCCTGGCACATCTACGTAATGCCCGCCGAGGGCGGCGCGCCCGAGCTTCTCTATCGCAACGCCAGCAACCTGGCGGACCCCAATTGGTCCCCCGACGGCAAATCCCTGGCCTTCGGTCAGAATTCACTCAACAATCAGGGCTCAGCGATTTACACCCTCGATCTGAAAACGCGCATCGCCACAAAGCTCCCGGAGTCCGATGGCCTGTTTTCTCCGCGCTGGTCTCCCAACGGACGCTACGTAGCTGCTCTCACGCTCGACTCTCTCAAGCTCATGCTCTTTGATTTCACAACTCAGAAGTGGACCGAACTCGCCAGGATTTTCGCATCGTATCCGACCTGGTCTCGCGACTCGCGCTATTTGTATTTTGACGGCACTCTTGACAAAGAACAGGGCTACTTCCGCGTGCAAATCTCCAACGGCAAACTCGAGCACCTCTTCAGCCTCAAGGGCTTTCATGCAGCCGGCGGCGCCTTCGGAAACTGGAGCGGCCTCGCCCCGGACGAATCCACGCTCCTCGTCCGCGACGCCAGCATCCAGGAAATCTACGCTCTCGACTGGGACCCGCGTTAACGCGCTTACCAGAGATGCGGGTACCAGCAGGAGGGCCAGTCAAGCCGACCGCGCCTTCTTCCACTCCAATCGAGGCAGTTCTACGTTGGCGGCCTTTCTGAGATACGCCTGCGCGTGGGCCGCTGCTCTTTCTTTTCCCTGTTCGATGTCGTCTACGGCCTCGGAGGGTGCGATCCAACTCTTGGCAGAGACATTGTAAACAGACGCCTGCACTCCCAGCGGACTTTGCTCCGAGAACAATCGCAAATGCTCTCCGCCGATTTTGACTTCTGCCCACACGCCTTCATCCAGCATGGTAAGACTCCACAAGCCATCTGTCGTGGCGTTCAAGGGTACCACCAGGCCGCCTTGCAAGGACTGGCCTCGGTACGAACATTTCCGGTAAGCCGTGCGAGCTCAACCGGTCGACGCAACACTAAGGTCCAAGTCCAAATGCCGGAGTTTCAAAGGCTAAAATCGTCCGCGGGCGATGAATCAACCGAAACACTACCCTGGCCAGGTCTGGATTGAGTAGAGCCCTGCGGATCGGTCATCCACGGAAAGTATTGTCGGATCAACTGATTAGAAGGTGTTGCACCGACCGGTTGAGCTGGCAGCGTAACCGGAAAAGTGAAGTCCTAGTACGGCAGATGCCCGGTAAGACTTACCAGGCGCTGTGACGAGGTTTACGGTTTGTGACCGCAGAGCAAGGAAATGCAAGACGTCCTGAGCGCAAGGGGTACGCTACCGAGAGTGGGTCCTGGCCGAACGAGCCGCTACCTGGAATTAGGCTAGTCGCTGAATTGGTACTCGGTCAGATTTGAGCAGGACGGAGAGTCATGGCAGACGATCGTGGGTTGTGGGAACAAACTAGGTCAGGCCTACGTCTCGCGCTTAGCGTCGTCGCAGTGCTAATCATCCTTCTGACGTTGATCAAAGGATTGCTACTCGCTCGTAGTGGCACGCGAATAGGCGTGGTTGGAGGGGCAGCTGTGATTCTTCTTATCTGCATTCTTGCATTTGTAACAACCCCGCGCTGGGCAAAATGGTTCTTTGGAGTTTGCTGCCTGATGGTCTTGCGGGGCGCGATTATGGGCGCCATCGGACGAACCATATCGGTACCGAGTCTGGAAGCTCCGAGAATTTACTTTTTGGAGGTGGTCGCCCTTTTCGCGTTAATGGCGTTCCTCAGTTATCGCTTTGTGGATTCGAAAACCACTTGGTTGGATTCGCTGTGCTTAATCGGCGCAGTTGTGGCCATCGTGTATTCGTTTATCAGCAATTCGCTAATCGGGCTATTGCTAGCCGTCTTATTTCTGGGGATGGGCTACGCATATCAACAATATCAGCTACACAGTCGCAGCCGAGTTACCCCGGAGGCTTCGTCGAGCAGGCGCCCTGGCCTAGAGCCTGGTAAACGCCGGTCACCGGAAACTTGAAGTCCTGGTACAGAAGATGTTCGGTAACCCGATTTACCAAGCACTGGACGCAGGTTGAAGCGTTGTAGGGCGGCATGTACAGCAAGCATGATCGCAACAGAATTAGTTTGCTAGTACGTTACAATGGCCCCTTCGTACAGTATCGTGGGGTGGAGGGGGGCCTTATGCTCTCTGCATGTTTCACAAACTCATTAACAACTCATCAAAAATTACCTGCTTATTTGTACTTTCCGGCCTGGCGCTGATGGCAAGTTGCTGCGCGCGCGGCGAAGCGGCTTCCACGCCAGAAGAGAAAGAGATGAACGCGGTCATGAAGGCGATTCATGACTACGGGCGCGGCCACAAAGGAGCGCTGGCTTCCGGGGCTGTCACAAAACCAAATGAAGCCGATGAAGTTTACAGCGCGCGCATCGGCAAGCTGGTGGCTCAAGAAGACTTTCCTCAGTTGGAAAAAATCGGGCAACTAGACCGAGCGGAGAAGGGCCGGCTCCTGGGGGCGGTGTGGAAATTGTACGCGTTCTACGAAGGTGCCGCGACGCCAGTCACCGGCAAGAAGCGAACATACGCGGACTATGGCTTGCAGATTTCGAAGATGAAGAAATGGGTGGCGGCGTATCCCGACTCCACGACAGCGCACCTTGCGCTGGCCTATGGATACCTGAACTTTGCAAGTTTTGCGCGGGGGACGGAGTACGCCGACAAACTGTCCGATTCACAATGGGGCGATTACAAGAGTTTTACCGCGCAAGCTAAGAAGATTCTTCTGGAGGCGAGCAGCCTGAAGGAGCAGGATCCTTCCTGGTACTACGGGATGCTGATGGTGGCTCATAACGAAGGCTGGGACAAAGTGCGTTTTCGCGAGCTATTCGACCTGGCCGTGGCGTTCGAGCCAAACTTTTATCACTACTACCGGGCGTATGCGAATTACATCATGCCGCAGTGGTACGGAGAGCCCGGGGAGCTGATGGAGTTTGCGGAGGACGTCTCAGGCAAATTGCCCGAGCCCAGTTCATCCATGACGTATTTCCAGATCATGAGTTCATTCGCCTGCTACTGCCAAGAGGCGATGCAAGAGTTGCCGAAGATCGACTACCCGAAATACAGACAGGGCTATAAAAACTTGACGCGATTGTTTGGAGCATCAAACCTCAATGCAAATCGCTACGGCTTCGCGGCTGCCATTTTTAAGGACCAGGAAGGCGCACATGAGGCGTTCGCGGACATAAGCATGATGGATTCGGAGATCTGGTATACGCAGCAGATTTTTGATACTGCGAGCGCCTGGGCGAGTGCTCTGCCGCAATGATTCCATTGGGGATGCCAGATTAGATCCTAGAGCTTAAGCTATCGAGAAAAATGGGCGAAATCATCTTGGAAAAAGATTTCCCCGCCCGTCGCCAAATTCCCAAGTCCTGATTAACGCCGTTACCGTCCAAGTGAAGTATTACTTCACGTCTCCGGTAACGCGTGCCGGTTCAAACGGTCGATGCAACACCATCTGATATAAAGCTGTTTTCAAAGGTGGTGTTTATGAAGCGAGGGAAGCGGTTTGGGCTTTCCGCGGAGCAGAAGATCGACGTGTGGCGTCGTTGGAAAGCAGGACAGACGCTGCATGAGATCGGCCGCGCTTTTGGCAAAGAACATTCCTCCATTCGTTGTCTGGTGTCGCGTCACGGTGGGATTGCTCCGGCAGTACGGCGACGTGCGCTCCTCGCGCTCACGCTGCGTGAGCGCGAGGAAATCTCTCGTGGGCTGGCTTCCGGTTCGTCGATCCGTGAGATTGCCAGATGTTTACAGCGAGCGGTATCGACCGTAAGCCGGGAGGTCGCACGGCACGGTGGCCGTCCGGCGTATCGAGCCAGTCAAGCGGACGACGAAGCCTGGCAGTCAGCCTTGCGGCCCAAGCGTTGCCTTCTTTCCATCAACCTGAAGTTGCGGAACCTCGTTGCGAGTAAACTGATTCTGGATTGGTCGCCGAAGCAGATTTCCGGCTGGCTGAAAACCCTGTATCCCGACGATGAGAGCATGCGTGTGTCCCACGAAACCATTTACCGAAGCCTGTTCATTCAAGCCCGTGGAGCGCTGAAAAAGGAGCTTCTGGAGCACCTGCGCTCCAAGCGCCGCATACGCCGGTCGCAGCACTCTCGTATCTTTAAAGACGGTCGCGGTCAAATCCCTGATGCCATCTCGATCCGCGAAAGGCCCGCTGAAGTGGAGGACCGCGCTATTCCGGGTCACTGGGAGGGCGATCTCCTGCGCGGCTCAGGGAACAGCCACATCGCGACCTTGGTGGAACGTCATTCGCGCTTTGTCATGCTGATCAAGATACCCGGCAGAGATACGGCGCAGGTTGTGGGGGCATTGAGTAAACACGTTCGTAAACTTCCCGCTACCCTGCGGCGCTCGCTAACGTGGGACCGGGGGCTGGAGATGGCGAAACACAAGAACTTTACGGTGGCCACGGATGTGAAAGTCTACTTCTGTGATCCGCAGAGCCCTTGGCAACGTGGCTCGAACGAAAATACAAACGGGCTCTTACGACAATACTTCCCGAAGAAAACAGACCTGACCGACTATTCCCAGTCGGATCTGAACAAAGTGGCGCTGCGCTTAAATCAACGCCCGCGAGAGACTTTAGGTTTTCAGACTCCTGCGAGTAGACTTCAAGAAAGTGTTGCGTCGACCCATTGAGACCACCCGACTTACCGAGCGCTTTCAACGCCGCAAAGCAGAGATTATGCACCTCATGGCAATCACCCATACCCCGAGGGAGATTGCCCACACGATGGTTACACCGAGCAATGCATCCCGGAAAGGTACTTGGGGATTACGAAAATCGTCCAGAGCGGGGACAGCAAAGGCCATCGAGGCCGCTAATGCCAGGATTGTCGAAACCGCTGCTGCGACCCAGGAAGCAGCCCTCCGCATTGACTCGTTCACCTTCTTAGCAGAAAGAAAGAAATGAGCTGCGACTGCCGCAGTCAACAAGGCGAACATCAGGCCGAGGAATATTACGAGTGGTGCTTGGTCCTGAAAGCGCGTCCACATACGAGAGATTGCTTGCGCCTAATAAGCGCTTACCGGAAACTGACACCTACCTCACATTAGGAACAGCCGCCTGCAGCAACTCCGGCTTTTTCAGCAGCGGAAGCCACTGCTCCCGCACGGCATTAAACTCTGGCAAATGCTTCTTCGAGACAGGATCGGAAGGCGGCAGCCCCAGCTTCTCGAAATTTTTGTACTGGCCCTTCTGCAAAATTCGAAAATCAAGATGCGGCCCGGTCGAAAGTCCTGTGCTCCCCACCAGCCCGATCGTCTTCCCAATTTCCACGTGCTCCCCAGCCCGAACATACATCTTCGACAAATGCAGGTACATTGTCTCGTACCCTTCTGAATGCGAGATATGCACCATGTTCCCCTCGCCGCCCTTCAGCCCAGCGAAGAGCACTCGCCCGCTTCCAATCGCCTGCACCGGCGTTCCCACAGGCGCCCCGTAGTCCGTTCCGAGATGCGCTCGCACGACCTTCAAAATCGGGTGATACCGCGCAGTGCTGAAATGCGAAGTGACCGGCGCGGCAAACTTCAGCGGTGACCGCAGAAACGCCTTCTGCAGCGACTTTCCATCCGCCGTGTAGTATCCAGGCCTGTCGAACTCATCATGAAACAGCAGCGCCTGGTATTTCTTTCCGCCGTTGTCGTACTCCGCCGCGAAAATCTTTCCGTATCCCGCCGTCTTGCCGTTCGCGTACTTCTTCTTCTCCAGCACAACCCGGAACGTATCGCCCTTGCGCGGATCGGTATAAAAATCCATGTCGTACCCGAAAATCTGCGCCAGCCGCATGGCAATTTCCGGCGATTCCCCGGCCTGCTCCACGGCATTGAACAGCGAATCATCCAGCTGCCCGGAAACGGCCACCACTTCCATCTTTGAAGGAATCTCTTTGACCTGCGCGGTAAATCCGCTCTCGCCCGGCAAAATCTTCAGCATGCGGTCGGGATCAATCTTGTAATCAATCTCCCGCAAATCCCCATCCACGGAACGTCCCACCGTGATCGTATTCCCGGCTCGCAACTCTCGCAGGTTGAACGCGTGCTGCGCAGCGGCGGTAGCATTGGCCGCCTCCTGGTGGCTCAATCCAAATTTCTCCAGCGCCGCCGCAAAATTTTCTCTCGCGGCAACGGTCTTCTCCGTCGGCAGGACAAGCGCCGCGCGAATCCGCGCCGCATCCTGCTGCGCAAGCCTCACCTGCTGTTCAAGCTCCGCGGCAGCCGCGAGCCGCAAGCGAAACACATACGCCAGCACTCCAGCCCCAAAGCAAATAACAACAACCAAAACAATCGCAAAGCGACGATTCACTCATCCTCCCCAGCCACTCGCATTGGCTGCCGCCGCGCCAGCCTGGTAGGGTCATCCTTCTGAGGATGACCGCGCTGCCCAACTCCAGTAAACTCGACCTCAGCGTGCATCGCGCACCGGCCCTTGAAGCTTAACCCACCCATTTCTTTAGTCTCAATTCAAATTCAACGCAAACGCGAAATAAACCGATGCGACCAAAAGCCCACCTCCACCCATTCAGCAATCTTGTTTTCTCCTCTATCGAAAACGGATCGCTCAGCGCCAGTTCCCCCAACATTCCGAGGCGCTACCCCATTTTTCTAACGCATTGGCTTTCTTGACGAGTCCAGTAGTCGCGTTAGCATATTCTCTCTCGGTAAAACTATGCAGTGGGCAGCTTCCCCCGGCTCCTGACGGGGGACCTTGCTGGCGCCTTTATCTGCCTACACCCCTGCACTGAATCGGAGTCCCTAACTCCTTTACAATGAACACTTGCAGCCAAAACACCGCGTTTTGCCGTGTTTTGTGGCACCAAAACCGACTTAAGCCATTTAGAATGAACACTTGTGAAAGTGTATCAAATAAAAGGACCTTAACTATCTGTGGAATCAACACTTATACAAAGCCGGGGGGAGGGGCCCCCCTTCGTTCGGGTACGGACCGGGAGCATCCCTGACAGACCAGACCGGTAATATTCCTGGCACTTTCTCTACATCGCAACCGATGAAATTTCCCCGATTCCGAAACCCATTCTCCGGTAGGATGCAGCCATGACTCCGAACACTTTGTCCCGCCGTTCCTTCATCGCCATGTCGGCCATGGCCCCTCTAGCCTTTTCAGTTCGAGCCGCAAGCTCCATTCCCGTCGGCCTCGAACTCTATTCCGTTCGCAACGCCCTGAAGCAAGACCCCACGGGGACGGTGCGAGCCGTCGCAGCAATGGGCTACCAATGCGTCGAGTTCTACGCTCCCTATTTCGACTGGACCGAAGCCCAGACCAAAGACATGCGAAAACTTCTGGATGACCTCGGCATCCACTGCTATTCCACGCACAACGACAGCTCTTATCTCGGTCCGGAAAAAATCTCGCGAGCCCGTGATATGAATCTGATCCTGGGCTGCAAATATATAGTGATGGCTAGCTCGCACGCCAAGCCAGGCCTGGACGGCTGGAAAGACGTTGCAGACTCCCTCAACTTCGCCGCCGAAAAACTCGAACCATCAGGATTGAAGGCCGGCTATCACAATCATCAAACGGAATTCACTCCGATCGATAACGTTCGCCCCATCGAAATCCTCGCCAAGAACACAAAGCCTTCGGTAATGCTTCAACTTGACGTGGGCACGTGCATCGAAGCCGGTTCCGATCCCGTAGCGTGGATTCGCGCGAACCCCGGACGCATCCGTTCTCTCCATCTCAAGGAATGGTCGCCCGAAACCGGCAAGGGCTACTCGGTTCTGTTCGGCGAAGGCGTCGCCAAATGGAAGGACATCCTGGAAGCCGCGGAAAGTGTGGGTGGAGTGGAATACTACCTAATCGAACAGGAAGGCAGCCGCTTCTCGGAGTTGGAGACCGCGAAGAAATGCCTCGAGTCGTTCAGGACTCTTCGCCCCGCTTGATCATTACGCAAGTTGTCGGCTTATCGGCCCGAGACGAGCGACTTGCCCAGCTTGGCTTGCGCTGTGGATTCCGCGAAATAATTCTGTTCGCGCAGCTTGCGATAAATGCGGCCCGCAACGACAGCCGCCATCGGACCCTTGACGCTGCGCGTATTCCCGCGAAGCAGAACAGCCAGCGCAATTTTCGGATGCGCTTCATCGGCATACGTCACGAACCAACCGATGTGCGACGGCGTGGTGTGATCGTCGCAGGTGCCCGTCTTCCCGAGCGGCATTTCGTCTCCGCCCTTGTCGTAGCTGGACTTGCCCGTGCCATACAGCACCGCCGCCAGCATACCCTCGCGAATCTCCGGAAGAATCGAAGCAATATTCAAATCGCGTTTCACGCGCGGCTGGAAAGCGTCTTTCTCTTCCTGTGTGCGCGGATATTGCAGGTAGTAGAGGGTCCCGCCATTCGCAAACGCCGCTGCCAGAGCCGCCAGTTGCAACGGCGTAATCTGAATTCCCTCGCCAAAGCTGGACATGCGCGCTACGCCGCCAAGCGCCGGAGGCGCGCTCGGGAAAGCGCCAGGATGCTCTTCCGGCAGGTTGTAGCCGGCAAGCTCGCCAAGACCCAGAAGCCGCGCATATTTCGAAACCGTATCAAAACCCATGCGCGTTCCAAGCTGCTCGAAAAATACGTTGTTCGAGTGCGCCATCGCGTCGGTCAAATTCATGTATTTGCGGTAGCTCACTTTGAGCATGGTGTCGCGCGTAATAACGCTCTCTTCGAGCGCGGCAATCGCGATAGTCGGCTTGATCGTGGAGCAAGGAATGTAGCCGTCGCCAAACGCAATCTTCTGATTGACCACCGTCAGGATGCGTCCCGTGTTCGGATCCACGGCAACGACAGAACCGTTGTAACGGCCCAGCGCTTCGATAGCCGCCGCGCGCACGATCGGATCATCCGAGGTCCCATCATCGGCGCTCGAGGAATCGGCAAACGTAGGCACACCGCGGTAACGTGAAGCATACTTGCGCGAGCGCGCGCTAGCGGTCGTACCTGCCGGCGCGGCGGTAGCAGGAACCGCGAACAGCGCCGTCATCAAAATTGCGAGAACTGATTTTGCTGCTTTCTTCACCCAATCACCCTTTTTCTGCCAGTCCCCCGCCGAAACTGTTTGGGGCTGAATTTTTACCCCATCCTGTCCCTACGGTCAACCTACATTACTTATCGGCTTTCCAGGGTATTGACTTCTGCCCTGAGCTTACTTCAACGAACATATGGGTGGATTGCACCCCAAGCACCAAACCGAGCTTACTCATTTGATGCCACTTACCGGCACGATGTAAGCCCAGTATGTTCCCAAGAGAAACACCTTCTCTCAGGTTGAGACATATTGTAGGCCTCCAGGGGGGATAGTACGCAATAGCCGGAGTGGGCCAGTACGCCCCTATGTGCTTTGTTATCAACGACTGACCGTTGGGACAGGCAGTCGAAATCAGCTGACCTTGCGCCCGGTGAGGATCGCCGTGCGTGCGTGGAAGAAAAGTTTGCCTGTCGCATCTTGAAACGGCCGCGTGCCGCTCAGGTCCTTAAGACGGTCCTCATCAAGTAGGTGACGGATCTCGTCAGCTCGCTCCGGAGGCGTCTTTGTTGTGGCTAGCCAGCGCTCCACTTCCGGAGTCAAATCGTCGGCGGTTGTGACCGAATCCGTTTCGAGGCCCGCGCCGCGGAACAGTAGGAGTAATTCGCTTAGAGGCAGTGCGCGCACGTGCGAAGGATCGCGCAGAATTTCCCAGCGGTCTTGATACGCGGCGCGTTCGGGATGTTCGCTGGCGTAAATGTCTTCGACCACGACCTTGCCGCCCGCGCGGCAAACACGCGCCGTTTCGCGCAGAACTACGAGAGGCTTTTGCAAATGATGCAGTGCGAGCCGGCATACCACAACGTCGAACGCCCCACTTTCAAACGGGAGATTCTGCGCATCCGCAGCGCGGAACGAAATATTGGAGATGCCGCGCTCCTGCGTGCGCTGCTTCGCGATCGCAAGCATTGCGTCCGTCAGGTCGACGCCAATAACTTCGCGGGCGGCGCCTGCGAATGCTTCCGCGATGTATCCCGGGCCCGTCGCAATGTCGAGAACTCGCTCGTTCCCGCTGAGATGAGCGGCCGAGACCAGCCTCCGGATGCGGGCTTCGTCGGCAACCCAAGGATTGGCCGCGAATGCCTGAGCCTGTGTTGTGAAGGATTCGCGTATGACGTCGTTGTGTTCGGCCACGGTGCCCCGCTCCGGAAAATCCTAATGCAAGGCCATCGTGACAGACAAAATGGCCGGAAGTCCATATTCTACAAATGTTCGACGAAAAAAAACGCAGCCGCCTGCATGCTTGCAAGCGGCTGCGAAAGAGCGACGCGCGGCGTACTTGGAATGATTGATTAGTTCCTGGCAGCGGATTGTGTCGAAGTTTCCTTGTCCTGCCGTGGCGTCATGGAAACGACGATGTATTCCCGCTCTTTGCCGTCAGCTTCCGGCACGCGGAGGACAAATTTGTCCTTGTGAATCCGGAATTGGGCGGTTTCCCCGATGGGCAGCAAGGCAGGATGTTTGTCGTCTTTCGGACGGATGCGATAAACGACGCGGTCGCTTTCCATTACGTATTCCTGACAGAGAACTTCCTGAGTCTGCTTGTGTTGCCCGTCTGTTCCCAGGATTTCGCCGGCCAGGGTCTTTGATCCCTTTTCCTGCATGCCGCAGGAGGAAGAGTCCATGCGGACGAGCGTTCCCTTCTGGTAGTCGTCATGCTCCTTGGCAGCGGCCGACGCGGCAAAAGCTAATGCGAACACTAAAGCGAAAGCTTTCATGATTGAGGATCCTTTCTATCTTCGTGAGCTAGACGGGAGATTTGCTCCAGAACATCTTCCTGAGAATAAGGGGAGCGGACGGAGGGAAAAGTATAGCGAGTCTTTCTTTTTTTGGGTTGCGCCGGCTGCCCGGAAGGACAGGTGAGATGACGGATCGGAGAGAAGGATGGCGTTGCGACGGCTGCGTTCCTCCGTCGTCTATAATGCAGCAATGAAAAACCTAGCCGTGGAACTGTGCGCGATCGGAACGTCTTACAACGCGCCGCACTGAAGCTTAAGCTGGTGCGCTGCTATGCAACCTCTCGCGCTGAAAACAAAGAGGGGCACGGTATACGGTGCCCCTACAATTGCCTTTGCCTTTAGTTGACGCCGTCGATGGCGTTCGCGCCACTGCATCTCTAGCGCGTGGGTTTGGGTCTGCTAGCGTCGGATGCGGATGCAGCCGCGGCGGCGGCCTTTACGGGTGACTTGTCGGCTTGCACTGGCGCCGCTGCATGGCCGTTGGGCCCATGATTGGTGGCGCTTGCTGGATTGCCGGGAATCACGATTTCCAGCTTTTTGCGCAGCGCGTTTTCGAGTTTGTCGCGGACGTCTTTGTTTTCTTTCAGGAAGGTGCGCGCGTTTTCGCGACCCTGGCCCATGCGCTCGCCGCCGTAGCTGAGCCATGTGCCGCTCTTTTCGACGATGCCCTTGTCTACGCCGAGATCAATCAAGTCGCCTTCGCGCGAGATGCCTTCGCCGTAGACGATGTCGAATTCGGCTTCGCGGAACGGCGCCGCGACCTTGTTCTTCACCACTTTGGCGCGCGTACGCGAACCTACTACTACATCGCCTTCTTTGATCGCCTGGATGCGGCGAATATCAATGCGCATCGAGGCGTAGAACTTCAGCGCGCGACCGCCGGTAGTGGTCTCCGGGTTGCCGAACATTACGCCGATTTTTTCGCGAATCTGGTTGATGAAGATGAGGCAGGTCTTGGACTTCGAGACGATCCCGGTGAGTTTGCGGAGCGCTTGCGACATCAGGCGAGCTTGCAGGCCCATTTGTGGGTCGCCCATATCGCCTTCGAGTTCGGCTTTGGGGACCAACGCGGCGACCGAGTCTACGACGACGATGTCCACGCCTCCGGAGCGAATCAGAGTTTCGGCGATTTCCAACGCCTGTTCGCCGTTGTCCGGCTGCGAGACCAGGAGATTGTCCACGTCTACGCCAAGCTTGCGCGCGTAGACGGGATCGAGCGCGTGCTCCGCGTCGATGAACGCTGCCTGGCCGCCTAGCTTTTGCGCTTCGGCGATTACGTGCAACGTCATCGTTGTTTTACCGCCCGATTCCGGGCCGTATATTTCGATTACGCGTCCGCGGGGGAAGCCGCCGACGCCCAGCGCGGCGTCAATGGAGAGGCACCCGCTGGGAATTACACTGACGGGAACCAGAACGTCGCGGCTGCCGAGGCGCATGATGGCGCCCTTGCCGTGGTCCTTTTCAATCTGCGATATCGCCGCTGCCAGCAATTTTTCTTTTTCTTCAGTCATCACACACCTCGGTGGAGGAAATTAGGGAAATTCAACTGCAACGCAAAGCCTTGGCCCGGGACATAGCGGAACCGGAATATTACCATTTGATTTATCATTCCGCTAGGCCTTCTTTTTCAGGGCCGTTTGGTAGAGAGTCAGCCCTGGCGTTCGCAACGGTGCTCGGCGACATGCTCCTTCAAGCGGGCGATGGCCATGGCCACGCGAACCGCCAGTTGCCGCTCCTCGGCGGGCGAGAGCTTCCGGAGCCGAACCAGGCCCCGCATGCGGTCGCGCGCTTCGAGGAACTCGCTTTCGAGCCTAGCATGTTCCGGACAACTAATCGCCAGGGTCGAAAGGAGGAACATGAAGCACCTGTTGAAAACTACGAGGAGGAAAATACTACGAAGGCGAAGAAAAAGCAAATACTATTTTTCGCTTTAGTTTCGCCTTAGGCGAGCGGTCCATTTCGAACACTCCATCCCTCTGAGTGCGTTGATTTGACCCTGATTGGGCTTCCAAAGAAGATGTCCCAGTTCAAATTTGACCACGTCCAGCAAAGATTTTGCTATCCTATACAAAGTTTTATGGCAAATCTGGCGCAGCTGAACTTGCGTTCTAAAGGCGACGAGGGAATGCTGCGTGCGCTACTCGAAGATTTAATAGAGCATTTCAAGAGCGTGTACCCCTCTCCACCTCTTCACTTTCCCCTGGCGCTGGCCGTATGGTTCTCAAAGAACCCGCAATCACCCGAGCAAAGTATTCTCGCATTGTTCGAGGGAACGGGTAAAGACGGTTTCGTTGAACTAAAAAACCTATCGTTGCTTTGGAAAACTGGCAGGAGCGAGCCACCGTTCGCTAATGTGTACTCCACTTCGGTTGAATATTTTGCACGCGTGCTCGTGCAAGAACCGGAAACTCTGAAGAATTACATAGATAACAGCGAGGTTCTTTTCTTTGACAAGAAGTTCTTGCCAAAGCCTGTCCTTGACGCGTTCGGGATTCTTACTGAGCCTGCTGGCCTCTTAAAAGGGTGGTATGTCTCGGCGTTTGATTATGAGAAGGAAAATACCACCGGAAGACTACTTTCTTCTCGCGGAAATATCAGGCCAGAAGTTGGATTGGTGAAAACACAAGAATCGGATGATTTTGAACATTGCAGGGGGCTACTTCATGTCGAGGTAAGCCAACGTTGGTTGCCGCTTTCACCTGGGGGCATAACCTCCTATAGTTACTACTCGGATTTCCGAAACGATCAGCCCGGATATTTCATCTTCGAGGGCGGCTCCTTGTACAAAATTCTAAAGTTCGAAGTAAAAACCGAACCGAATTACGCAACTCTTGTCTTGGAAGCTCCGCGAGATGGCAGATACCCTGAAGTATACCTGCGAGCAGTGCATCCACATTTGTCAGCCTGACCTGAGTTTCGTGCCACCGGAGCTATTTCGCAACGCGGATATCATCCGGAGGGACTTGGCCGAGCTGGTCTCCGCCGCATCAGGCGAGCGCGAGAAGAGCGTGACTATTCTTGCCGGTTGCGCTTTTGAATCGATACTTTACACCTTCATTCTGGCCCAAGCGAACTTCATCTCGGCTCGCAGGGGAACATTTCAGTTCAATTCTGGAGCTGCCCTAGACAACTTCGTCAGCATTTTCAACAAGTGGTTTATCGCGGTGCTGCCCGAGGCGGCTATTCCTGAAGTCGTGGTCCGATACAGAGATCTTGTTCACATAAATCGCGAAATCGCCTATCCAGCAGATATTTGCTCCCGAGCGGCTCGAGAAATGCTGGCACTGCTCAATAATCTCCTACGAAATCTTTCGCAATTCACTCCCTAAATGAGCACCGTTACGAGTACGCGTAAAATCCCCGAGCGGATTTGCGGCCTATCCAGCCTGCGGCTACATATTTTTTCAGGAGGGGGCAGGCGCGGTACTTGGGGTCGCCGAGGCCTTCGTGGAGGACGTGCATGATATCCACGCAGACGTCGAGGCCAATGAAGTCGGCTAGTTCGAGGGGACCCATGGGATGGTTCATGCCTAGCTTCATGACCGCATCGACGGCTTCTGGAGTGGCGACGCCTTCCATGACGCAATAGCACGCTTCGTTGATGAGGGGCATCAGGACGCGGTTGGAGACGAAGCCTGGGGCGTCGTTGACGGCTACTGGCGTTTTGCCGAGCTTTTTCGCCAGCTCCATTGTCGTGGAAAACGCGGCGTCGCTGGTTTGCAGGGCGCGGATTACTTCGACGAGGACCATCATGGGCACGGGGTTCATGAAGTGCATGCCGACGAAGCGGTCGGGGCGCTTGGTCAGCGCGGCAAGCGTGGTCATGGCGATCGAGGAGGTGTTGCTGGCGAGGATTACTTCTGGGCGCAGGATCGCGTCAGCTTCGCCGAGGACCGCGCGCTTGATCTCGATTTTTTCGGGCACGGCTTCGACGACGAAATCGGCTGGGGCAATCGCGGCCATGTCCGTCACGGTTTGCAGTCGCGCCAGAACAGTTCCCTTCTCCGATTCGGCGAGTTTGCCCTTCTTGATTTCGCGGTCGAGATTTTTGCCGATGGTCTCGAGGCCGCGGTCGAGGAAGCGCAGCTCGACGTCGCGCAGAATCACTTTGTAGCCTGCGCGCGCGAATACATGCGCGATACCGTTTCCCATGGTGCCTGCGCCAAGAACCGCTACTGTTTTGATGGCATCGATTGACAAGGTCAAAGCCTCCGCGCTCGCTTGAAGCAAATGAAGTAAATCACGTTGAACGTGCAGAACATCGTTTTTAAGCGGGCGGTTTGCCTTCGACGATTTCGCGGATGATTTCGCTGGCGAGGGTTTCTTCTTCGGGAGGGACGTAGAGTGTGGCTTCCTGGCCGTGGGTTTCGACGCGCACGGGAATTTCGTTTTCTTTGAGGGCCTGGCTCAGGAAATCGAGGCGCTCCGGATCGTTGCCGGACCAGACAGTGCTTGTGGCCTGGCTCAAATGCGCCGGCGTTTCGGCTGCGGGCGGAGCATCGTCTTCAGCGGGAAGTTCCATGTCCACTGGTTCCTGGTCGAGGAGCTTTTCCAGGATTTTTTCGGCGGCTGCGAGATTCGAGGAAAGTACGGCTACTTGGAACCCAAACTGGGCGCCCAAATCGAAATTAAAAACATCCGCTTTGGGAGTGAGCTGTTGTTCGCCGCCGGCCGGTTTGTCTACAAACGGAATGCCAGATGCTTCCAACTGTTCCAACAAGGCAGAGTGCAGCGCGGGATCCTCTCCTGCCCACAGCAGGACGAGCGAGCCTTCCATTCCGGGTTGCGAAGCCATGAAGTCCTCCCTTACGAGCGACGATCCGCGCGAATCAAAAGCAGCCGGCAAAGTCGCGCCCGGCGGCCAAGTAGAAAACCGTGCGAAGCAGCCATCAAGTGTACTCCTGCAGGTCAAGTAATGCGGAGGCTCGCGCGTCCGGGACTTCGGCGCTACTCCGGCGAAACGCCCTCCACAACCTGCACGACGATTTCGCGACCGTCGGCTTCGTCGTCGGGAAGAATGAAGATTTTCACCGTGCCGTGTTCCGAATCATCCGCACGGTAAGGAATTCGATGCTCTCGAAGTGCCATGCCGATGGAATCCGCAGACCCAAGATTTGCTCCTGACCAGAGAAGAAAATTCAAATCCGCGGGCAGCCAGTCAATCCCCGGACTGCGCGGAGCCCGGTAACCCATGCGAAATCTGCGGCCCAGGCCAAAGCCTGCCATCGGCTCGAATTCCCAATGCTGCAAGACTTGAGACATCACGCGCGTCGCTCGTTCAAAGTCCGTGTCCAAAACGAGGACTTCGTTGTTCGGGAGCTGATAGAGCCTTGTAATGAAATCGGCCTCGGCGAAACTGGAGTTATTGAAGGGGATGCGGGCGGAGCGGAGAGCCAGTCGCAATTCGTTGAGAAATCCGGGGTGCTGGATATTACATAACTCCCGCGCGCCGGAATCTTCTCCCTCGGGCAAACTGGTTCGCAGGGGAACTCCACAGTTCGGACAATAGGTAGACGCTGTTGCGAATTCTCCAAAGCACAGCGGACAAATTCCCGCGGCGTCTCCAGTCTTTTTGTTCGACGTTCCCCTCTTTACCGCGTCGCGATCCTCTGGCGGGTCTTCCTCGTGTTTTTGGCTGGAGGACTCCAGAATCCATTTGGCACCAGCCAAGTCCGATTCGGAAACCCAAACTTCAAATTCACCGGCCTGAGATTCGGAATAATCCCGAGAGTCGGAGCCAGGGACCGGCGGATTTCTGGGCCTTCCGTAACACGCTAAATCCCTGTTGGAAAGCCATCCCACGAGCAACAGATAAAAAAAAGGATCTTCGCCGTGCCATAACAAAGCGCCGTACTTTTCCGGAGGCTCCTGAACCAGGGCCACATCCCGAGGGGTGTCCACCAACTCGACGTCGCAATCGGCGCAGCGGGGGAAGCCCGGACGGTACTCGACTTTGCAGATTGGGCAGACCATGATGGGCGGAAGTGTATTACAAATTGAGGTGATTGGTAGTTACTCGCGCGGCTCGATGGATTCGGGAAGGGCCAAGCGAGGTGCGTCTTCCGTGGCGGGCTCGTCGACACCTTCGTAGGCTTCCTTTACGGCAGCTTCGGCTTTTTCGAAAAACGAAAAGGGGATGCCAATCTCGAATAAGGCTTTTGTGCTGATGTTGAAGAGGTGGTCGGATCGGCGAAACGTTTTGTAGGGGATGTTCTGCTGAGCCAGTAGGCCGCAAAGCTCGGCGTGGATGCGCGGGTCTTCGCCTTTCCAGAAAGAGCAGAAGGGGTCTTCGTCCGAGACTTCCGGATCGACTGGCGTTGGAGCGGCGATGGCTTGGGAGGGCAGGTCGTCGACAAGTTCGAGGTCGCAATCGGCGCAGCGCGTAAAGCCCTGGCGATACTCGGCTTTGCATTGCGGACAGAACATGGGCGCAAGTCTACTACATCCCCGTTTTGGGGGTTCCTCATGCGGCTAAATCATTGATTCTTCGTGGCTTGAGACCCGGCTTGTGGTGTGAGTCTTTTTACGGCGCTGTGGCGTATTCCAGTTAGAATGAGCGCGACACTTACAACCTTGACCCCGACTTTGGCAGGGGCAACTTCTTTTTTCTCAACACTGATGGCCGACGACAAAAAGGCCCTGGCGCAGGGACTCAAGCGGCGCGACCCGGATTTGCTCGATCGGCTGATCGAGCAGTATCAATACCGGCTGTTCCGCTACTTGTTTCACCTGACGGCGAGCCGCGAACGGGCGGAGGATTTTTTCCAGGAGACATGGATTCGCGTGATCGAGCGCGGGCATCAGTACGATGGCAAGAATAAATTTGAAGCGTGGCTTTTTACGATTGCGCGCAATTTGGTGATTGACTGGCAGCGGCAGAAGAAAATGCAGAGTCTGGATGCACTGACCGATCCAGAGCAGGGCGCGCCAAAGGAGTTTCCTGCGCTGAATGAGCCTTCGCCGTTGCATCTTGTTTTGACTCAGGAAGAAAAAACGGGAGTTCATGCCTCGCTCGAAAGAATTCCCGCCGTCTATCGGGAAGTTCTCGTGCTGCGGTTTCATGAAGAGCTGGGGCTTGAGGAGATCGCCGGCGTGCTGAGCGCGCCGCTTTCGACGGTGAAGTCGCGGCTTTATCGCGGGCTGGAAGCGCTACGTGGCGCGATGCCTGCCCGTCCGGCAGGCGGGCAGGGAGACGCGGCATGAACAACGATTTGCACGCGCGGGCGGAAAAATTGATTGCGCAGGAACGCATCGAGGGAATTTCTGAGACGGAGCACGATTGGCTCGCGGGGCATCTACGCGAGTGCGCTGGATGCGCGCAGGTTGCTCAGCAGACCAGCGAAGCAGTGCGCGCTTTGCGGGCGATGAGCGTTTCAATGCCTCGCGGGCTGGCCGAGCGGACACGGTTTCGGCTGCAAATGCGCGCGCAGGAGATGCGCGAGCGGGAGCCCAAGCGCGGGCTGCTCTGGACGATTTGCGGAGTTTCCTGGGGCTTGGGCATCGCCAGCGCGCCGTATGTCTGGCAAGGGATTGAGTGGATTGGGCAGCGCACCGGCGCTCCTAGACTGCTTCTGGAATTTGGATTTGGGCTTTGGTGGGCGATTCCGGCGCTTTCTGCAGCAGCGATTGTGGTTCTGGAGAACCTACGGCAGGCGCACGAACGCGATGGTTCTGGGCGCTAGGCACTGAGAGAACCAGCAAAATTTTGGAGAGGAATGAAATGTCAGACTATCAGCAAAAAGTGAGCGGTACCTTCAACGAGCGGATGAAGTTGATCCGGCTGCGGCGGAAAAAGGAGAACCTGCGGTTCTGGGACGAGTTTCGCATCGTGCCGCGCTGGCTGGTGTGGGGTGTGCTGGTGCTTTTCCTCATCGCACAAGGCGTCGGGATTGCGGTCAACCACTCGTTCCTCCAGCACAATCAACCCGTCTTTAGTCCTGAGCTGTCCCAATACCCCATTCTGCAGGGGCTGGCGTTGGCTGGAGTGATCACCGTTGTTTCCGCAATGATGGCGAGCTTTATTTTCCTGATTGGCTACGTCAACCGCGATGCCAAGCGGCGCGGGATGAATTCCGCGCTGTGGACGCTCCTCGTCACGATTCTGCTTCCTGCGTGGACGTTCCTGGGGTTCCTCATCTATTTTCTGATGCGCGAGCCATTGCCTTATCCCTGCCCGCAATGCGCAAAACCGGTGGGAGCGCGCTTCAACTTTTGTCCTAACTGCAAATGCAACCTGCATCCGTCCTGCCCGAACTGCAAGCACGAGGTTGTGGAGACGGATAAGTTTTGTCCCTACTGCGCATGCGACCTGGAAGCTGCGAAGGGAACCCAGCCGGCTATTCCTGAGGCATCTGCTCAGTTTTAGTAGCGTTCGACGGCAAGGGCTACGGCGTTGCCGCCGCCCAAGCAGAGGGCGGCGATTCCGCGCTTGAGGTTGCGGCGCTGCAATTCATACAAGAGAGTGACGAGGATGCGCGCGCCGCTGGCGCCGATGGGATGGCCGAGAGCGACCGCGCCGCCGTTTACGTTTACTTTTTCCGGATTGAGGCGGAGCTGCCGAGTGACAGCGATGGCTGCTACGGCGAAGGCTTCGTTGAGCTCGATCAGATCAACGTCTTTGTCGCGGTCCCAACCGGTTTTGGTGAGGAGTTTTTCTACGGCGTCAACCGGGGCCATCATGACCCACTTGGGTTCGACGCCGCTTACGGCTTGGGCGACAATGCGCGCGATTGGTTGCTTGCCGAGACGCTGCGCGTCGCGCTCGCTGGTGACGATCAGCGCCGCGGCTCCGTCATTTGTGCCGGGAGCGTTGCCGGCTGTTACTGTGCCATCCTTTTGGAAGGCTGGCTTCAGTTTTGCCAGGGCTTCCATGGAGGTGTCTTCGCGCGGGGATTCGTCGTACTTGATGACGACGGGGTCGCCTTTTTTTTGCGGGACTTCGATGGGCAGAATTTGCGCTTCGAAAAAGCAGGATTTGCGGGCGCGAATGGCTTTTTGGTGGCTCTCGACGGAAAACTTGTCTTGCTCCTCGCGCGTGATGCCGTATTTTTCGGCGACCAGTTCGCCGGTCATGCCCATGTGAAAGTTTTCGAAGGAGTCCCAGAGGCCGTCGTTGATCATCGAGTCGACCAGCTTGCCGTCGCCGAGGCGGTAGCCGGTACGGGCTTGTGGAAGCAAATACGGGCAGTTGGACATGGACTCCATGCCGCCTGCTACCACGATTTCCGATTCGCCAAGCTGAACGGCTTGTGCGGCCAATGCCACCGCTTTCAGACCGGAGCCGCAAACTTTGTTGATAGTCATTGCGGCTACGCGCGGGGCGCAACCGCCTTTGAGGGCTGCCTGGCGGGCGGGATTCTGGCCGAGGCCGGCCTGGACTACGTTGCCGAGGATGGCTTCGTCTACTTCTTTGGCGTCGAGTCCTGAGCGACGGATAGCTTCGGCGACGATTTTGCCGCCGAGATCGGGCGCGGAGAAACTGGCAAGGCCGCCTTGAAATTTTCCTATGGGCGTGCGAACGGCGGAGAGGATTACGGGCGTTTCCATTTGATTGGTGAACCTCCGGAGGAGCTGCGGCAACTATTATAGCGCTTGCGCTCGGAGGTTGCTTGGGGCTACGGATTTGAGCAGCTGGCCCCTTCCCAAGGTGGATTTTGGAGGGCCTCGGCACAATGATTCTAGTAGCGCCAACATCCTCGCCGTTGCAGGTAAGTCAAAACGGCCCGCAAGGATGCCGGCGCTACCATGAAAAGGCCTAGTTTGCGGCTGCGCCTGCGGCGGATTGCTGCTCGTCGGCGCTTGGCCCGTAGAGGCCGGGAACGGCCACGTCGAGCAGGCGGAAATACACCGTGAGCTGTGCGCGGTGATGAATCAGGTGGTTCATACACATGCCGCGAATGCAGGCAACCCGAGGCAGGACGAAAATCTCCTGGCCGCCCGCGAGCAGCTTCCAGTTTTTCATGATCTCTTCATCGCTGACGCCGGCGAGGGCCGCGCGGGCTTCCGCGCTGCCTTTGTCAAAAGCGGCAAGAAGTTCTTTGCGGTTAGCGATCTTCGGCCCCTCGTAAGGCGGGGCGCCCACCGGGGCGTAATCGAGCTCTTGGGTATTAATGGTCATCGAAATCCATTCCGGCACCGTTCCGACGTGGCTGGAGAGCCAGCCCACAGTGCCGGACTTGGCGTGCGGCTTCCAGCCCCACTTATCATCGGGTACGCGTTCGAGAACCTTGCGCGTGTTTTTCATTTCTTCGTCGAATTCGGGCAGCATCGATTGTCCAATGGTCATGACAGCCTCCTCCTATGAAGTTCCACTCGGTGCGCGGAATCATAGGCGAAACAAAAGCGAAATGTCAAGTGTTATTTTTGGCGGGTCTGACCGCTCGGTGCGGCGCGCCGTTTATCGAAATGGCGTTGACAATTCAAACGCGGGCGACAAAATAGCTTTATGCCACACCAGCTATCTACATCGTATTTGCGGGATTCCATCGGCCTTTTACACTACTACAAGAAGCTAGCCGGCCGGGCGATGGCTCAGTGCCCGGATGACGCGCTTTTCGCGACACTGGACCCGGAGTCGAACTCGATTGCTCTTATTGTGAAGCACATGTCCGGCAACATGCGGTCGCGTTTTCGCGATTTTCTTACTTCTGACGGCGAGAAGCCGGATCGGAATCGGGACACGGAATTCGAGAATCCGCCGAAAACGCGGGCTGCGTTGATGGAGCTTTGGGAGAATGGCTGGAAGTATCTTTTTGATGCGCTGGAGCCGCTGACCGAAGCGGATCTGACGCGTACGGTAACGATTCGCACTGAACCGCATTCCGTGATGCAAGCGATCAATCGGCAGGTCGCTCATTACGCGCATCACGCCGGGCAGATATTGTTTCTCGCGAAGCACCTTACGGTCGCAAAAACGGGCAAGTGGGAATCGCTGAGCGTGCCGCACGGGAAATCGGCGGAGATGAACGCGAAGGTAGCCACTGGAGATTTCTCACAACGCGCCACGCTTTTCTCTTCGAAAAAAACCCTGAAACCTCGCTCCGTTTCCTCTTCGCTCAGAAATCCATTACCCTTCTAATAGATGGCTACACTTTTTGAACTTGATCCGCCTGCGCAAAGCGATTTGAAATTGAATGAAGCGCAGCGGCGCGCGATTACTCATGGCGAAGGGCCGCTCCTTGTTATTGCAGGGGCTGGGACCGGCAAGACGCGCGTTATTACGGAACGGATTCGTCACCTGTTGCAATCGGACGAATCGCTTTCTGGCGAGAACATTCTTGGGTTAACTTTTACCAACAAAGCTGCTGGGGAGATGAAAGCGCGGGTTGTACGAGCTGCAGGCGAACGCGGGAAAAGTGTCGCGCTGGACACCTTTCACGCTTTCTGTGAAAAACTTTTGAAGGAGTCTTCTCCTGAGCGGTTGATGATTGACAAGGTCGACCACTGGATTCTGCTGCGGAGGAATCTGGAGCGGTTGAAACTCGATAAGTACCGGCGGCTTGCCGAGCCTGGGCAGTTTTTGAATGACTTCGTCGAATTTTTTTCGCGTTGCCAGGATGAGCTGGTTTCCTGCGAGAACTACCAGCGTTACGCAGACGGGCTTGCCGTGCAGCTCGAGAGCGAGCGCCACACGCTTGAGGCCGACATCTACGAAGTGCGCGCGGAGGAGGTTGCGCTTCAGCAAGAAATTGCGCGCGCTTACCGTGCCAGCGAGGCTTTGCTTCAGGAGAAAAAGCGCGTGTCGTTTGGCTCGCTGATTACTGGAGCCGTCGAGCTGCTGGAAACCAACGACGAACTGCGCGCGGCGCTTCAGGAGAAGTACCGCTACATCCTTGTGGACGAGTTTCAGGACACCAACATTGCGCAGTTGCGGCTGCTTGAGCTTTTGGCGTGGGACAAGAAGAGCATCGTTGCAGTGGGCGACAACGATCAGGCCATCTACCGGTTCCGCGGCGCCTCGTTCGGCAGCTTCAAATTATTTCTTGAGCGATTTGCCGGGTGGCGCGAGGGGCAGGATTCGACACCGTTCCGTGTTTCGTTGGTTGAAAATTACCGTTCGACGCCGAATATTTTGCGCGTGGCGACACAAGTCATTGCTCAAAACACTGTCAGCGCTGATTTTCCGAAGAAAGTTCTCAGCGCCAACAAGGAAGAGAGCGAAAAGATACGCATCGTCGAGTTGGAAACGGAAGCCGACGAAGCGCGCTGGCTGGCCAGAGAACTGGAGCGGCTGCATTCCGCGGGGCGAAAGTGGCGCGATTTCGCCGTGCTCTACCGCCAGCATGCGCACCGCGATGAACTCGTCGAAGAACTCGCCCTGCGCAAAATCCCATTTGTCATCAGCAGGCTCTCGATTCTCGATCATCCGCTGGTCAAAGACGTTCTTGCTTACTTGCGGTTGATTGCAACGCCATTTGACGACATTGCTTGTGCGCGCGTGCTCGGTGCTCCCGCTTGGGGACTTGAGGCAGCCGACCTCGTTCGAATGGCTGAGCGCGCGAGGAAAGAGAAAAGGGCCATCTACGACATGCTGCAACTGCGGCAAGGCCAGCTCGCGTTCGATTCCACGCATGCTGCGCTCGGCTCGCTTGTAGAATTCACCATCGAGCAGCGCAAGACGCTTCGGCGCCGTACAGCGCGTGAAATTCTCGGCGATCTACTGGAGTGGCTGGAAATCAGCCAGCGCGCCAGCCCACAGGACTACAAATATGTCACGCGGCTTACTGAATTCGTCAAGGAGTGGGAGCCCAAGAGCGAGACGCGCGGGCTCGCCGAATTCGTGGAATATTTGGACTATTATTCGCAAGCAGGCGGCGCCATCTGCCTGGAGGAAGATTCGCCGGGCGATGCCGTACAACTCATGACCGTCCACGGCGCGAAAGGGCTTGAGTTTCCGCAGGTGTTCCTGTTGCGGATTAACAACAAGAAGTTTCCGGCCAGCGAGCGTCCGCACGTATTCGAATTTCCGACGGCTTTGATGAAGGAAGGCGAGCCTGCGGAGCAGTTTCACATCCAGGAGGAGCGCCGGCTGTTCTATGTGGCGCTGACGCGCGCGGAAAGCCGGCTGACGCTCACCACGGTCACGGAGAAGAAAGGAAAGACTCCCGTTTTTATCGAAGACATGCTGATGGACCCGGCGCTCAAGCGGCGCGACATCCGCCAATTGAGCCCGAGGTTGCCGGTTGTTATTCCAAGCGAAAAAAAGGCAACGAACGAAACCGCGAGCCTTTGGCTGTTCCCTGTCCCGGGCGACCCTGCAAAAATCTTCTCGCGCATCGCCGATTGGGCGCTGGAATTCCATCCTCGCAATCCGGAACCGCTTACGCTGAGCCCTTCCGCGGTCAGTGGTTACCGCACTTGCCCTCAGCGATATCTGTTCAACCGTTCGTGGTCGCTGAAAGAAGGCCCCAAGGCCATTCTGAGCTTTGGCAGCGTGATGCATACGACCATCAAGCGCTTTGTTGACCAGTTGCGAAAAGGCGTCACACTGCCGTTCGAAGAAGTGGCGCGCATTTTCGAGGCGGAATGGACCTCGGCGGGATTTGAAGACGAGTATCAGGAAAAAGGATACAAGCAGGACGGGCTCGAACAGTTGCTGGCGTTTCACGCTACCACGTTGGAAGCGCCGCCGAAAGTTCTGGAGCAGGAAAAACCGTTCGAATTGGCTCTCGAAAACAACGTCACCATCATCGGGCGGATGGACCAGGTCAATTCGCTGGGCAAAAAGGATGTTGAAATTGTCGACTACAAAACCGGCAAGGCCAGAAAAGACGCCGATGCAAAGAAAGATTTGCAGCTAAGCCTGTACGCGCTGGCCGCGAAAGAGATTTTCGAGTGGAACCCCGTGCGGCTCGTCTTTCATTATTTGCAAAACAATCAGATTCAGGTCACCACGCGCGACGCCAAGCAGCTCGACGAAGCGCAGAAGATCGTGCTTGAAACGGCCGCGGATATCCGGGCCGGACAATTTCCCGCCAAGCCTGGATATGTTTGCCGCAGCTGTGCGTATAGACCTATATGTCCGGCGCATGAAGAGGCTCTCAGTAGCTAACGGCACCCATCGCCGGATATTTTTGGCTCCCGAAAATCACGTTGAGAGGTCGCACATGAATCGAAAGATCCTCTACCTCCTTCTTTGCTTGCTTGGCTTTGCTCTGCCTTATTGGCAATTCGTTCCCTGGGTCATGGAACATGGTCTGAACATGCCGCTCTTCGTCCGGCAACTATTCGCCAACCGGATTGGCGGATTTTTTGGCATGGACGTGCTGGTTTCGGCGGTCACGCTGATTGGGTTTGTGCGCAGCGAAGGCAGCCGGTTGAAAATGCGCGGACTGTGGCTGCCGGTAGTCTCGGTGCTGCTGGTGGGAGTTTCGCTGGGGCTGCCGCTATTCCTGTATCTTCGCGAGCGAGAGCTCCAACGGACCAGCCCGGCAGCAGCCTGAACGAAGGTCGAATTCCTCTGCCTAATTTGGCTGGCTGCGAAGAGTTTCTGCCTATTGAGCGACGCCACCGGTGTAGTAACGGTTGCGGGTGAGAATGGTCAAGCCTTCGCGGCGGACGCGAACTTCGACGTCGTGGTAATCCTTAGCGCGGTTGACCTCCCGCGGGATATAGGCCAGCGTGTACTCGTTGCGCGCCTCTTCGGTGATTCTGGAGTAAAGGTCAGACATGGAGTCGCGGCTGACCGCGTAGTAGACGTCGCCCCCGGTGGCATGCGCGTACTCGGAGAGTCGTTCGAATCTGCGGTCATAAAAGGCGCTGCCAACTCCGACGCTGAACACCGAGATGCTGTGGGCCAGGACCTCTTTAACGGTGTTTTCGTAGGTGTTGGTGTTGTATTTCTTGCCCCCGTTCACGCCATCGCTGATGATAAAAATGATTTTGCGGCGATTGCGCGGTCGGCCCTTTAGAAGCTCCGCGGCGCCGAAGACGGCGTCGTCGAGAGCCTTGGTCGGGGCGTTACCGATGGCGATGGTCGATTCGGGCACCGAGGGGGAACCGTCCGGAGCGTGCCCATTGATGCTGGGCCCATTGAAAGGCCCGCCCGGCGAGAGTACGTTGCTCTTGCTGTCCAGCTTGGTGCGTTTGAGCTCCGTTAATAAGGTGTCCTGATTGCTTGTAAAGCCTTTGCCGGGGTGAAAAAACTGATCAAACCGGCAGATGAAAGCCTCGTCGAGGTCGCTCATACTGGCGACAATGGTTGCCAGGCTGTCCTCGACTGCCTTGGAGTCTGCTTTTTTCAGGTCGTTGTCGATGAGAACGACCATGGAGATAGGGAAAGCCTCCTCGGTAAAAACATCAATCTTTTGCTCGACGTTGTCTTCAAAAATACGAAATTCGTCTCTGCCGAGGCCAGCCACCAGCCGGCCCGAACCGTCTTTGACGGATACGGGCAGGACTACGAGGTTTGCGTTCACGGTGATTTTGGCTCGTGCTTCGCTCAGCCGAGGGAGGTCGGGAGGAGGAGGGTCCTGCGCGAGCGCGGCGGTGTGCGGCAAAGCGAGCCCGGCAAACCAAAGGGCTGGAGCCCCAAAAAAGAACAGAGTGGTGATACGCAGTATTTTTCGTGGACTTTTCATATTCCTAAGGCCAAACTTCCTCTCGGAGCCTGTGAGTTTGATGTCTTCGGCTTCCAAAACGACGCATCCATCGCGCCGTCTGCTAGCATCTTAGTCGGCGGAAGAACCCCAGCGGGCTATTTCCAGCCGGGCATCTCTCGTCAAGGAAAGTATACATGCGTTCTCTTAAGAAACTCGCGGCCCTGTGTGTAACGCCAGTTCTGGCGGCGGCCTTAGCCCTGCCGGCTCTGCCGCAGGAGCCCATTGCCCAAGGGCCGACGATCAAGGCCAACGTCAACCTGGTGAACCTGTTCGTGACCGTGCGCGACAAGAACAAGCGCATTGTCACGAACCTCACGCAGGACGACTTCAAAGTCGCCGAAGACAATCAGGACCAGAAGATCGCCTTCTTCTCCAAAGAAGTGACGCTTCCTATCACCATTGGGTTGCTTATGGATACCTCC